>ERZ834769.269-NODE-269-length-57419-cov-81.114671_pt1 | contig 57419 bp, 76 predicted proteins | sample MGYA00519690_ERZ834769 | MGnify/ENA primary metagenome ERZ834769 (study PRJEB31850, sample SAMEA3708760) | human gut metagenome | biome: human gut; feature: human-associated habitat; material: faeces | place: China | collected 2014 ... | reverse complement strand
GTGAATATCTAAAAAGTACAAAAGAACATTATTTTAGCAAACATGTTTAACCGCCTTCGGGCAATAAATATAAGTAATATGACAGAAATAGAATTATACAACGAATTACAGAATGTAGAAGGTTGTTTAAAGAAATTGGATTCGCAAATATCAGAGCTTCGCAAAAAGAAGAATGATGTAATGAACTCCTTTCTTAGTTTGTTACCTTTTCAGAAAGGTGACAAGGTGAAAGACAAAAATGGCAATATCTTTTTCATAGAACGTCTAGAAGATGCCATATCTCTTGGCAAGAATGAAATCAAGGTTCATTTTCTTATCCGAAAAATAAAGAAAAACGGAGAACCTTATCAATACGCAAACCAAGTTTGTGGAATTGATTATTTTTCCCTTGAGAAAGTAGTAGAGTAATAACCATCCTGCAAAGGATATAAATGTAAGTAATATGATAACGGAGAAGATATTAAAAGAGCTTGGATTTGAAAAGCATCCAGCCCTTAATATTCCAGAATATTGGGATTTATGGTTATCTACAGATACATATAATGAGAAAGAGCATAAATTTAATAGGGTTCTTTATGTTAAAGTAGATTTTTATGATACTGATAATTCTTGGTATGCTAATAGAAATAACTATATTAAAGATGGTAGTTGTAATGTTAGATTAGGATTAGGACCAGGTGGTCCTCATGATTGTTCTGAAGAATTTCCTCTTCTTAGGAGATTAAAAGATGCAAAGAAATTAAAAGCATTAATAGAAATTTTAAAAGGAGGATAAGCGATGAGTAAAATTAAGGAAATATTAAGTCAAGCATACAATCAGCTTGACGAGTACAATAAAGGTGGTGCTACTCAGCATATCCTTCTTTGGAAGGCTATGGGTAATATTGAGGATGCACTTAAAGAGTTGGAGGATGAATAAGAAACAATTTAAGTAAGTAACTATGGATAAGAAAGAGAAATCAATCAAACTTCATCTAGATAAGGCTATTGGTTATTCAGACAAGGCTCATGACGAGTTGCAAATTGCTCTGGATATAGCTTTGGATGGAAAAGGACTTAGTAATGAAGAAAAGCGGCTTCTAAGCGTTGATTTTGCAACTGGACAAGAAGAAGCCGTAGAGCGTGTTGCTGATGGTAGTTGTAATGATGAACCAACCAGTGCATGGGATAGCTCAATTAGAGACTGCCGAATATCTGAGGTATATCGCATGACAGGTGAGCAGATACGTGAATATTTTAATTTGTGACAACTATGGATAAGAAGAAAGTTAAAGAGCTGATACAAGAAGCAAAACATTTAGCAATTTTACGCAAATATGAAAACAGACAGACATATTTGAATAATTGCATTTGTCGTTTGGAAGAAGCTTTGAAGGAACTCAACAAGCCAGACTGGGTATCTGTTGAGGATGAATTACCTCCTTATGATAAGGTAGTTTGGGTAACAAGTAAGATGTCACCTGATACTATTTTCAAAAACAGAAGAGTGGAATGTACTACCGTCCCAAAAGATGGTAATGACTTCATCATCTTATGGGAAGGGAGAATGGCTCGTATCACTCATTGGAAACCTATTGAAAAGTTGGAGGATTGATATGACAAAGCAAGAAGCAATGGCTTTCGCTATCAGCGTAGGAAAGCCGATAAGACATAACTCATTTTCAAAAGGTGAGTTTGTTCAATACAAAGGAAAGGAGTTAGTTGATGAAGAAGGAACTATCCTTCCTCAACAAGAGTTTTGGGCTATCCGTTCAGGTGGCTCTTGGGAGAATGGATGGGAAGAATATAAAGAGGATTGATTATGACAAGAGAAGAAGCTAAAGAATTTTATCCTATTCTGCAAGCTTATGCTGAAGGAAGGGTGGTTGAGTGTAGAACCAAACCAAGTGCCGTAGAAGGTACAGATGTTCCGAATGATTGGACGGAAATAAAAGATATTTCGTTTTGGAATAATACAGAGTACCGCATTAAGGCAGAGCCTACCTACCGCCCTTTTGCCAACGCAGAAGAGTGCTGGGAGGAAATGATGAAGCATCAGCCATTTGGGTGGGTGAAAAACAAGGAGTCGCAAGCCCTTTTTGTATGCAAGGCTATCGGAAATCTTCTTTTTTTCATAGGTATTGAAGATAAGCCTTATAACTACAATGAAGTATTAAGAGACTATACTTTTGCCGATGGAACTCCTTTCGGTATAAAAGTGGAGGGATAGTTATGGCATGGGTAGCAAAGAATAAAGATGGCTCTGAAACAATTTATGAAGTCAAGCCATACAAACGCAACGATGAGTGGGTATCACGGAAAGATGGTTGGGAAAGACCCTATCAATACTTTAATATTCCACAAGGTAGTATCAAGAAGCTCATTGGAAGAGAATTATCTTTTAGCGATGAGCCAGTAGAATTGAAATAAAAAAGGAGGTGTCTCCAGTGAGCACCTCCCCGAAAGAGTTAAAACGTAAGCTTACGATTTACTTGTTGATAAAGAAGTGGAATGGTTTACCATGAGCGTACTCAATAGTACCATCCTTTCTGTGGCGAGACCAACAGAAAACTTCAGTACCACTCTCTTTCTTTTGCAAATTAGAATACATATGAGGCAACAACCTCCTTTCTGGCATTATACTCAGAAGCGGAATTGCTTTGAGCACCTTGTATGGAGCCGCCATACAAAGAAAAACCCCAGCACTGGACTGGGGAAAATGTCTTTCGAGCGGATGGCTAGGAGACTTTTATTGTTGGCGATTTTGCCAAGAGGTTGTTTGCCTCGTTTCTAATTTGCGCTGCAAAGGTAGTGATTATTTTAATAACAATAACAACAACAAAGTTAATAAAGTAAAAACAATAGTCTATTTAGACTTTATATAAACATATAAATATGGAAATAAGAAATATCAAGTTCAAGGCAAAACACCTGGATAATTCAGAGTGGGTGAAAGGCTACTTCTATAAGGAATGTGGCAATACTTACATCATCGAGGATAGGCAGAGTGAATCAATGCTTAATAGAAATGAGGCACACCTAGTTGACCCTTCCACCGTCTGCCAGTTCACAGGACTGAAAGATTGTGAAGGCAATGAGATTTGGGAAGGTGATATTATAAGTAGCCCACACTTTGAACGTGTAGCCACAGTAAAATGGGATGATTCTTTATGTGGTTTTAAATGTTCAGATGTTACTGGGAATATTAATTTTTCTTTTACAGCTATTGCTCACTGTTCTGAATGGTCTATTGTTGGTAATGAATTCGATAAAAAGAAGTAGCGTATGAAGAAAAAGATTTTAGACTTAGCCAAGTCAGCCGTTTGGTTCGTCTTGTGCTTGCTTGTAGGAGCATTGATATTTGAGGGCATCCGCTCTTTGGCTAATAGCGATGAACCTGCAAGGGATTTTGGTACATCTGTATTCACCAAGAAAGGGCACGACTATCTGCTAGTAGATACGAAACACGGAGTTTGTGTTATTCACGCCGAGAGCTGCCATTGCCGTTTAGACACCTTGGGTATCTATGTGGTTGATAACAAAGATACAACTTATGTGATTAAAAAGAAGTAGCGTATGAAGAAACAAATAGTCTTAGACGAACAAGATATTAAAGAGTTCCACGAGGATGCGGAGCATCTACGTTGGCTATATAACAGAATGGTGTGTGAGTATGGTGAAAGCGTTAACTTTGATTACATGCACCGTTTTGCCAAGATATTCAATAAATTAAAGCAATTATAGCGTATGAAGATTAGATTGGCAAAGAAAATAATGAAGCATAAATGTACTTTCCTCGATTTAGAAGAGAAGTACAAAAAGAAAGGGTATAATGTCAAGTGGTTGCTTGCATGGGCATCTTACGATGAAAGAAAGATATGTCGGAATGCCTTACCATTCGACCACCGCATCACCAAGGCGATAAGTTTAACAAGTAAAAAGAAGAAAAACGATGAAGAATGAAACATTTGACTTCTCGGAGGCTCTGAGAAGAATGAAGGAAGGAAAGAATATTAGACGTAAAAATAGCGAATACATATTTGCTATATGCGGAGGCGGCTGTTTCCCTCAAACAATATCATACAGAACGTGTGTGTCTAATATGTTCTCTTTAGGTGTTGCAGCTATACCTACTGAATGTATTCTCGCAACCGATTGGGAGGAGGTGGAAGGATGAAGAAGAATGATGAAGAAAGATGTTGTGGTAACTGTCTTTGGATGGGACGCGAAGACATCTTAGGCAATGGATGGTGCTACAAAAAAGATTGCGAAACATCTTGTGATAAGGTTTGCAAGAAACATGAATTTTAAACTTTAAATATTTAAATGGAAAAGATTTACAGACATTTCAAAGGAGGTTATTACAGATTTATCGCTGAGGTCACTAATAGTGAAACTCAGCAAAATGAAGTAGTTTATATGGCAATCTATGGTGAACACAAGATTTGGACGCTCCCTGCTGATATGTTCTACGGAAAGGTGAACGTCGATGGCGTAGAAATTGATAGATTCACCGAGGTTATTGGCGTGCCAGTCTTGTTTAAGAAGACAAACGAGAACGCTATCATGCCATCTAAGGCGCATAACGATGATTTCTGCTACGACTGCTATGCGGTTTCAGAAGAAGAGGTTGAACCTAATGTGTGGAAGTACGGTCTTGGATTTGCTTTGCAGATTGAAGATCGTAATAAGCCTGCCGATATTTCAAGATGCTTTACGTTCCGTCCTCGTTCTTCCGTATGGAAGACTGGTATGATTCTCAGTAACAGTGAAGGCACTATCGATGACTCCTATACCGGCGAGATTTCTGCCGTATTCTATCACGTTATGCCAAGTATGCCGCGATACAAGGTTGGTGATAAAATTGTGCAATTCCACCTAGAAACAAGTGGTAACATCATGTTTATAGAGACGGATGAATTAAACAAAACAGAGCGTGGTGATAACGGCTACGGCTCTTCTGACAAAAAGTAATATGAACGTACTTACAGACGAACAGAAAAATTACATAAAGGAGCATCCGTGTGAGTCGCCAAGCAAATTGGCAAAATCATTCGGATGCACCATACAGACTATCTACTGGTGGCTACATAAGCTGCATGGAGACTCCTTTATTCAAAGGAAGAAGGAAGCGAAGGAGGTGATGGTTCAGGCTATTCGCAATCTCTATCCAGATCTTTCGGCCACAGAGGTAGGGAAGATTCTCGGTATAACAAAGGCATCGGTCAACAACCTGGCGAGGAGGCTTGGGGTCAAGCATACAGATGAGACTACAAAACGAATACAGAAGGAGAGTGCTGCTCGTACACGTACCGATGAGGCTAATAGAAAGAGACAGGAAACACTGAGAAGGGTTCTTGCCGTTGAGAAGCTGAGAGCTGCCAGCGGTTTGCCACAGAAGACAAAGCGTAAGTTTAAGACTGTTCCCGGCAAGTGTATGAATGCAAGAAATTATCTTTGCCGAAAGTACAACTACTTTTACGACAAGGATTATGGAGAGCTGCTTACCCTGTTCTTTGATAGCAAAACAAGAATGCTGACCGACGAACAGAAGAAATACTACGAAACGGAGTATAGTATTAAGTTCCTGCAAGCTGAAGAAGATTGAATTTCTGTGCATTATCTATATGTTTAGGGGTGGCTACACATCGCGTGCGGTCACCCCTTTTTTGTTTATAAATCAATAACCAAATAAAAACATTAGAAAAACTAAGAACGTTTATGCAACTTTAACTTCCAGTATATCCAACCTAAAAATGCGAGAATGCCTATAAAAAGACAAACTGATGCTATCTTACCTATATTCAAGAAAGCTCTGTCAGTCTTTGATAGTTGCTTGCCAACCTCAACTTTATATGGAATCGAATCTCGTACAATCAAGGTATCTGATTTGTTTCTTACAATATATCTGTCTTTATATTGAAGATGGTACTTGTCCTTGAAGACTGTATCACCTCTAATATAAACAGATACACTATCATGCACATAGACGGAATCAGTCTTCAACAAAGAATCCGTCTTTACTACGACCCTATCTCTGTATTCTGTAATAGGAACGTACTTTGTAGTAGTACATCTACAGAACATTGATAGAATCAGCATTGCTACTGCAATGGTAGCCACAACCCTTGTTATCTTATCAATCAAATTCATAGGCTACTGAATTACTATCGTTACTTTTTCCTTTTTATCCCAAGCTGTCTTCATAGTCTGAATGAGCTTGCTTGTCCAGAAGCGAGAATCGCTAACCCATCCTTTCTTATCGTTTTTACCGATAAGAATACACCCCTCTGTGTCTTTTGCAGAGTTACCGCTATGTATGCGTATTCCTTCAAATCCTTTGACGTTCAGTAATAACGGCAACATCTTCTTGAATCTATTGGAGTAGGTATATACGCATTTATAACTGCCGCTTGGTATTGCAGTCTGCCCATATACCTTTTTCTTCTTGATTTCATCTATTGACATGTCTTGTTGCAATCCTCTATCTGTGTCTTCTAGTGTATTGCAGCCAAACAAATTGCCATTCACGTACAGACGGCTAATAGTATAGCCATCCTTTTTCCAAGCTCTATCAATTAGTACTTCCATTTTTGTTTTCCTCCTCTTTTTTGTCAAATTCCTGATTCAGTCTCTCCAAGATAGGCTTCCAATAACTCGGTAATGCCTTTGCAAATTCAAATCTCAGAATGTAATAAATAACCCTGAATGCGACATTCTTCGGGTATGCCTTAATGAGATTTTTAAACGCATTACAGATATACACATAGCAGAATATATACGTAAGCATCTTGATTACAAATAGAGCTTCCGTACCATCGTTGCAACCTAACATGATGCCGTATATCACATAGACGATAGATACATAAAGCAGCATTTCCAAAATTGCGTTCTTGAACTTCGATGCAGAAAAGTTCTTGCATCGCACAACACTCACGCCGTCAGCCCTCATACCACAGAAGATATTGAAGCCAAAGGCAATTACCAACGCCAAAACAAAACCTTCTGTTGGCGTTGCAAAGGCAAGTATAGCGGAGAAAATAGTAACTCCTATCTGCCGGATCTGTGAAGAATCTAATAAATCTGTCATAATCTGTTATCCTGAATAATTAATAAAAATAAAGTTTCGGTCTCTTTCTGCAAAGATAGCAAAAAAACCGAAACTTCATTCAGAATAACGAAAAAAAATCAGATATTCAGATCATAATATGGCATTCCGCCGTTTTCCAAGAAAGAAACGCATTCGTCGAAAATCTTTCTCTCGAAATCAAGCGTGTTTATTTTCGGGAACCACTTCTTAATCTTTCCGGCGTTGCGTTTTGTCATTTCACCCCACAAAACGCACCAATCATTAATGGTAATGTTGTCGTTCTTGACTTCGTGCCAATAGTCCTTGGCTACATCTTTAGTGTGAAGCTGATCTATAAGACAGAGATGAATATCTGCCATCTCTTCGTCATAGTGGCACGCACCAATCTCTCCCTTTACTTGCTTCATCATATCAAGCATTACACTGTCGTTCATTCCGACTTCGCAACAATCAGCCATTGTCGCAACACAATTCTTAATAGCCTGTATATCGTTGCTTGCCAATATGTTTTCAAATACCTTTTTCATAACCGTATATTTTTAGTGTTACTTCAAGAAATATTCTCTGATGTCGTACACACCATCCTTGTCTTTCAACAAATCGAGTGCAAGGTGGTTGGCATACTTAACCATATGCTCTGTACCAATATCCTTCACGTCTTCCTTGCCGAGTATCTTGGCAATTGTACATCCGTGGTCGCTCACAACCTGATTCATGGCAACATACAAAGCATAATCGTTGTAGTAAGGCTTCTCCTCTGTTGCAAGTCCGAGACCAGTCATAGCATTGAGCCATGTCTGCATATCCCAGGTTGCAGGCGGATTCATACCGTTTACAATCTCAGAAGCCTCCTTCTTGGTAAGATAGTTCTTCCACTTGATGGCGCAGAGCTTATCAAGATACTCTTGTGCCAACTCTGGGTGTTTGGATGCCATATCTTTCATCATGCAGCGCATTGTGTCTCCAAATGTGCGCATATACTTCACGTTGTCTGATGATGCCATCATTCCATACAGCTCATCAAACTTACTCATAATCTCTTTTGCTTCCATATTGTCTTGTATTTATATATGTGATTATTCTGCTGTTATCAGACTTTTCAACTCCTCAAAGTCAGTTTTTGTAAAGCTGATACTCTTCTTGCTGCCGAACAATATTGTCGTTATAATATTATCATGCAAATCAATGGACAAAGTACCGCCATCAATGCGACCTTTGACAAAGCCGAAATCAAACTCGTAGTTGCTTATATTCTCCAACATCTGCATGAGGTCTGAGAATATGGTATCGGCATCAATGTTTCCGTCTTCATCTGCGATGAATAGGGTAGCGTTGTCAATGCTCTTGCCCCAACTATCCTTGTGTTTGGCGATGATGTTGTGTGAAGCTCGCTTCATGTACACTGAAGGGATAGCCAATGCAGGGTTCTCCTTCACCATATCGCTAATTCTTGCGTCTGCCCACAAATCAAGCGATGTAAGCAGTTTCTCTTTCAGTTCAGTTACATTCATTTCTTAGTTTCTCCTTTATGTGTTTTAGTGTACCAAGCGAGATACTCTTGCCAAGTCTTATCGCTGTGGTTAGTCATATAATCGTTGAGCATAGCAGATTTTTGTTCCTCTGCCTGTGCCACCTCCTTTCTCAGTCGTTGCATTAAAGACAGATGTTTCTTCAATGCTTCCTGTCCTTGCTGAGTGCTCTCAATACGAGGGCGTATGATACGCAATTCCTCATCTTGAACCAGCTTAGACACATATTGCAAGCTATCAACGTATTCTTGATTCTGCATCAAGTACTGACGTTGTGCGCCTGTAAGATTGTCTTCTATTTTGTCTATCTCATCCCAAAGTGGGGTGGCGGATTGCTGCGCTTGCATATTGATAGATGCTCGCTTCTGTTGTATAGCCTCGTACACCTTCTGCAACTCGGCATCCATCATCTGCGGCTGTTGCTGACTTGTGCCCATATCCAATAATGGGCTGTTTCCAAAATTCATCATAACAATCAATATCTTTAAAGTTGGTGATATATTATAGAGAGGTGAGAGGGCATCCGCCAACGAGGGCAAACACCCCTCACCAACTCATTTCTTCTTAGTCCTTTTTACAGACTTCCTTACTGCTCTGTTACGCTCCTGTAGTGGGAGTGGAAGCAGCGGTGCAGTTGCAGCCGCTGTAACTACCATATCCATGGAGTACTGGAGCGTTCGGGAGCATCAACTGCCCTCGCAAGCAGTTGCAAGTATTCTCCTTGACGTAAGCCATCATAAGCTTCTCCTTGTAAGGAGTGAGGGCTTCCATGATAGCTACCTTCTTGTCGAGGTCACAATACTTAGCCTGCAACGCATCGTACTGGTCTCTCTGATTCTTGTACAGACCGAAATCCGCATCAATCTGAGACTTGTACAGACCGAACTCTGCCTCCATTGCACGGCGGTTCTCAGCGTTGATAGCCTCAGTAGCACCCTTGTACATAGAGAACTTCTCTGCGACGTCGGTCTCACGCATAGCGTAGAACTTGTTAGCGGTGTCGAGCTTCAGACCGAACATGTCGGTAAGCAGCTTCACTTCGTCAGCGCATTCCTTCTCCATTACCTGCAAGGCGGTTGGCTGATTAGCATTCGCATTTGCGCCATAGCCGTTAGCATTGATGTTCACGTTCTCAGGCATATTGCTTCCACCGAGTGAACCAAACACACTGCGATTACCTCCAAATAACCAAGCACCAAGACCGAGTGCAGTACCAGCTATGCCAAGACCCAATCCTGTGCCTGCGATACCTTTAGAAGCATACTCATCGTGCTTCTTTCCCTCTTCGTAGATTTTCTTCTCTACTACTTTTGTATCTGTCATTTCCATAATACAATCTTTTGAAATCCTTAATATTAACTAACACTATGTAATCGATTACGGATGCAAAGGTACAAAGAATAGGGGAGAGAAAATATAACTCTATCACACTTTCTTTTAGTGGTTGATTATCAGTGTTTTAAGGTGATAGTAGGTAATATCATTTTAAGCTAATATATATTTTTAATAAAATATTGTATTTTTAAAACCCACGAAATCGGGGGAATTAAAATCCTTTCCAATGTTTGCAAGATTGGAAAGGATTGAAAACAAAAAGAGAGGCAATCACTTACCTCTCTTACTCAACTTGTAAGGAACACTTACATGTTCAACTATTAGGATAGAAGTAGAAACAAAATTCCCCTATACTATTGGCGTAGTATAGGGGAAATATCACATTCCTGCTCGGAAAAATGATGCTCGATTAACTGCTACAAATGTAAGCAATAATTCCGAAACCACCAAATTTTTCGTCATTAATTTGTTAGATACAGATACAATCCTTCCCCGAACCACATTATCAATATCATAGTTGACATCGTTACCCAAGTCAAGAAGTACTTATCGACCTTCTTATATTCATAGGAAAGATACAAATAAGCAATGAACGTGCTGTTGATGATTACCAGTATCGCTAATATAATCAAAGTACAAAACATATAATCCATACTCATATATGCTCGCTTATCCGTGCTGCGATAGGGCTTATTAATACGTTATGATTTTCTCTTGCTCTTAATGTAGTGTAGTATATCCCACTTCTTAAAATATCGGGTGTGCCCACGCTTCTTGCATTCTCCGTTAGGAATATCGCCTCTCGCAACCATCCTGTTAAGGGTGGCATCAGAAACGTGCAATTTCTCCTTGACCTCCTCGGTGCTCATCATCGGATTGAGCATATCTGGTATGATGTCGCACAATCTATCGAGGTCATCATCGCTCATTCCGCAAGCGGTGACCTTCTCTCCATTTCTCTGCTGCTCGTCAGCCTTAAAGCAAGCATCACTCAATGACTTCAAAGCTGTACCGAGCAGCTTATAACTTAATATCTTTCCCACACTTATGCACAAATTTTTCGTCCTAACTTGGTTCTAATGACAAACATATCAGCAAATCCATATAGATAGAATAATGCCGTTACTACCATAACTGTAAAGCAGGAATCTATCATATTGTTGGTTGTGTACCAACTCCATTCAACGATGTGAGCTGCGTTGATGCCGAAAAAGTAGAAAAATGGTATTCTGTATCTCCAACACAAAAAGAAGAATCTACTAGCCAGAATAGCCACCATAGGCAGAACATACACCATAAAGTAGATGTAGAAGTAGCAAGGCGCATTCTCTGCATAAGGGATAAACATCTCTCTATGATGCTGAGAGAACTCCCATATTCCATAAGCGTGAAAGCACATAAGGATGACAGGAACGTACTTGCAGAACCAACGGAAGAATTTCAGAATCCTTCTGCTATACCGATTTCCGTGCTTCATCAGCATATACATCAGCTCGGTAACGTCCACGTTTTTCAATAGCCGTTGGACTTCGGCTTCGTCTTCTTTAGTCATAAGCTATTATATTTTAGTTGATTTAAAAGATTGATGCCGCAAAGGTACGCATTCTCTAATAAAAGCAATCGGTTTTTGATTAATTTTTGTGTTAAACTTCGTAAAAAGTAACAATTCGTAAGTTTCGTTACCGCTTCTCTGTTACCAAAATAACATAAAATGGTAACAAAATAGCGTTAGAACGAACAAGAATGCCATTCTAACGCTATTATTGTATCTACTATTGGAATTATCCTATCACCACTTCAAGGCTCTCCATATCAGCGAACTTCAAGCCGCAATCCTTCGCAGCCTTGAACAACTCCTTCTCGTCAACTTCCTCAATGGACACCTCAACCTCGGCATTGGCAAGGTCTGAGAAATACTTCTCGGTCTTCTGCTTCTGGTTGAAGAAGTACTCATTAACCTCCGCAAACTTGGCGGAATCGTCCTTGGTGTATTCGTAGCCCTCATCGGCGTGCTTCTGCTCAAGCTGCTGGCACTCCTGGAGCTTGCGCTGCATCTCCTCGAACTTATCGTCCTTCAAGCTCTCCTGTGCTTCCTCCACATCCTTGTCGTAGGTATCGGCTACGTGGCGCAGAGCCTTCATATTCTTCCATACTCGCATAGCGGCATCATCGCTCATTGATGATGTCTTCAATGCCTTTAATGTTCTGTAGGCTGCAACAGCCTCGATTGTCTTAATCTTCTTCATTTTGTTCTGCTCTTTATGTTAAACTTAAAATAAAATTCTTAATACTCCGCAAATATACGGAAAATATTCTGTATATGCAAGGATATAAGAGAATATATCATACCAACTTATATCTTAGTCCAGCCTGGCACACCACGATGATAATACAAGCTTCCACCAAATAACTCACCACCGTTTACTTCCATCCCTATTTAAACTTGACCAGTTTCTCATTTACAAGATAATCGGAATAACCTAACACCTTAGCCTTACATTTCCGAATTAGATAGCAAGAGTATCTGGTCAACAAACGTATTTGCTGCGTAAAGCATAGCTTTATAACTTTTCCCTTCTAGTAAGGCATATCTACCTATGTCAACTGTGATAATCTCATTAGGTGCAATATCTTTGTTGGCTACAGCCCTATACTCGCCAAATTGGAAAGCAGTCGTTTGAGTACTTGTAGAGAACCTAATATCAATATAGATTCTTTTATATGTCGTAGAACCAACATTCTTCAATTTAACCTCTTTGGTTGATGGGTAATAACTTAACTTCAAGTCTCGCAAGTAAGCATTCTGAGTTGTTTCTATTATCACATCGTTTGGCACTGCTGTAGGAATCGGATACCAACTTCCTGCTACAAAATTAGGTCTGTCACTAGTGTCATACTTAGCAGTGGAAAGAAAAGGAATGGCAACGTAAGTTCCTGTAGCTAAATTAGAACCATTTCCACCGATTTGCACCTGAAAATTACCATTGCTTACAGTGTTTGATTCCGTCCTAAAATAAACAGGTTCCCCTTTTTTGAACAGAGCGAAGCCGAAATAACAATCTTTCGTTATACCAATATCTTCTAGGTTAACTCTATCATCTTCACCTACGGACGGTCTGCGGAATCCACAAGCCCCCGACACACCGCTATTGGATGTAGCCCTTACTGTAGCACTAAAACCAAAAATTGGACTAGTAGCTTTACTATTGTATCCTCTAAAATCACCCAAGCGATAAGGCTCTGCGCTTCCTCCCGAAGGTCTCTCATACGAATATCCGTTATCGTGATTTTCGTCACCATCTATAAAATAAGCATTGTACAAAGACTCTAGAGTGTTATAGTTTGGAACAGAAATTCCATAGTTCCCGTCCCTAGCCCTATACCAATCATCGGGAAATGGTGAAGGGTAACATGTTGGTTTGTATTTTGCCCACATATTTATCTTGGCGGACTTGCAAAGAGTAGCCAAATCATTACTTGATTCACCCAGCACCGACTTAACATCATCGATGGATATGGGGGGGTGATTTTTCCGTTATTTACACTCATATTTCTTTCTTTTTATCGTTATACTTTTTTATATATATCTACTACATATCGGGCATAATACTACTAAATGGGATAAGACCCTTTACAACCCAAGTACCATTTGCTATCACGTATATCTTATACGATTTTCCACTTGTAAGATTTGTGAATCTTACAGTTTTGGTTTCGCCTGCATTCATCGTTCCTATGGTCTCGTAGTATTCTCCACTTACCATAGCCTGTCCTTTAGACGGGTCGGTCTGATATACGCAATATACAGCAACATTTTTTACTGTAGTGGCGTTATTCTTCATCTTCAGCGTTACGATGATTCTACCAAGCTTCTGCTCTGCCGTAATCTGTGCGAAGTTGCTTGCAACAGCTTGTGACTGGCTGATGATGGAGAGCTGCTTGCCTCCTGCGAGGTTTGGGATGGCGTAACAAGTCATCTGATGAAGGGTGTGGTCACTGGAATAGTTGAATGAGCAGAACATCGGGAAGGCAAGGTAATCGCCTTTCTGAAGGGCATTCTTTGGCAGCGGCACAGTAAATGTGCCCACGCTGGATGCTGTGGTGATGAACATAAGAGTGGACTTGCTCTTATCGGTGATGATGTAGCCGAAGTACTTATCCTTGAATGCGGCGAAATCGAAATAGCTTATCTCTAAGCCATCTACCGATACGATATTGTGTTCCGTGAGTATCTGATTGGTATCACTCTCACGGATGAACACGTTGGTGGATAGATAGTCCTTCACCTCGGGATTGGCATTATGAAAATAACCACGAAAATCTCCAAGGCGGAATGGAGAAGACGCACCGCCAGTTGGCTTGTTGTATAAGGTGGTATATCCATTATTAGCCTTTGAATATTCAGCTACAAGGTCTTTCCAGTTGTTCTTGCCGTTTTCTATCGTGATATTGATGCCGTAGTTGCCATCCTTTGCCTTGTACCAGTCATCGGGGAAAGGTGAGGGGTACACGGTAGGCTTATACTTCGCCCAAACATTTATCTTCGGTGACGTACACAGCGTGGCAAGGTCGCCGCTGCCTTCTCCGAAGAGGTTCTTCAGGTCGTCGATACTGACGGGAGCCGTTATTTTTCCGTTTGCTAATGCCATACGCTTAATCTTTAGAACTTAAAACACTAGGCAAGGCAGCTCTATAAGAGCCACCCTGCGTTAATACTTACGATACTTACTCTGCTGCTTCACTAGCCATATTGGCAGCGATAGCGGTATCAACCTCCCCAATCAATGCCGACACCTCACTGAGCTTGCTCTGAGGTATGCCGCTGATGTTGTAGGTCAGCTCGCTGCCGTTGGAGCTTGCGTTCGCGTTGCCGAGATAGTTACCATTGGTATCTGTGTAGATACTCATATTGATGCTGTCGATGTTGCCACCCGTCTTGTCAACATTGTAGGTAATTTCTACTCGATAGCCGCCCTTGGTATAAGTGGCGGTTGTCTGTTCACTCTTCTTGTTAATCTTTAAATTCTCCATTTTCTTAACTAATTTAATAAATTAATATTCTTGTTATCTAATCTCTTCTTGTTGCAGTCTTCCTTATCTCCACTCAATCGCAGAACCTCTGATTCAAGGAAGACCACCCGAGCCTTCAACCTGCTGACCTCATCGCCCACCTGCTCGATAGCACCGAATGCCGTTGCAATCAGCTTTGGAGACCAATAATTAATCTTGTAATAACCATTTTCGTCAGTCTCCACGATGTCCTTTAAGTGAGGGTTACACAAGACGTGCTGGGCAATCCAACCGATAGACCTTGTGTTGTCCTTTTTCCAAGCGAAGCCATAAGTGCCACCCATTGCCTTGATGATACCTAAGTAGTCCAGCTTCCGCAAATCCTGCTTCAAGCGGATGTCTGAGGAGGAGTAGGCGGTGATGCCGCCAGTGGCTAGAACGTTACCATTACAAGTAATACTACCCATCATCCAGTTCCACCATCCACCTGCGCTATCCCAGCATTCAATATAGTATTGTCCAGCAAGCTTAGATAATTGACTAGATGGCATACTTGCGTTAACATAATTATTTCCATCATAACTTACAGTTAATGCGTCACTAATACCATAACCTTGCACAGTAGTCGGCTTATCCTTTAGGTTCACCCATTTAATATCTTCTATTAACGCTATCGTTCCATTATCGGATGGGAGACTAATAGTATTTTTGTATGTTCCTGAACAATATAATCGAGTGGAATAATCTGCTGATTCCGACTGGCTATCGTGAAAGTCTATAAATTTTCCAACTTCCATAACTCCATCACTCTCAACGAATGGTATTCCGTTCCATTTAGTGACGTGTTTACCATCTACTGTATCAGCATTTCCTGCACTTGTAGCATAAGAACAACTTCCACTAGAAGTTATATAACCGCTATCATTAATAAACTGACTTACCTTTGTCGGTCTTCCACTAACGTTACTCCAAGCAACAGAGTTGGCACTTCCTGCACTACTTGCATAACTAACAGATAGAGTAGATATTGCCTTATGTCCGCCACCACCGAGAAGTACATAACTATCACTTGAATTATTCTTCTTAAATCCAATTCCATTCCAATATCCAGAGGTATCAAAAGAACCAGCTTTGCGTGAATCCCATCCACTATCCATATTAGAGAAGAAGTCTATTGCAGCATCATTAGCTACAATCATATTTTCATCTTTACCATTTGTGTGTTGTTTTAGCACCTCACTTGCAGATTCTCCTCCGCCAATAATAGTAAGTCCACCACCACCGATACATATACCATTGCCATATACATCAACGTTATTATCTACAAACGTTATCATGTCATAGGTATTCTTAGACCCTTTATATCTAATATTACCAGTCATAGCACCACCGCTAAGTTTAAGGTAAGTATTAGCTGCATCCGCAGACTTCAAATAAGCACTAAGACTTTGATGACTAGTCAGGAACGTTGCACCTTTAGTAAATGTAACAGTTTTACCGCTCTTTGTAACACTTGTAATAGCATTACCAGTGCCACTTGTGGTAATATTATTTACATAACCATCAAGACTTTGGTGGCTGGTGAGGAACGTGCTGCCTTTGACAACACTGATAGTAGTACCATTCTTGGTGATAGACGTAACCGCATTACCGCTGCCACTGACAGAGATGGTAGTAGCACTACCACCTTCCAAGCTGGAGATACGACTATCAAGAGCCTTGATAGAGTAGGCAGAAGCTATCTCAGACAGGGATTCGCTAGTAAGTTTCAAGGCATCTGCATAGCTCTTCACACTACCATTCAATCCGCCACCGCCTGAAACACTACTTGCTCCGTATGCACTGATTCCGCCTGTGGCATAGAGATTACCATCCACTTTTATCGCCTTGTTGGTTGCATCATACGTGAGCTTGATGCCGTGGAAGGTGATTGCGCCCTCGAAGGTCGCATCACCCGATACACCCAATTTGGTGAAAGGAGCATTAGGCTTCAGCGACACAAGGTCAGCAACGCTCGTTCCTGCACTTCCTGCCTTCCAAGTCGGCTCAAAGAAGGTGAGGTATGCACCCAAGTTCTTCTCGCTTATGATAAATGATGTAGGGTCTGCGTGAACCTTTCCGTCCACGTCCCACCAGATAGCACCGTTGGCAAGGTAGCCAGAGCCATCGAAGCGAACGAGGGAGGTTGCAGGGGTAAGATTTCCGCTATTATAGTCCTTATCCACCATACGACCGCCCCACCACGTTGCGATACTCTTCTTTCCTCTATTCGGGTCTATAGCTCCGTTGATACCGCTCTGAACGTTTCCCTCTGCGTCTCTCAAAGCGAGGAGTGTTGTCATCACAAGACCGCCATCAATATCTGTAGTCTGACCGAGCGCATCCTTGATATACTTGTAACCTGCAAGGTCAGTAATATTCTGCTTCAAGTCACCATATATCTTGCTAGTGATATATGCGTTCGCCAAACCCAATTTGTCATAGAATGCACTGTATGCTGACTGGAAGTTGGTAAACTTCGTTCCCACTGCTGAGACGATGGTAGCCTTGCCGTTAGTATCAGCCGCATTATATCTGCTTGATATGTCAGATAGATAATTGACGAGTTCCTTCTTTGCAGTCGTGAGGGTAGTGAAAGCGGAATTGAGGTCGGTGAGTTCCTTGGTGTTCGCCAGAACCTCTGCTCCCTTCACCTCATTGTACGACTTCTCGGCGGCTGCGAAATCATCTGTCAGTCGCTTAGAATCCTGCGCCATTGCCGCAATCTCGGAAGGCTCAAGGTAGCCATCTGTAACATAATTATCGAATTCCTTCTTGTTGCTGGTGACGGTCTTTCCGAGGTTCGTAATGTTCGTCTGTGCGGTCAATGCCGCCTTCTGAGCTTCCTCTGCCGCTTTCTTGGCTGCGTTGGCAACGGTATCATCGGTATATCTAGATGCTTTAATCCAGTCACCGATGACGAACTGAGAACCAGCCGCTTTGTTGGTCTGACAGCGCAATACCTCATTCTTGTAGGTACTGCCATCTGTAGGATAGGTAGCATTCACCCAAATATCGCCCAACTGATAAGGCGGTGTAGGCTGAGCACTGAATACCTTCATTTTCCCGTCTGCGGTCTCCTGAGCCTTGCTTGCATCGGAAAGGGCCTTGGCAATATCGGTGTCCGTGATGATTGTCCACTTGTAGGTGCTGCCTTCCTTGGCAAAGCGGTATGCCTTGCCAGTCTTGTTGTCGTAATACAAGTCGCCCAGATGGGTATCTTTATCCTTATCGGTCGTCCAACTGCTGGCAGGGGCATTAGTCAGTGTTGGCATTCCTTCATAGAACCACGTCTCGATAGCACCATCCACCTGATTTTGAAGGTCGGTTATCACCTGCGAGTTATTGATGAGATTGTTCACCTGCTCCTCGGTCAAGCCCTTCTCTGAGTTCTCCTTGATGTACTGCGACAATTCCTTGCCATCCACGGTAGATTTCGCCGAAAGCTTACCCTTGATAGATACCTGCTTGGTTGCGCTGTCATACTTGATGTAGCTACTACCCTCATAGCCATTCTCCTTAGTAGGTCGGTCGCCCACATACATATCGCCATAAACATTGAAGAACGCCTTGTTGGTCTGCTTATTCACACCATATTCCACATATTCCTTATTTGCAAAGGAGTAGCTGTTGATGCCGTGATAGAGACCGATAGATGGCGAATAGGTATCTACCGCAGAGAAGATAAGGCAGTTCTGACGTTCTACATCGGTTCTGTTACCGCACTGCGACAACACATCACCTTTAGCAGGAACATCGCTAGCCGTGGCGCAATCGGTATCGGAGAGGTCGATATAATGATATTTCTTTCCTTCCAACTCCACAGGTTCCTCGTCACGACCGATTACCAATCGCCAATAGAAGTGATTGCCCACCTTGTGATAAGTGCCCTTGCGAACGTTGAATGACTCAGAACGCACTTGGTCGCCAATAGCAAAATCATTATCCACTGCATCGCCTTCCTGCTCTGCTAAGAAATAGCAACGATAAGCCTTCTGTGACACATTATTATATGTCACAGTAACCTCTTCCATCTTATGAACCACAACACCACCAGCAGGAGAGATAATCTCCTTGCCGCCGATTGTAGATGTCTTCTTGATTACCAATTCCTCGAAGATAGCCTTCATTCTCACCTCAAGATAATCTGTGATGAGATGCGAACGACCTTCTGCATCGGGAGTCCAGGAACCGCCGTTCTCATTATTGAAGTTACCGACAAGCAATCCACTTAAAAGCTTCTGCACCTTTCCCCAGGTGATAGTACCCTTGGCGGTGTCATCGTTTATCTTTGAGACGAAGTGCTTGCTTCCCTCTGTTGCGACCTGATTCTTTACCTGTGTGGTTGTCAATCCGGCTCCACCATTTCCGCTTTGGAGTGATGAAATCTGCTGCTGAATCTTCTGAATGGTTCCAACCTCCTTGTCCTCGCGAAGTGTTATGTCGTATGTCGGAATCTTGCCATCTTCTTCCTTGATCGTGAGCTGGTCGATAGAGATGATTCCTTCGATATTGAGGTCTGTATCATTGAAGTTCATCAGGTCGCCGGCCTTCAGTGTATCGTGCAGACTCTTGATAGTTCCGGTTTCGTCTGCCTGCGCCAGATCGTGCTGTCTTGCCATGAAAAGCTCATCAACCTTAGGCTGATAGACATATCTTGTGTAGTCATTCTTATCAAGGAGCGCAATGGCATACTTAAGGAGCTTCAATGATGCGGCATTCACATACGAATCAGGAAGAGTGATTCCGGTAAGAACAAAATGATCGCCATTCTTGATCGGGTAGTCCTTGTATGGGAACCACAGCTCAAGAGCATCATCCTTGCTCCTCTCAACAGTAAGTCTCCATCTACCATCAACCTTGGTTGAGGATGCCACTTTGAATGTTCGTCCGCCGCACATACCATCCTTCATAGAGATAGAGAAGTCATCATCCTTAAGGTCGTTGATGTCGAAATCGATAGCCTTATTGAGGTATATATCAACATTCTTTACTGTTTCGTTGTCGCCAAACCTTCCGTCGTCATCAGGAGCGACACCCTCATCAATCTCATCCACACGCACGCCACCGATTTCCATTTCCTCGATAGTAGGGTAGATTTCAATAACTCCATTCGTCTTATCATCAGTATCAAAGAACTGCGATGCCGAACGGAGTCCAATCTCCTCTATATTGAGAGAATCGATGTATGGTCTATATGGATCAGTAGAGAATTTATGCAGTTTCCCGGTTGGATTCACATACTTCTTTTCCTGTTCAGTAAGAGAGTCGTAGAAATCACTCAGCGATACGTGAGGGAATCCAGGCAGCATAAGCCTGTTGATGGACATATTATTCGGAAGATTCTTTGCGTACTCCTTCATGGATGAAGGAACGACCTTCTTATTGAGACCGGACGTAATGTACATCTTCGTGTTTCCGGCATTGACCTGAGCGATGAATGCGTCGAGTTTCTCCTTTGATTCCTCGTCTCCGCTATCTACCTGTCCTCCCTTTAACTCGGAGTAGAACCTGCATTTGCCAGAGCTGCCAGACTGTGTTACATAACCGGTAATTGTAGTCTGAAAATCGAACGTTACCTGAAGGACCCATCCGAAAGACTGTTCCTGAGACTCTCCGGAAACGACGTACTTTCTCTTATTCTTGAAATATGTCTCGATATAGTCGACATCCAGTTCAAGCTCGACATTTGTGCTAGCTGTAACCACTTTCGTGATATTCGCCACGTACTTGACACCGAGGTCCGCATAGTAATGAGAAGGAAGATTCTTCTCCGAACCATAAGCTCTCAGTCTCGTAATGACACTCTGATCAGAATCTGCGTTCTGCACAATCTCGTAGAGCCCCTTGCCGAGACCATAGGAGAAGATGTGCCAGGCTTCTATTCCAGTAGTACCGACATAGATGTTTCTTCCTCTCACTATGAAATTCACATCCCACTTCTCGTTCACAAGCGCAAGAGCCTCCCAGCATGTCTTCGAGTCAATAGTGATGGACATTGATTCGATGACGTTATCGCTTGTCCCTTCGCCGTACATTGACAGCCAGTCGCTCACAAGGCATCCACGCTGCACGGAACGCTCCTTGTTTCGTGAGTAAATCTTCCAGAGACCTGCACCAATCTGCTCGTCTAGGTTCGCCTGGATCCTGTCGAGCAAATCGTCCAAAGTCTGTACGAAGAATGGGAATTTCGGTAGTGCAGTGTAGTGGAGTTCGTTGTCGTTCAATACCACATCAAGGAACTCAGCCCTAGTAAGCTCATCCTGCAAGGCATTGAACTTTACGCTGTCATACACGAAGCCCTCACCGTAGGTGTTAGGTCTTGCCTGCTTGTCCTTGCCTGGCTCGTAGTTGAGTTCGAACCGCTCGTTACGATAGATGATATAGTCGCCTATCTGAAAGTTGATAGGCACTTCATGCTTGAAGTTGATAGTCAAAAAGCACTCACCCATCCAGGAATCGGAGTATTCCAATCCGTGAACGGTTATCTGCTCTCCGTTAACGTCTGTAAGCTTCGAGCCATCCTTATGATAAATATTCCAAGTACTCATGTTCTGTGTTATCCTAAATTTGAAATCCTGCCCTGCGCATCCATTATTGGCTTGATGTCAGTAACAGGGTCGTTAATTTTGAAAGTAATAGAGAGGACTAGCAAGTCCTCGTTGCCCGGGTATCTGTACAGGTCCGGATCAATGCTCTTCAGTCTCACATGCTGCCTTCCTATCTTGTTGAAGTCGCAGTACATCTTCATCATGCCAGACTTGCGGAGATAGTCGATGAAAGCCTTACACTTCTCGTTTGCGCCGAAGGCATTACCCTTGAACAGAAACTTGACCTTGTTCTCGTATGCCGCCATATAGAGACCATTCTTGCCAATATACTCGTCGTCACCATGCTCGTCGTGCCATTCCCTTTTCACAGGTTCCTTGACTGAATCGCAAGGCTTGAACGGACTCTCGCTAACATACATACCGAAGTCGGCGATGGAGTCCTTCACCTCGTTCCCATCGCCTTCCTTCTGCATGTATATCCTGAAATAATCTTTCATATCTAAATCAACTATTTATAAATGCAAATATACAAAATAATACATAAATATGCAAGTAATATACGCATAAATATCCGTTAATTGAACTTAAAGTCGTGTCTATCCCTGATATTGACTGGTCCGGTAGCTTTCACGACTGTTCCTCCGTATTGGTAGACGAAGCACTTTGCGGTATCTTCGCATTCAACATGGAGCTCTGCGCCATCTAACAGATTGACAAATACCCTGGAGAACCCCTTGACATTCAGGTAAAGTGAAGAGCTGTGTCTTACGTATATCTCTCCACTGTCCATCCAGTCATAGTTGATGTTTGCTACACACTCTCCATTGAGGATGACAATCTTTGGGTTTTGGAGGTCAACGTTCTCGTCAACATACACACCATGATCATGAATGACATCACCAAAGTACTTCTTCATATCCTTGGTTGAAGGCCAGTTCTTTCCGATACAGAAGTCAATACCCTTAACAAACTTCTCGACCATCTCATGCTTGGATGAGTTGTCGTGCCACTCGGCGGTCCACTGAGCGCAAAGACCCAGTGAAACCGCCTCGTTCTTCATTCTGTCTGATAAATTTCTTTTTTCAAACATAATTATTTCATTTTTTATGCAAATATACAAATAAATGCATAAACATACGTAAACTATTGTATAAATATACGTTAAATGTATAGGTATTCATAATTTATTTTTGTATATTTGCATTGGGATAGGTCGGAGTAGCTACCGACTGACAAGGCTAATCCAATGGGCTTTCCCTTCTCTTTAATCATTGGAATAATTTTAATCATTGGAGGAAGAATAATGGATAACTATGTTATTTTGGGTCAATATGGAGACCGAATTATGTGTTTAGATGGCGAAAAATGGAAAGAAATAGAAGGGTACGAAGGAAAGTATGCGGTTTCTACATGTGGAAGAGTTTTCTCTTTGACAAGAGTTAGATACAATATACCAGGAGGTAAGGTGTACAAAGGAAGGATGCTGTCACAAAACAAAATGAAATGTGGCTATCTTGGCGTTGCACTTCTTTCTGATGGAGCTCACAAACTCCTTAAGGTTCATAGACTCGTAGCACAGGCTTTCGTACCAAATCCACTCAACAAGCCACAGGTTGATCATATAGATGGGAATCCTAAGAATAACAATGTTTGCAATTTAAGGTGGGCTACGGCAAAAGAAAACGTAAACAACCCAAATACTATTTGCCATAAAAAGGACCTAATGTTTAGAAGCAAAAATCCTATGGCAAGGGCTGTTTACGGCATCAACATCTTAACTGGCGAACGTTTGGATTTTGACTGTATAGAATCTGCCGATAGATTTCTTGGCGTGAAATATCCAAGGTATATCGGATTGTGCTGTCGAGGAAAGTGGAAATCTTACAAAGGATATTATTGGTATTACGCATAAGAGTAAAGGGTGTGAGTTTTTATTCTTCTCACACCCTTTTTAATCTACTTCAACCTTAGACTCTTCGATCCTGACTCCCTTGTTACAGAGCGCATCCAATCATACATATCATCAAGTCTTCCGTTTCTGTACTCAGCAAGAGTAACAAGCTGATTCATAGCGGTAAGTTGAGACTTGGCGATTACGCTTATCTCTGGAAGCGCCGACTTAGTTAACTCTGTTAACTGCTTGAGATTTGCGTTATCTTCTGCGCAATATAATCTTATTGAATTGAGATAGGATGCAAGGAGATCAGCTGTCTCCTCGGTAATGCCTTTTATCGAGTTGGTCGTAGAGGAACTTCCGTTTTCTCTCAAATCAAGTCCCTTTTCCTTTAGAGCATCGAAGATACCGGTTAACTGAGGAACTACATTTTTTCCAACTTCGTAGAGCTTGTCTGCAAAATCGTCCATGTCGGTCTCATCAAGTTTACCCTTTTCATCAAGGATACCTGTAAGCCATTCGAGAGGTTTTTCAAGTGCCTTCTCCATGATTTTCTGAGATACGATGTTCTTCGTAACGTCTCGAACCATGTCCTTCACCTTCTCCCTGTAGGCATCAACCGCATCCTCGCCTTTAGCCCATGCGCTTACGATAGTATCTGTAAGAGTACTTGCCCAGCTCTTCATATCGATGGAGTAAACGTCTTTCAGAAAGTCCTGTGCGAACGTCTTAATCTGCAACTGCATCTCCTTGATTTGCTGGTCGTAGTCAGCGAGTTTATCCTTATCCGTCTTTTTCTTATCATCCTCGGCTTGCCTCTGCTTCCTCAATTCGTCTTCCTGAGCGTGGAGTAGGGCGAGCTGATCTGCGTATGCGGAAGGATTCGATTCTGTCTTCATCACAGTATCGTATGTCTCCTTGCTGTAGTGGCTCAAGTTCTTGCCGCCGAAGAATCCCTTACCTGTATCAGTCTTAGAAAAAGCCTCCCAAGCCTTGTAGTCATTCTTTACATCGTTGAGCTTTTTAGTTGTATCAGAAGACCTTTCGTAAGAATAGATTCCTCCAAGAGTCTTCTCGATGACAGAACTAATATTACTAGATAAGTTCTTTAACTCATTCAGCTGTCTCTCTGCAAGCTTTATCTGTCGGTCGAGCTTGGCATCATGAGCCTTTGCAAACGCCTTTATAGGTGAGGTAAATATACCAGTTACACCGGCAAGGATTCCACCAACGTTGCCGGACTCCGCGCTTGTTACCACCTTTGACAGTGAACTTGACATGCCAGAGAATGTCTCGAAGAACGCAGAAGCGTCCTGCCATCCATCAGACTCAGTGTCAGCTCCGAGAAGGGAAGCAGTCTCTTTGATGTCATTGAATGCTTCACTCATTCCCTGCACATTCTGGTCGATAATGCTTACTACGTTAGCAAACTTATCAAGAGATTCTTTCGCCTTTGTTCCATCCTTAAACAGAATCTCAGCAGCCTTCATCATAGCCTTTCCACTGGCAATCATACTGTCACCACGCTTGATGAAGTTTTCGTCTCCCATTTTGAGGCCAAGTTCGCGAACCTTCTTGCCTTCAGCAATTTTACTTGCTGCGATGGTCATCTGCTCGCTGGCATCAGAAATCTTCTGCTCAGCCATTCCCTTTAGACCTCCATTGAGGAAAGTCTTCTTTGGACTCGTCAGCTTCGATAACTGCTCATCAAGCTGCTTGATTTCCTTGGCGTACTCTCTCGCATCGATAGCTCCGTTTTGCAGAGCCTCGTTGATATTCTGCCTGATTCTAGCCCCGATTGCCTGAGCCTTATCCATGCCGAGAGAGACGATGGCTCCGTAGAAGTTGAGGTAATCGGAAGAGTTCTTGAACTTATCCAGTTTAATCTGGCCAATCTCCTTGTCTCTCTGAATCTCATATCTCGCCTTGATACCAGGATCATTCGTCTTCTTGATAAGTTTATCGTAATCCTGTCGAATCTTAAGAATCTTGTCCTCGTAATCTTCTGTCTTCTCGATGATATCGGCGGCATCTTGCAAAGACTTAACATAATTACCACGGAGGAGTTCTGTAATCTTTTTCCACTCTTCGTACTGATTTGGTAGCTTAAGCTTTTCCTTAGCTTCTCCGTCAGTCATGCTGAGAGAATCCTGAAGATTGAATATCTCATGGTAGTGAGCGTAATACTCGTCCATAAGAGACTGAACCTTCTCGCCCATCTGGAAAGCATCAACCCATGCAGATTCAGCAAAGAACTTGCTTCCCGTCTTTTCAAGAAGGCTCTTGTATAAATCCCAACGCTCGGACAGCTTGTTCATTGATTCACTGAAATCCGCAGCCTTCTTCTCGTATTCCTTCTTGTCCTTCTCATCGAATAACCACTCTGCAACCTCGCGATAGATGGATGTCTGGAACTTCTTCCTTTCCGTAGTATTTATCTTGAACCCGTCAAGAAGAGAGTGGACAGCCTTCTGATAATCGTCAAGATCAAGACCGGTTACCTCAGGGAAGAGATTGTAAGTCTTCTTCTTTGCCTCTTCATCAGGCATGATACTCTTATACTTCTGATACATCTGCCTTGCAGACTTAAGACTGCTGAGTCGTTCCTGTAAACGCTTAAGCTGCTCGTCCTCCTGATGGCCGCCCTTATTCTTCTTGCCAGGCTTGTTCGACTTCTTGCCTTCACCTGTATAATCGTAGTACAAGAGAGCCTTCGCAGCATCTCTCACTAAAATCCACGCATCACGTTTACTGTTAACGTCTTTTGACTTAGACTTTACAGCACTCTGATACTCGTTGTATGCAGCATCTATGTCTGATTTCGCAGCGTTCCTACCACCATACCAACTATCGTCCTTTCCCCATTTTTTAGCAAAGCTCCTGTATTTTGCAGCAATATCCTGTGTTGCAAGTCCGTTGAGATTATCAGGGATTCTTCCAATAAGCTCGCTAGTCATGTTGTTGAACTTATCATCTGTAGAGAACACCAGCTTGATTATCGCCTGGAAGTTAGAGTTGGCGAGCATTCCCTGTAACGTTCTTTCCAGTTCCGGATATTGACGAACGAGTCCCTGCTTGGCATCATCCATCAACTCCTTAACCTTATCCTGTTCAGCCTGAGTTAGAGGTATGCTCGCTCTAATCTTAGCACCAATCTCAGGGAAAGTCTCATCAATTAGAGCCTGCATCTTTGTGCGAACTTCACCCTGTAGCCAGCTGTCCTTATTGCCAATACCGAATGCCTGCAATACAGATGCGCGAATCTCGTTAGCCCTATCCTCGGATATACCAAGGGTAGAAAATACGCTGCTCATTGCCTGTTCTGCGGCAAGTCTAAGAGTATCATCCTTACTAATATCGCCAAAAATCTCTTGTATCCGGTCTTTTATACGATTTGCATTGAACTCTGCATATTTATCCACGGAGAACGCTTTCTGCCTGGCAATATTCTTGTCAATACCATCGGATATATACTTATAAGTAAGCTTATCCTTGTCATCGTAGAATATATTGGCATAGTCGATAGCGTCTTTCAAATCTCCGTAATTACTTCTTACATTCAGCTTCGATTTTGCAAGTTTCTCTGCCTCTTGCAATTTCTGTAATTCCAGATCAAGGTATTTCAGCCTCTCCTCGTGACTCTTTTTCTCGTCAGCCTTCATTACGAGGTTATTGAAATTGTATGGAGCAAGTTCTTTCAGCTTTTCCTTGTAAGACTCGATGAGATTATCTATCTCCTTCGTATCTCCATCGGCAAGAGCCTTCGCCATTCCGCTCGAATTATCTATTCTGAAATCACGGATTTGCTTCAACCTGTCTTCAAGCTCACTCTGAGACTGATCGATAGCACGACTCAATTCCTGGTATTTGCTTACTGCATAGCCGATACCCATTGTAACCGCTGTAAGAATCAAGCCCGGGAGACCTCCAATCATTGCCCACAAAGAAGACACCATTGAACCAAGACTCTTACCTAGAAGAGATATAGCAACACCGCCCTTGTTAGCAAAGTTAGTCCAGAATGTATTCATTCCAGCCTGTGCCATAGCCTGCTTATACATCTCTTTGCTAATCTTTCCAGACAGATATAGCCTTTGCAGTTCTGTCTTTGTTATGGCCTTCGCTGTGATGAGTGTCTGCAAATCCTCTTTTGTTATCTGCTTTTTTGTGGCAAGGATTCTTTGCTCGACAACTGAAAGCTGCTGACCGCTCAAAGCTCTAGCATTTATATCCTGCGCAATCTTCTCCTTGTTGCTAAGGAAGTTTGAAGCCGCACTGCCAGCGAGCAATGTTCCAACCCTCTTCATAGCAATGCCAGACATAGCTCCTAAGACAACCGGGCTGAATGTATGCATAAGCTGCACGAGGTTTGTTACCTGATCCAAAATGAACTTGAATGTTCCACCAATAACGCTTTTTCCATCAGCAAAGTCGGCAAGCATGATTTCCCAGGCATCCTTCAGTTTATTGTAGCGTCCGAGCAGAGTTTCACTCAGAACCTGCTGCATGTTGTAGAACTGACCGCCTGCATCTGTCATCTGCCAGAAGATAGACTTTACATCATCGAAGCTTACCTCTCGGTTTGAAATTCGGGTTTTAATCTCTGATGTTGAGACATTTCGACCCTCCTGCTTAGAGTAGAACTTTGATAACTTATCGAGCAGAGGAATACCTGCATAAGCAATCTGGCGGAGTTCCTTACCATCGAGCCAGCCACGAGCCTGAACCTGACCAAACGCCAATGCGATACGGTCAAAGCTAACACCAAGACCGGAAGACATATCCGCAAGCCTCTTGGTTGTATCATAGAGCTGGTCGTACTCAACTCCATACGCAGCCAACTGCTTAACGTCTCGATTCAACTCAGAGAACGTAAATGGCGAATTAAGAGCGAGTTCCTTAATCTGGTTAAACATGGTGTTCGCATTCTGCATATCGCCAAGGATTGACTGGAGAGCAATATGCTGCTTCTCCATCTCACCACCAGTAGTGATGATGCTCATAGCGAACTGCTGTGCGCCGAACACAAGACCTCCCTGCAAGAAAAGTGACTTCAAATCCTGTACGGTTGAGTTCAACTTTCCTGCATGACTGTTAGCTTTCTCGAAGCCGCGAACCAGTTGAGATTGAATCTTAGCTCCTGAGTCAACGATTGCCTGCTGACGCTTCTGTTCAAGCTCAACACCTCTTTGAATTTCTCGGTTTATTGCCTTCTGGTCTTGAAGAACCCTTGATGCCAATGTGGTATCGTGACCGCTACCGATATTACCAAGCATACCAAGGCTATCTTTCCAATTTTCAGAATTAAGCCTATCCTTGATAGTTCTGAGACCTCTCATTATGGAAATGAGCCTATTAATCTCTGCTTCTGCCTTACTTACATCTGCTCCGATGGTAATTCCTCTGCTGTATTCAGAACGTAGCTGGCGAACCTTATTTCCAAGAGAGTCGTATCGGCGTTCTGTGTTCTTCAACTCATTCTGTCTCTGCTTCTCCGCCGCAACTTCCTCACGCTTTGCCTGAGACGCTTCTCTCGCAGCCTGCACCTCTGCCTTTCTGTTAGCTTTGTCTTGTACAGAGTTTAATTCTCTTTGAGCTTGAGTAGCATTTGCAAGACTTGAAGAAAGTTTATTTACCTCCTCTGCATACGACGAATAGGAAGGTCTGCCGCCCTTACCCATAAGGGCGATATTGGCATCCTCTATTATTCTTTTGAGCTCGGTTGCTTCCGAAAGAGCCTTTTCTAAAGCACTTGTATTTACTCCAAGCTCTAGGCCTCTCATGCCGGCGCGTTCGCCTCTACCGATTACAAGCGACATCTTAGCATAGAGCCTAGACATTCTTTCAGTATCGGCTTCTATGCGTCTGGCTTCGGCGGCAGATTGTCTCTTCCTTTCATCAGAGGCTTGCTTTTCTGCCTTTCTCTTGGCCTCCTGCAATGCCATGTAGCGCTTTGCATAATCAGACAAAGCTTTAAGTTCCGCATCATTATCCTTGGCGCTCAACTTTGAAGCTGCCGCAAACTCTCTCTCCTGCGCAATGACTTTTTCCTTCTCTCGTCCGTATGCCTGTGTTGCTGCGGCTGCCTTCGTCATCTCTACAGCGACATCGGAAAGAAGGTTCTTCATCTGCGCAGCATCGGTGAGGATAGATTTGTTTCCTGATGCCGCCTGTAATCTGGCAAGTATCTTGTCAAGCTCGGTAATACTTCCACCGAGCATGTTAGTATTGTAACCCTTCAAGGCTCCCTCTGCCATAAGGTCTCGCATTCTAGCGAGCTTTTCGGTTACTCTAGCTATGTCAGCTTCAACCTTTGCTGCTCCACCGGAAAAGGCAGAAAGAGGGTTCTCCTTTTTGAACTGATCAGTAATCTGCTTTACATCACGGAATGTCATTTGAAGAACCTTGGCATAATCCTGCAAAACCTTTGCGCTATCTACGCCGCCACCACCGCCGCCTTGTGCTTTATTCTGCAATCTGAAAAGCTGATTATTGATATTCTCAAGCATCAGCTCGGCTTCCCTAAGTTTCGAGGTATCAACATTAGGATTCAGTGAGCGCAGCTCTGAAATCTTGCTGCGCTCTATATTGATTCTTTGAAGCATATCGAGATAGGAGAGAGCGTTTTTTACCGCTAACTGCAAATCTTTAGCCTCAGCGCTTTTATCGTTTTTCTTGAGTTTGGAAATCCTTCTGTTTATCTCATTGAGAACATCTGCAAACTCTTTGGCTTTTTCTGCTTGCTCCTTAAATCCAGACTTTTTCGTTCCGAATCCCTGGAGGGCACGAAGAAGCGCGTTCGCAGCATCATCCCCGGTCTTAAGCTTGTCAATGATTTTCTGCAACTCCTTGGAAGTATTATCCTTGACACCAAGTTGGAACCACAAGTCACCTAAATTTCCACCTGCCATATCCTGAATATTTTAAAATTAGAGTTTATTGTTTAAGTAATCAGCAAGACTTATCTTCTTGCCAACGAGGCTTCCCTCATTCTTCTTTTTCTCAACCCACCTGTCGTAGAGGTCATCCATCTCCTTCTTGGTGTGCTTCTTCGGACCGCCTTCCTTCTTTGTCTTAGGATAGACGACAAGAGGCTGGTCTGCAACCATGAGGTCAATCTGCGCCGATGAATAGCCCCACCAGTAGTCGTAGGCTGCGATGAAGTACTTGCGCTGAAAGAGGAAACCGAACTTCTCCGCTAGTGAGAAGGCTGCTCCCCAGCTTGTTCTGCTTGGATAGCTTTTGCTTCGCTCCTCGTCATCGTCATCATCACGTCCGTCATCCCGGTCGCTAATATGGTAGCCAGTGAGAATGCGTTCGATGGAATTTTTTTTTTAGAAACATCGAGGACTCTCAGAACCTCGGCCACGTCCACATCCTTGATGTAGTAGAGCCAGCGCCAGTAGATCCAATACAAAAATCGTATCTTCCAGATGTTGTTGAGGAGAATGCAGACACAAATCTTGACGTTGCGCTTCCATTCGTTCTTCTCCTTTGCCCTGATGTGGGAACACCTGCTCATGGTTCCCTTGCGAAGCCAGCCGAGCTTGTGCTTTTTTCCACGGAACACGAACTCGGTAGGCTCGTCGTGCAGCACGCTGTCAAGCAACTCCTGCAAGTCCACTGAAGGCTGCTCTATTTTCTTTTCTTCTGCCATGATTGTATGCTATTAAATGAAGAAGGGCGGCACGGCTGTTGATTAGCCTGCCGCCCAACGGTTTGTTATCCTGAATCTAATTACCTAAAGAAGCCTTTACTTGATTAACCGCCAATACCGGGAGCTGGAGCCTTAGTAAGCCAAGCGATGCTGCGCTTACCTGCACCCTCGATAGAACCTGAGAACTTAAACGCAACTGGCTCAGTACCGGAGTTATCCCACTGCAATGTAGCGTAGAGAGCGATGTTGGTGATAACCATGAGGTTCTCCTTCTCGTCGTCAACAATAACGATAGTACCCTTGATCTTGAACTTCTTAGGCTCAACCGCGATACCTGTAAAGCCGGTAGTAGCGTCGAGAGTAGCATCACCTGTACCATTCAGGGTAACCTTGGTCAGCTCGGTGATAGCATCCTCACCGAACATAATTGTCAGCAAGTCCTTTGCCTTTGAAGGAACAACGAACTCTACGTTGAAGTCGCCGAGCTCTGCTGTAGTTGCCCAGTCACCAGCCAGACCGATAACCTTGTAGTGGTTGATGGTTGGGTCATCCATAGTCGCCTTCAGCGAGTCAACGGTAACCGGAAGCTCGACCTCTGGGGTGATGTCAACTGTAGCCTTGCTCAAATCGGTAATAGCCTTTGAGTAGAGCAGAGTCTTAGGACCATTAAAAATGTCCTTCATCTTGTCAATAGTTGTCATAGCCATAATCTAAAATATTTTAAATTGTTATACTGAATACCTATTTAGTACGTAACCTTCCCTGTATGATCGTCACGGAAAAACCGGCGCCATCGTCTGTTTGTAGTGTTATACGAGGATTTGAAACAATGAGATTTTTTGTGGAGATTGGAAATCTGTCCATAATCTCCTGGACTTTCTCGTCAACGCTAGAAACATCAAATGTGTTTGGATTTCTTGCTGAAGCTTTATCGCGCACATACAATTCGATTTGAGCTGTAGTGGTGAAATCGTTGTAAACTCCACTTGAGTTCATCTCATTGTTATAGATACTAGATGGAAAGTATACCACGATGTAGGTGTTGATTTTCGTATCAACTGCCTTTGGTCGGCTCCGGGAGTAGAGCTTGTCGCAAATTCCCTTCATTGCATTACCGACATCGATATATAGAGTCTTAATACTAACCATATCTTACATCGCTCTAAAGTATCTAACCAAATATTCTCTGAGAGAGGTAATCACATCGTGTCCTCTCTTTACCTCGACAAACTTTGCGTAATCTACGCCGGCAACAAGAAGCATCTGCCATGTAGCATCGTACTTTCCTTTGTTGTGCTCCCTTGAAACAAGTTCATCCCACGCCGCGTTTGGACCATATTCGCCACCTTCTCCGTATTCACCCTTGTAAGGTCTCCGTCCGCTGTCCTTGAAGGAGAACGAGCTGCGGTAATACTTATTGAGATTATACCGTTCCCCGGCAGCAAGGGTTACTCGGGTTGGCTCTGGGCCAGGAGCATAATGAATCGACTGCAATGAGCCGTTGTAATATGTACCGATAGCGGTTGACTTGTACAAGTTACCGGTTACGTCATCGTAGTTGCGAGACTTGTCAGCAGCCTTCATTGTCATTTCAGCCGCATGATCCATCTTCTGCTGCATCTTTGCTACAGCCATCTGACGGATTTTCTTCTCGACCTGTAAAAACTGACCTGATAAACTTGTCATAATTTAAACCCTTGTCAAATTCCAATACACAACAGTCCTGTTATTATCCGGCTCGCAGTCCTTTACCATACCTATCTCAGTATTGTTACCGACAGTGGAGTAGATGGTGTCGCCGTCAAGAGGACATCTTTCAGCATCCCATTCGTCATATCTGACAGGAATCGATGCCTTCCTCTTGTTCTGGTCGACGTTCTTGTCTCCCTCTGTAGTGGTATCGGTGTAGCTGCGGCCTTCGCCATAGTAGAGAATGATTTCCTTGTCCTCACCAACTGGAGCATCATCATCGGCAAACGGGTCATCAGGGTCGGCTTTTCCGACGACCTTCCTCACGATCTTGATGATGTGAGGGTATCTTGGGTTTCTGATGTTTTCCTTTTCCATACGCCTTATTTGATGATGTGAGGGAGAGGTTCTCCCCAAGGAGAATAATTCGCCCTCTTTACTCCGTGGGAGGTCACCCGGAAGGTGGACTTCTTCTTGAGCATCGAATCAGGCTCCAGCTCCGCATAGATAGCGTTAGCCTCTGCCTTCATCTCGCTCCTGTCGTTGTCCGACATATCATAGCCACCTCCCGAATGAGTCCATCCGTTATCGGAATCGGAGGTATTGTTCACCTTGCTCGGACCAAGAACAAACCATTTCAGCATGTCGGCATAGGCAAGTCTCACCTTGTCCTTGTCGCAGGCTTCGAGGTCGATGCCGTTTTCAAGCTCCCTGTCGTGCATGATGCCCAACAGAGCCTTTATCGGCATCTCGAACTTCACCTTATTAATAAGGTAGTTGTTCACAGTGTAAATGTTCATATCCGAATCCATAGTCATACAATCTAGTTACGTTAAAGAATTAACCCTTCTGGGTGATGTCGATAATCCAACGGTAAGGAGCATCGAGCATAGCAGGAACAGAAGCGAGGAACAAGTCTGTCTTGAACTCCTGGAACATACCGTTTGCGGTAACCATGTTACGGAGTAGACCGAGACCGTTGTTTGTCTGTGCCCAAGCTACATCCACGAGCTTATTGCCGAGAGTATCGAAGATTCGCTTGTCGAGAATCTCCTTGCGCATAAAACGCAATGGCTTACCAGCAGGGCGAAGAACGACTGTTCCGTCTGCCCAACCACGAATCTCGGTAACTGTTCCGTCGAAGCGCTTGTTGTGCTCAACCTCATCGACAATCTCGATAGGAGAAAGGCCATTGAGGTCAACAACAGACTTCAGGAACATTGCGTTGTTCGGACCGTAGTTCTGCAATACTGCCACAAAGTTAGCGTTCGCCCAGCTCTTGTACAGCTCGGCAATCTGCTTGTTCTTCAAGAATACGTTGTTGTAGTCGTTCTTGGTCATCTGCCATACGAGAGGTACACTGCGGTACTCAATATGACTGTTGCGCCAATCCTCCTCAAACTTACGCATCTGTTCGAGCAAGTCGCAGTTCGCGTCGTTCCAAGCAAGCTTACCTGCCTTCTTGAAGTTCTCAACTGGAACCTTTGCGTCATACAGAGGCTCCTGGATACCGCGACCGATCTTGTCGTAGTCGATAACACCCTTAGAACTCAACTGTGCTGACATGTAGGTCATGGTCATGTCAAGAGAGTCATACAATACCTGAACCTTGTCGAGATAAGCATCAACCAGGTCTGCATCGTTGCCGAACTCATCCTGGAGAAGCTTCATCTTGTGATAACGCTCTGTCGCAGTCTCACGGAAGCCGTCAGCAGCGAAGTCTGGGATTGAAGCGGTATACCACTCAATACCCTCGTGGTCGTTCTGATAGCCCTCGCCGAGAGGAGCACGGAGGTTCATCAAGGTTGCAGGGTTCAAAGTGCGAAGACGAACCTTGAAGGTTGCGTCGCCATTATTAGATGTAGGGGTGAGGTTTGGATCAATGTCACCCTGGGTCAGATACCAGCCGTTGTTACAGCGCAATACGCCGTCACGATTGACGAACTTCTGAAGGTAAGTGTTGTTACCCTTACCAGTGAAGAACTTCGCAAGCTGCTCGACACCAATATCAATTTTTGCCATAATCCTGAATCAATCTTTTTACGTTAGACAATAGGTTAAATATGCCAGAACTCTGGGTAGAGTGACTTGTTCATCGCCTTAACGGCAGGAGGAACAGGACCCATGCGGTCAAGCCACATAACGCAGTCTGGATTCAACATACAGAAGTTGTTGTTGTTGCGAGGCTGATGATACTTGTCTCCGCCGGCATTGAAATAAGGAAAATCGTTGTCGCTCGGAGCGAAGCAGTTAGGGTTAGTCACCATCGGCAATACAGAAGCACCTTCGCTAGCAGCCTCAACCAATACGTCACCGACCTTCAATGCGCCTAGAGCAGCAGAGAGAGTAAGCTTCCAAACATCACCTGCGGTGTCGTCGGTAGTAGCCTCAACAGCAGAAACAGTCACACCCTTTGCCTTAGTCTTGAAGTCCTTCTGGCCGATCATGATGTTGTCGCCTGGGAATGGAATGTGAACGAATCCGTTGCGAACGATGTAGATTTCTGTATCGGTCTCAGCGGTTGTAGCCTTTGCTACACCGTAAGCCTTCAGAATCTTGAATGTTGCACCAGGCCCCTCGTTGCCAGCTGTAAAACCAAGGTCGTGCTCAATCAAGTCACCGGCATAAATCTTAGCCTGACCCTTGAACGGATTGACGAGCTTACCACCAATAGGTGGGTGAACGAAGGCATTCTTAATGAGCGCCTCAAGACCGGCAAACACATATCGGGTTCCGCCGACCTTACCTTCTGTCTGAATGATGGTCGCACCGTGGTTCAGCATGCCACGAGTACCCATCTGTTCCATGTAGGAAATAGAAGTGTTGTCCATAATCTTTTTACCTTTTTAAAATTGTTATCCTGAAATTACTTCTAGTCTCCACCGCCGAATCTCTTCTTTCGACGCTCGGCCACTTCTTCCATAAACTTGTCATCATCTGTGGACGTGCCTCCGCTAGACGTGCGACTGCCTTTTGCAGGAATACCGTTTTCACCGGTAGCCTCCTTGTACTCTGCGGTGTAGATTTTCTCAGCCTTAGAAACCAGGTCGTCGATGTCGACATCTTCGTCCGGAATCTCCAGCTTTGCGATTGCAGCATTGAGGAAGTAGTTCTTCATTTCAAGGTTTGCCTTGTCGAACTTATCCTTCAAACCTGCCTTTACTGACTCGATGGTTGCCTTCCTTGCAGCCTTCTTGTCCCTTTCTGCGTTAGCCTTTTCGAGAGCTTCGAGTTTCTCAAGCAGTTTGGAGTATTTGTCGTCAGGATCGTCATCCTTTTTAGCATCCTTGCGCTTGCGCTCCTCTTCCTCTTCCTTCTTCTTGCGCTCAGCTTCCTCCTTGCTCTTCTTTACCTCGTCAGAGATATTCTTGTGCAAGTTGCCGTTGATACGCTTCAGACGGTTTGCTAACTTGGTAACCAACTTGGAATTTGCATCCTCGTCTTCACCGAAATCTTCCAAAACATCATCAAGTTCCTCATTGATGGTCTTTTGGCTAAGTTCTTTGAACTTGGTGGTATCAACCTCCTTGTTCACTAATGCTAAGAGTTCCTCTCTTGTCATGTTGTTTTTTGATTAAAAATGTTATCCCGAAAGTGGTCCCTCCACCTCGAAAACGTATAAATATACCTTTTATTTTGCAAATATATGAATAAATATGCAATTATCAAAGAAAAATTGTATATTTTTGCAGTATTAAATGTATATTTATGCAGAAAGATGTATTTTCAGGATTAAAATTGGATAACGGGGAGCCTATTTACACTCAAGAGTATATCCAATCATTAAGAGACGCCGACAAGAAGCATCCCGACAAGCTGAAGATTATAGCTCAGCGTGGCGGTCAGGAACGCATGCTGTCTATAGACGCTGATATTAAGATAGTTGGCGGATCGCGAGGTGGTCCGCTTCTTGTCGACACAAAGGTTGTTACTCCATTTGGATATCGACGTATAGGCGACCTGAAACAGGGCGACATTATTAGTGGTACAGATGGTGGCATGCAACGCGTCGTATATCGCAAAGACCACGGCAAACTTCCTGCTTACAAACTAAAGTTTGTCGATGGGTCTGAGGTTATTGCGTCATACGACCACCTTTGGAATGTACGTAAGACTTGCTATAGAAGTAAGAAGAGAATCATTAACGGGTTATCTATCAATGATGATTATAGGGTATGGACCACCCAGATGGTTGTTGACCACCTCACAAAGCTGAAGACTGGCGAGATTAAAAATAGCAAGTTACTCATACCTTTGTGTGAGCCCGTAAAGTTTACTCGCTCTTGGGGAAATCGTCATTACAAGCCAACGAGCTCACCTTATGTTATGGGCGCCATACTTGGAGATGGATGTATAACAGCAAATATAAAGAATGGAAGTTATGATGCTATGCTCTGTAGTGCAGACGAAGATATCGTGAGAGAGTTTGAGAGTGCCGGCATCGATATGACTAACTATGCACAAAAACAAGGCAGTATAGCTTGTGATTACAGAATCAAGGATGAGAGATTACGTAATGATCTTGAGGGTTTAAAGCTCTACGGCTGCGACGCTTTCAATAAGTCTGTTCCCGATTTCTATAAGTTTGGCTCTATAGAGACAAGGTGGGCTATCCTTCAAGGACTTATGGATACCGATGGTACTGTGGATAAGCGTGGGCATTGTACGTTTGCGACAGTCAGTGAGCAGCTTGCTAAAGACGTTAAGTTTTTAGTAAACAGCCTTGGAGGTCTTGCCACTATAAATAAGTACGAGAACCACTATACCAAGAATGGAGAGCGTATAGAGGCAAGCGATTATTATGATATTTACATCAGAATTAATCAGTCAGAACGTTTATTCCGTCTTCCACGTAAGAAGGCGCTTTGTACCGAGTACAATGGCGGCGTAAGCGAACTGGGAAGAAGGATTGTTGATTTTGAATATGTAGGAGAGAAGGAGTGCTGCTGTATTGCAGTGAACAACACAAACTCTCTGTTTATGGTGGAAGACTTCATCGTCACTCACAACTCCAAATCGTTCTCGTCCCTAATGGAAGTTCTGAAGGATATTAAAAATCCAGATTTTCATGCAACAATTCTTCGTAACGAAAAAGACGACTTACAGTCCTTAGTGACAGACTCTTATAAATTGTTCTCCCAATTTGGAACTTACAATAAGTCACAAAATGACATGACCTGGAACTTCGATAACGGAGGATGGCTCAAATTCTCGTACTATGCTGGAGCCTATCAGGACTTCAAGACACGATTCCAGGGTCGCCAGTATGCCTACGTCTGCATCGATGAGGGTACTCAGTGTCCATACAAGAAGTTCAAGTACCTCTTGACCAATAACCGAAATGCAGCGCATATCCGAAACCGCTTCTGGATTACCTGTAACCCGGACCCGGAATCTTGGGTGAGAAAGTTCATTGACTGGTGGGTTGACGAGAACGGCTACATCATACCGGAACGGGACGGAGTTATACGATACTGTTTCATGGATGGCGATACGCCTGACTCAATCTACTGGGGCAACACGAGAGAAGAGGTGTACGAGCAGTGCAAGGGTATCATCGATAGTCTTTGGAAGGACAGCTACGAGGAGCTTGGATACACGAAGCTCGAAATGTTCATTAAGTCAGCAACGTTCATCCGTGCAGACGTATCAGAGAACATCAAGCTTATCTCTACCGATGCATCATATATCGCCAACCTTGCCCAGCAGGACGAAGAACAGCGTATGCGAGACCTTGAAGCCAACTGGAACTGGAAAGCTGCCGGAGATGACATGATCAAGATGGAAGACCTTGATGAAATCTACGACAATGCAGAACAGATAGGAGATGGAAAACGCAGAGCTTCTGCCGATATTGCTTTCACCGGCGGCGATAACTTCGTGATGTGGCTCTGGGAAGGATGGCACTGCAAAGACTTGGTTGTTCTGAGGCTGGACCCTAAGACGCTCGTTTCTGTAGTTGAGGCCAAGCTGAGAGAGTGGGGAGTTGAGGAATGCAACTTCACTTACGATATGCAGGGTATCGGTCAGTACTTTAAGGGGTTTTTCAAGGATGCCGTCCCATTCAACAACCAGGCAGCACCTATCGCGAGGAATCATCAGGAAGAAGAAGGAATCAAATACCTATATAAGGATTTGAAGTCTCAGTGTGCGTGGTTATTCTATAAGATGATAAAGGAGAAGCAGATTTCAATCGACTCAGCCCTGCTTGAAAGAAAGTATTCAGGAAACGGATTTGACAAGGTTCCTCTCAGACAGATTCTTCAGAAGGAGCGTAAGATGCTCAGACGTGACGAGAATAGCGATGATAGGGGATTCAAGCTATTACCTAAGAAGATTGCCAAGAAATATGTCGGGCACTCGCCTGACTTCTTTGAGTCTTGGTTCTATGTAATGATATTCAGTTTAACAAAAAAGAAACATAAAAAGGTAAAAGGATTATGGATGCTATCAAGGTAAATAATTTCAGAAAGATTCTGGTAAAGAAGCCTTTCTTTGAACTCACGCCAAAGGGGTACATGACCCACGATGGCTATTGCAGGAACGAGGTGTCCGATAATGAAGACCCTCAGATGCCGCAAGATACATTGTACAGAGTGATTAAGACTCAGAAGGACTTCCTTCGTGAGTTCTATCCTACGTCCCACAAAATCTTCGACAAGAATCTCTACCCTGACATCTGGAGAAAGAACCCGGAAGACGGGAAATGGTATGTCCAGGAGATTCAAAGAACGTCATTTGCTTTCCAGCAGGTTATTCATACGAAGCACGTTCTCCACATGACAGGTAACGATATTCAGTTTGAGCTTGCCGGTGATCCTGAGATGAAGAAACAGGAAGCGTATATTAATCTCCTTGCCAAGTTCAAGAAGGGATGGTATATGCACGATATGGAGATTCGTCACTATGAGGCAGTAAGTTCGTACATGAAGGTTGCTGAGGCTGCTGTAGTCGGATTCTTCGATAAAAACAAGAAATTCGGTACTCGCACATTGGCTTTCGATAGAGGAGACACATTGTATCCTCAGTTCGACCCTATTACTGGTGAACTCGTTGTGTTTGCTCGCAAGTATTACGACTTCGACGAGGAAGGTAATGAAAAGATTGAATGGGTAGAGGTATGGGATGACAAGACATTCTACAGATTCAAGAAGCAGGTTAACGAAGGCAAGGTCAAGGAGACTATCAAGAGAATTGCCAAAATATTCGGAATCGACGACTACACTTGCGTTGAAGAGAAAGCTCACGGCTTCCCATTTATCCCTGTTGCATACGTAAGAAACGATGACGGCCCATGTTGGTCTGTTGTACAGAAGAACATCGAGGACTACGAGGAAGCTTTCTCTTATCTCTGCGAGAACAACAAGGCTTACGCCTTCCCTATAATGAAGTTGAAGGGCGATGGTGACGACATTACCGTTGTTGGAGATACAGACGGATCGGCTAAGATGATTCAGATTACCGATACGAATGGTGATGCTGACTTCATTAACGGAACAGACGCTTCCGATGCATTTGCGACACAGCTCAACAAGTCGTATGACCTCATCTATGAGCTTTCGTTCACAGTAAAGCCACCGGAACTGAAGTCGGGTGACCTTCCGGGCGTTGCCATCAAGCTGCTCTATTCTCCTGCTATCGAGGTTGCTGAGAACGATGCTAAGAAGATGCATCCGTTCCTGGATCAACTTGTTCGTATCTCAAAGTATGGTATCGGAGTTGAAGAAAACTGCATGGCCACTATGACCGGTCTTCCTATTCACGCTTGGGTGGAAATCTATGTGCATCAGAATAAATCTGAAATAATTACAAACTTAGCGACAGCTGTTCAGAACAACTTCCTCTCAAAGCAGACTGCATCTGAGCGTTGCCCAGACTTCCCAGTTAACGATGAATACGACCGTATCATGCGCGAGAAGAAGGAGGATGACCAGCAGGATCTCCTCATGGATATGCAGCGCGCTGATAACGAGACAGAGAATGCCATCGAACAGGAAAAAGCTACTGCTCAGATTAACGGATATTCAGCCTCAGTAAATACCGGTAACGGAAGAAAGCGTGGGCGCCCCAATAAATTTAACACCGATTCAAACGGCAACAGGTTAGGGGAGTCACATTGGGACGAATTCAACATGAAGAATTAATAGCCTATGGATGAGTTAAAACGTTCTGTTGATTACAGCAGGAAGCGCTTGCTGGCAATCCGAAACTGCGAGAGTCACATATCAGATATTCTCTGGAAATCGACACAGAAAATAATTGCCGCAAGTAAGCGATACAGAGGTGCGGGCAGGCTCACAAACGAGTCAGCCTTGCTCTCTTACGCCAAGAATGTTACTGCTGAGGCAGAGGAGAGCATTAACAGCTACATCTCTGCCTACTCAAAGGCTTCGTGCAAGATTCTAGGGATTGACAGCGAGAACATCGAATCGTTTCTCGTCAGCGACATCTACGGAAAGACGACATCCGAAAGAAACGCCGTCTATCTCGGAAACTTTGCTGAAGATATTGTAAGGATGATCAAGGCAGGAACCTTGATGGGATATTCAGACCAGCAGCTCCTGTCTTCCATCCGCACAGGCTATAAAGACCCATATCACACATCAGTCATCACCAAGGCGAAGAGAAAGGATATCAACATCGATGTTCCTTCTTACGGAAAGGGCTACTACAAGAACGCCTATCAGAATATCGTAAGAAATGCTTCTCAAGTGATTGCTTTGGCGTGGGGACAGGCAGAGCAGGAGTATGGCCAGGAGAGTGGAGCTGTTGGATACTTCGTTCACAGAGGCAGTAGCTACAACTGCCCGGTGTGTGATGACCTATGTGGGTATATACATCCATTAGATACGATGGTAATCCCGGCGCATCCCAACTGCGCTTGCCGTGTTGAGCTAGTTTTTCGGAGAAAATAATGAAAATTACTGTATAAATATGCAGCATTTTTCGTATATTTGCATTGGGATAGGTTGGAGTAGCTACCAACTGATAAGGCTAACTCAGTGGGCCTTCCCATTCTTTTAATCACTGAGGTAACTTTTAAAATCACTGAGGATGGATAACAGTATTGAAATTTGGAAAGACATTGAAGGATACGAAGGTATGTATCAGGTTAGCAACATGGGAAGAGTTCGCTCTTTAGACAGAGTGAAACCGAACTCTGGAGGACAAATCGCAAAAGGACACATTCTGCCACATAGCGACAATGGGCATGGTTACCGATTCGTTTCACTTTGGAAATTCAATAAAGGAAGACGTTTTTATGTCCATCGACTTGTTGCATCTGCATTTATCCCAAATCCAAACAACTTTCCGATTATAAATCACAAGGATGAAGATAAGTCAAACAATAGGCACGATAACTTAGAGTGGTGTACACAGAAGTATAATATAAATTATGGTAATCACATGAAGCGTCTAAAAGAGTCATATATTGCAAATGGTAACAATATACCTATTGACGTTTATGATATGAAAGGTACATTCCTAAAGACTTTCGATTGTAGCAACGAGGTCTGTAAAGAACTAGGAGTTCAGCGTAGAGGATTGTATCTTGCATGTCAGGGTGTGACAAAAAGCTACAAAGGCTACCGTTTTGCTTTCCATGGAGAGCCATTAAAGAAATATGAGCCTGGTAGAGGCTTTTCGAAAGTGATACATGTGTTCAAATATGACTCTGAAGGGTACTTGGTTTCTTGGTATGATTCTATGAGGAATGCAGAGCGAGACAACGGAATGGGCCGCGGATACTTGAGAACACACAATATAAAGCATAATGGGAATATTGTCAAGGACGGTTTCCGATTTGTATTAGCAATCCAATAATAGTTGCTACTGCTACACAGTATTTGCATTCAAGGATAATAAAAAGAAATGATATGATAAATTCTGAATTAAATTTTACATTAGAAGAAATTCTCCCGAAATTCCCTAAAGAGTTCAAGGATAAGATAAAGCACTCTGTAGAGCTGCTGAGAAAGGCGGAGAAGCTTGCGCTGGCATACTCGCCTAACGAAGGCTTCTATCTATCGTTCAGTTCAGGCAAGGATAGTCAGTGTCTTTATCACATTGCCAAGATTGCAGGTGTGAAGTTCAAGGCTCACATGGGCCTTACGTCCGTTTACCCTCCAGAAGTAATCAAGTTCTGTCGCAAGCACTATCCGGACGTAGATATGATAAAGCCTAAAATCAGTATCTACAATCAGGCTCGAAAGGAAGGTATGCTCCCAACAAGGCTGATAAGATGGTGTTGCAGGGTCTATAAAGAGGGCATCGGCGCGGGCAATGTTGTTCTCATCGGAATCCGTCACGCAGAAAGCAGGCAGCGTTCGGGTAGGAGTGAGGTTGAGATTACCAACCATAAGTACAGCGGCTCTCTTGAAGGTCTTGACGAGTTCCGTGATAAGAGGAACGGTCAGAAGCGTGGCCGTCCAACCCGGTGGGGCATCCACGAGATTAACATCACCAATGCCAGCGATGAGCGTACCATCGGCTGTATCCGAGGCTACGAATCGCTTCTCATCTCTCCAATCATAGAGTGGACCGATGATGAGGTATGGCTATTCTTGAATACACTCGGTATCAAGCATTGTAAGCTGTACGACGAGGGCTACTATAGGATTGGCTGCCTGTGCTGCCCTATGCACAACTATAAGCAGAAACTTGCCGACTGCAAACGCTATCCGCATATCTATAATAGCTGGATTAAGGCCATCAAGGACATTCAAGCTAGCGGAAGGATGATAGACGAAGGATTGTCGCCGGAAGAGGTGTTCGACTATTGGATATACGGCAAGTCTATCAATGTATGGAGAGAACTCCGCAGGCAGCAAATGTTGAACTTTTAAATATCAAGATTATGATTGAAGAAACAAAAGGATATACGTTATCCGTCGATACGTACAAGAAGGCGAAGGCTCTCAAGATGAAAGATCCTCGCTATTACATCTACGCTAGCCTCCGTGGCTCAGGTATGCCAATGAGGGATTGTTGGGCCATTGCATTCCAGGGCGAGGGACTCAACTGGGAGAAATCCTTCCTCGAAAACGAGATGAACTTGCTCGAAGCCCAGGAGTCCGTTCAGAAGAGAATCGCAGAGGTGCAGGGAAAGAAAGTGAAGAACGAGAACGCCGATGAGCTCACCCAGGAGGAACTTATTAAGGCTACCTCGAAGGAAGAGATTCTGAGAAACCTCGTTATCGCTCAGCGCAAGCAGAAGTTTGGCTCTCCAGAGTGGCAAAAGACGACAGCCATGATAGCAGACTATTCTAAGATTAAGCAGGATGAAATTGATACGGAAAACAATGTGGTCCATTACTACATTCCTCTGTCAATGCCTCGATGCTGCGAGGACTGCATTATCTTCAAAAATGGCCAGGAGACATTCCAAAAGAAGAAGAAATAGTTAAATTCGTGTTAAAGTAACTTTGTTTTACTAGGATTTCAGCAAAACCAAGTACCTTTGCAGACAGATATACGTTCACAGATTCGTTCTGCTGTTCGTAATTCTGTTTAATTGGTTACGAGGGGTGGTGTCTTCACAGATACCACCCCTCACTTTTATATTATGAAAGTAGAAGAAAAATATAAACTCAATCAGGTATACTTCTCTCCGGTAACCAACTCAAGTATATCCTTAAGCTGATCATCAAGGAAGTCATCGTTGAATACAGGCAGAGTTGCTTCTGATGGTAGCTTCTTCGTCTCTGCGGCCTCCCAAATAAATCGGAGCGCAATTACTAGGGAAGTATGGTCTTGAACGACCTCAAGCAATTTATCGCTCATCCTTGCCTCCTTCCTTCTTAATCTGCTCTGCCATCTCAAGAAGAGTCTCGGCGTGCTTGTCGCGGTCGATAACTTCCTGTACGGCCTCATCGCTCTCCTTGCGAAGCTGCTCTTCTGTCTTACCCTCATCGGCAGCAGCGTTTCTTCTTGCAGCCTCACGAGCGATGTATTCGTCACGGAGCTTCAACTTACCTGCCGTATATTCTGCATCGCCAGACAACGATGTATCCGCATACATAAGCTGGGCAAATGCCTCGATGATGTTTTCTTCAGTCTTGGAGAACTCATAATGATCTCCTACGAAAGCATAAACACATCCATCGATTGCAGCGTACATTGATGTACTGATAGAGTATTCAATACCCCATGTACCGGCAATGTTAGCAATCTTGATGAAAGGCAGCGAGCCTCTCTGTAAATGCTTCTTGATCTCAGCAGGGATATCCTCTCTGAGTGAAGCAACTTCTTTCTTAGACAAGCTCTTGCTGAACTTCAGTACGGTGAAGTGTCTTGTCTTGATAGTCTTTCCAAATGGTAATGCCATGATAACAATATTTTAAAGTTCAACTTTTATTTCCTTATACTCGAAATCTGTGCAAGAATGACTCTCCTCAGAAGTGAAATGCTTCACGGTAGGGTGGTGACAAACTCCATCCTTGAAGAAGAAACAATCCTTGCAAGTATATACTAGCGGAATAATGTCTCCGCAAGCATCATCGTCAGGATTTGCGTATGTATATAAGTCTTTGCCCATGCAATATGGGAACTCAGAATCTTCATCATTCAACAATACGCAATCCTTGCAAGTGTATTTAGTCTGTGCCATGCTCCTTACGTTTTTATCCAAACTTAAATATATAACCACCTACATGAGAATACTTATTAGAGCCATTACACATTCCGCTAATGTTTCCCATACTGAAACCTGTTCTTCTAGCCGCATCATGCACGCTACAGAACGTTTCTATTTCTTTACCATCAAGAGAAAACATTTTCACACATTTCCCTTTTTTGGGGTGACGATGTTGGTAATCAGATATTTTCGTATTTCTGTTACCATAGTTTGCGTTATATTTAACATCGCACCATTCGAGATTTTCAACACTATTATTGTGCTTATTTTCGTCAATATGGTTTATTTGGGGTAATGTGCTATCCCCTAAGAAAGTCTTAATCACAAGACGATGGACATATACGCTCTTCTTCTCACCGTTATCATAAATGATGCAGCATCTTAAATATCCGTTTTTATTTTCCGATTGCTTTAGGATTTTTCCCTTCACAAACACGACATCATCCTTTCTATTTTTTCTCTTACGCGAAGAATATCTATCCGATGTTCTTACTCTTCCTAGAGAAGAAACGTAATAGTTACTGCATCCATTTATCAACTTCCATTGTTCGTATGGAAGAGTGTCATCTATTCTATTTTTCCATATTTCTTCCATTTAATTTATTTATTTCGTCATTAATATAAAAAATTGCCTTACGCAAGTCCTCGATGCGCTTCTCAGTCTTGGTCTTGTTGCCATCCACCTTATCCTTGCGCAAGAGATACTTGATAGCGTTCCCTGTATTGAAGTCAAGGTGTCTGCAAATATCCAATGGTTCAACACCGCACAAATCTTTCAACCACGCGTAATGGGATGGGTGAGATACTTGCTCTGCCTTTCCGTTTGCGGCTTCTCCTTCACCTTTCGTTACTATATCGAACTTTGTACCAAACATCATAATATCTTCCTCGCGAAAACGAGCAAAATACTTGTAATCTGTACTAACAGATGTACATATATAAACATCAGCATCCTTTTTATCAGCATTGAACAGAATAGGGGTGCTGCCGCCTTGAATACCTATCGGGTCAAAATTGCATTTTAAGCAATCCTTTCGTGTGATGTAAAATCGCAGCCCAACCTTAATATCTTCTTTCTTAATCATAATCTTTATTTTTAATTATGTCTATAATATCCTGCTCTTTAATTTTGAGAAAGTGATAGAAATCGATTCCCTGAACACTTTTTACGCGGTGAAATTTGCTCAAATCAGCTCCGTAACAGTCTATTGATAGAGTTACTACTTGATCTACGTAGTTTTCGTCTGGAGCTTTGAATGATGCCAAAAACCGCATGCACTCAACGTTGATTTCTTCAACCATTCCGCAAACCATACCATCGTATTGAAAGACCTCATTTGTGAATTTTCTCTTTTCCTGGCCTTTGAGGTTTTTGATAAAATATGACGCGGGCGCGATAAACAAATTCCCTTTGTAACATTTCATAAGCTATTTCTTTTTACTATTCAAATAAAATGCTCTAAGAGCCATAACCTCTGACGGGTTGTGATAAAGGATAATACAGAAATCACCATGTTCTTCTGTGTGAACCTTTCGTAAACCACATTCCTTGATAAATCCATCCTCACCAATATAAGGGTTAAGGATCTCGCGAACCGCACTAGTATGACTTGGTTGAACAACAATAACGCCACCAGTTTTCCGAAGTTCTTCTAGCTTCTCCCACTGAGCTTCGATATTTTCGTCTTCATAGAACAAATCGTAACCATAAGGTTCTGTGATTTCTCTATCAATGCCCATTCCTAAAGGAAGGTCAATTACTATAATCGGTTTCATAAGCTATTTCCTTCTATATTAAACCCAAAAATTAAACCAAAGCAGACCATAAACTTTCATTTCTGCTTCCGAAAGTTGCTTAAAGCACTCAAAGTCATAGTCCTTATTTACATAAGCCCTAATTGGAGGTGTAAACTCTTTTTGCTTAACAGCTATTGTATATTCCGATTTGTGTGGAAAAACAGAATTCATATCCTCAATAACCGCACACATAACCATTCCGTTCTCTCGGACATCCGCATTACTTTCTATTTGCTGCTTTAGCTTTCCGACGGAATTATTTAGGAAAAACTCTTTAGGCGCAAAGTAAATGTCACCAAGTTTTAATTTCTCGTTTTTATCCATAAGCTATTCTCCTTTTGTATGCACGTAGCCACAGATGCCGACGTACATGATGTATTTTAAGTATTTAAACATTTTTCCAAAAAACTACTATATGGAGGAAAATTCTCCGCAAACAACAAATCCAAACCAAGAATGTCCTTATGGTTTTTCTTCACTTCTTCTTTGCTAATTAGTTTCATCATTCTCAATCTCAATAAAATCACCAATACCCAGACGAGCCTTGTTGATGCAAGACGCAATCCAACCAATCAAGTAGGCAGAAGGCTCGCCTCCGTGTTCCATACCAATAGCATCCTCGATGGCATCGCAGGCATGAGAAGCTTCATGGCAACAAATCCCCATCCTCATAGAATCCTTGCTTGCAAAATTAATAAATGAACAAAGCTTCTTATTCGACTTTTCCCTAACTTCATCGTAGGTTATTGCGTTAGAATTAGAGAAATCAACCTTCAAAACCTCACCTTTTCTACCTTCAAAACATTTGTTAGCGTCCTCTTGGTTCATTCCAATAGCGATACATAACATTCTTGGATAGATAACAGGGTCGTATTCGTAATATCCTTTCTTCTTCATATCTCATCGTTTTTATGTTTTTCCCATCCATGCCTCGAAAAAGCATACCAAGTATCACAAATATCAAGAGCGAGAATGTAGCCTTGGTCAATACAAAAATCGCTATCAAAGCCTTCGATATGAACATATATCAATGCTATAGTATCATAAGGAACGCTACGACCTTCAAGACAAGGGTTTTTAAAATTCTTAGTCTTGTATAAACTTGTAACAATTGGCACTTGAAGAACGTCTGAAATATTCTCAGTGCTAATCTCTATCGACTTCTTAAACTTCTTCATATTCTCAACTATTTAAATTTCTCGAAATAGAACTCAATAGGTCTATCAAAGTGCTCTTCAATTAAACCATAAGCAAGCGACATCTTTACTTGGAAAGAAGCCTTACCATTAAGCAATCCTTTAGCCTGTCTTGTAATCTCTGAGCGAAATTGTTCCAAACTCATATCACGCTTACGAAGATTGCAAGACCTGCAAGATGGCATATAGTTCTCCATACAGTCATCGCCATGGGAAACAACAAACTTGCCCTCATTGTCGCTCCAACGCGAGTAGCACCCTCTGTTCTTCGGGACAAGATGGTCAACCTGCATATCCTTATATTCAATGCTCTTGCCGCAATAAGCACAATGCCCATCGTATTTGCGATATATCTTAAGTCTATCTTCTTTTTTCATAATCATTAATTATGTAACCTGCCAATATGCCACTTTGAGCAAACCTTGCATAAGTAAGGATGCCAGCCGAGTGCCTTCAATCTCGGATTCTGATTCAGGAACTCCCAGGCATCATCCTCGGTCTCATAAGCAACCTTCGCCTTCCATGAATGAACCTTCCTGGTCCAATGCTCAGGGTCCGGCTTGAACGGAGGAACTTTATTAGGATTGTGATGCCTTCTCATATCTGCCATCTTAATCCATTTTGATCCTCGTGCTCCTCAAACTTTTTGCGTATCTGTTCAAACCAGAATACTCGAAAATCGTCATCGGAAGCCTTCCACATCTTCTTCAGCCATTCATAATTAAGGCGTTCAATGGTTTTCCGGATTCTGTCGCCGTAGATGATTTCGAGCAGAAGTTCGTCTAAGCCTTCACTGCATTCAACATCAAGAGTGAACTCACCATTTATATTTCCATACCTGTAAGAGGACATCTTATGCCCTGATTCAGCAGCCTTATCTACATACTTCTTAATAGAGCCAGATACCTCCTCTTCGTTGGAGTCCGCAGGTAGCAGCCATATTGTTGACTCTGGCGAAACAACAGCAGGAAGCTGACAGTCGCCTATAAAAAACTCAAAATTACGTTCTTCTCCCATAAGCTACAAACATTTGAATGAAACACTGTTTAACGTTCTGTTCACCGCAATCTCACTCTCGTTACACATGGTCCTCATGCACTCCAGGGCATCCTCGCGGACAGCAGTCATAATCTCCTGCATCGAAGCGGTGGCCGGAACAATATTCCCGTCAGCCTTCTTCTTCGTGATACGGGAGACAATCTCCTTGATATATTCCTTGTCTATCATAGAACTCTGTTTTATAACCGTTAATCATCAGGCTGAATGAAACTCTCCGGCTGCTTGATATCCTCCTCACCACGCAATTTATTCTTCACGTCATTGATGAGAAGCTCCTGCTTCAGGTCAATCATCTGTGCGCCGTAAACCTGATAGGTCATTCCGCCCTGCGACCTCTTCTTGAAGAAGCCGTGCTTGTCGCTCATATCCCGTCCGAACTTCTGAATCGTAGGGATATCCTTATCCTCGACATCGTTGGCCTTGCAGAACTCGACGAACCTCTCATACATCTCCTTGGCAAGCATGCACTCCGAAATCTCACCCCTCGCCTCTGGGCTGCACCTCATATCATACGCCCTTATCCAGGCATATATAGGATTGCTTCCTAGAAGAGAGATGAGCAGCTGCCTTCTGCTGCCCTCAGCTGCCGGGAACCTGTACTTCCTGCTCCTCAGCTCCATCGCGCCACGGAATATCCAGTTGAACACTCCGCTCAGCTCCTCACGAATAATCTTGCTCGCCAGCTCCGGGTCCTGCCTCTCCTTTGGTATGGTCACGTCGAAGCTCACGTACTGCAAGCGCCTGATGAATCCGAGCGAAGCATCGTCTGGGAACGGAAGTTCATTGAGGTTGAAGATGAGGTAGGGGATTGAGTTCCCCTCCAGGATATCCCTGCCGAGCTTTCTCATCGGGACGGGCTCGCCACTCACGAGTCTCTTGAACATTCCGGTATTCTTCCTTCCGAACTTCTTCGGGTCGGAATCGGAAGACCAGTTGAAGATGGCGTTCCTGATGGGATACCTTCCCCTCATTCCCTCGTCACCGTCGGCAGTGAGGTCGGCGTAGTCCATCTTGCTTATCCTGTCCTTTCCGAATATGTTGCAGGCAACGTCGAAGATGACGCTCTTTCCGTTGGCTCCCGTACCTATAAGGAGAAGACAGAGCTCAATCTTCGATGATTCCTTCCCCTCGTACGGATTGTATGCAGTACCTCTCTGTATGAGACCGAGGCCGAGAAACATCTGGAGGATCATCCTCGACGTCCTGTCCGGAAGGACCTCCCTGATGAAGTTCATCCACCTGTCACACTTCGCCTTCGGATTGTAGTCGTATGGGTGGTAGTATGTGACATGGTACTCGGGAGAGAACGGCATCACGTTCGGATACTTAAGACCGCTGCCGAAGTCAACAACTCCGTTGGCGAATGCAACGATATCGAAGGTAGGTCTCAGTATGTTGTAGCACTCTATCACCTCCATGAACGACTTGTTCATCACCGTGCTGATGCCGAGCATCGGAGCCATGGCCAGGTCGAGGAGCAGCAGCTGGTAAGCCTGCTCAAGGACTATCTTCGGAACAGCTTCATATATCTTACCGTTGAACATGTAGTACGAACCGCCATAGTACTTCACCGGAGCCTTCTTCGCCAGACGTCTCATTGACCTGATGAAATTAGACTTCAGCTTGTTGTACTTCTCAGAATTCGCCTTACCCCAGTCCTGACAACGGAGCTCTTCGAAGCCGTACTCGTCATGCCGCGAAAGGTCAAGCAGCTGAGCGTGCAATGTGTCTATAGCAATACCATTTTCCATTTATGTACAATAATAATATTAATTTTCCGTTATTGTGTAGGATTACCCCCGATAAACAGGGACTTTCTGACGGATAACACGTGTCAGCTCGTCCTTACAACATGTCGACTATAAAATATCGACAATACAAAGATAAGGAAAATATCCTGTAGATATGCTATAACCCTAGTAAATAAAGGGTATAAATATACATATTGGATATACATTTAATGAATAATAGATATACATTTATGGTTTTGCTCACCAATATAGAAGTTAATGTTGCCAAATGTTAAAAATAGGTAGATGAAAGAATATGCATAAATATTCTTTCGGTAGCAAAAGTAATTAAACCTTACAAGTAGGTTGAAAAATCGGAAGAAAAAATTTTTAGATGAGGTGACTACCAGCTGGATTTATGGCTATATAGGGGGTGTGGGGGTCTGTTTTGAAAAGATAGGACAATATTTGTTAGTTTACACTATATAAACGAACGTGAAACATCGATTTTTACACTTTTTAACATTGTTGGTTTATATTATAAACTAAATTTTGTAACCCCTTAAATATCAGTCACTTACAACGTATTTTAATTCCATATTTTGCATAAATATCCACCGTGGAACACAAAAGATTATTACATATTATTTGACCCAATAAATCTTTACCATATTTATTCTTGCATAAATATTCGGCGTTTAACACATTAAAGGTATTTTAACTAAATAAATAAAATAGTATTACACATATAGTTAAAATTATATATCATTAACTGACACTTTGACAGTTCTAACTATCTGATTATTAACTAGTTATGTGTTTGTAAAGATTAATGTTCGTTAACTTAAAAAGGTTATAAATTTAACAAATACTGACACTATGCGCTTTATAACGTACTGATTATTAGGTAGTTACATTTTGTCATTTTGGCAGATGAGTTAAAATATTATAACATTAACATAAAATCACAAATACTGCCAAATGGTGGAATTATTACAAGCTTCATAACTAACTGATAGTAAGTTACTTACAAGATGTTAAATGCATAAATAAGCTATTTTTAAACTGGTTGTTTGGCACCACCTTTGCAGTTATGTAGGTACAAGGGGATTTTCCTTTGCAACCATTTAAACAAATAGATATGGATAAAGAAACAAAAGGTGCTCAAGGTTACGAGCACACGAGCACGAAAGTAGCTAGTTATGTTAGCGAGTGCAAAAAGAGTGCGGTGCTATCACAGAGTTTAGACGTGCTCAATAGCTACAGAAAGAAATTGCTTTCTGAAACTACAGATAGCGAGTTGGTATCAGCAAAGAAAGAATTGGAGAGTGCACGCGCAAAGTACAACAAGCTAGCTACAAAGTACGTACTTTCAGATAGTGCGTATTGCAACCTACAAACGGAATGTGTACGCACCGCCGTTAGTGAGTTTTCACGTACGCACAATTTACCTAATTTCTTTGCGTGGTTTGATAATAACGGCAAAGATAAGCAAACATCTATCATAGATAGCTTGCAGCGTTTAGGTAGTAAGTTATCAGATTTGCACCACAAATTTGCAGACGGCGCAAAGGTAGCAAAGAAGAAAACCGAGTCTATCTCTGATTTGCAGAAGCAAATTGCAGAGTTGCAAGCAAAGTTAGCAGCAGCGCAAAAGTAAGTAACACAAAATAGGTAGCTAGAAAAAAGGTCTAGCTATCTATTTTCCCGCTGACTATCTGACCGGTAGCCAGTGGGAAATTTTACTCCAGGTTTTTCAACTTGGAGCGGATCGTCGTATCCTTATTTTTCCCACACGATTTTGGAAACCTTGTCGTGGTGTGTGGGCTTAACTCAGAGAGAGAATTTATTCTCCCTCAGGGGACTAATTGCCAAAATTTCAGAGAAGTATCTCAGTAAATCGAGAGTGCGAGAGGCACACCGAGATGGGAGAGAGTAACGAGTTATTCAGAGACATCCATCCGAGAGATACGCAAAAATTCCTGGCGTGAGCGTCGAATGAGATGAGACGGCACGACGGCTAGGGAATTTGTATCATCTAGCGAGATGAGAGTTTTAGAGAGAAATCATAATTCATATTCTATGCGGTGTTGTGAGCCGTACGGAGTGGTTATCCGTGAAATCACCGTGGATAATGTAGCTATATTCCACGTGAGGTATATCCGATAAATGAGAGCTATCTGAAATGTGTTGTCAGTTGGCACAGGTAACGTAATAGTTTGCAGCGAGAGAAACTGACTGGATGCAGTCCATAATAACTGTAGGGTGTGAGCCACGTAGTTAAGACGATAAAGATAAAACGTGGTGCAAAGATGCACATCCTGGCTAACGGGGCGGGGAGAAATCTCCGCTCTACAATTATGAACCATTTAAAAATTAGAATTATGAAAGAACAGATTTTGAAGAAGATAGGAAAGACGCTTGTGCGTATTAATGTAACAGACCAGAGTGCAGAGGATGCCTACGATGAACTCGTTAACAGCAGTCCTCGCCTGTTTGGTATGCTTTCCAGTATCTACAGACTGAATGATGAAGAAGAAAGATTCGCTTGGTCTGCCGGAATTCAGTAGCCTAAAATCTCCCTACGCTTGTAGGGAACAATAACCAAATTATTAGAGTTATGAGTACGCTGAGAATTAAATGCCTCGATATGTGCGAGGTTGAGAGTATCATTGCAGATGCTCAGGAGATTTTGAGTCACGTAGAATTCGGGTCGCTAAATAATGGTGTGCTTACATTATTCTGCGTGGCGTGAGCCTAAAAATCTGTAGCCAGTACGATAATTGTCGTGTGTGGCTACGGAACAATTACCAATAAAAATAGAATTATGAAAACAAGACAGATTATTTATTCAAGTACGATAATTGTGCTGGGATTTATTCAGAGTGTGCCGGCATTTGTTATGCTAGCAAGTACGAATATTATCGTAATTCTGCTTGGAATATTTTGGGGAATTGTGCTTGGAATATTCTGGAGCAGTACGATAATTGGCAAGTGGTATTTCCGCGAGCTGTGGCGATCTACACTCCGCTTGGAGAATTTCATACTGCCTGGAGTTTCGTAAATCTAGAAAGTACGAAAATTGTGCTTGGAAACATTTAGCTAAATTCTGCTTGGAGAAATCCAGGCAGTACGATAATATAACCAATTAAATTACAGAATTATGAAACAGAGAATTTTCGTGGCATTATTTGCCGTAGTGTGTGTTGCATTGTGTGTAGTATCAATTACTCTGTATAATTGTCACAGAGCAAACGTGATTCTTAGAAAGACGGTTATAAACCAGGCTAATGAGATTTCAGAGCTTGGTAACAATCCACACACCGAGAGTACGATAATGTACGTAGGTCTTAAGAAGTAATTAATCTAGCGTGGTGATGGCGCCACATGCCCAATACGGAACGAAAATACACTGCCCCTCTTAAACCAAAATTTTTGAATTATGCCAAATCTGAGAGGAGTTTCTGCTCCTCTCTTCTATTAACCAAAAATATTAGAGATATGAACTACAAGACATTTAATTTAATCGACAAGATTAATGCAGAAGGGTTAGATAACTCTGAGTGGGGTATTTATATGCACTTAGAGAAAATCGACACAAAGAAATTCTACGGAACAAGGGAGAGTTTCATGCTTCCTCCTGGAGAGTGGATTGTCGTGTACTAGAAAAAGGATGCTATATGCCCATTCCATGAGAATTGTACGCCTGATTACACTATCGACTACTGTGAGGATGAAGTTATATTGTTCTATGAAGTAAACTAGCTAAAATGTGCTCAGGCATTTTCCTGGGCATACTATGTTAAACCATTTAAACGGAAGAATTATGCAAGACAGAAAATCACAGAAAAACTTTGAGCGTGCGTTGCTCCATGAGATGGAGAAAATTAAAATTGCTGCACGCCAGTGGCACAACAACAATACTGAGGGCTACAGAGATTATCGTAGCAAGGAGGCTATCTCCAAGAGCTTCTCTGAGATAGCGGTGCTGTGCATGAGCTAAAATGTGCGTGGCGATATTGTCACGCATGCTATTCACCAAAAATTATAGATTATGAAGAAACTAGAGAATACTAAATGGGAAGAAAAGAGAAATTATCTGCGTAACGTAATCCTGCCTAAATTGCAGGGGATGCAGCGTGATTTGTTCGGTGACGAGTATTTGACAATAAATGTAAGCGTCGGTCCAAATGGGGAATACGTCACGGCGTATGCCGCTATTATGAAGGGTGGCGAGATGCAGGACAACATTTTTGTACATTTGTGCGTATACGACAGCCGTGAGAATATAGATTTCGAGTACGGGAAGCTTTTGAATTTTCTCGTCTTATACCAGGCCTCATAGCTTTTACGCTGATCACACAGCCTGAAAAATGAGGGAGTTTCATCTCCCTCTCCTACAAACCAAAAATGTAGAATTATGAGTAAATGGGTACAATTTTACCACAAGATTAACAAGTTTGACCTTGTGAACATGAGATTTACAGAGGATTTCAGTATCGTGGAAATGGTTGGCATGGATTCTATCATGCCTATCGACGGCAGATTGAGTCTGTCATCCATACGTGATGTAGTACAAAATAAAATCGATAGCATGAAGAACATCGAGGGTTTCGACCCTTGTGCGTTTTCCATCCTCACCGGTCCTACGATTCTGTATGCTTCAGAAAGTCCGTTGTACAATCTCTAGCCAGAACTGGGCAGTACGATAATGTGCTGCCTGCTATTAACCAAAACATATTAGAATTATGGAAACAGTAAGAGTAACTGACAGACACGGAATAGAGCGTGCGTGGGATGTCGTAACGGATAAATGTGTAGGCTGTTGTTTCTTAGGCATACACAACGGGACGACGTACTGCTGCCCTAGCCATATCTCGTGTGACAACAAGTAGTCAAAACTGCGGGGCACGTCATGTGTCCTGCATCCATTATTAACCAATAAAATTCAGAATATGTCAGAAGAAGACAGAAAGTTCCTTGCAAGGCTCGTAGCGAGCCACAAGGCAGTTATCAGCGAGGAGTGTGCGAGAAAGAAGCTCGACAGGAGCGAGTATTACAGACGTGCCTCTCGTGTGGACAAGAAAGCTCAGGAGATTGAGCGTGCGTACATGCGTCCTAGAAGATTTTAGCCAACATTCTGTGCAGCCTATCTGCACAGAAACCATGTTTAACCAAAAATACAATAGATATGGAGTATATTAAGAGGACAGAGAACAATACGCACGTTGACGTGTATTTCGATGGAGAAAAGTATGTATTCATCAACGCATTCCACGGATGTGTGGCAGTTGCGAGAAGAGAAGGACTCGTTGAGTTCACTAATGACGGATACATGGCTCACGTCAAGTTCAAGGTCGAGAAGACGAGATGCACCATCAGTAAGAGAACTATAGATGGCGCCATTCACAAGATGGAGAACAGATACATGAGCACAAACGTTGAGTATGAATGGGAGGAGGTTGACAGAGATAACCTGCCTTATGCTGTGAGCGTGAAAGTAGAGGAGCGCTAAGCCAAAAAATCCTGCGTGGAGACACGTAGGAGCTATTATTAACTAAATATTCAAAGGATATGAAAGAAAGTATTGAGGCTATGCTGTGGGATTTCATTGTTGATAACAATATCGCCACAGAGGACGAGGTTAGACTTGTCACGGCTATAAATGGCTTGAACGAGGAAACGATGACAGACATTATTTATGCCAAGACAGGACTACGAAGTTACGAGCAGTGTAAAGATGAAGGCTACTCCGGCACAGATGAGCTTGACAGCTATTATTGTCTTGACGAAGACGAAGAAGACAATGAAGAGGAGGATGAAGATGAAGAAGAGTAGTATTTGCCTAAAAAGGTGCGCCCATGTCTAAGCGTGCCTTCTATTGTTTAACCAAGATAAATTATTTGAATTATGGCGAATAAATATCAGATCACAAACCAGAAGCAGCTTCGTGAAGCATTCTGGCAGTTTTGCGACGAGTGTGGTATCGACTACACAGGCAAGAAGACAAAGTTCAACCTTGACTTGAATATGACTTTCAACGATTGGAAGGACGGATTGCAGAAAGATGGTGTGATAAGCGACAAGCTTTGTTTCAGAGCACTTCTGTATTAAGCCAAACCAATCCTCACTCTCACGGGTGGGGATTTCTATTAACCAAAAAGATTGAAATATGAAGAAAATTGAGATTACGAGAGCTGGCATGGGCGAGAAATGCCCATGCCCGA
>ERZ834769.256-NODE-256-length-58476-cov-9.998922_pt1 | contig 58476 bp, 47 predicted proteins | sample MGYA00519690_ERZ834769 | MGnify/ENA primary metagenome ERZ834769 (study PRJEB31850, sample SAMEA3708760) | human gut metagenome | biome: human gut; feature: human-associated habitat; material: faeces | place: China | collected 2014 ... | reverse complement strand
ACCGCTATGACAGCGCCCACTACAAGCGGATTCTGAAAAAGAACGGCGTGAAGGTGGTATCCGCCACCGAGATTATTTCAGAGGGTGCGGAGGGCATCATCCTCGAATCCGTCCTTGAGGGCTATGCAGAATACTACTCCGCCGACCTCTCCGAAAAGGTCATTCGCGGCATGACGGACAACGCCCTCAAGTGTAAATTCAACGGCGGCATGATGCCCATTGGCTATGTGATTGACGCAGAACAGCACTTTCAGATCGACCCGCTGACCGCGCCGTTCGTGCTGGAAGCCTTCAAGCGATATGACGGCGGAGAAACCATTTCCTCCATTATGAATTGGCTGAACGAGCAGGGGCTTACCAACACGCGGGGGCAGAAAATGACCTTCAACAGCGTGGGGCATATACTCCATAACCGGCGCTATATCGGTGAGTTTCGATACCGGGATGTGATCGTGCCGGACGGCATCCCCGCAATCGTACCGCAAGACCTCTTTGACCGGGTGCAGGAGAAGCTGGCGAAGAACAAAAAGGCCCCGGCGCGTCACAAGGCCGAGGACGATTATCTGCTGACCACCAAGCTATTCTGCGGCTACTGCGGGGCCTATCTCTGCGGCGAGAGCGGCACAAGCCGCACGGGAAAGGTGCATCATTACTACAAGTGTGTGTCGGTCAAGAAGAAGCGTACCGAGTGCCACAAGAGGCCCGTCAGGAAAGAATGGATCGAGGATTTGGTGGTCGGTGAAACCATGAAAATGGTCATGGACGACAAAGCAATCGAGGCCATCGTATCCATGCTCATGGACTTGCAGGACAGGGACAATGTGAACGTGCCGCTGTATGAGCAACAGCTCCGTGAAGCGGACACAGCCATCAGCAATCTGCTCAACGCCATTCAGCAGGGCATCCTGACGCGCTCCACAAAGGCGCGGCTGGAGGAGCTGGAAAACCGCCGCGACGAGCTTGAGAACAGGCTTGCCTGCGAAAAGCTGGCGAAGCCCAAGGTCAGCGCGGAGTTTATGACCTTCTGGCTCCACCGCTTCCGCAAGCTGGACGTGCGGCAACAGAGCCACCGCAAGATGCTCATTGACACCTTCATCAATGCGATTTTCCTGTACGATGATAAAATGGTGATTACCTTCAACTATAAGGAGGGCACGAAAACCATCACCTTCGCGGAATTGCAGGAAGCTATCAGCAACAAAAACGGTTCGGATTTGGATTGCCTTGCTGCACCAGATACGGAGTTCGTGTTCAGCCACGGACTCTTTTTTTGATGTTGATAAGAGATAAGTGGGACTCGAAGGGAACGTCCCGAAGGGCAAAAAGTATCCAGTGAATACTTTTTGAGTTCCCCGGGCTGGCGGCGATACTGCCCCAGTATCGCCGAACGAGTCCCACTTCCGGCACCAAATAAAGATCCCCCCAGCTATGCGGGGGATTTTTATTATATTTGCCCAATTACGTCCATATAACATTGGCAAAATAAATATCAGAATTTATCAAAATGGCGGGAATATAATAAAGATTAGCATTGCTAACAATAAATAATGTTGATATAATAACTACAGAAACGTAGGCACAACTTTTTAACACAAAGACACGGTTGAACAAGCGGAGCATGGCCGCATAGGCCGGGAGATAACAGCATATGGATGAAACGGTATTTTTGGCGCATATTGCGGAAGACGGAAGAGAACAAACGGTTGATGAACATGAGCGCGGCACGGCGGAACTGTGCGCAAAGTTTGCGGCGCAGTTTGGCGCGGAAGAACACGCCAAGCTTGAAGCGATGCGGCATGACGACGGCAAAAACACTCAGGGCTTTCAGCGAAGGCTGCGCGGCGGGCCGGCAGTTGACCATTCAACGGCGGGCGCATTTGAATGCTTCAGGGCTAACGCCGTGCACGAAGCGATATGCATTGCGGGGCATCACGGCGGATTACCGGACGTGGGTAATGCTAAAATGGACACGCCGGAGGACGGCACGTTCTTCGGCCGAATGAAAAAGGCCATGAGCGGCGGCATAGAAAAGCCGCTTGGTATGGATAGACCCATTACAGCACTGCCAAGGCCGAATTTCTACGGGGACAGGTTCTATGAATCCGTATGGATAAAAATGCTGTATTCATGCCTTGTTGACGCAGACTATTTGGACACTGAAAACTTCATGTCCGGCGGAAAGGCGGCACGCGAAGAATACGATGATATGGCAACGCTGTTGGCATATTTTGAAAAGCATATTGCTCCGTGGGCTAACCCGCAGAGTGAGCTGAACAAAAAACGCTGGGAAATACTTTCTGCATGTCTTGCTGCGGGCGAAGGTCCAAAGGGAATATACACGCTGAGCGCACCAACCGGCAGCGGCAAAACCACGGCGTCGCTTGCATTTGCGCTGAAGCATGCAGTGAAACATAACATGCAGCGCATAATATACGTTATCCCTTACACATCTATAATCGACCAAAACGCCAAGGTATTCAGGGGAATACTGCATGATAAAAACGTGCTGGAGCATCATAGCGGCATAGTATTCGATAAGGAAGATAAGGATTTCGATTCGGCGGACTACAAAAGCGCGCTTGCGGCGGAAAACTGGGATGCGCCGGCGGTGGTGACCACGGCGGTGCAGTTCTTTGAATCGTTTTATGCCAACCGCTCCTCAAAATGCCGAAAGCTGCACAATGTAACAAACAGCGTAATTATATTTGACGAAGCGCAGATGATGCCAAGCGAAAATCTGCTGCCTTGCGTTGCGGCAATAAGCACGCTGTGTGAGCATTTCAACTCCACCGCCGTGTTATGCACGGCAACACAGCCGGTGGTGGACGATTATATTGTAAAATACGCGACAAACATTGCTATAAAAGAGATATGCCCGGAAGTTAGGCGGACATATGAGCAGTTCAAACGGGTCACATTTGAACAGGCAGGTGAGCTGGATGATGTGGCGCTGGCGGCGCGGCTTGGCGGGCATGAGCAGGCGCTATGCATAGTCAATACGCGCAAGGCGGCGCAGGCCGTGTTTAATAAGCTGCCCAAGGAAGGCAGGTTTCACCTGTCCACGCTGATGTACCCCGAACACAGGCAAAAAACCATAGACATTATCAGGCAAAGGCTGACGGACGGCGAGGTATGCAGGGTTGTTTCAACGTCGCTTATAGAGGCGGGCGTGGACATAGACTTCCCGACGGTATATAGGGAAATGGCGGGGCTTGACTCCATACTTCAGGCGGCGGGACGATGCAACCGCGAAGGCAAACGCAGCCGCAAGGAGAGCATGGTTACCGTATTTACGGGCGAACACCGCGCGCCGAGAATGCTGAAAATGAACATATCTGCGGCTAACAGCGCCATGCGTGGGGAGGAGGACATAGGTTCGCCGGAGGTTGTGCGCAAGTATTTCAGCACATACAGGGCTTATCTTGGCGACGGGACGGACAAGGTGCGCGTGGTGGAGGCATTTGAAAATGACAAGGTTTACGGCATGATGCCGTTCAAAACGGTTGCCGAGAAGTTCCGCATAATTGACCAGAACACGCGGACGGTATACATACCGCTTGGCAAAGGCGTGGAGAGCATTGCGCGGCTGAGAAGCGGCGAAAAGTCCCGTAAGCTATTCAGGGAGGCGGGCCGCTATGGAGTAACCATATACGAAAATCAGTTTAAAACGCTTTATTATTCGGGCTGCATAGAAATGATAGACGATGAAAACGCCGTGCTGATAAACACGGACATTTATGATGAAAAGATGGGGCTGAAGATAGAGGAGAGCAGCAATATAAATCTTATTATATAAGCCAATGGCGCAAGAAAAACTTGCGCCATTGACCCTGTTGCTAAAACATAAAAATAAATATTTCAATCCCCGAGGCAAAACTCGACAACACAGTATAGCATGGATGCTGTACGAATACAAACGTAAATTCAAATGAAATTTAAAACATAAAAATAAATGAAGTTGACAAATCGCAACGGCGATTGTAATATATGGTTACACACCAATGATAAATAATGTAAGGAGTGATATCTTGTCTGTAAGGATAGAAGTATGGGGCGACTACGCATGCTTCAGCAGACCCGAGCTTAAAACGGAGCGCGTGAGTTACGATGTGATGACTCCTTCGGCAGCGCGGGGCATAGTTGAAGCAATACTGTGGCACCCGGGGCTGAGATGGCACATAGACAAAATCTATGTGCGTGCGCCTATACGCTTTACAAATATAAGGCGTAACGAGGTCAAGGATGTTATGAGCGGCCGCAAGCTTAAAACAATAATGGAAAAAGGCAGCGGCGAAGCGTATATTGCAACGCCCGAAAGCATTCAGCAGCGTGCGGCAATGGTGCTGAAGGATGTACACTATGTGATAGAGGCGCATTTCGACATGACTGGGCAGGCCAGCGCGAGCGATAACCCCACCAAATTTCAGCAGATGGTAAAGCGGCGCGCGGAGAAAGGCCAGTGCTATCATCAGCCGTATTTGGGTACGCGTGAATTTCCTGCACGGTTTGGCCTTTGTGAGGAGATGCCGTCTTGCCCCGATGAGCTGAAAGGCGAAAGAGACCTTGGCTGGATGCTGCTGGATATGGATTATTCAAACGATGACGGAATCAGGCCGATGTTCTTCAGGGCGAGCATGAAGGACGGGGTCATAACCGTTCCGCCGATAGGCAGCGAGGGGGTGAAGTCATGATACTTCAGGCGCTGACTAAATTATATGAAGATTTGGCGGAGCAGGGCAAAATAGCGCGCGAAGGCTGGAACGCAGTGAAGATAAGCTATCTGCTGGAGATTGACGAGGACGGCACGCTGCTTGGCATCGTTCCTCAGTTCAAGGAAGTGGTTTCCGGCAAAAAGACGCTGTCCGTGCCGATGGATAAAATATTGCCCGCAGCTGTGAAACGTTCCTCCGGCATTGCGTCGAATTTTCTTTGGGATAATTCCGCATATATGCTGGGTATAGACGGCAAGGGTAAACCTGAACGCGCTAAGGAATGCTTTGAAGCCTGCAAAGGCTTTCACCGTGAGCTGCTTGACGGTATAGACACCGCGGCGGCAAGGGCGATACTCAATTTCTTTGATGGGTGGGAGCCCGCGTCGGCTGCCGAGCATCCGCTGATAGTCGAAAATCTGAATGAATTGTACAAAGGCGGCAATGTAACGTTCTATGTAAACGGTCGCCTTGCTGCCGAGGACGCGGAGATAAAGGCCGCATGGCAGAAATATTATGACAGCAGCGACGGAGAACGGATGCAATGCCTTGTTACGGGGAAAGATGACGTTATTGTACCAACTCATCCGGCAATAAAAGGCGTTGCGGATGCGCAGTCGAGCGGCGCGGCGCTGGTATCGTTCAATGCGTCCGCATTCTGCTCATACGGGAAGGAGCAGAATTACAATGCGCCTGTCGGCAAGTACGCGGCGTTTGCGTACACATCCGCGCTGAATTATCTGCTGTCCGATAAGGAAAACGTGCACCGCATAGGCGATACTACCGTTGTATGCTGGGCTGAAGGAGCGGAGGAACAGTATAACGGGCTGACCAATATGTGGATGTTCGGGGACGATAACAACACCGGACTGAGCGACGCCGACCTTTACGCGGCGGTAAAGCGAATAACGGAAGGCAAGTATTGCAATGAGCTGAAAATAGACCCGAAACGACCGTATTATGTGCTCGGGCTTGCTCCGAACGCAGCGCGGTTGTCCGTAAGCTTTTTCCTGCGCAATGAGTTCGGCAGCTTTATACGCAACGTGAACGAGCATTACGAGCGCATGGAGATAGCAAAAAGCAAGTTCGATAAATTCGACACCCTGCCCATATGGGCCATGCTGAATGAAACCGTGAACCCGAAATCCCAGGATAAAAAACCAAGCTCCGTGCTTGCAAAGTCCACGGCGCGGGCGATATTCGCAGGCACGGCATATCCGGCGGCGCTTTTGAACGGGGCAATGCTGCGCATAAGGGCCGAACGGAACATAACCCGCGGCCGCGCGGCGATAATCAAGGCATATTATCTGAAAAACACAAATAAGGGCTGTCCAAAGGAGGTATTGACGGTGAGCCTTAATGAACAAAGCACAAACATACCATATACGCTCGGAAGGCTGTTTGCCTATTATGAATTTGCGCAGGATGGTGCAAACCCGGGAATAAACGCAACGATAAAGGATAAATACCTTAACTCTGCCGAGGCTGCGCCGGCGCATATATTCCCCATTCTGAACAAGCTTTATCCGAAGCACCTGAATAAGCTGAATGATAAAACGGCGTGGTTTATAGACAGTGAAGTAATGAAACTGAAAAGCGTGCTTGGCGAAGAGTATCCTGTAAGGCTTACGCTGCCGGAACAGGGTTCGTTCGATCTTGGCTATTATCATCAAAAACAATGGTTTTATACTAAAAAGGAGGACAGGTAACAATGGAAGCTATTAAGAACCGCTACGATTTCGTGATACTGTTTGACGTGGAGAACGGCAATCCCAACGGCGATCCCGATTCCGGAAACATGCCGCGCATAGATCCGGAAACCGGCTACGGGCTGGTTACGGACGTTTGCCTGAAGCGCAAAATACGCAACTATGTGGAAACGGTAAAGGAAGGCGAAAGCGGCTACCGCATATATATAAAGGATAACGTGCCGCTGAACAGGAGCGACCGCGAAGCATATGACTATCTTGGAATAGAGCCGGCAAAGGTTGCGGACGCGAAGAAAAAGAAAGAAAACCTTGACCTTGAAATACGGGACTTCATGTGCAAAAACTTCTATGATATCCGTACGTTTGGCGCCGTGATGACGACGTTTGTGAAGGACAAGCTAAACTGCGGCCAGGTGCGCGGCCCCGTACAGCTAAGCTTTGCAAAGAGCGTGGACCCGATAATGCCGCAGGAAGTGACCATAACCCGCGTTGCCATAACAACGGAGGCGGACGCCGAAAAGAAGGGCACGGAAATGGGCCGCAAATATATTGTTCCTTATGCGCTATACAGGGCGGAAGGCTACGTTTCTGCCAACCTTGCACGCAAGACCACCGGATTTTCTGAGGAGGATCTTGAACTGCTGTGGCAGGCGATAATGAATATGTTTGAAGTTGACCATGCAGCTGCGCGCGGGAAAATGGCCACAAGGGAACTTATTGTGTTCAAGCATGATTCGGAGCTTGGCAACGCGCCGGCATATAAGCTTTTCGATTTGGTAAAGGCTGAGCGCAGAGAAGGAGTGGATACGCCGCGCGCGTATTCGGATTACAATGTTTCGGTTGATGAAGCGGCGCTCCCCTCGGGCGTTGAATGCATAAGAATATAACCGACTATCGTGAGGAGGATTATCTCCAGATATCGGGGCTACAGCATTTCAGGTTCTGCCGAAGGCAATGGGCGCTGATACACATAGAAAAGCTGTGGGCGGAGAACTACCGCACGGTGGACGGCGAACTGATGCACGAACATGTGCATGACGCGGAATTTAACGAAAGCCGCGGCAATGTTATTATACGGCGCGGTGTATATGTGCACTCGGCAGAGCTTGGCATATCTGGTCAATGCGACGCATTGGAGTTCCATAAAGGCAGCATCGGAGTACCAATGCGCGGTAAAGAAGGGCTGTGGCAGCCGTATCCCGTGGAATACAAGCGCGGCGAATTCAGGACGGACACGGGGGACACATTGCAGCTTTGCGCGCAGGCTATGTGCCTTGAGCATATGCTGTGCTGTAAAATAGAGCGCGGTGCATTGTTTTACGGCATGCCGAGGCGGCGCATGGAAATAACCTTCACGGACGAACTGCGCAAGGAGGTGCTTGAGGCGATAGCCGAAATGCACGATATGTACAGCCGCGGCTATACGCCGAAGGTTAAGCCGACCAAGTCCTGCGCGGCATGTTCGCTGAATGAACTGTGCTTGCCTTCGCTCATGAAAAAGCGCTCTGTCGGCGCGTACATAAGGGCGGCGATGGAGGAGATCACATGAAAAGGTTCCTTAATACGTTTTATGTGCTTTCGGAGGACATATACCTGTCGCTTGAAGGTGAAAACGTGGTTGCAATGCGGGACAAGCAGGAGGTTGCCAGATATCCGCTGCACACATTGCAGGGCATAGTATCGTTTTCATATGCCGGCGCATCACCAGCGCTTATGGGTGCATGCGCCAAGCGCGGTGTGGGGTTCGCACTCTGCACGCCGAACGGGCGGTTCCTTGCGCGGGTATCCAGCGAAATAAGCGGGAATGTGCTGCTGCGGCGCACTCAATACAGAACGGCGGACGATATGCACGCAAGCTGCAAAATTGCGCGGACGATGATATTTGCAAAGCTGTATAACTCAAGGTGGAGCATAGAGCGCACGCGCAGAGACCACGGCATGCGCGTTGACGATACGAAGCTGGCGGAGGCATCGCAGAGCATAAAGGCACTCCTGCCACAGGCGATTTCGGCGGAAAATATGGAAAGCCTGCGCGGGATAGAGGGCAACGGCGCGAATACATACTTCGGCGCGTTTGACGAAATGATACTCAACGCGAAGGATGTGTTTTACTTCAATTCAAGGAGCAGACGGCCTCCGCTTGACCGGGTGAACGCAATGCTGTCCTTTGCATACAGCCTGCTTGCGCACGATTGTGCATCGGCGCTTGAAAGCAGCGGACTTGACCCATACGTTGGCTTTTTGCACAGGGACAGGCCGGGGCGGGAATCACTTGCGCTTGACCTGATGGAAGAACTGCGGCCGTGCATGGCGGACAGATTTGTGCTGAAGCTGATAAACAACCGCATGGTGAAAAAGACGGATTTTGTGATGCAGGACAGCGGCGCGGTGTTGCTTACCGATGAGGGCAGAAGAAGCTTCATAAAGACTTGGCAGGATAAGAAAAGGGAAGAACTGAAGCATCCGTACCTTGGTGAAAAGCTTAAATGGGGCCTGATACCGTATATTCAGGCGCAGCTGCTCGGACGTTATCTTCGCGGCGACTTGGACGACTATCCGCCGTTTCTGTGGAAATAAAGCTACGGGGGAGTGAAAATGCTTGTGCTGATAACATATGATGTTAATACAGAAGATGCCGACGGCAAGCGGAGGCTGCGCCAGATAGCCAAGCAATGCGTAGACTACGGTCAGCGCGTGCAGAATTCAGTGTTTGAATGTATGCTCGATTCCGCACAATGCCGTATGCTAAAAGCGCGATTGTGTGCTATAATGGATAAAGAGAAAGATAGTCTAAGGTTCTATTACCTCGGAAAGAATTTCGAGAATAAGATAGAGCACTTTGGCGCGAAAAGCTCATATTTACCCACGGACACCTTTATTCTTTAGTGCGAAGCATAAGCGTACATAAAAACACCGCTTCTTCGCACCGAAAAAAGCCTGAATAATGCAATCCTGCGGCGCGATACAGCACGCGTCACCGTGCCGCAATGGATAATATTCAGTAAATTCGCGGAAATGCTGCATACAAATGCACTTTTCCGCCGTCGCTCCCCCTCGTGGGGAGCGTGGATTGAAATATATCCGCCACGGCGCGGGCGATAGATTCAGCCGTCGCTCCCCCTCGTGGGGAGCGTGGATTGAAATATGCGCCAAATCTGCGACGTTGTCGGCCCCATCGGGTCGCTCCCCCTCGTGGGGAGCGTGGATTGAAATCAGCACAAGTCAAGGAGATGTATTTGACGGGAGTGTCGCTCCCCCTCGTGGGGAGCGTGGATTGAAATATGTCGATGCTGCAATACGCATCGACAGGCGAAGCGTCGCTCCCCCTCGTGGGGAGCGTGGATTGAAATGCCGCGCATCATGGGCGATGTCAGCCTAAAGACGTCGCTCCCCCTCGTGGGGAGCGTGGATTGAAATCTTAATCCTCGGCGCGAGCGATTACAGCAAAATCGTCGCTCCCCCTCGTGGGGAGCGTGGATTGAAATATAACAGAGCTGACGGGCATAACAAACGATATGCGTCGCTCCCCCTCGTGGGGAGCGTGGATTGAAATATCGACCGCAGTAAGATGCCCGACCCTGGGCGGAGTCGCTCCCCCTCGTGGGGAGCGTGGATTGAAATTAACGGACGCTTTCCAAGCGGCCAACGGCGCCATGGTCGCTCCCCCTCGTGGGGAGCGTGGATTGAAATATGCGTGCATTTCGATACAACACCGTTTTGCGCTGGTCGCTCCCCCTCGTGGGGAGCGTGGATTGAAATGGTCAGCATTTTGGCCAACTTAATGACCGCTTGACCGTCGCTCCCCCTCGTGGGGAGCGTGGATTGAAATATGGTGGGGCGACGAAGTGACCCCCGCGCAATTGTCGCTCCCCCTCGTGGGGAGCGTGGATTGAAATCAAAGCGTCCCGTCCATGTTACGGAATGCGGTCAGTCGCTCCCCCTCGTGGGGAGCGTGGATTGAAATATGAAGGAGAAAGGACTAAATTAAATGCCTACTTGTCGCTCCCCCTCGTGGGGAGCGTGGATTGAAATCGACCTGACCACGGAGGACAAAAGCAGCCTTGTGGGTCGCTCCCCCTCGTGGGGAGCGTGGATTGAAATATACATTGTGGTTGAAGGTAAAGTTGATGCTGCTGGTCGCTCCCCCTCGTGGGGAGCGTGGATTGAAATCAAAATCTTTGAAAGAGATTATGGAGGAGTATACGTCGCTCCCCCTCGTGGGGAGCGTGGATTGAAATTTATAATGACGCCGATATTGGCAATGGAGGGTCTGGTCGCTCCCCCTCGTGGGGAGCGTGGATTGAAATCTTATTTGAGTGTTGCGCATATTTCCCTATTGAGGGTCGCTCCCCCTCGTGGGGAGCGTGGATTGAAATCTTGTAGTGCAAGATTATGTTAATTGGGCTAAGGTCGCTCCCCCTCGTGGGGAGCGTGGATTGAAATGCGGGATGAGGAATCCTATGAACTCATGGTCGAAGTCGCTCCCCCTCGTGGGGAGCGTGGATTGAAATTAATGGCGTAAGCACTATAAGTGATGCCGCGCTGGTCGCTCCCCCTCGTGGGGAGCGTGGATTGAAATCGATGATGAAGCCGAAAAAGAGCTTCAGCAAATGGGTCGCTCCCCCTCGTGGGGAGCGTGGATTGAAATAATGGAACCATATGAAGGGGCTAAAAACGGAACACCGTCGCTCCCCCTCGTGGGGAGCGTGGATTGAAATGATCATATCGTCTGCGGTTATTGCAGCCGCGGCGCGTCGCTCCCCCTCGTGGGGAGCGTGGATTGAAATCACTGTATGGAATGCGTTGAGGAATAACACTAATGTCGCTCCCCCTCGTGGGGAGCGTGGATTGAAATTTGGATGCTGTTGAAAAGAAAGTGGGAAAATAAAAGTCGCTCCCCCTCGTGGGGAGCGTGGATTGAAATACTGGTGTTCAGAAAACTGTTGATGCAACCGGCGGTCGCTCCCCCTCGTGGGGAGCGTGGATTGAAATCATCGGCCTTGCCGCAATCGTAGCCGCAGGCGGTCAAGTCGCTCCCCCTCGTGGGGAGCGTGGATTGAAATGTTACCTTGCTCGAGCCGTCCCGCATATCGGGCGCATAAAGTCGCTCCCCCTCGTGGGGAGCGTGGATTGAAATTTCGATGTGTAGACCTGATAAGCAAGACAATGGCGTCGCTCCCCCTCGTGGGGAGCGTGGATTGAAATATGGTGGGGCGACGAAGTGACCCCCGCGCAATTGTCGCTCCCCCTCGTGGGGAGCGTGGATTGAAATGCATACCACCTTCGCGGTAAGGTACTGCACGGATTGTCGCTCCCCCTCGTGGGGAGCGTGGATTGAAATTGGCGGACGTGCAGGAAGCCTACGGCGGCAACATGTCGCTCCCCCTCGTGGGGAGCGTGGATTGAAATTTTCAAAAAAAAAAGATGGCATTGAGATAATAAGTCGCTCCCCCTCGTGGGGAGCGTGGATTGAAATCCGTCAGAGGTCGAGGTTAATCCAACGCCGGCGAGTCGCTCCCCCTCGTGGGGAGCGTGGATTGAAATGCCGTAGCGCTTGAAAACGGGGAGCAGTACACCGGTCGCTCCCCCTCGTGGGGAGCGTGGATTGAAATGTGCGATGTGTTAAACCCCGCCGTGGGATGGCTCAGGGTCGCTCCCCCTCGTGGGGAGCGTGGATTGAAATGCTAAGGGCAAAATGGGGCATGTGGGCGTATACGTCGTCGCTCCCCCTCGTGGGGAGCGTGGATTGAAATCCGCCGTTACCGGAGCAGACGGAATGGCGGTTTTGTCGCTCCCCCTCGTGGGGAGCGTGGATTGAAATAGCGTCTGCGATTTCTTCGCAAATCTGGTCGGACGTCGCTCCCCCTCGTGGGGAGCGTGGATTGAAATGCTTCCTTACCGCTCATCCACGTCTCCGCGCTCATCGTCGCTCCCCCTCGTGGGGAGCGTGGATTGAAATGGTTGTCCATTCTATGTCGGACGCGTCGGCGGTAGTCGCTCCCCCTCGTGGGGAGCGTGGATTGAAATAAATGACTTGAAACGGTTTGATGAAATCAACACAGTCGCTCCCCCTCGTGGGGAGCGTGGATTGAAATATGTACTTCATAATTTTTAACTCCCTTCGGGCTTGGTCGCTCCCCCTCGTGGGGAGCGTGGATTGAAATGCTCATGTACACCGGTGCTCCGAGCAGCCTGTCAGTCGCTCCCCCTCGTGGGGAGCGTGGATTGAAATTTACTTTTGATAGGCCGCTAAAGAATAAGGAGCAGTCGCTCCCCCTCGTGGGGAGCGTGGATTGAAATCTTCATTCTGTGGGAGCTTTTCAGTGGCGAGCTGCCCGAGTCGCTCCCCCTCGTGGGGAGCGTGGATTGAAATAATGCTTCGCAATTTTCATCATACACGCCCGCAGGTCGCTCCCCCTCGTGGGGAGCGTGGATTGAAATATTGCTTGCAGTATGGGATTCGTCATTTAATTTGTCGCTCCCCCTCGTGGGGAGCGTGGATTGAAATCTCGTCGTGCATTTCAAACAGCGCCGTGCGCATAGTCGCTCCCCCTCGTGGGGAGCGTGGATTGAAATGACATGGTACATACGCACATAATAAGCTGCGATTTGTCGCTCCCCCTCGTGGGGAGCGTGGATTGAAATGGTTATGCCGTCCGCCGTGGCGTATATGTACTGCGTCGCTCCCCCTCGTGGGGAGCGTGGATTGAAATGCGCATTTTTGCCGCAAGATATTCGGGGTCGTTAAGGTCGCTCCCCCTCGTGGGGAGCGTGGATTGAAATATGGCCTTCATGCGGCCCGCGCGGGCGTTTGAGAGTCGCTCCCCCTCGTGGGGAGCGTGGATTGAAATCCTTCAACGTCAATCCGTTCGGCGCGGTGCAAAAGTCGCTCCCCCTCGTGGGGAGCGTGGATTGAAATGATTTTTGCGAAAAATCAGGCGAGGCAGTAGGATGGTCGCTCCCCCTCGTGGGGAGCGTGGATTGAAATAGCAGCCGCTGCAAGTCCTCCGTGGTGATAGCCGGTCGCTCCCCCTCGTGGGGAGCGTGGATTGAAATTTGTCGCCCAAGGCCGAACCCGCAACGCCGCCCGTGTCGCTCCCCCTCGTGGGGAGCGTGGATTGAAATGGCGTGATGCCAATACCAAAGGGCTTTCTGCTTGCGTCGCTCCCCCTCGTGGGGAGCGTGGATTGAAATGAGAGAGGTTGACGCAGCCATATCGGGTATGCGCAACGTCGCTCCCCCTCGTGGGGAGCGTGGATTGAAATATTATCATCTTTTCGTTCAACATTTTTTACTCCCTGTCGCTCCCCCTCGTGGGGAGCGTGGATTGAAATATCTATGTACAGGCTTTCCTTAAAATAAGGCATGTCGCTCCCCCTCGTGGGGAGCGTGGATTGAAATATCCAAAGCATAATCAGGATTGCCAGCTACCCAGGCACGTCGCTCCCCCTCGTGGGGAGCGTGGATTGAAATGTAATATATGCTTATCAATATCATATACAACCTCTTCTGGTCGCTCCCCCTCGTGGGGAGCGTGGATTGAAATAGCTATCAATTCTACAGTCACTATGTCCGACCAGGTCGCTCCCCCTCGTGGGGAGCGTGGATTGAAATTGATACACCAGATATATCACCGGTTAGCCCATCGTCGCTCCCCCTCGTGGGGAGCGTGGATTGAAATGCGCAGATTGGCGGCTACCTAATGAGCGGACTTGGTCGCTCCCCCTCGTGGGGAGCGTGGATTGAAATATGCAGGAGATACGCGAGGGCTTACGGCAGCCGTGTCGCTCCCCCTCGTGGGGAGCGTGGATTGAAATATGTGGGATGGCGAATGGAGCGAAGGCATACCGGCCGTCGCTCCCCCTCGTGGGGAGCGTGGATTGAAATGGTAAGCAGCAGCCTGACTGCGTTGGTGTACCTCGTCGCTCCCCCTCGTGGGGAGCGTGGATTGAAATAAAAAATCTGCAAAAACCCCTTGACGTAGGTATATGTCGCTCCCCCTCGTGGGGAGCGTGGATTGAAATCCAACCTGGCCAGTCAGGGTCAAGCATGGCATTTAGTCGCTCCCCCTCGTGGGGAGCGTGGATTGAAATCGTAATGTACGCCTCTCGTCCCGCGCCCGCATCGTCGCTCCCCCTCGTGGGGAGCGTGGATTGAAATAATCAAAGCGTTTATTTCATCAACGCCTAACTGCGTCGCTCCCCCTCGTGGGGAGCGTGGATTGAAATTGGTCTATGGGCAGGTCGAAGCTTGCGGCCTTCAGGTCGCTCCCCCTCGTGGGGAGCGTGGATTGAAATATGACTCACATATACAACCTTTTTGCCAATAGCGTCGCTCCCCCTCGTGGGGAGCGTGGATTGAAATACATTGTCCCAGCCTGGCCAGTCAGGGTCAAGCAGTCGCTCCCCCTCGTGGGGAGCGTGGATTGAAATAGCTCGGCAACCTTTCTCATCACAATCTGGCTATCGTCGCTCCCCCTCGTGGGGAGCGTGGATTGAAATATCTATGATAATTGCGAGTATCAAGGCTTGAAGGTCGCTCCCCCTCGTGGGGAGCGTGGATTGAAATGGATGCCGAGCGGGGCCGTCTTTTCATGTCGATGGTCGCTCCCCCTCGTGGGGAGCGTGGATTGAAATTTTGCCGTTGGCGTACACGCCTGCGGGCAGATTGATAGTCGCTCCCCCTCGTGGGGAGCGTGGATTGAAATAACATTATATGAGCATTTTGCGAATGGCGATACTGTCGCTCCCCCTCGTGGGGAGCGTGGATTGAAATTATAATACGTCCAACTGGCAATCCACCACCAATCACCGTCGCTCCCCCTCGTGGGGAGCGTGGATTGAAATATGTCCACGGGCGGTGCAGGCTGATACGGTGTGAGTCGCTCCCCCTCGTGGGGAGCGTGGATTGAAATCAAGCTGGCCGATATTGCCCTGCATATCGTAGCCAAGGTCGCTCCCCCTCGTGGGGAGCGTGGATTGAAATATGTCGATGCTGCAATATGCATCGACGGGGGAAGTGGTCGCTCCCCCTCGTGGGGAGCGTGGATTGAAATATCCACTCCACAAGCTTGCTGTACGATGGCCAGGGCGTCGCTCCCCCTCGTGGGGAGCGTGGATTGAAATACCAAAGGCTCCGTCGTCGCGTGTTACGCCATAGGTCGCTCCCCCTCGTGGGGAGCGTGGATTGAAATTCATAAATGCTGTTTGGTGATGAAGGAAGCTCCGTGTCGCTCCCCCTCGTGGGGAGCGTGGATTGAAATCATTTTTTCTCTCCTTTAGGGCGGCATTGCCGCGTCGCTCCCCCTCGTGGGGAGCGTGGATTGAAATCCCGCTAAATGCCCGCAAAATTCCCTCCCCGCGCACGTCGCTCCCCCTCGTGGGGAGCGTGGATTGAAATTTGCCCTACATATATATGCCGAAAACCTCTGCCAAAGGTCGCTCCCCCTCGTGGGGAGCGTGGATTGAAATAGCAAGGCAACGCTTTTTGCGAGGAAAGATGTGGTCGCTCCCCCTCGTGGGGAGCGTGGATTGAAATGCATCCGGGCTTGCGAGCGTGTACACCACAAGATGTCGCTCCCCCTCGTGGGGAGCGTGGATTGAAATCCCGAAAGCTAACCAACGCAATAAAAGGGATAACGTCGCACCCCCTCGTGGGGAGCGTGGATTGAAATCCGAGCCGGAACTCGTTATCATACGCATCAAAAACGTCGCTCCCCCTCGTGGGGAGCGTGGATTGAAATTCTCCTTTGGGGCGGTGTTGCCGCCCCTTGCCCTAGTCGCTCCCCCTCGTGGGGAGCGTGGATTGAAATGCATTGCTGTTTTGGGGCTTTGTTAACATTTGGCAGTCGCTCCCCCTCGTGGGGAGCGTGGATTGAAATAGCTCCTGTCTGGCAGGGAAACCTTTGAGCGCATGTCGCTCCCCCTCGTGGGGAGCGTGGATTGAAATGCGTTTGGTATCGCGTGTTATGCTATGCGTTTTGTCGCTCCCCCTCGTGGGGAGCGTGGATTGAAATTAAAGCCTTTGCCCAATCCTGCGACACGTGCATGGTTGCTCCCCCTCGTGGGGAGCGTGGATTGAAATGACAAAAGACTACATATATTCAAGGCTCCGACTAGTCGCTCCCCCTCGTGGGGAGCGTGGATTGAAATGCCTTACAAAATTAAAAATATTTTTGCCCTACATGTCGCTCCCCCTCGTGGGGAGCGTGGATTGAAATGGGTGCAAGCGGCTGGATCGCGTCGCTTATGGCGCGTCGCTCCCCCTCGTGGGGAGCGTGGATTGAAATGCGGCGCTGCTTGATGTCCTCCCAATCCGTCACGGGTCGCTCCCCCTCGTGGGGAGCGTGGATTGAAATGTGGCGGGCACTGGGCTTATCATCAATCTGCCCGCAGTCGCTCCCCCTCGTGGGGAGCGTGGATTGAAATCCGCTGCTTTTGCTATCGGCATACCATTTACATCGACGTCGCTCCCCCTCGTGGGAAGCATGGATTGAAATTCCGGTTAATGCAGAAGATGCGGCTGACGATGATGTCGCTCCCCCTCGTGGGGAGCGTGGATTGAAATGGCTAACGTGTCAGCACTTTCAAACCATTTGCCGTCGCTCCCCCTCGTGGGGAGCGTGGATTGAAATACTGACTTTATGTCTTTGCAGGATAAAGCCAAGAACGTCGCTCCCCCTCGTGGGGAGCGTGGATTGAAATATTACACGCTTTTCGTTCTTAAACCAAAACTTCCGTGTCGCTCCCCCTCGTGGGGAGCGTGGATTGAAATGATTGTGCGGCCATATCTAAAACGACCTGCACAAGTCGCTCCCCCTCGTGGGGAGCGTGGATTGAAATACTTCAAGGCGGGGACAATCCACGTCGAACAGCAGGTCGCTCCCCCTCGTGGGGAGCGTGGATTGAAATTTTAATTTGTAAAGGGTTTTTTCAAAACTTTTTCGTCGCTCCCCCTCGTGGGGAGCGTGGATTGAAATAATAAAAAGGTTGCTGCTGATACATTTAGGTCAGTCGCTCCCCCTCGTGGGGAGCGTGGATTGAAATTGCCCCGATTGCTGGGGTAGGATGTGCGTAAGCGGGTCGCTCCCCCTCGTGGGGAGCGTGGATTGAAATCGTTTGCGTCGGGGTGTATTGGCGTGTAATTTAGTCGCTCCCCCTCGTGGGGAGCGTGGATTGAAATATCAAACCGTTTCAGATCGTTTGAATCATGCTCAAGGTCGCTCCCCCTCGTGGGGAGCGTGGATTGAAATACTTCAAGGCGGGGACAATCCACGTCGAACAGCAGGTCGCTCCCCCTCGTGGGGAGCGTGGATTGAAATCCGTCGGAGGTCGAGGTTAATCCAACGCCGGCGATGTCGCTCCCCCTCGTGGGGAGCGTGGATTGAAATCTAATGGCAAAATAATAATTATTTATAAGGGAAAAAGGTCGCTCCCCCTCGTGGGGAGCGTGGATTGAAATTTCATACGGCACGTTCTTTGTGTAGTAATCCACGGCGTCGCTCCCCCTCGTGGGGAGCGTGGATTGAAATATGCTTGCGAGGGCGCTCCCCCTCAAGGGGGACGTCGCTCCCCCTCGTGGGGAGCGTGGATTGAAATATATTACCCCCAATGTATGCGATAAAATCTTCGTGTCGATCCCCCTCGTGGGGAGCGTGGATTGAAATTATGAAAGCCCCATGACTGTGATACAAGCCGCGTGTCGCTCATCTCGTGGGGAGCGCAGAAAAATGGCGGATACTATATAATTATGTAGTGCATTCATCCACTTGAAGATATATAATAAAGTGACACGTTTGAAGGCTGGAGGTTGACACAAATGACGAAAATATTCTCGCCGTACGAAAAGAATCAGTGGACAGCTCCGCTAAGAGCAAGAACCCCCAAGTGCGGGCTGTGCAAGAGGTGGAGGGGAGCAAACGAGCAGAACAGGCCGGTGTGCGAGGCGTTCCCGAACGGGATACCCAGAGCGATATTCAAGGAGGAAGTAGATCACTTCAAGGAGAACTACCCCGGAGACAACGGCATGCTGGGAATACTGAAAGAAGAATAGAGAAACAGGCTGCGGCAACCAACCCGCAGGACGCTCTTGCAACGACCATTGCTGAGAATCTGATTAAGAACGGGACGACGTTTGTTTTTTTCTATGTCACTCCTCTTGCTGGAAGCGGGGAATGAAATACTGATTGGCTCAAGAAACTTCTAATCTGTGGTATGTCATCCCAATCATATGGGATGTGGATTGAAATCGTACAGTCAACGTCAGCATTGCCGCTGATATGGTCGCTCCCCCTCGTGGGGAGCGTGGATTGAAATGCAGCCACTATAGGCTCATCGTTATGTGCAAGCTGGTCGCCATCGAGATTGTGTACCGCTATAAGCTCGCGAGTTTCTTCGATAGCATCTTTCATGGAGAAACGCACCTGCTTATCAGGCGGTTTGCCGGCATTCTCAAAATTGAGTTCATCTTCACGCACAAGCAGGTCGCGTGCTTCTTTGGGGATTATGCCATCTTCATACAGTCCATCGGCTATTCGCGCCCGTTCTTCGTCTCCGGTCGCATCAAGCAGCGCAAGCACAACATTGCGCCCATTATAGCCGTTGTTCTCAAACTCGTTTATGAGGTAATGGCATTTGCTGCTGCTTGTAACTCTGTTGGGCGGCGTTATCTCCATCGGATTGACTTCTCGAATATCCGCATTGCTATCTTTCGCAGAACGCTTGACGTTTCCATCCGATTTTTCCTTGTAATCAAATACTTTTTGTAGTATACTAATTATGGAAGGTGTATCTGCGCTGGGAGCGCCGATTTTATTGGCCCCAGTCTTGAACGTAGATACGCCTTCTATTTTTATTTCGTGCAGATAGAAGTCATCGTTTATACTTTTCTTTCTGAGTATTACACCCTCTATAGCATTTTGCTCAGAAAAGACAACAGGTGCGGCAACAATGACCGTGTCATATCTGCGACCTTTCCAATTGTATTGAACATCAAGTATTTTACCCTTCTTTATAACATCAGGGACAGCAACAAATGCAGCAGCCTTATTTCTTCCTATACCGTGGGCTATATCATCCTTAACCCCGTTTCTGTCGAGAATTATTCGTCCAAGGTCTGGGCTTATAACTTCCCCGCCAATTTCCTCAAAGAAATTTGAAACTTGCGTTATCAAGTCAACTTCGCCCTTTGCAAACTCGGTTCCCTTCACTTTAGCCACAGGCTGCATATTGGCTACGGCTCTATAATTCTTCTCAATATCGACACTGCTTCCAAAATCGGGGTCAAGGCGCGGCGAAAAGCTAACTTTGCCATCTTCATTAGCCGCTTTACCTTTAGTCCCTTCCATTCCCTCAAAGTAATAGTCGGCTATCATATCAAGGGTCTGCTTGTTGTTGCGGATAAGCTCCATCTGCTCCCAGCTCTTTTGGCCTTTGAGAATGTTGTACGCCTTATCCAGTATCGCACGAAGGTCTTTTATAAGCTTCTCAAACCATGCCTTGACCTTACTGCCGGACTTCATTACCTTATCGGCAAAGCGTTTGCCCTGCTGATTCTAACTGCGTTGAGCGGCATTTATAGGTTCTCTAAAATAAAACGCTCAAAATCAAATTATATATTTTACAAATTCGGTCTGGTGTGATATTATAAGCATGAATTTTCGCTATATAAACCATCGTGATACCATTTGGCTTTTTTTGTTAAGTTGAGTGATCGCGGGCGCATATGCATCCGCAAAAATGAAAAGGCGTTAGCCTAAGGCAAAGTGAATATTATTATCCGGAAGGAGGATATGATATGAAGGGTCTAAACCTATACCTGAGCATGATGCGCAGAAGATGGCTGGGCAATTCGTTGATAGCGCTGCTTATCGCCGTTACGTCGGTATTCATGCTGCTCTACCCCGGACTTATTGCGGATTCAGAGGAGGAGCTGGAGGCCGCGTATAAATCCATAGAGGTGTCCGGCTGGCTTGTTAATGCCAGCGGATATGATGATCCTCAGATCCCGCTGGATATTTATGATGCGATAGTCGATTCGGGCTTTCTTAAAGAATATTATGCGTATTCGTATTGCCCGGTTATGCCTGTGGATGTGGCTATAAGGGAGCAATGCAATGCTGATCCCACATTTGTTGATTACTCATACGAAAAACAATGCGAGCAGATAACCGGCCCGCTGCTGAAAAAGCTTGAATGGGGAAGCTACAGCACTATAAACATGTATGGCGTGAACGACCTTTATGCCGATTCGCTGCTTTCGCGTTTGAGCGAGTCGATAACATGGCTGGATGGGTACGATGCGGACGCACTGCGCGGGGAAGAAATGGTCTGCATAGTACCTGAGGACAGCGGCGCTGCACTTGGGGACGAGGTGCAGATGATACTGCGCCGCCTTTGGCCGGAAGGGACATATAAATCGGGCGACAAGGCCCGTGTCGTGGCAGCATTTAAGGTAATAGGCACGCATACGCTTACATCGGGTATACAGTACGGCAGTATATATGGCTCGAATTATTATGCGTATTGCCCGCTTGCGGCCATGCGCAGGGCGCTTGAAGGGGACAAAACATTCAATTTCACCGTGCGTAACCTTTCATTTACAATAGGCCGGTGCGACAGAATAGATGAATTCAAGCAGCTGCTTGTTGACCTTCAGCTTAATGTGAACACAACCGGCGTGCGCGCCGCCGTGGACGACAGGATAATGATAGGGACGGTGTCGCCGATACAGAAGAACATTGCGCTGCTTAAAGGATTGCATGTGTTCCTGTATGCGCTGGTGGTGCTGATGGGCTTCCTGCTTTGCTTCCTTACGGCGCGCGGCAGAAAGCAAGAGTACGCCGTTATGCGCTTGCTTGGTGAAAGCCGTGCCGCAGTCACAATGAAGGCAATAGTGGAGCAGATAATACTGTGCGCAATAGGCATCGGCCTTGGCATAGTGGCAATGCTCATAATCCCGTATAAGCGGGCGGATTGGTTCAGCGCGGATGCTGTTATAATGGTTGCGGCGTGCTATCTTGTGGGCGCAGCATCGGCCGCGCTGATGAGCGTTCGCGTGGACGTTATGAGCATACTGCGGGACAAAGAATAACAATAATTGGAGGAGGAAACGACAAATGGCAATACTTAGTGCGAACGGAGTGCATTATTCCTATAAGAGCAAATATCAAACCGTCCATGCCGTGCGCGGCGTGACATATAACTTTGAAAGCGGCAAGTTTTATGCAATAGTAGGCAAAAGCGGCTGCGGCAAAACCACGTTCCTGTCAATGCTTGCCGGGCTTGACCTGCCAAGCGACGGCGCGGTTGAATTCGGCGGCAAGACCACGGCGGAGCTGAACCGCGATAAATACCGCATGGACGACGTGGCGCTGATATGCCAAAGCTTCAATCTTTTCCCGCTGCTGACCGTGCTTGAAAACGTTATGTACCCCATGACGCTTCGCGGAATATCCGCGCATAAGGCCAAGGAGACCGCCAAGGAAAAGCTTGCCGCGGTTGGGCTGGACGAAACGTATTACAAGCGCCTTCCGGATATGCTTTCCGGCGGAGAGCAGCAGCGCGTGGCCATAGCGCGCGCCCTTGCAAGCGACGCTAAGGTGCTGCTTGCAGACGAACCCACGGGAAACCTTGATACCGAAAACGGGAAAAACATAATAGACATTCTTAAAACGCTTGCCAGAGAGCAGGGATATTGCGTAATAGTGGTTACGCATGACCTTGGCATAGCCGCCGAGGCGGACGAGGTGCTGCACCTGAGCGATGGCATGGTAAAGGCCGAATAAGTCTTTTCATTAGTGGTGGCGGAGGGTTTTGCATTATTTTTACTTCCGCCTGTACCTCCTTTCTGAGCGGGCAGACCGATGGGTGGTCTGCCCGCAAGCTTTATATTCAAATCAAAGCTTTATTTTGGCCTACGTAAGCGCAAATTGACAAAACGCATGGCGGCAAAGTATCATATCTATATCATCACATAAAAGGGGACACAAACCTTGCAGACGCTATTTGAAATATGCTGCGGCAGTGCGGAGGACGCAATACTTGCATACCGCGCGGGGGCAAGCAGGGTGGAGCTGAACAGCGATCTTTTTCACGGAGGCTTAACTCCAACGCTTGGCAGCCTTATCGCCGTTAAGAAAGCCGCGCCCGCGCTTGAAATAATGGCAATGGTGCGCCCGCGCGAAGGCGGCTTTTGCTATACGGATACGGAATATGCCGTGATGAAGGAAGACGCGCAGCTCATGCTTGAGCATGGCACGGACGGCATAGTTTTCGGCTTTCTGCATGAAAACGGCACGGTGGATGCAAAGCGTACGGGTGAATTTGCGGCAATGGCAAAAAGCTATGGCAAGCAAAGCGTGTTCAGCCGAGCAATAGATGTTACACCGGACTGGCGTGCGGCGCTGGACATATTGATAGAATCCGGCATTACGCGCGTGCTCACGAGCGGGCAGCGGCCAACGGCCATGGAGGGGGCGGGAGTGATAGCCGCAATGGTCCGCTATGCAGCGGGAAGAATAGAGATTCTGCCGGGCTCCGGCATACGCGCGAATAACTTGCGCCTGATTCTGGAGCGCACAGGCTGCACGCAGCTCCATATGAGCGCACATATGATAGCACATGATATGTCCGCCGCAAACGGCAACGGAATATGCTTCACGGGAAGCGAAATACCGAAAGAGGGCTGCTACAAGCTGATAGATCCAAATAAGGTTGAAGAAATAGCGCGAATGCTGAAAGGAGACACAAATGTACAGCTTTGACCGCAATGAATACGAACGCCGCATGAAATGGTTTCTTGAGGCGCGCTTTGGCATGTTTATCCATTGGGGGCTTTATGCCATACCGGCGCGCGGCGAATGGGTGCGCAGTACGGAGCAAATGGAAGAAGCCGGCTATATGCGCTATTTTTACGAATTTGATCCGAAGTTCTATGATCCTGCCTGCTGGGCGCGCGCAGCAAAACGCGCTGGCATGAAATATATAATACTCACGGCGAAGCATCACGACGGCTTTTGCCTTTTTGATACCGCAACGACCGGCTTTAAGTCCACCGATACAAAGCTTGGGCGGGACATAGTGAAGGACTTTACCGACGCCGCACGCGCGGAGGGGCTGCATGTTGGGCTATACTATTCGCTGATAGATTGGCACCACAAGGACTTTCCGCATTACGGGGACAGACAGCATCCCATGCGCAACAGGCCGGAATGCACGAATGAAGGCCGCGATTTTGAACGCTACCTTGACTATATGCATGCTCAGGTGCGCGAGCTTTGCACCAACTACGGCAAGATAGACATAATGTGGTTCGATTTTTCGTATGACGATATGCGTGGGGAAAAGTGGCGTGCGAGCGAGCTTGTGGACATGGTGCGCACGCTTCAGCCGAGCATAATATTGAATAACCGTCTTGAGTGCAGCGGCGAAGGCTTCGGCTCGCTTGCTCAGGGGCATCCAACGCCGTACCACGGCGACTTTGCAAGTCCGGAAAAGATAATTCCGCCGTGCGGCATATTCGACCCCGCGGGTAATCCGGTATACTGGGAAGTATGCGCCACTATGAACCAGAACTGGGGCTACTGCGGCACGGATAATTATTATAAAAGCGCGGATATGCTTATAAAAAAGCTGGTTGAATGCGTAAGCAAGGGCGGAAATTTCCTGCTGAACATAGGGCCGGATGCAAATGGAGTAATACCGCCGCGCGCCGCGGAAACGCTGGATGAGATAGGCCGTTTTATGCGCGCGAATGGACAAAGCATATACGGCTGCACCAAAAGCGCCGTGCCAAAGCCCGAATGGGGCCGCATAACGCAAAAGGGGAACGAACTTTATCTTCATGTGTATGAAAATACACTTGGGCCGCTGCCTCTTTTCGGCATAAATGCGCAGGACATAGATTCAATACGCCAGCTTTCGGACGGGCGGGAGATTCCGCTTTCGCACAGCTGGGTGCACAGCGATTATCCGGACATGGCCTTTGCCGATCTTGGGCCGGACCCAACGCTTGTTGACGGCACGGATACGGTACTGAAACTTACGCTGAAGGAGTAAACGGCATGTTTTCGGATAAATTCAGGGAGTATTCTTCGCGCGTATATGCTGAGCGAAGGGAATATATAGCCAAAAATACGGCGGATATAATAGCCGCGCAGAAGGATGATATGCGTACCGCGCTTGAGTATCTTTACGGCACGCTGCCGCTTGACGATGTTCGCTTCACGCCGTTTGAATGGATGGAAGAAGCCTGCGCCGCCGCGCTTGCGACCCGTGCGGCAAATCAATACGGGGCTGATATACCGGAGGATATATTCGCGCAATATGTGCTTTGTCCCCGCGTGAATAACGAGCGCGCGCAAAGGCACAGGCGCTTTTTTGCGGAAAAGCTTAAAGCGCGCGTACAGGGCAAAAGCATAGCGGATGCGGCGCTGAGCGCGAACCTATGGTGCTGCGAACAGGTAACATACCATTCTTCGGACGATCGCACGGAGGGGCCTATTACCGCATATCTTTCGGGCATAGGCCGCTGCGGCGAAGAATCGGCATTCGCTGTATGCGCGTTACGCAGCGTAGGCATACCGGCGCGGCAGGTATACTCCCCATGGTGGAGCCATTGCGACGATAACCATGCATGGGTTGAAGTGTACACGGGCGACGGCTGGCATTACATGGGCGCGTGCGAACCGGAATATGAGCTTGACCGTGGGTGGTTCATGGCGGCGTCGCGCAGGGCGATGCTTGTGCATTCGCGCGCGTTCAGCAGCTATACTGCGGAAGGTCTTGCAGGAGAAGAATTGATAGAAAAGCGCGGCGAGGCATACCTTTTTAACCAAACCGCGCGCTATGCGGACACGGTAGAACTGAATATAAGCGTAGTTTGCGGTAATGCGCCGGTTTGCGGCGCCAGGGTGCATATACAGCTATTAAACATGGCCGCGTATCGCGACATTGCCGTGCTGACGACAGACGGCGAAGGCCGCGCACAGCTGCGCTGCGGAAAGGGCAGCATACATATATCCATTGAGCATGATGGTACGTATTTTGAGCGGGACATAGACACATCAATTTGCACGGAAGTAATGTGTGAACAGGGCGAATTTGCGCAGGGATATACTTCGGGCGTATTCCGTGCGCCGCAAAGCGCGCCATCCAACCGTACTGCGGCGGATAAGGCAAAGCAGACCGAAATGAAAGCCGCCGTGGCTAACGCGGCAAGCACACGCGAAAGGCGTATAAACGCATATTATGATGAGTTTACGGCATCTCATAAATGCAGCGAAGTATGGCTGCCGTATATACGCGCCGCGCGCGGCAACGCGGATGAAATAGGTGCATTTTTGCTTTCACAGGGTGAAGCGGATATGCCGTATGCACTGAAGATGCTCCAAACCATAAGCGAAAAGGATATGCGCGATACCGATGCAGCAACGCTTATGTATCATATGAAGCGCGTGCTGCCGAATAAGCATGGTATGGATGATAGCTTGTTTATAAATTATGTGCTGTGTCCGCACATAGGGATGGAACCTATATGCAAATGGGATGAAGAAGGGCTTAGTATGCTGGACGCAAACTCCGCCGCCGTTGCAAAACTAAGGCTGAGCGGTATGCCCGCAAGGCTTTCGCCCGTGACGGGCGCTGCGGAATACATGCAAAACGGAAGATGGACGCCGCTTAACGCCGTTCCGATGGGCAGACTTGAACTGGCCGGCGATGGGCTGAAACAGGGCGAAAGCTGGGCGCTGACGCGGCTTAAAGACGGCGAATATTTGCCGCTGAACATGGGCGAGTTACCGCTTTGCATGGATATTCCGGCGGGCAAATATGCGCTTATGGTAACGAACAGGCTGCCGAGCGGGGATCAGCAATATGTGGCCAACAGATTTGAATTGACCGAGGGTGAACGGCTGGGCTTTACGCTTTTGCGGCCTAAGGCAGAACTTAGCGAACTGCTTGGGCATACGGCGCTGTGCGATGCGATTGTATATGATAAGCATGGACAGGCGCTCCCGCTTGCGTCTTTATGCGCGGGGAATGCGGCGCTGATAGCGTTTTTGCAGCCGGGAGGGGAGCCTACGGAGCATTTTTTGAACGAGCTTTATGATGCGTATGAGAGGCTGAGCGCTGTTTGTCGAGTTGTTATAGTGCTGCCGAGCAGTGGTTCATCAAGTCCGGCATATGCCCGCTTTGCGGACAAATACGGCAGGATAGATACATATATAGATGCCGATGAGGTGCAGGAGCCGCTCGCCCGCGCGGCTTTCAAGGAACCGGGAGACTATCCGCTGCTGTTCCTTATGGGCGGTTATCCTGACTGCCGCTTTGCTTCGGCAGGGTATTCGGTAGGGTCGGTTGAACTGATAATAAAACTCGCCGCGCTCATATAGCAGGGCACGGCGAGAACAAACGGTTTGTGCTGCTTAAAATTCAATTTTCACTATCTGCATATTCATCCGCTTGTCGCCCACCTTGGCTAAGAAGCGGAAAAAGCCGCTTACGGACGGATCGCTAAGGTCGTTATAGCCAAGCATGTAGCCGCGGCTCGATGCGCTTATGGAAGGGCTCAATGCGGACAGTTCCGCTTTTGCATCGGAAACGGCAAAGTATGCGCCAACGTCCTGTATCTTGGCGTCCTTTATCCATGTTTTAAGCATCAGCTTGACGGCGGCCTTATTGGCTGCGTCGAACACAAGCCTGCCGCAGGGGAATGCCTTGGCCATGGCCTGAACAAGCGATTTTACCTGATCCTTAAGAAAATAATAGAATACACCGGCTGCGAAGAATACCGCGCCGCCGGAAGCGTCTATATTATCAAACCACGCCGTGTCGTTAAGGTCACAGGCGATGTTTTCCTCCCGCTCACCTGCGGGTAGGAGGTGAACATGTTTTAGCAACATTGTTGAATAAAGTTTCCTCCCGCTCACCTGCGGGTAGGAGCGCATTGCGCACGGCTATAACATCGGCAAAATCAAGGTTGTATATTTTGCAGGAGCCGTTGTCGCAGCTGCGCCCGGTGGCATCCAAGCCGCAGCCAAGGTTAACTACCGCAGCGGTGGGGTGGAATTTAAGATAACATCGTATGCATCAACCGCTTTAAGCTCCGTTACAACCGGAACGTGGCTTACCGACATGAGGGGAGAAAACTTGTTTTTTATCCTAAGCCCGTTCTTCTGAATTTCCTCCGCCCATTTTCCGCGCGCAAGCAGCGTAACGTCTTTCCCTGCGCGGAATAGGTCGTTTGCCAGGTTGCAGCCGAGCACGCCCGCGCCAAATACTAATATCCTCATACTATATGTCCCTCGTTTCTGTAAAACTTGTTATTTATTTCTTCTGTATCCTGCTTCGTCACGGTATTCGGGATGCTGTTTTACATATTCATCCTTATTGCCGCAGATGGTATAGTCGCACTTGCAGCCGTTTGAGCCGGTGGTTTTGCGCACAAGCCGCGCATGGATAAGCTCCATGGACGCATAGTCCACGTTGCAAAGGGACGGCATTATATCCGTAAGCCCATGCTTTTTCGCAAACTCTGCCGCAGGGCAGGCCGTGAATTCGTTATAGATCGGCTTGTCCTTATCATAGGGCGCAACATGCATCACATAATCATGCCAGCGGTCGCGGCCAGCCTTCGCACTTGTGAACGCTTTGTACATGAGCCTTCGCCAGAACGGCTTATTGCAGTCCACGAATTTCAGCTTGCGGAAAGACGGCAGAACCAGCTCTTCCTCGATCTCCTCGATCTCGCGGAAGGAGGTGACGGCTTTGCACACGGTATAGTAGCTCGTGATGGCGATGCAGTCGTATGTGCCGCCAGCGTCGTTATGGAAGTTTTTCTTGCCGCCAAGGTCTGTGCGCCAGTCGGCAAGATAATCTACATACTGCCGCTGTACCCGCTCCCAGACTGCCTCGCGCTCGCCTTCGGGATAGTGCAGCGCTATCTTTGCGAGTATCAGCTTTTTGCACGGCTTTGAATAAAGCACATGGCAGCTGCGGTCAAACTTCAGTTCGCTGTCCTTCATGCTTTGTAATTGCCTCCTACGCCCTTTAACAGGCCGTGCTTTGCGTTTTCCTCCGTGTCGTCGGATTCGTCGTATGCGTCATACGTGGCGCTTGGATCATGCACGCGCTTTTTGAACGGGGAACAAAGTTTGTCCTTATGCGCGAATGCGAACGCGAAGTTATCCGTCCAGCCCGTGTGGCCCGTTATGAACAAAGGACGGATGTTGCGCGCGGCAAGCTTTGCTTCAAGCGCCGCAAGTGAACGCACGGCAAGCTTGTTATCTTCCGCCAAGGCTGAAATGAAGCTGTATCCGCCGTCCGCGCCAAACCATATTGTGTCGCCGGTAAAAAGGTATTTGCCGTCTATAAGATACACCATATGTCCCCATGTATGCCCAGGAACAAGGAAACATTCTATGTTTATGCCGTCTATGCTGAATTTTTCGCCGCCCTTCAGCAGCACCTTTTTATTGTTTATAGTTACCTGCGGCAGCTTATACATATGGTATATTACCTTACGACGCACTTCGCCGGTAAGGTAGCGGTTTTCGGCTTCGCCAATGTACAGCGTGGCGTTTTTAAAAAGACCCGGGCTGTCCGCTTCGACTGCGCCAACATGGTCCGTATCCTGATGGGTTATGAGTATATGGCGAATGCCGGCGGGGTCTATGCCCAGCCATTTCATCTTTTCCTCCAGCCGATCGTAATTATAACCGGCATCTATCATAATAGTGGTGTTCCCTTTACGATAAAAGAATATGTTTGCCACCCATTCGCGCACGCATGCCGCATTTTCGTCTATCCAGCCTGTGTTGAGCGGCTTGAATATCTCCTTGCCGCGGTACATGCGGCTCATTTCCTTCTTCTGGAACTCCGTTGCCTTTTTTGACATATCGTTACCTCTTTACGGTATTATGCCCATAATGCGCATCGCGTTAGACAAATCTAACTGCGATACCAAATAAAGTGTAGTTAATTAACTCTAACTGTATGGATGCATTTTATCACGCATTATCGTGCTTTTCAATAGGTATTGCCCGATTACGGCATATAAAATAATAGAATCGATATGCGGCAAGTCCGAAATGACCATTTTTGCTTGACTATTCTAAATATGCTTGTATAATGTAAATAAAAGAAATATAATCAATCGCTGAAAAATATATTAACTAAATCAAAAAGGAAACATAACTATGGGCGCGGAATTGACATATGCCGCAATGCGATTATGGGCAAAGAAGGAAAGGAACGGAGAGCAGTATTGGTTGCCGCTTATTATGCACATGGAAGATAGCGTGGCGGTGGCAAGATATATATGGCAAAATTGGCTGGGGCAGGGCGCTAAGCAAACAATAGCGCAATGCTGCGGATGTGACGAAGAAGTGGCAGGAATGCTGTTTGTATTTATAATGGCTGTGCATGATATAGGGAAAGCAACGCCATTGTTCCAATCAAAAAACAGCGGCTTTAGAGCGAGCGATATGGATGAACGAATAACAGAGGAACTTATAGGTGCAGGGCTGTATGTAAAGCCATATGAAAAATACTATCAGTATAAATTATCGCCGCATGCCCTGGCGGGGCAGATATGGCTGGAAAGCAAAGGCTGCAAGCGGAGCATAGCCGCAATAATAGGGGCTCATCATGGAAAAACGCCTACAAACACCGATTATAAAAATGGCAAAATAGAATGCTGCGAAGATAATTTTTATACATCGACCGAATATAAAGAAAACTGGGAAAATGTAAGGCAGGAAATACTGGAATACGCACTTGAACTTTCGGGATTTACTTCGCTTGAGGATATGCCCGATGTGGATGTTGCCGCTCAGGTTGCCTTTTCGGGACTTGCGGTAATGGCGGACTGGATAGCCAGCAGCGAGGAGTTTTTTCCGTATATAGGCATTGATGAAGCATTACAAATTGGCGAAGGCAGGGCAAGGTTAAATAATGCCAAGGGGAAACTTGAGTTCCTTAAAACCGCATGGCAAAGCGAAAATTGGCAAATTACACCGGAAACGTTTATTGATAGATTTGGGTTTGCACCGCGGGTGCTGCAACAGAGCGTTGCTCAAACGGCTGCGGGTATTGCGGAGCCCGGAATATTCGTGCTGGAAGCGCCTATGGGCGTTGGAAAAACGGAAGCGGCGCTTGCGGCTGCGGAAATATTTGCAGCGGTATGCGGGCGAAGCGGGCTGTTTTTCGCATTACCTACTCAGGCAACATCAAACGGCATGTTTTCGCGCCTGGTAAACTGGGTAAATGTACTTGACGGCGGCAGGCATTCAATGGAACTCGTCCATTCAAACGCGCAATTTAATGATGATTTCAAAAAACTTAACAGAATAAGAAGCAATAACATAGATGTTGATGACGATGCGGGAGCGGCAGTATATCAATGGTTTGAAGGACGCAAAAAGTCAATGCTGGCCGATTTTGTTGTTGGAACAGTTGACCAGTTATTGCAGCTTGCTCTTAAACAAAAGCATGTTATGCTGCGCCATGTTGCGCTGATGAATAAGGTTGTAATCATAGACGAATGCCATGCCTACGACGCATACATGAACGTATACCTTAAGCGGGCGCTTAACTGGCTGGGGAGATACAAGGTGCCTGTTATATTGCTTTCTGCAACGCTGCCGGCGGCTAAGAGGGATGACCTTGTTCGCGCGTACTTAAATAGGGATGCTGCAACATCGCGGCGGCGCAGGCGAGATATACAGAACGAAGAAGCGAATAGCGATTATCCGCTTATGACATATACGGATGGAGATAATGTGCTTCAAAAGCATGTTGAGGCAGGAGTGATGCCGCTGAATGTTAAAGTAAACAGAATTTATGAAAATGACGTGGTTGATCTGCTTGAAGATTTACTCAGCGACGGCGGCTGTGCAGCCATAATAGTAAATACGGTAAAACATGCGCAGGAACTTGCGGAAAGATTAAAAGCAGAATTCGGAGACGATGTGTCGCTGCTGCATTCGCGTTTTACAGCCACGGATAGAATATCAAAGGAGGATATACTCCGCAAACAACTCGGTAAAGCGGGGACGGGTACTAAGCGCCCGCACAGACTTATTGTGGTTGGTACGCAGGTAATAGAGCAGTCGTTAGACATAGACTTTGACGTTATGATAAGCGAACTTTGTCCTATCGATCTTTTGCTGCAACGAATGGGAAGATTGCACAGACATAACAGGAATCGACCGGATAAACTAAAAAAAGCGCAATGCTTTGTGCTCAAATGTGAGGACGAAAACATTGATAAAGGCTCCGCGGCAGTATATGGCGAATATATGCTGATGCGAACAGAAGTGGTATTGCCGGATGAAATAAATATACCGGACGATGTCTCACGACTGGTGCAAACCGTATATGGCGAAGATGACGGAATTATACAGCATTCGCTTGAGCAGTATGCAAAGGCTAAAGAAGAGTGGATAAGCGAGACGAGAAATAAGGAAACGAGGGCAGAAGCATTCAGAATAACAAAGCCATGGCCTGGAGTCGGGTATGACATAATAGGCTGGCTTGATGTAGCGATGACTGATGCTCAGGGTGAAGCTACGGTACGTGATACGGACGAATCCTTTGACGTAATAATGGTAAAACAGAACTCTGACGGAACACTGAGTCTGCTTTCAAACGGGTTGGCATTGTTGACCACTACGCCCGACGATACAACGGCAAAGCTTATTGCGCGCGAAAGCATAAGGATGCCGAGGGAGCTTTGTGTGCCATACAGAATAGACAAGGCAATAGAATACATAGAAAAGCAGGCTTCTGAAATCGTTAGCAAATGGCAGGCGTCGCCGTGGCTTAAAGGCAGCCTTGTGCTTATGCTGAACGAACAAAATGAAGCAAGCATACTTGGCTATAAATTAAAATATGACAGCTTTTACGGATTAACATGCACAAAGGAGGATGAGGCAAATGAATGAAAGAGAATTCAACCTTCTCGATGAACCGTGGATAATTGTGCTCAACTTTGACGGTTCAACAGAAAAGGTGTCGCTTATCGATGCACTTGCTCGGGCGGCTGAATTCAGTGGGCTTGCCGGCGAACTGCCGACGCAGGACGCGGCTATATTAAGACTGCTGCTTGCCGTGCTGCATACGGTGATAGCGGGTTACGGGCCAAACGATGATGGAAGCGAGCGGGATGCTATTCAAGCGCCGCTTCAGGCGCTTGAATATTGGAAGAAAATCTGGAGTCGCAGAAGGTTCCCAATGGAATCAATAAAGAGATATCTGGAAAAGTTTCATGACAGGTTCTACCTGTTTGACCCTGAATACCCGTTCTTTCAAGTGCCGGAGATTGGACGGGGAACACGCTATACGGCGGCAAAACTCAATGGAGAACTGTCAGAAAGCAATAACAAAATAAGATTATTCCCGCAGCGCTGTGGAAAGGAAAAAGGAGCGCTGAGTTACGATGAAGCAGCCAGATGGCTATTGCATGTAAATGCATTTGATGATACTTCGGGCAAAAAGAGTGATCCGAACATAAAGCAAAGCCCCGGCGCAGGATGGCTTGGCAAGCTTGGTCTTGTAATGGCGGAAGGAAAAGACCTGTTTGAAACGCTGATGCTTAATCTTGTGCTGTTAAAAGACGGTAGTGATGAACTGTGGGGCGAAGAATTTCCTATATGGGAAAGTGAAACGGTAAAACGAGCCGAAAGGACTGAAATAAGCTTGCCGCAAAGCTTATCCGAACTATACACGCTGCAATCGCGCAGAATAGAACTGGTACGTGAACAGGATAAAGTCATCGGCTATATTCTTATTGGCGGGGATTTCTTTACAAAGGACAATGCTTTTATTGAACAAATGACTCTTTGGCGAAATGCATCAAAAAATGAGAAAAGTGGGATGCTGTTTCAGCCCAAACGTCACGATCCATCTAAACAAATTTGGCGTGATTTTGCTGCAATAGCATCACAAAGCGGCGGACGAATGCCTGGTGTTGTTATGTGGACGGCAAGGCTTATTAGGGATGGGATATTGCCGCAGGGCTTAGTAAGGTTTAAAACGGTATCGGCAAAGTATGCGGATAAAGATTTCTTTATAGACGATATATTCTCAGATTCAATGGCGTTCAGCGGAGAAATGCTTGGCGAAAAAGGCTCTGATTGGATACCGGCGGTCATAGATCAGGTGGAAATATCGAATGCGTTGGTAATACAGTTGGCTAACCTGGCGCAAAGCATAGCGAAAGCAGCGGGGGATTCTGATGGCGCTTTTATACGCGATGCCGCGAAGGAACAGGCGTATTTTGCACTGGATATGCCATTTAGAAGCTGGCTTGCGGGAATTGATCCCGCACAGGAAAAACTGCCGGAGGCCGAGGAGCGCTGGTGGAATATAGCACAGCCGATTGTGCGCAGGTTGGGTGCGGAACTTATTGCTCAGGCAGGGCCGCAGGCGCTTGTGGGCAGGGAAGTAGACCAGAAAAACATAGCTGCGCCGGATGCATATAACTATTTTCTTTATCGCACAAAAAATGAACAAACATTAAAGAACGGAGGGAAAAAGAGTGGCAAGTGACAGGGAATTAATAAGAAACTTTGTCCGCGCACGAATAGCAAGCCTTGAAGGAGCCGGGAATGAAGCAGCCGTAAGAGGCAAGCTTGCCAATCTCAGACGCGGCATCGGAAGGGCGCCGGGCAGCATGGCGGAATTATGGAACGTGACGCTTGAAGGATTGCCGGAGCGGTTTTACAGCAAAACTGGCGAGCCGACCAAGGCGGAATGGGCTGTGTACATTGCGCTTACGCTTTATGCGCTGCATCAGCAAGGGAGCGATATAAAGCGGCAAAGCATGAATGCCGAAGGAATATCGGTAGGTACAGCCGCGCGCAGATTGGTGAGCGGCGAAGACGAAGGAGCAAGAGTAAAACGCCGCTTTGACCAAGTGATAACATCGCAGAGCGTAGATGAATTGGCACATCACCTGAGAGGGATGGTGCAGCTGTTCAAACAGGCATCAGTTCCGCTTGACTATGCAATGCTTGCGGAGGACATCTATCGATTTGAGATGGATAGCGAGCGTGATAGAGTAAGATTATCCTGGGGGCAGGATTATTACAGACGGAATAACAAAGAAGATGCCGGCAGCGAAACGGCAAACGATAATCAAAACAACTGAGACAAGAAAGGAAGATAATGAAAATGAAAAACAATGAAAGACTGTATGTTGATGTCCATGTGCTGCAAACCGTTCCGCCCAGCTGCGTAAACCGCGATGATACCGGATCACCAAAAACGGCCGTATACGGCGGCGTAACAAGAGCGCGTGTATCATCTCAAAGCTGGAAGCGCGCAATGCGCAGAATGTTTGAAGTTGATTTCCAGAATGAACAGAAGGGAATCCGAACACAAAAGTTAGTAGAAACGCTTAAAAATGAAATTTTAAGCATTTGCCCAGATAAAAAGGATGTAGAAAAATATGCGAAAACAGCTCTTGAAGCAGTTGATTTTAAAATAAAGAAGGATAACGATGGCAAAGAAGTATTGGAGGCTTTGTTCTTTATAAGCGAAAACCAAATTAAGGCAGTAGCAAAAATTGCGGCAGATACAGCTACGCTTAGCGATTTAAAGAAAAAGAAGGAAGTAATAAAAAAGGTCATCAATGATGATCCCAGCATAGATATTGCGCTGTTTGGACGTATGCTTGCAAGCAATCCGGATTTGAATAGTGAAGCCTGTGCGCAGGTAGCGCATAGTATATCCACACATAAGGTGAATAATGAATATGACTATTTTACCGCAGTAGATGATCTTTCGCCGGAAGATAATGCTGGCGCAGCTCATCTTGGCACGGTCGAATTCAATTCTTCAACGCTTTATCGCTATGCTACCGTTGCGGTACACAAGCTTAATGAGCAGCTTGGCGGCGACACGGTAAGGACGGTGAAAGAATTTGCGTCAGCATTCGTGCGTTCAATGCCTGATGGCAAGCAAAACACATTTGCTAACCGCACACTGCCGGATGCCGTGCTTGTTACCGTGAGGCGCGACCAGAGCGTGAACCTTGTGGGTGCATTTGAAAGGCCTGTATATGCCGGTGAAAACGGATATGTTGAGCCGTCTGCAAAGAGAATGTGTGAATATGCAAAAGAAGTGTATGCTGATTTTGCAGGCGAGCCGGAAGCTTCTTTTGCAACGGGTAGAGCGCTTGGAACGCTTGCAGAGCCGTGCTCGTTTACGGAACTTCTAAACAAGCTTGGCGCTAAACTTGAAGAGTGCATTGGCGAGGATGCGAACATATGAGTACACTGTTGCTTAGGCTTGCTGCGCCTATGCAGGCCTGGGGCGCAGAAGCAAAATTCGACCGCCGTACAACACAGCGCGAGCCAACAAAAAGCGGCGTAACGGGCCTTGTGGCGGCTGCGCTTGGAAGAAAACGCGATGAAAGCATAGACGACATTGCTGCGCTGCGCTTTGGCGTACGTGCGGACAAGCCGGGCGTTCTGCTGAGGGACTATCATACGGCAAAAAGCGATAAGTCTGCATACGTTACAAATCGATATTATCTTGCGGATGCCGTATTTGTGGCCGGGCTTGAAGGGGATGACGAATTGCTTGAAAAAATTGATGTGGCGTTGCAAAGGCCTATGTATCCGTTATTCCTTGGCCGCCGCTCATGCCCGCCAAGCGGAAGAGTGTCGCTTGGCATAAGGCGATTGCTAACAGTGGAACAGGCACTTGAATCGGAGCCTTTGCAGTCGCAACTCAGCAGAATATCAACGGGAAATTCTCAGAAACTCAGAGTAGTATGCGAAAGCGCAGCCGGTGAACAGGGAATGTATTTTGTACGCGATGTGCCTATATCGTTCAATCAGGAACATAGAATGTTTGGCTTCAGATGGGCAAATGAGTATGAAGTATCAAGCCCTAAAGCGCCAATACCGGAGCAACCCACGGAACATGATCCTATGGCGGAATTGGAGGGATAATGTATGTATCTTACAAGGGTAGCAATAGATACTAAGCGCAGGGAAACAATGCGTGCGCTTGCTTCACCGGGCATATTGCATGGCGCGGTGGAACGCTGCTTTACTGGGGAGAGAAAACGCAGATTGTGGCGCATAGATGCTCTCCAACATGGGACATATGTGCTTATTCTGAGCGAGGATGCGCCGGACTGTACCGGAATTATGACGCAGTTTGGATATGCTGATGTGCCGTGGGAGACTAAGAATTATGACGGTTTAGTTGCTAAAATAGAAGAGGGTCAAATATGGCGCTTCAGACTGCGTGCAAATCCGGTGCACAGTAAATCAACGGCCAAGAATGAGCGCGGCACAGTATATGCACACGTTACGCAGGAGCAGCAGAAAAAATGGTTGATGGATAGGGCGGAGAAAAACGGTTTTGCCCTGAATGAGGATGAATTTGACGTTGTGGACACAAGGTGGGAGATATTCAAAAAACACCATGACGAAAAATCAAAGTTGACGCTGCGAACCGCTGCATTTGAAGGGATACTGCGCGTAACTAACAAAGATGCATTTGCAGCAGCACTGACAAACGGCATAGGCAAGGCAAAAGCATATGGCTGTGGGTTGATGACAATAATGCGTGCATAAGGAGAAGAACATGCCGATCCAGCAAGGAATAGAAAAGGCGAGCCTGCAATCCTTGGGACAGATAAAGGACAGGATGACGTTCCTTTATGTTGAACATTGCATAATAAATAAGCAGGATGGCTCAATAACCGTTACCGACGCAAGGGGAACGGTGCATGTTCCTGCTGCGATGCTGAGCGTTTTGCTGCTTGGACCGGGAACGAGTTTGACTCATAGGGCGGTGGAACTTATAAGCGATTCCGGCATGAGTATAATATGGGTGGGCGAGCATGGCGTGCGTTATTATGCGCATGGCCATCCGCTTACCCATTCTTCTCAGCTGATTAAAACGCAGGCGAAGCTTGTTTCGAACACAAGAACAAGGCTTGAAGTTGCACGGAAAATGTATCAAATGAGATTTCCGGACGAAGATGTATCCGGGTATACTATGCAGCAGCTGCGCGGACGAGAGGGAGCACGCATAAGAAGCATATATCGTAAGTTGGCGAAAGAAACCGGTATAGAATGGAGCGGACGAGAGTTTGATCCGGATAATTATGATGCTGGCAATGCTGTAAATAAAGCATTGTCGGCCGCGCATGCATGTCTTTATGGTATTGCGCACAGCGCAATAGTTGCACTCGGCTGCTCAAGCGGACTTGGGTTTGTGCATGATGGGCATGAAAGATCTTTTGTATATGATATTGCGGATTTGTATAAAGCTGAAATAACTATACCGATTGCATTTCATACAGCAGCGTCGGCAGATAGAGAGGACGATATAGGCTCAATGGTAAGGCGACAGGTGCGCGATGCGGCAGCGGGCGGGCATATATTGGAAAGGACTGTACGCGATATAAGAAAACTGCTAATGGGCGATGATATAGAAGAAATAGAAACAAATGTGCTTTATTTGTGGGATGACAGAAATGAGAAGGTGAGCAGCGGAATATCGTATAACATGACTAATGGAGAATATGAAGTTGCACTCGAGACATGTAACGGGAAAATAGTGGAGAAATAGAAAAATGGTAGTTTTGTGTCTTACAAATTGCCCGCCTACATTGCGGGGCGACCTTACGCGTTGGCTCATGGAAATAGATACTGGTGTATATGCAGGCAATGTAAGCGCGAGAGTCCGCGAAGAACTATGGAATAGGGTTACCGAGAATATAAAAGACGGTCGTGCAACCATGGTTTATAGCGCGAGAACCGAACAAAAAATGGAGTTTCGTGTGCACAACAACGAATGGATACCGGTAGACTTTGATGGGATGAAGCTGATGCTTCGTCCCAATAAAACCTTTCAAGTTAAAAGTGAGCGCACGGAAAACAGAATGGGGTATAGCAAGGCTTCTGCAATACGCAAGGCAAAACGCTTTGCAAAGCATGTGCAGAATCAAAAGGATGAGACAGAGGAATATGTAGTATTCGATGTGGAAACTACAGGTCTCTCATCTGCGCATGATAGAATAATTGAAATAGGAGCTATAAAAGTTATAGACGGCGTTGTAGCGGAGCAGTTTGAAAGATTGATAAAACAAGATATGGCCATTCCGAATAAAGTCAAACAATTAACCGGCATAACCGAAGAAATGGTGGGGCAGAGCGGTGTGGATGAAAAGACGGCACTGAAAGAGGTATTGAACTTTATAGGGGATAAGGACTTGGTAATGCATAATGCAGCATTTGATTTTAATTTTTTGAGACAGACATGCCGAAGACATGAAGAACCGATTCCTACTAATAAGGTGACGGATACACTTCGGATCGCCAAACAAAATATAAAAGATATAGACGATTATAAGCTGTCAACGCTTGCAAAATACTTTGGAATAGAAAATATGGCAGCTCACAGAGCCTTGAGCGATTGTCATCTAACAAAACATGTCTACGAAAAACTGATTGAAAAATGAAAAACAATATTGTAAAATACAAGGTACAACAAGTCTTTTTTTAGTCTGTTCCCCGCGCAAGCGGGGGTGATCCCGAGCTCGTCCATCTTCGAGGGAACATGGCCGACTGTTCCCCGCGCAAGCGGGGGTGATCCTATTATTCTCTTTGTCTTTGTCTTTGTCTTTGTCTGTTCCCCGCGCAAGCGGGGGTGATCCTCGCAGCGCTCCCCGCTGTCAAGGTTAGCCCCGCTGTTCCCCGCGCAAGCGGGGGTGATCCCCGATGTGAGCCGCAGGTTTTAGCCCACAACGTCTGTTCCCCGCGCAAGCGGGGGTGATCCCAGCGCAGAGCAGTTACAGGGCGCGTTTGAAAACTGTTCCCCGCGCAAGCGGGGGTGATCCCTGCGCGGGCAGAAGGAAGCGTATTGGGTGCGGCTGTTCCCCGCGCAAGCGGGGGTGATCCTGAATCCCATACTGCAAGCAATGAAAGCTGGAACTGTTCCCCGCGCAAGCGGGGGTGATCCGCCGGACGAGACGGGCGTGACGCTGTATAAACCCTGTTCCCCGCGCAAGCGGGGGTGATCCCAACAGTGTCCAGCGGAACTATAACTTTTGACACTGTTCCCCGCGCAAGCGGGGGTGATCCTTTATCGCCCGCGCCGTGGCGGACAGAAGGAAGCTGTTCCCCGCGCAAGCGGGGGTGATCCCAACCGCAGGTGTGGAGAAGATTATCGCATTGTCTGTTCCCCGCGCAAGCGGGGGTGATCCAGGCTGGAGGCCAGCAGACCCCGCAAATATCCCCTGTTCCCCGCGCAAGCGGGGGTGATCCCGTGGCATGGATGCCATTAACGCCAATATCGATCTGTTCCCCGCGCAAGCGGGGGTGATCCCCGAAACGCTGCGGGATGGCGATTTTGTGTTTACTGTTCCCCGCGCAAGCGGGGGTGATCCCATATGGCCGTTTTTATCAGTTCACACGCCCTGCTGTTCCCCGCGCAAGCGGGGGTGATCCCAAAGACAAAGACAAAGACAAAGACAAAGACAACTGTTCCCCGCGCAAGCGGGGGTGATCCCTATCGTAGCCAATCCATGGTATGTAGATGTCGCTGTTCCCCGCGCAAGCGGGGGTGATCCTATCCGAAAATGTCTTTTACGATTTGATGAACACTGTTCCCCGCGCAAGCGGGGGTGATCCCATCTGCCGCAAGGAAGCGGCGAAGGACAAAAACTGTTCCCCGCGCAAGCGGGGGTGATCCTTAGCTTCATTTTTTTGCCGCCTCCGCCACGGTCTGTTCCCCGCGCAAGCGGGGGTGATCCCTCGCTCGACCTCTACCGATTTGAGGACTACAACTGTTCCCCGCGCAAGCGGGGGTGATCCCCCGCGTTTGCATTTGTGCCAAGGGTCTGCGTGCTGTTCCCCGCGCAAGCGGGGGTGATCCCGCACGACACCATCCGGCATTGCCGTGACTATCCTGTTCCCCGCGCAAGCGGGGGTGATCCCTCGCGCCAATCATCCTCCGTTTCAGATGGATACTGTTCCCCGCGCAAGCGGGGGTGATCCTGCGCGGGATTACTTCCCCATCCCGTGCGGAGTCTGTTCCCCGCGCAAGCGGGGGTGATCCCCCGCCTTGTGCACCCAATAACGACCTTACGGGCTGTTCCCCGCGCAAGCGGGGGTGATCCCGTATGTCGTTGAATATGTGGTAGGCCGACCAACTGTTCCCCGCGCAAGCGGGGGTGATCCCTATACACACTCGCAGAGCGCTACCAGAGCAAGCTGTTCCCCGCGCAAGCGGGGGTGATCCCTTCCCGCCGATATCGTTAAGCGCGTCGCCAAGCTGTTCCCCGCGCAAGCGGGGGTGATCCTACGGTGGTTGACAACAGAAAAGCGCTTGCGGTCTGTTCCCCGCGCAAGCGGGGGTGATCCTCGTGTCCCCGGCAAAGTAGCGTATAAATATAGCTGTTCCCCGCGCAAGCGGGGGTGATCCCCGCAGCTGCATAGAAACGGTAATTGCGGACTACTGTTCCCCGCGCAAGCGGGGGTGATCCCTGCTAAATGTCAGCCCCGTCACCGTGCGGCGGCTGTTCCCCGCGCAAGCGGGGGTGATCCTTGCGCCTGATTTTCTCATATCCCTCGATTGAGCTGTTCCCCGCGCAAGCGGGGGTGATCCTCAAGCCTTGTTATCCCCCTTTCATATTTTTGGCTGTTCCCCGCGCAAGCGGGGGTGATCCCCGGCCTTGTGGCACTGATAAATCACGAGATTGCTGTTCCCCGCGCAAGCGGGGGTGATCCCGCCTGTGGCTACGATTGCGGCAAGGCAGATGGCTGTTCCCCGCGCAAGCGGGGGTGATCCTTCGCTCGATGCTTTTGTTCTTCATCGGCTTTACTGTTCCCCGCGCAAGCGGGGGTGATCCCCTAATATGGCCGCTGAAATCGGTCGATGTGCTCTGTTCCCCGCGCAAGCGGGGGTGATCCCTGGCGGACGCGACAGGGATTAGCAGCACCGATCTGTTCCCCGCGCAAGCGGGGGTGATCCTCTATTGCCATACTTTTCATTGGATGTACCCAGCTGTTCCCCGCGCAAGCGGGGGTGATCCCTGCGATGTTAATTTTTCCAATAGTTTCTCTTTCTGTTCCCCGCGCAAGCGGGGGTGATCCTTCAGCTCTTGTCATCTTCGCCATAGCTTACCTCTGTTCCCCGCGCAAGCGGGGGTGATCCTATCCCGATTTTGCCATTATAGGGAGGTAAGCTCTGTTCCCCGCGCAAGCGGGGGTGATCCTAAACGAGGCGGCAGCGAGCGGCGGTAGCAAGGCTGTTCCCCGCGCAAGCGGGGGTGATCCCTCCCTCGGTGGGCCTTTTCTTTGCTTCCATTTCTGTTCCCCGCGCAAGCGGGGGTGATCCTTCTCGCTTGAGCATAGGATATAGTCCACGGACCTGTTCCCCGCGCAAGCGGGGGTGATCCCGTAGCGGGCAACAGCGAATCTATTTCCTTTTCCTGTTCCCCGCGCAAGCGGGGGTGATCCCACCCCGCACCGCCGCTTATTTTTGTCATAGTGCTGTTCCCCGCGCAAGCGGGGGTGATCCCCTTCTCAAAGAGGCCGCCCTCGCCCAGAAGGTCTGTTCCCCGCGCAAGCGGGGGTGATCCCACGAATGGGAAGATTACAGAGCGCCGTACTGCCTGTTCCCCGCGCAAGCGGGGGTGATCCCATCAGAAGCGCTTCTGGCATTATAGTACCATTCTGTTCCCCGCGCAAGCGGGGGTGATCCCCGCGCCGACCTTGACAAATGGGTGCGGCGCAAGCTGTTCCCCGCGCAAGCGGGGGTGATCCCTGGAGGAATCCGCCCTATATGTACCGGATATTCTGTTCCCCGCGCAAGCGGGGGTGATCCCATGGCCTTAATCTCGCGCCCCGTCCAGTCCTCCTGTTCCCCGCGCAAGCGGGGGTGATCCTCCTCCTTGCTTTGTGCTTCATCTTCCCGCCCGCTGTTCCCCGCGCAAGCGGGGGTGATCCTATCCCCGCAGCTAATCGCACAGGCCAAAAGCACTGTTCCCCGCGCAAGCGGGGGTGATCCCGGCGTTACAGCCATTACTGCGTGTGGCGCAGGCTGTTCCCCGCGCAAGCGGGGGTGATCCCGCAAAACCCCTTGACAACTATTCCGGTATAGTCTGTTCCCCGCGCAAGCGGGGGTGATCCCAGCGGCGTTGTTTTTAATGCGGGCGATCGCGTCTGTTCCCCGCGCAAGCGGGGGTGATCCCAACGCACGACATTTGAACTGACGACGGGGTGGCTGTTCCCCGCGCAAGCGGGGGTGATCCTGTCGTGCGTTGTTGCGCGCCCTTGCTTTCACCCTGTTCCCCGCGCAAGCGGGGGTGATCCCAAGGATATTAGCCAACGCGAATGGGCTGAAATCTGTTCCCCGCGCAAGCGGGGGTGATCCCGTGTGATACAGCAGCGCAAGACAGTGCTGTACCTGTTCCCCGCGCAAGCGGGGGTGATCCCCGCCGTGGCCTCGGCTTTGATGTGCTGCCCGACTGTTCCCCGCGCAAGCGGGGGTGATCCCACAAGAGACAACGTCGGATCCCCGTAATCTTGCTGTTCCCCGCGCAAGCGGGGGTGATCCTGAAAGCTGGAAGCCAGCAGACCCCGCAAATATCTGTTCCCCGCGCAAGCGGGGGTGATCCTTCTTCGCGGCTGAAGCCGTCCCTTATGGTATACTGTTCCCCGCGCAAGCGGGGGTGATTAGCTGCCGGGCTTAATCTTGCAAGACCAATAGAACTGTTCCCCGCGCAAGCGGGGGTGATCCTACATGGAGCCCAGATAACTCTCATAGTTTTGCATGAGCTTGCGGAAGTCAGCATTGGCCTCGGTATAACCCTTGGCACGCAGACGGCTTATCTCCGCATAGGTTTGCTCGGCAAGCTGCTGGTAATACAGGAATTGCTGGCGAGACTCTGCCTTATATTCGGATGACTCTTCGTTCATGCGCTTCTGGCGCAGTTCGGACATCTTGATATAATGCTCGGTCAGGTCAGCAATCTGTTCATACTCCTTGGAGTAGATGGACTTACTGCCGCCGCCACCACCACTACCAGACTTAAAGATGCCGGATTTCATCCAAGCTTCAAAGTCTGCGAGGTTCTTCTTAGCAGCGTCAAGACCGTTTTGAGCTGCTTGTACGCCCAGCATAGCCGCCGCGTCAAGTCCCTTCTGCTGGATGTCGTCGAGCTCTTGCTTTAGGTTGTCATAGTTGGCTTGCACTGCCGTGAGTTGTGCCTGCAACTGAGCTCGTACAAAAGTGATTAACGCACTCGTACTCTTCAGGGCTTCAGCAGCATTCTCCTTTAACGCGCCGTTTTCATTAAATAACGCCTCGACAGCACCGGGAACCTTACTGTTGAGCAAATCAAGCGTCTCGTCAGTGATATAGCCAGCGTCATTGTAATCATTTACGGCAGACTCAAGAGCTTCAAATGCCGCAGCCGCAGCTTCACGGTCATTGTTCGCGGCCTTAGCGGTGTCGAGAAGAGAGGCGTTGAACTTGTCGTTGCTATCAGTGATGTCATCTGTGACAATGCCAAGCTTGACAAGCTCATCAAGATATTCTTCAACAGACATCTGAGCGGCGTGAGCTTGCTCTTTTATCCAAGTGTATGACTCACTGGTAAGAGAGTTCTCCCCCCTAAGCTCTGTCTTAGATTTGCCTTGAATACCGCGCAATATCTCCTGAGAATTGCGGTTGTTGCCCCTCCGTAAACCTTCGACCCCATGCTGAACATACGCAGTCGGGTCGGTCATACCGTTAAGAACGTTAGCGACATCAAGGTTAACTACCGCCCGTATTTGGTTAAGTAGGTCTCGCCAGTTATCAACCTGAAGCTTCATGTCAGGCAAATCTTTACCCTGCTCAATCCACTCTTGATATCGTATATGGCAAAAGTAATTCAATTAGCAATATGTTAAGCAAAGCCTTGGAAGAAGAGGCTAACGGGAATGCGTACTCTGTATATTACTTGGATAAAGCAAAAGCCAGCCGCCTATTTGAGGGAGCAAGGGTCCCAATGCCCAAGGTGCCTCAAATCAAAGCGGATGGCTTTGTACATAGTATACGCGAAAGCGGCTCACCCGTCAAACCAAAGTTCGGGAATGTCACAGAATCGCAACAATTCAAGCGTTGGTTTGGCGATTGGCAGAACCACCCGGAAAGCGCAAGCAAGGTTGTGAATAAGGATGGTACGCCGAAGATAATGTACCACGGAACACCCGGCAAGGGATTTACGGTTTTTGATACCAACAAGGCTGAGAATGGCTCGCTTGGTAAGGGCTTTTATTTCTCCGGCTCAAAGGAGTACGCAAAGGGGCATACTATTTCCAACGGTAAGTTCAGCGGTACCGTTATCGAGACTTACCTTGATGCGAAGAACCCCTATATAGCAAAATACCCCGGCGGCATTGATACCGCAAAGCTGATGGCAGACGGGTATGATTCCGTATACAATCCATCAAATGATTTCTGGGTTGTATTCAAGCCCACTCAAATTAAATCCGCTACAGACAACATAGGCACGTTCGACCCCACCAACTCCGACATTCGCTTCTCCATGAAAGATGCTGTCGAAGAAACACGCGACCTTATAACGGGTCACAATCTGAATGGCGACCAGCTTGAAGCAGATATCGAACTTGGCGGATTCCCGATGCCGTCAATAGCCATAACAAAGAGTAAGATAGGCCACAGCAAATACGGTGATGTATCGGTTATATTCGGTAAGCATACTTTGAAGCCAAACCTCAGCGGGCGGTCGGCCTTGATGAGGTGCTGGAAATGTTTGAAAACGATGCGCTGAGCGAAAACTATTGGTGGATGGAAAACGGGGAACGGAAATATAAAAATCTGTAGCAGGTGGCCTTGTATTCCTGATTGTGGTATAATCTTACTTTCAAATAGATGAGTAACGGAGGGCAGAGTGAAGAAGCTTTGGAAATACATGCGGGACTACCGAAGGGAAGGCATACTGGCGCCGCTGTTCAAGCTGCTGGAAGCTTCGCTTGAGCTTCTTGTGCCGCTTGTTATGGCGCAGATAATAGATACAGGCATATCCAACGGGGATCGCGGCTTTATACTTTCGCGCTGCGGAATACTTGCAGTGCTGGCGGCGGTAGGTCTGGTGTGCTCCATAACGGCGCAGTATTTTGCGGCTAAGGCATCGGTAGGCTTTGCGGCAAAGCTGAGGAGCACGCTTTTTAAGCATATACAATCGCTCAGCTATTCAAAGCTCGATACCCAGGGTACCGGCACGCTTATCGCCCGCATAACAGGGGACATAAATCAGGTGCAGTCCGGCATGAACCTTGCGCTTAGGCTCCTTTTACGCTCGCCGTTTGTTGTGTTCGGCGCAATGATAATGGCCTTCACGATAGACGTTAAGGCGGCGCTCGTGTTCGTGGTCACTATACCGCTTTTGTCCATAGTGGTGTTCGGCATAATGCTTTGGAGCATCCCGATGTATAAAAAGGTGCAGGCGCGGCTGGACAAGGTGCTTGGCATAACGAGGGAAAATCTTTCCGGCGTTCGCGTCATAAGGGCGTTTTGCAAGGAGGATGAGGAACGGCGGGAGTTTGGCGAGTGCAATGCAGCGCTCACAAAGCTGCAGCTTATAGTGGGCCGCGTCAGCGCGGCTATGAATCCGGCCACATATATAATGATAAACCTTGGCATAGCGGTGCTTATATACGTTGGCGCGCTGAGGGTGGACAGCGGCATTTTGACTCAGGGACAGGTAGTGGCGCTGTATAACTACATGTCCCAAATACTGGTGGAGCTTGTTAAGCTTGCTTCGCTTATTATAACCATAACGAAGGCGCTTGCCTGCGCGGGCAGAGTAAGCGCGGCGCTTGACGTGGAAAGCGACATGCATGGCGCGGATACAATGCCCAAAGAGATCGATACGGACGAGGAAGTACGTTTTGAAAACGTTGAATTCGGCTATGCCACGGGCGGCGAACCTGCGCTGAGCGGCATAAGCTTCAGCGTGAAAAAGGGCGAAACAATGGGCATAATAGGCGGCACGGGCAGCGGTAAATCGAGCTTGGTAAGCCTTATACCCCGCTTTTATGACGCGACCGGCGGCCATGTTTACATAAAGGGAAACGAAGTGAAGGATTATCCGCTCGGCGCGCTGAGGGAGATGGTGGGCATGGTGCCGCAGAAGGCCGTGCTGTTCAAGGGAACAATACGCGAAAACCTGCGCTGGGGCAACGCCGATGCCACCGGGGAAGAAATGGAGCGGGCGTTGAGCGATGCGCAGGCGCTTGAAATAGTTAAGGCCAAACCCGAAGGGCTTGATTCACCCGTGGCGCAGAACGGAAAAAACCTTTCCGGCGGGCAGCGACAGCGGCTTACCATAGCGCGGGCGCTTATAAAGAAGCCTGAAATACTGATATTGGACGACAGCGCAAGCGCGCTTGACTACGCAACGGATCTTGCGCTGCGGCGTTCGCTTGCTGCGCTTAGCTATAAGCCGACGGTGTTCATAGTGTCCCAGCGGGCAAGCTCGATACTGCATGCGGATAAGATAGCCGTGCTTGACGAAGGCAAAATGGTAGGGCTTGGCACGCATGATGAGCTTATGCAGACATGCCCCGTTTACAGGGAAATATACTATTCCCAGTATGAGCAGGAGGTGAAGCGCGATGCCTAAGCTGAAAGAAAACAGCTCAACGCTTAAAAAGGTGCTTGGGCGCATAGCGCGCTACCGGCTGAACGCGGTGCTCAGCATACTGCTGAGCGCGGTATACGTTGGGCTTTCGCTGTATGTGCCTATACTGGCGGGGCGGGCGATAGACAACATAATTGCCCCGGGCAGCGTGGATTACGCCCAAATTATGCTTGAGCTGACCAAAATAGCCGTTGTTGCGGCAATAGCCGCGCTTGCGCAATGGCTGATGAACATAATAAACAACTCCATGACCTATAACGTTGTTAAGGATATGCGTACGGAAGCGTTCGACAGGCTGATGAAGCTGCCGCTCAGCTATATAGACGCGCATCCTTACGGCGAGACGGTGAGCCGCATAATTGCGGACGTGGACCAGTTTGCGGACGGACTGCTGCTGGGCTTCAGCCAGCTTTTTACCGGAATACTTACGATTATAGGCACGCTTGTATTCATGCTCAGCGTGAATGCGCCGATAACGCTTGCCGTGGTGATACTCACACCGCTTTCGCTTTTTGTTGCGCGCTTCATTGCCAGACGCACGCATTCCATGTTTGCGCGCCAGGGCGAGGACAGGGCGGAACAGACGGCGTTCGTTGAGGAAATGATAGGCAACCAGAAGGTTGTGCAGGCTTTTGCGCATGAGCAGGCGAACGAGGAACGCTTTGACGAAATGAATAAACGCCTCAGCGAAAGCTCTATGCAGGCCATATTCTATTCTTCCATAACCAATCCCGCCACAAGGTTCATAAACAGCCTTGTTTACGCGGCGGTGGGCCTTACGGGCGCGTTCGCGGCGGTTGCGGGCAGCATAACGGTTGGCGGGCTTTCGGCTTTTTTAAGCTACGCTAACCAGTATACGAAGCCGTTTAACGAAATATCCAGCGTTATTACGGAATTCCAGAACGCATTGGTGTGCGCGGAGCGTATATTCGCGCTGATAGAAGAACCCACGGAGGAACCCGATGCGGCGGATGCGCGCGTGCTTGAACATGCGGAAGGCATAGTGCAGGCGAACGCGGTGGCATTTTCATACGTTGCGGACAGGCCGCTTATAAAGTGCCTTGATCTGGACGTGAAGAGCGGCGAGCGCGTGGCGATAGTGGGGCCCACGGGCTGCGGCAAAACAACGCTTATAAATCTGCTTATGCGCTTCTATGACGTGAACGCGGGCAGCATAAGCGTTGACGGGACGGATATACGCAACATTACGCGGCACAGCCTGCGGCGCAACTACGGCATGGTATTACAGGAAACGTGGCTGAAGGAAGGTACCATACGCGACAATATAGTTATGGGCAAGCCGGACGCGACGGAGAAAGAGATAATTGACGCGGCAAAGGCGGCGCATTCACACGGCTTCATAACGCGGCTGCCCAACGGATATGATACCGTTATAGGCGAGGATGGCGGCAGCCTGTCGCAAGGGCAAAAACAGCTATTGTGCATCACGCGCGTAATGCTCTGCCTGCCGCCAATGCTCATATTGGACGAGGCTACAAGCAGCATAGATACCCGCACGGAGCAGCATATCCAGCATGCGTTTGCTCAGCTTATGCAGGGCCGCACGAGCTTCATAGTGGCGCACAGACTGTCCACCATAAAGAACGCGGACATGATACTGGTCATGAAGGACGGCGACATAATAGAAAAGGGCAAGCATGACGAATTGGTGGCGCGCGGCGGATTCTATGCGGCGCTGTACAACAGCCAGTTTGCACGGTAAATAAAAAGTTAAAAGAGGGAATTTAATGCTCCCCCTTATCAACTGATGGTAATATGATAAAATTAGGAAAAACAATAGGAGAGATGCTAATGGACACACTAACCGCAATTTTTACCCGCAGGAGCACACGGCATTTTGAGGACAGGCCGATAGAAGATGATAAACTGCGCACGATACTTGAAGCGGCGATGAGCGGGCCAAGCTGCGTAAATTCCAAGGATTGGGCATTTATAGTGGTGACGGAGCGTGAAACGCTGGACAAAATGGCGGAAGCGAACGGCAGACCGGCGCAGCCGCTGAAGGAGGCCGTGGCGGGCATACTGGTATGCGGCGATATGGAGCGCGCGTTTGAGCGGGCGAAGGATTATTGGATAATAGACGGGGCCATAGCGGCGGAGAACATAAGCATATGCGCGCAGGCGCTTGGTATAGGCGCGGTGTGGCTTGGAACATGGCCACAGATGGACCGCGTTGAAAAGCAAAAGGAACTTTTTAACCTGCCGGAGAGCATAGTTCCACATTCAATAATCGCATTGGGATATCCTAAAGATGATATAACCGCGCCGCGTGAGAGCCGCTACGATGAAGGCCGGGTACATTGGAACAAATGGCAATAAAAAGAACGAAAACCATGTAAGCAAAAGTATTCTTTTCAAAAGACATAATGCCGGAATATGAAGAAAAGGCGGGGAGACCCGCCTTTATACTATTTCCGGCTTTGCGCCCTTCGGAATGGGGCAAACATAGCCTGCGCTTGAAGCGCGCTCAAATTCGGCGCGGATGGGAGGCAGCAGCGCCGGGTCGTCTATAATGTCTATTGCGGCGGCGGCAAGCACCTTTGCGGCGGTGAGCATACCTTTATGCGCAATGCCTGTTGTGCCGGCGGAAACCATCTGCCATGAGTGGCCGGGGACCATGCTGGGTGCTGTGACGCAGTTTATCTGTCCGGTTGGGGTTTGCCAGCTTACGTCGCCCACGTCGGTAGAGCCCGGCAGCGTTACGGAGGAATGATACAGCGGCATAAGAAAATCGTTCAGCGCGCGTTTGCCGCCATCGGTAGCCTTGTCAACGGTTTGGGCTATATTCTCATCGAACTTGGCGGCATAACCTGGCAATCCTGCGGATTCATATGTATTCTTCAGCGCGGCAGCATAGGCCCATTCTTCTTCGGTATATTCGGGCAGGGCTACCTGAACAAAGTTTTTATACAATAGCTGCTCCATTGTTTTCAGCGGCAGGGGATTGGCCGTGCCGTCTATGAAGCGGGTGGAAAGCTGAGTTTCGGTCATAAGCGCTGCGCCCTGGGCTATCTTGTCCACGCGCGCTTCAAGCTTGACAGCATCCTGCACGGTGGCTTCGCGTATCATATAAAGCACCTTGGCCTTGGACTGCACAACGTTTGGCGATACTCCGCCCGCATCGGTAAAGGCATAATGCACGCTGGCGTTCTTGCCCATATGCTCACGCAGGAACTGCACACCTATGTTCAGCAGTTCTGCTGCATCCAGCGCACTGCGCCCCTGCTCAGGTGCGCCCGCCGCATGGGATGCTACACCGGAAAAGATGTATTCCTTTTGTATGCATGCCATGCTGCTGCCGGTGACCACCTGATTTACGTCGTCGGGGTGCCATGTGAGCGCGGCATCAAGCTTTGTCCATTCGTTTTCGCGGGCAAAAAACGCCTTTGCCGCACCGCCCTCTTCACCGGGGCAGCCATAGAATATTACCGTGCCGCTTTTGCCCGTGAATTTTAGATACTCTTTTATGGCTATTGCCGCGCCGAGCGCACCTGCGCCCAACAGATTGTGCCCGCAGCCGTGCCCGTTCGGGTTGTCGGGGACGGGCTTTTCCACCGTTGCGCCGCCCTGCTGACTAAGGCCGGAGAGCGCATCGTATTCGGCAAGTATACCTATTACGGGATGGCCGCTGCCATATGTGCCGGTGACGGCGGTTTCTATTGAGCAAAGGCCGTGCCGCACGCTGAAGCCTTCTTTTATAAGAAGCTGTTCATATAGCTTCTCCGAACCGTATTCCTGCAGCGAAAGCTCCGCCAAGCCCCATATTTCATCTGAAGCGGCGCAGAGCATGCCCGCCTTGGCATCGATAATATTCAAAGCATCGTTCTTATTCATATCCAACGACCCCCTTCATAAATAAAAATACACCGCATAACGTGGCTGATGATGCGATTATAGCCCTAAACACACCAGATGTAAATATATAAATTGAAATATTATGCAGGAAATACGCATAAATATTTGTACAGGCTTTTGAAGGGCAATCCATTTTCGTGCGGTGGAGGCGAAATACCGGACAAAATGGGGATAAACCCAAATGTATATATGCATGCAGTATACATTTTCTCAGGGGGCTTAAACAAGACATATATAATGGCCGTGAGCGACAACGCCGCAGTAACGATAGAGAGCGGCTGCACATGGACGCTTAACGGCAACTGCACAATATCGAGCCTTGCAAACAACTGCACAATCAATTTCAACGGCTATACCATAACACTTACAGACAGCACGGTGCTGAGCTGAGCGAAAAAGGCCGCAGGGGTTGATTTTTGTGTGCGCATAGCGTATAATTAAAAGCACCGGGCAACCGGCACAAAGTGAATAAATATCAGATGGGCTTTGCCGGAGCTTCTCCGGCGGCGGAATGGGGTGAGATGCCCCGCGAGTCGGTCACTGTGATACCGTAAAAGGTTAAGTCAGATACGCTTTAAGCCCAAGGGTTCCTGCCGTCACCGGGAAGCTGCTTCTTTACGCAATATATTGTCTGTGCAGCTTCGGCATACACAGACTTTTTATTTTACTTAGTGCGGCATGGAACCGATGAAAAGCAAGATGCCGAAAAACTTGAATTGAGTGTGAAAGAGTGAGTACGGTATACATAATGATGCGGTTTGAATAGACAGCAAGCCTATCTCCTTGGCGGCTGGCCGCATAGTTAGTTACAACCGCCCTTCGTATTGTACCGGCGAAGGGCGGCCTCCTGATAAGCGGGCGAATATGCCTTTACATAAGCACAGTACAACCTCACAAAAAGCATGGCCGGCAGAGCAGCCGGCTTTTGCTTTTTATCCGCCCATAAAAAGTAAAAGTAAAGATAAAATGAGAAAATGTGATTTTTCTCATAAAAAAGTCCTTGAAATTTACTCGAAACAGGCTTACAATTGGAGCGCACTCTATGGACGAAAGGAATGGAAGAATAATATGCCGAGAAGATATGATAGAGAGGATGCCAAGAGAAGAATACTATCTGTATGCGTAAAGCTGTTTATTGAGAGGGGCTACGAAAAGACAACTACCGCCGAAATACTGGAAAAGGCGGACGTTACGAACGGCACGTTTTATAATATATTCAGCACGAAGAACGGCGTGCTGATAGAGCTGACGAATTTCGTGTTCGGACATCAGTTTGAAATGGCGCGGAACGTGGTAGGTAAGGATGCGGATCCGGTGCTTCTTTATGCCGTTGAAACCGCGATACAGCTTACCATGACGGAGCTGAGCAACAACATGAGGGAGCTTTACGTTGAATCATATTCGTTCGCGGAAACTTCGGAATATATATATCAGCATACTTCCACGGAACTGGCCAAGATGTTCGCCAAATATCTGCCGGACTATGAGGAGAGCGACTTTTACGAGCTGGAAATAGGTACGGCGGGCATAATGCGCGCATATATGGCGCGCCCGTGCGACAAGTATTTCAAGCTGGAAATGAAGCTTGAAAGGTTCCTGAACATGGCGCTTTGCGCATACAAGGTGCCTGAAGAAGAGCGCAAGGCGGCGATAAAGTACGTTGAATCGCTGGATATACGCGGCATTGCCAACGACGTTATGCAGCGGCTTTTCAAGATGCTCGCAGAGAAATATAACTTTACACTTGATTAGGTGTAATCCCGAAATATGGCGCGGCGGCGTTCGCTTTACGGCGGATACCGCCGTTTTTGTTTGCATAAAAGTAAAAATTGCAGCTCAGAATTGTAAAATTGCGGTTTGAAGGCAGGGATTTTATATTTTATGTTGAAAAACAGCTAAAAGAGGTTATGCAGGAGGTGCGGCATGAAGGAAGAAATACTATCCGGTGCGCTTAGGATAAGGGCTGAAGAACTGGAAAAGCAGTTGCTGAGCCCATACGCAACGCTGTCCGTAAATACGCGTGGCAGGCAGTATCCGATGGAAAAATGCCCTATAAGAACGGAGTTTGTGCGCGACAGGGACAGGATAATACATTGTAAATCATTTCGCAGGCTGAAGCATAAAACACAGGTGTTCCTTTCGCCTGTTGGCGACCATTACCGCACGCGGCTGACGCACACGCTGGAGGTAAGCCAGATAGCGCGCACGATAGCGCGCGGACTTAGGCTGAACGAGGACCTGACAGAGGCCATAGCCATGGGGCATGACCTTGGGCACACTCCGTTCGGCCATGCGGGGGAGAAAGTGCTCAATTCGCTGGTAACCGGAGGATTCAGGCATAATGAACAAAGCCTTAGGGTAGTCGAAAAGCTTGAAAACGGGAAGGGGCTTAATCTTACGTTTGAGGTGCGCGATGGAATACTGAACCACCCGAGCGATTGCCGCGCGGCAACGCCGGAAGGGCGGATAGTAAGCCTGAGCGATAGAATAGCATATATAAACCACGACATTGACGATGCGGTACGCGCGGGTATATTGAACGAAAGCGATTTGCCCAAAAGCTGCGTGGAGCTGCTGGGCGCATCGCACGGAGAAAGGATAAATACACTTATACTGGACACCATCGCAAACAGCTTCGACAGCGCGGAAATACGCATGAGCAGCGAAGTCTGGGATGAATTCAAAAGGCTGCGCGACTTTATGTTTGAAAGAGTGTATTTGAATAAAAACGCAAAGCATGAGGAAACGAAGGGTATGCACGTTATTGCGGAGCTGTTCAAATACTATAAGGAGCATATAGACGAACTGCCGGAGGACTTTAAGAAAAACGTTGAGGAGGACGGCAATGAGCGCGTTGCGGCGGACTGGATAGCCTGCATGAGCGACCGCTATGCCATATCCGATTACGAGAAAAAGTTCGTTCCGAAGGAATGGATGTGAAAATAAAAACAGGAGCAGGAAAAATGCCTTTTGCAGCGAAATATTATTTCGCAAAGAAAATGGGCGAATAAACAAGAAAGGGGCGATATTATGGCAGCATTTCCTGAGGAATGGCTGAATGAGCTTCTTTCAAAAACGGATATTGTGCGCGTTGTTGGCGACTATGTTTCCCTTACGCCCAAAGGCGGAAGATTCTGGGGCTGTTGCCCGTTTCATAATGAAAAAACGCCAAGCTTCAGCGTAACGCCTGAGAAGCAGATGTATTACTGCTTTGGCTGTCATGCTGGCGGCGGGGTTATACATTTTGTTATGGAGGCGGAGCGTGTAAGCTATGTTGAGGCAGTAAAGCTGCTGGCGCAGCGCGCGGGCATGGAACTGCCGGACGAGGTGAACGATGCACGGTTGCGTGCGGAACGGGCATATAAGGAGAGGCTGTATAACGCATGCAAGGAAGCGGCAATTTTTTATAACAAAAAGCTGCTGAGCGCGGAAGGCAAAGCGGCGCAGGAATACCTGAAGCGGCGCGGCATAGGCGGAAAGATGGCAGTGCGCTTCGGCCTTGGCTATGCACCGGAGGGCTGGCACAACCTGATGGACTATCTTGAACAAAAGGGATACAGCCGGAAGGAAATGGTTGACGCCGGCCTTGCGATAGCATCAAAAAAAGACGGCGGGGCATACGACGCATACCGCGGAAGGCTTATTTATCCTATAATATCGGCCACGGGCAGGGTGATGGCATTCGGTGCGCGGACGATGAAGAAGGACGACGAGCCAAAGTATATAAACACAGGCGATACGCCCATATACAACAAACGTTATAACCTATATGCATTGAATATGCAGCGGGGTAAGCGCGTGGGCGAGCTGATAATGGTTGAAGGGTACATGGACGTGATAAGTCTGTTCGCTGCGGGGATAGAGAATGCAGTGGCATCGCTCGGCACAGCAATGACGCAGCAGCAGGCGCGGCTGATAAAGCGCTATGCTGACAAAATGTATTTGTGCTACGATGGTGACAGCGCCGGACAAGCCGCAACGCTGAGAGGACTCGACATACTGTCTGCCGAGGGGATCGACCCGAAGGTGATAGTTATTCCGGGCAACATGGACCCGGACGATTATGTCAGAAAGTTCGGCAAAAACGGGTTCCTTGAACTGCGGGACAGCGCGCTGGACGCGAACACATTCCGCCTGACAAATCTGGCGGGAAAATACGACCTGAAAACACCGGACGGGCGGGAAGAATTTGCTAAGAAGGCATGTGCGTTCGTTGGATCGCTCCAGCCGGTGGAACGCGAGCGGCACATAGCCTTTATATCCAAACGGACGGGGCTTAGCGAAGCGGTGGTGAAAGCGCAATGCGGCCTGTTCGCAGCGGGAATTGAGAATATGCCTGCCAAAAGCAGGAATACTATGGGCAAAGCGCGAAAAGAGGCGGAGAACGAATGGGACAGCGCAGAGCTGACCATATTGAGCCTGATGCTGATGGACGCGGATACGGCGACATATACCGCAGCGGCAATGATGGAAAGCGGAGTTGAACTGCAAAACGAAGCGATAAGATCTGCGGCAGAGGAGTTGCTGATAAAGTATGCGGGCGGCGAAAATACGAGCACAGCCGTGATGATAAGCGAACTGGAGCCAATGCAGGCGGAGGCCATAAGCGCGGCAGAAGCGCAGGCAGAGAAGATAAAAGGAGATGTCAGGCAGATTGCCGACGACTGCGTGAAGCGGATGCTTAAAGCGAAGCTGAGCGCAGAGCTGGAGGACGAATTCGCTAAGGCGAGCGGACTTGAGGGCGAAGAGAGGAAGCTGAGCCTTAACAGGGCGAACGAAATAGCAAAAAAGCTGAAGCTTTTAAGATAGTTTGAACACAAATTTTGCAAAGGGGTGGCTGGTTTTGGAAGCAAAGGAACCAAAGAAGAACAAAATCGATGAACTGATCGAGCATGGTAAAGCGAAGGGCGTACTGACCTATAAGGAGGTTATGGACGCGCTGAACGAAACGGACATGGACAGCGACCAGATAGAGAAGCTGTATGATAAGTTCGAATCCATGAACATTGACGTGGTCGATGAAGAATTGGAAGTGCCTGAAAACATAAACGAGGAAATAGCTGAGATTGAAAACGATGCTTCTCTTGGCGAAGGCATATCCATTGACGATCCGGTAAGAATGTATCTGAAGGAGATAGGCAAGGTTCCGCTGCTGAGCGCAACGGAAGAAATAGAACTGGCCAAGCGCATGGCAGATGGCGACCAAGAAGCGAAGAAAAAGCTTGCCGAGGCTAACCTGAGGCTTGTTGTCAGCGTTGCGAAGCGCTACGTAGGGCGCGGTATGCTGTTCCTTGACCTTATTCAGGAAGGCAATTTGGGCCTTATAAAGGCAGTTGAAAAATTTGACTACAGAAAGGGCTACAAATTTTCAACCTACGCAACATGGTGGATACGCCAAGCCATAACCAGAGCCATAGCCGATCAGGCGCGCACGATAAGGATACCCGTACATATGGTGGAAACCATAAACAAGCTTATCCGCGTGAACCGCCAGCTTTTGCAGGAATACGGCCGCGAACCGAGGCCGGACGAAATAGCCGCGGAAATGGGCATATCCGAAGAAAAGGTTCGCGAGATAATAAAGGTTGCGCAGGAGCCGGTTTCCCTTGAAACCCCTATCGGTGAGGAAGAGGACAGCCACCTTGGCGATTTTATAGCGGACGACGTTACCCCTGCGCCCGCGGACGTTGCGGCTTTTACGCTGCTTAAAGAACAGCTTATGGAAGTGCTGGATTCCCTTACCCCGAGGGAGAAGAAGGTGCTTAGGTTGCGCTTTGGCTTGGACGACGGCAAGGCAAGAACGCTTGAAGAAGTGGGCAAGGAATTTAACGTTACGCGTGAGCGCATACGCCAGATAGAGGCGAAGGCGCTGAGAAAGCTGAGGCATCCTTCCCGCAGCAAGAAACTGAAGGATTTCCTTGATTAAGTGAATAAGGGACTGCGCCGGTAAATACTGCCGGCGCGGTTTTTATAGGGAGAAGAAATGGAAAAGATATACTTTGCAAAGGTTAAACCGGGCGGACGCATACCGTCAAAACGTGATGAGGATGCGGGGTATGACATATACGGGCTGATAGACGAAGCATATATTGTGCTTGCCCCGCATGAAACGCGCGCCATACCCACGGGCATAGCATCGGCATGCCCGGAAGAATATTATTTTCAGCTGCATGAGCGTGGCTCGACGGGCACAAGAGGAATATCCCAACGCTGCGGAGTGATAGACAGCGGGTATCGCGGGGAGTGGTTCTTGCCAATAACAAATTTGAATGCAAAACCGCTATGCCTGAAAGCACCGGGGACGGAACTGCCGAAGAGTATTATTGACGGCGAGTATATTATTTACGACCTCACGAAAGCGCTGGCGCAGGCAGTGCTGCTTCCCGTGCCGAGGACGCAAGTGCATGAACTGAGCTACGAAGAACTGTGCAACATGAAGTCCGAACGGATGGACGGCAAAATGGGCAGCAGTGAAAAATAAGCACGGAAAAGGGCTGAAGAGAATAATATATATTATTTGTTGACACAAGGCGGCGATGATGCTATAATAACCAAGTCGCCAATAGGGGCATGATGTAATGGTAACATAGCGGTCTCCAAAACCGTTCTTGAGAGTTCGAGTCTTTCTGCCCCTGCCAAAAACCTCTTTTGACTATCATGTCGAGAGAGGTTTTTATTGTTTTCACAATTAAAATCATGGTATAATTGTTCCGATAAAAACCAAATGGAGGTGCGTATGCTGCTTTTCGGAAACGTTTGCGACAAAAACGGTAATCCCATCAACAATGCGATAATCGAAGTTAAGAACGAGCAGTTTTCAACGGTTTATAATACCATGAGCGATGAAAACGGCTGCTATTCAATCGATTTGCCTGCCGGAAAATACCCGTTTATAACCGCCGTTAAGGATTACGGCGTGAATTTCCTTGAATTTTGGTGTCAAAATATAAATATCGGGCAAGATACCCAGCTTGACGTCCGGTTTGATACGCTTGAAATATACGGCCTGCATGTGTTCAGGGTAAAGGGTGCATTTCCGTCCTTAATGGTTTATTTCCGCCCGATGAGCTTGGGAAAATACAAGTCAGGTGAAACCGATATTTGTCCGGAGATAAAAAGTCTGCGCGTTTATATAAATGAAAAAGAGGTTCCCGTACTTAAACGGAACAGCGTATTGGAACATTGTGGGGACAGAGATTTGAGCGCCTATCTTATTCAGACTGCGCTGCCAGATGGCATTGACGCGTGGGAACGATTGGATATTGAGATAAGGGATGCGGATGACGCATTCGGAATGGCCACGATATTTGCCGTGCGATAATTGCAGGACATTGCGGCTGTGAATTCCTTCACCAAAAAGTTAGCAAAACGGGCATTTTAGCGCATGTTGCAGACAAAAATAAAAATTCATCCAAAATTTTTGCAAAAAAGCGTTGACAAAAGAAGGAGTGTTTGGTATTATAGTCAAGCGCGCTGGGGAACGGACAAGAGAGTCCGGA
>ERZ834769.232-NODE-232-length-61161-cov-8.894969_pt1 | contig 61161 bp, 56 predicted proteins | sample MGYA00519690_ERZ834769 | MGnify/ENA primary metagenome ERZ834769 (study PRJEB31850, sample SAMEA3708760) | human gut metagenome | biome: human gut; feature: human-associated habitat; material: faeces | place: China | collected 2014 ... | reverse complement strand
CTATTAAAAATCATAATAAAATATTTTTCGTGCAAATATGATGTTATTCGGATATAATGTAGGAAAGAAAGAAGGTGTTTGTTATCTGTGCGTTTATCAAAAAAATTTCAAGTTACTGTTTTATTATTGAAGGGGTATTTGCTGTAACTTATATTGTATGGTTATGTTTGCCTATATCCATTCCAATGTTATTTACTCTATTAATTCCAATTCTGGAAATATTATTATTTTTTCTGTTTAAGGACTACACAAAAAAATTTCCCACTTATTATATTGTTCTGAGGATCAATTTAGTAATATGGATGCTAACCTGGGCGCATAAAATGATATTAGGATTGGAAAATATCAGCAGGAAAGACGTACCGTTATTTATAAGTGCTTTTTTATATATAGTGATATTGATTTGCGCTTTATGTCTAATGATTGTTACCGGAGAAAAATGTAAAAACAAAATCAAAACAATAAATATAAAAGATTATTTAGAAAATCTTGGAAGTAAGATGCCAGATGATGAAGATAATGGAGATGTGGTTATATGTAATGATATTGAAACAGGACAGCCGGTAATTCTGGAAGGGAATGATAGATTATTACACATGTTTATTGACGGCCCTACTGGTGGTGGTAAGACATCTCAGATATTAGCTCCTATAGCATATCAAGACATAACAAAAAAACGTGGAGTCACCATTATAGAACCGAAAGGGGATTTTGCGGAAACAGCATATGCCATAGCGAAGCTATCAGGAAGAAAGGATGCTATTCTTTTTAATCCGGTAGATCCAAATTGTCCAAAATTTAATGTATTAGACGGTCCAGAGGATCAGGTTGTAGAAACATTGTCTACTACGTTCCAGCTTTTAACTCCGGACTCTCAAACGTACTTCAAAGATACTGCAGATGTTCTGATTAGAAATGCATTGATGGTAGTAAAGAGATTAGAAGAAGCCTATATAAATCCACATACAGGCTTATCCGACAGGGTAGCAACATTACTATCTTTATCTGAAATCCTAAATAATCCGGATCGTAAGGGAGAACAAAGAATTAGAGAGTTTAAATCACTTCCGACTGTGGATAAAGATATAAAGAAACAGAATGAAGATGTCGCAAGTTATTTTATGAATGAATACTACAAAGAGACATCGGTTATTTATAAAAATACATCAGGAGTTAGAAACCAGGTAGCAAAGCTAACGCAAAATAAGCATTTAAGAAGGATTCTTAACCCCGAAACTGGAAAATCGGAATTTAATTTTGATGATGCATTGAAAGATGGTCAGTGCATCTGCATTTCAACGGAACAAGGTAGACTTGGGGATCTATCATCATATATTGGTTATTTTTTTATTTTTAATTACCAAGCAGCAGCGTTAAGAAGAAAAAAGAAGGATAGGAAAAAAGTAAATTATCTGACAATAGATGAGGCTCAAAAAGTATTTACGGAGCAAAGCACTGTATTAATAGAGCAAGGACGATCATACAAAATCTCATGTATTATTAGTACACAGGCAAGAGCAGAGCTAGGAATCGGGAAAAATAGTAAGAAATTACTTGATAGTGTATCTGCAAACGCAAGAAATAATATTGTTTTGCCGGGTATTTCTGCCGAGGATAGAAAATATTATCAAGAATTATTTGGAACGATAAAAATGGTTGAAACCAGAAAAGGGGAAAGTAATCCAAAATTTTCTCTCTTTGGCGAGAATAGGAGTGGATCAACAGAATCAACAACATATATAGAAACAGAAAAACCGCTTTTTACTGGAACTGATATAGCATATAAGGAGTTTTCAGAAATTACTTATGGTATTATAAAAAGAAATACAGTCCAGAGAGCCAGAGTTGGTAAAGCAGCATTTATAGACCAAGATTTTCAGCAGAAAATAAATGAGTTTATTGATAATTACGATAATGAAGTTGAATTAAATCAACAGACACTTGATGAAGAAGAACAGGCTAAGAAGCAGAAATTATATGAAGAATTTTATAACCGGCGTACAGGCAACACAAATAGAAATAATAACACAGGAGTAGCAATACAAAACAAAAAACAGGAAGAAGTGAAAATAGAAAAAGGGAAGAAAGTAAAAATTAATTATAAGTAAGAGGCTAGTCCGCTTTTACGGTGAATATGATGTACCACGTTCACCGGATATGGAAAGGAGTACGGAAGCCGTGTGCAATGCAAGTCAAGGAGTAAAAAATGAGCTTCGACAAGAAAACAGCAGATGCAGCTATTGAACTTTTGTAAAAATGTATTTTAAGAATTGCTTAGAAAAATACCATGAGTGTAAAAAACTCATGGTATTTTTTGTATAAAAACTTAAATCCGGTTTATAAAATATAAGGGAAAATTATAATTTCCCCTTATATTTTTTTTATAACTAACAGTAAAATAAAGACGTAGAGATATTATCCCAAACAGGGAATAGAAACAAAAAGGAGCGATAAAAAATTATGGAAGGAAAGAAAATTTATTTAAAAGCAACCAAATACTTGAAAGGAGATATGTTTGATACTACAAATGTCAACGACTTTTTTAAACAGGCAGAGGAATATAGCCTTAATTCTGACAGGAATAGTAATAATCAGGTATTTATCCGAGAAGAAACGATAAAAACCGGACTAAAAACAAAAAGATACGCCGTTTACAATTCAAAAAAATGCTCAGAAGCATCCTTGGTGGCAAAGATATCTAGTAAGGATAATCCAGGGAATGAAACAGAAGAAGTTGATAACGAATCTATTACATTTACAAAACTTGAAGATTTTGAAAAATTAGATCTCAAGAAATGCGTTGCGTATGTTGTAGGTAAGATAGGTAAGGCAGTTGTGATTGAGGTTGAAGAAAAGGAAAATGAAGTTAAAGAAGCAGAAGAATCCTCGCAGAATCTCAGCACGAAAAGCAAAGATGACATCATAAACGCCGGAATATTATCGGAATCAGAATTGAATGAGAGAATCCGATATTTAAAGACGGAAGATATTTATGAAACAAGTCCTATATTTGCTCTTTATTTGGATCAGATCAGGAAGCAGCCAGAAGGTAAAAATATAAAAAAACCGGAAACTGTATATCGTGGTGTTGGATCAAAAAATTCAGCAACAAAAAAACTGATATCCAAAATGCTTGTTCATGTAATATGCGGACATAAGCTGATCTTACAGGGGCATAAATCAACAGGAAAAAATGTAGCATGGGAAACGATAGCGTGGTTGTTTAACTGCCAGCTAATCTCTCTGACCTGTTCAAAGAGAATGACTTCATCAGATATCTTCGGACATGCAAGTACCGATAATTCTTTAAAAGAAGGTATAAGCAAAGAAGGGGCAAGTGCTTATCTTGCTGTGACATCAAATATTAACAACGATGGATACAAATGGATGAGTGAAGCATCAGAATTTGTTGAAAGAGTCAGTAAGGCTATGTCGCCATCACTGGTTCTTTCCCCAGGACAAATTACAAAAGCATTATTACTTGCCAATGAAGGCTATGGAGTTATTCTTTTGCTCAATGAAATGAATTACTCAGATCCAAACACGCTTGCTTCCGCATTAAACGATATTATTGACGGACATACAGACTATATGTACATAACAGATATGGGTAATGTACCGATATCAAATCGTTTGATTGTAGGCGCAACACAGAATACTCTTGGCGGTGAGTATATTGGTACTCAGCAGCAAAATGGAGCATTGATGAGTAGATGTGATTGTATCATTCTTGATAAAGCCAGTGATATTACATCGTTGCTAAAACAGGCAAATCCTATCTTCCCAATACCAGAAGAAGTATATGGAACCCTTAACAAGATATACGGAGAATTTATTGATCTTGTGGATTCTGGACAGGTATCGGAAGGAAGTCTTAATGTAAGAGGTTTCAAACGAGCTGTTGAATCAATTTCTCTTGGATATTCTATTAGTGAAGCTGTTGAAGAATGTGTAATTAATACAGTGCAAAGTAGTGACGAGTTCGAGGTATTAATGGAAGCAGTAGATAATCAGATAACAAACCAGTAGGTTGCTTAAGTAGTATGGTGATACGGGGAATAAAACACCTGTATCACCAGGAAAGGAAAAATAAATAATGAACATTGACAAATTAACAGAATGGGTTGAGCGAGTAAAAAACGCAATCCTTATTAAATTAGCGTATTCTTACCTTGGTACTGCCGTTATGAACCGTTTCAATCTTCATGTAAAAATTGGAGATTACGGATCGTTTACCGATAATGAGGGTACAATTATGGTATCAGTTACCGAAACAGAAGCAAAACAGATGAATCTTAAAGATTTACTGCGTGTTTTAAAATTTCTACTATACCATGAGTGTTCTCATGTTTTATATACGGATTTTAATAAATATAAAGAATGTATACTTAGTGCATGTTCTATTTTTGAAAAAGAAGCAAATGCAAAGGGTATTACTCTTTATAAAAAAGCCGTAGTAGAATTTGTTCAGTATTTTATGAATTGTATTGAAGATGGAAGGATAGAAAATATCCTGTGTAACAATAAGCCTGGCATAATAAAACACCGGGATTGGTACAGAATAAAAAACTGGATGGAAGATACTGGGGAACAATATCCGAATAAGATTAATAGTTACTTTGACGGGTTCAATATTATTGCGACAATGGGTATTTATCCCAAAGAGTTTCACAAAAGAGCAGAACAGTCGGTAGTAGAAAACTTAAAAAAGTGTGAATCCTTAATTGGAAACTTCGTTTTATCCAATACATTAACCGAGGGGAAAAAATATACAGACCAGATGGTTGAAATTATTGCCCCGGATTTAGTAGATCTTTTTGCCGGATTAACAGAAGAACAGATAAAGGAACTGCTTGAAGTTATAAAACAGATGGCAGAAAAGAATCATATTAATTCTGATAATTATAAGGCAAATGAGGATGGAACGGAAAAACCAAATGGCCCAATCATTGGTATCCTGACTGACGACATGAAAGAATCCAATGAATCAGATAATACCCAAAGACCAGATTATATAATTGATCTGAGGACAAAAAAGCAGGAAGATAAAAAGGATGAACAGGAATCAAAAGAAAATGATTCTAATTCAGAGCATCCTTCAGAATGCGAAAATAGCGGTAATAACGAGGGAAACGGCACAAGTGATACAAATACTCCAATTGATGAAGAAAAGCCGGAAAACATGCAAAATAATGGCTCAGATGGAAAACCTGATAAGAGGCGAAGCCAGAAAGATAAAGAATCTTCAAAATCAGAATCAGTAAACTCAAAAGAATTAAAACAAGAAGATTCCGATAGTGAGGATCTAACAAGTTCTGAAGCTGAGATTTCATCCGGTGGAGAAATGAGAAATCAGAACAAGGATCATAAATCTGAATCACTCAGAAAAGATAAAAATAAAAATCCACAAGTGGAAAATAAACAGTCTGCAGAACATAAACTGACGGACATTTTATCAGAAAAAAAAGAACAAATCGAAAGTGAAACAGACAGGGAAGTATCAACAGATCTAGAAAAAACAAGGAAAGGGATAGAATTATCACAAAGGGATGAAGATTCTGGGAGATACGATCTGACCGACAAAGATTTAAAGAAAGTGAATGAGGCTTTAACGGATACTGCATTTAAAGAAATAAAGTCGGAGACTGCAAGAAGAAGGATGGTGAAAATTTCAGAACAGATCAGAATACGTTCACAAAGGACAAAACGGAAATTAATAAATATATTAAAAGCGAAGGAAACAGAAGATAGAACCGAATTATATACCGGTTCTATAGATGTAAATTCGCTCGGACTGTTTTGTGCCGGTAAAACAAACGTATTTAAAGAGTCTGGAATATTATCTGGAATAGAAACCTGTTGTTTCATTTTAAAAGATCATTCGGGGTCCATGAGTTCAGATTTTAAAGAAAACCTTGCTATAGAAGCGTTAGCAGAGGTCGAAGAATCTGTAAAAGGAATTATGCCGCTAAAGATGGTGGCCTTTAATGAAGGTTACAGATATGGAGTTAATCATCAGGTTATAAAAAATTGGGATGATATGGAAGAAAATGTATCTTATGCATTATCATTCCGAGCAAATGCACCTAACGGTGGGAATAATGATGCTTACTCAATCTATTGTGCAGCAATGGAATTAATGAAACGACCAGAGGATAATAAAATATTAATTGTAATATCCGATGGGCTTCCATCTGCCTGCAAAGAGACTGATGTTCAAAAGGCGGTTCACTTCGCCAGAAAAAACAAGATTTTTGTTATAAATTTCTTGATCGGAGATAATCGGACAATAAATGCAAATTGGGAAAATTTTAAAAATATGTATGAAACGTATTTTTGCGGAGTAAATCCGGATAAACTGGGTAATTCTCTTTTTTCCTTTTTGAAAAAATTTGTCGAAAGTCTCTAAAAAAAGCCCTATAATTACAGAAAATTGTAGTTATAGGGCATTTTTTTTACCATTTTAATCGCTGCTCGGAAATATCATATTTGATTATTTTTTCAGCCGTGTTTTTATCCTTAAATGTTACCTTCTTTTTTATTGTCTGACCGGATATAAGACGCTTTAGATCATTTTTTGAAATCTTTGCTCCCATATACTGTTTTGAAAGCCGGAAATTACAGGTTCCGGTTGGCGGAAAATGATTGCAAAAATAATAACAGGCATTTTCCATAATTGTTCCATTATCACAAAATGGACAGGAGACAATAGGAACCGGTTGCATTTCCACTGGAGATATTTTTTTATAATCCGGACTCAAAGTTAATAAGCCAGTGAAGGATTTTCCACTCTGATACTTAATCATATAAGGTTTTGAAGTTTTTCCATTGGACAAGATTTCTTTCATGGAAGCATCCGAAACAACAGATAAACCAATTTTATTAAATACAGAAAAATCACAAAGTTTTTCACCGGATTCATCTTTTTTCATATTATTCACACAATAATATGATTTGGTTCCACGAACAACTGTACCTCCGCATTTTGGACATGTACCAATCGGGATAAGTATAGGTTTTAATTTTCCGTTATTATCAAGATGCATAGAACAATATAGGTTTTTACCATTCTTAAGTTTAAATGTTGTTGTTCTTGAAGATCCGCCGTGTAGCATTTCTTTCATTTCATCTTCGGAAAATTTAACACCACAAAATGTTCTTGGAAGAACAAATTTGCAGTCTGGTACATTTCCCTGCCCTTGGTTCATCCGACCAGAACAAATAGCATAATTCCATCCTTCGGCATAGTATACTGGACGAATTTTGCATACAGGGCAATTATCACTTATCGTATAATGGTATGCACCAAGAGGCTGTAATGTAAGTAACTTAGCTGTCTGATCCCTGACATAAGAACATATATTATCATAATATGTATCATAATCTAATTCCCCATTTTCTACCTTTTTTAAAGCCAGCTCCCACTTAGCTGTAAGTTCAGGGGAAACAATGTCAAACCCATTTAAGGAGTTAATTAAGTCGGTTCCGACTGCTGTAGGAGTTATATATTTTTTGTTTTTGACCAAATATTTATATCGGAGCAGCTTATCAATAATCTCGGCCCTTGTTGCAGGAGTTCCAAGACCAGAACACTCTTTTAAAATGTCGATATAGTTCTCATTTGTAATTTTTTTTCCAACAAATTCCATATCCTGTAGTAATAATTCATAGGTGTAGCTGGATGGTGGTGTTGTTTCTTTTTCCTCGATCTCATATTTTACAATAGTTACAGTTTTATCTGTGTTGTCGGGTGGAATTTTATCGTTGTATCCGGATTCGTCTGGCTTGCTATCTTCCGGATATAATTCTTTCCATCCCAATTGAGCCAATTTAATTCCTTTTGTTTCAAACATGAGAGGCCCACATTGTGTTATAACAGTAGTTACGTTTAAAACGTAAGGGGGCATAAATATAGCAATTAAACGCTTTAATACTAATTTGAATACGGTAATCTCTTTTTCAGATAATGTAGAAAAATCAGGCACAATACCGGTAGGGATCAAGGCTGGATGATCGGACACTTTTTTATCGTTAATATATTTTTTGGAAGATAAAATTTTAGCCATATATTCTTTATTCCCAAATATATTCGTGATAAATGGAGCAAATTCAGGCAGGATGGCCAATTTTTTCAAAGCTATAACACTATCACTAGATGAAGCAGAGGTTAAAAAACGGCTTTCAGTTCTAGGATAGGATAACAGTTTCTTTTCATATAAACTCTGTGCGATCGAAAGTGTAGTCTTTGGATCATAACCGTATTTTTTAGCGCATATTTTCTGTAAGTCGGTAAGATTGAATAAATGTGGAGCATATGAAAATGCTGGTTCTTCTTTTCTTTTTACAATAGAACCCTGTTTTACACCATTCATTAATTGATGTATCTCGTTTTTATTTTTAAAAGCATACCGATTTCTAGGCAAGTCCTGTATAGGGGTTTCATTGACTAGATACCCAGTATAAATAGATCCAGAATTATTGAAAATGACTTTATCGTGATAATATGTGGTTGGAACGAAAGACTTAATTTCTGCTTCCCTTCTTACGACTAAAGCTAAAACCGCAGTCATTACACGACCAAGGATTGATTTTCGGTCGAGAGCAAGGGTAGCAGCTCTTGAAAAGTTTATACCAACCAGATCATCGGAATACTCTCTTAAAAAGGCTGCATCTGTCAGGTTTTTAAATTCGGAATCAGGTATCAAGTTTAACAGAGTTTTTTCGATTGTAGCATCTGATAAATCGTCCGCCCAAAAGCGATAAATAGGAGCATTAATATTCAAATACTTATATAACTGTTTCTGAATTAGTTCTCCTTCACGTCCGGCATCACCGGCGTTGAGAATAAAATCATAATGATTATTATTGATTTTTTCTGCAATCGGATCATAAAATTTATGATTTAGAATTACATAATGCCAATCAGGGAAACAGTCAGTTGGAATAATGGGAAGGACCTCTTTTCTATATGGTTTACCCCAATCTTCCATGTATGATCCCGGTTCGGCAAGACCGATAAGATGTCCTAAACAACAGGCAAAATCAAGTTTAAATGAAAGTTTGTCTTTGATTTTAAAGTATACATCTTTTATAGTGTTCATTGCAGATGGTTTTTCCGCAATCAGAAGCCCATAACCAGTAGGATTACTGTATTTTTTCATTTTTTTTAAAACTTCCCTTCTTTAAATCTGTTGAGTGTCACAAAGTAATAATGCAACATCCGTATTACGTTTCATGTTATCTGTTTTAGCAATTCCATTATACAATACTTTAGGATCTCCAGGAATCAAAAACCGATCTCTTGAACGGGTTATTGCTGTGTAAATAATATTTCTGGACAAATTAATAAGACACGGGTGTACAGGCATAATAACACAACCCATCTCTGATCCCTGCGCTTTATGAATTGTCATAGCATAAGATAATTCCAATTCTGATAACATAGAGAAAGTATAAATGGCAATTCTACCATCATCGAAAGAAATCTGAATTTTTTCATCTATGCTATCTATAGCCTGAATAGTACCAAGATCGCCATTATAAACACCAAGTCCGGTTTCAATAGATCCAGCGTTGTTAATATGCCATTCCGTTTCATAATTGTTTTTTATCTGCATAATTTTATCTCCAACACGGAAAACTCCATGATTAACAGAAACTTCCGGTTTACTTGAAGATGCAGGATTTATATGATTTTGTATCAAAGCATTTAATGTATGTGTGCCAAGTGATGATTTTCTCATTGGTGATAATACCGTTATTTCTGATATAGGTGTACCAAGCGATATCAAGGTATCAATGATCCGAAGGATAACTTTCTGGATATCAGAATCATTTCTAAGTGGATACATGAAAAAATCCTGTTTTGTTCGATCACATAGTAACTGATCGTGAATACCGTCTACACCATTAAGTACCTTTTTAGCATTTAGGTTAATTTGACTTTTACTGGCTTGTCTATGCAGCTTATCGAGAATAACAGTAGGAACTACACCAGATTGAATCAATTCTTTAAATGGTAATCCTGGTCCGACCGGAGCTAACTGGTCTTTATCACCAACTAAAACCAGTGAAGCCCCTGACCTAGAAACGGCAAGGAGCAATTTATAAAATAATGGAGAATCAATCATACTTGATTCGTCAACAATTACATAATCATCTTCTATATCTTTACTAAGGTCCAGGTCATTTCCGATCAATCCCAAATATCTATGAATAGTTTTGGCTGGATACCCCGTTAATTCTGACATTCTTTGAGCTGCACGACCTGTAGGAGAACACAGAGCAATTTTAACAGTAGGCTGCATAAATTCAATAAATGATATAATAGCTTTTACTGTTTGTGTCTTTCCTGTACCGGGATTACCAGTAAGAATAGATAACCGATTTGTATAAGCATTGATTACAGCTAATTTCTGTGATTCATCCGGTATAATTCCCGTATCTTTTTCATAGGACTTGTAAAATGCATCTGTATCTGTAGTCGGACAGTCATTTTTATGGACATTAATATTCCGAACACAATCAACAATTCCAGATTCTATTTTATACATCGGAGCAAGATACAACTTTTGATCGGTAGAATCCTCAGTAACACGAATCTGACCTGAACTTGCAAGTAAAGAAATAGCATTTTCTATCATATCATTTTTAAGAGAGTCTATATAGAGATTTCTTTTACGAAGCAAATAGAATATATTTTCAATAACTGAGGAACGATATTCATACATGTTTCCGGTTTCAAAAGCCTTTACATATAAATAGTAATGAACTAATTTCTGGCAACGTATTGGATCATCAACACTCATCCCAGATCCTAACGCTATTTTATCAGCAAGGGGAAGTTTTGAGATAGAAGTGCAGTCACAGATACAATATGGGTTTGTCTTTAATTTCAATACTGCATCTGATTCAAGGGCATCATAAATTGCAACAACATCATTATAATTTGTGATTCCATTTTGGAAAAGATAAACTGCAAGTTCTTCTATTTCTTCGTTTTTTATTACTTGTTCCCTGATAAGTTCCGCTTTTGTTCTGCCAATGCCTGGGATAGAAGTTAAATTCAATACACTTTCCTTAATTTTGTTTAGAGTATCCTCTTTGTATACGGAGAGAATACGATCAATCGTTTTAATTCCTACACCGGATACATGTTTATCAAGAAAGCGTCTGATACCTCGAATATTGGAAGGGGGCATTATCATAGCAAAATCAGAAATAAGCTGCCATCCATATTTACTATCATTAGTCCATCGACAAATACTTTTAACTGTGTCTTTTTCAGCAACGCCAGTAAAGATTCCCTTTATAATAAAAGAATCCAGATTTTTATTATTCTGTTCATCTATTTTAACATTTTTTGCTTTTATAATGCAAAAATCGTTGGTCGAGTTTTTAAAGACCACACGTTCAACATCATATATAACATCAAAAGTATTCATATGTTCTTAACCCTTTCTATTAGTTTTAAATATTATACCATAAAAGGGCAACAATGTCAATTTTTGCAGAGAAACATAACAGTATAAATAATGTATTTACAAAAAAATAATTGATGCAAGAAAGAAAAAAAGATATAATAAAAATGGTGCAAATGCACAGTAAAAAAAGAAAGGAGCGAAAAAAAGAAATATGGAAATTGATTTTTCAGCAGCAAAAGAAGCAAATGTAATATTAAGAGGAACCGTAAAATATTGCAGACGAGTAGATGGAAAAGAACCAAACTGTATTATTGTAGATTGTAACGGGCATCCGGTATTAATCGAAAAAGAAGATTGTGTAAATTTTCCATTTGCAAAAACCCTTATTTCTTTAATCGGAGAAGAAATAAGTTTTATGGTAAAGGATTACCAACCAGATACGGATATCTGTATCGGTTCAATGACAATGGCTTATGAGGAAAAGGAGAAGCCAATTCTTGAAAATTTAGAATCCGGTAGCGTAATGGATGGAATCATTATTTACGAAACCGTACATGGAGCATATATCAGCGTTGATGGAATATATGGATTTATGAGAAACAGAGATTTTTCAAATGATGGAACCGCTGTCAGAGATATATATGCAAAACATGATAAGATTAGAGTTAAATTATTAATGATCCGTAATGATGGGGAACTTTTATTTGAACCAGAAAAAAAACATATTGGAGAAAAATCTATAATAGAGTTTGCTCAAATTAATATAGGGGATATTTACAAAGGTCGTGTTACGGGTTCTTACATAGATAGGATCTATGTAAATATAGCACCTGAATGCGATGTAATATGTAATGTACCAAGATATATTGACTTGATACGGACAGGCGAATTTGTTTTGGTGAAAATTAGATCAAAACGAATAGACGAAAATGGAAAAAGAAAACTTAAAGGATATATTATTGACAGAGTAGAAAATGAAACGAGGTAATTAGTTTATGGATTATATAACATTAGGGGATAGATTTTTAGAAGGTGCGTGTACAGAAAAGTACAATCAAATTTTTTATTATCGAAAAACACTAAGCATTGACGAAGGAGCAACAGCTAATCTTTACGAAACTGGCCTTTTAGATGATGATGATTTAAAAATCATAGAATTTGTATATAAAACAGTAATTTCAAATGAGAGACAGATCCTTGATTTTTGTGAGATTAAGAGAATCGAGAACGGTGAAAAAAGGGTAGAAAAGCTGTTTGTCAATGTGGTAATAAATCGCTTTGCCTTATGCTCAAAAGAAAGCAGTTACACAAAGACAAGGCAGATTCCAAGAAGTCAGGATGTACAGTATTTTTACTGTCTGACTGCAGCCGGAAAAATTTTATTAGAGAAATATCTGTATTCTCCAGAAACAATCGTAAGATGGAACACTGGAACTCCATGTATGAGTTCCATAAATGTAAGAAGAATGCTTGTCAGCACAGAACACTATTTGAATGTTTGCAGATTTGACAATATGCAGTCGTACAAATCCCTGGTAACATTAGTTGCAAATGACAGACAGATTAAAGTAAATAGCGTGTTTAAATTGGGCGATCTGACACCGGATGGAAATTTTGAATTTACAACTTATCTTACAGAAGCAGTTTTATATGGAACAGAAGAAGCGGAAGTGCTTGACCGACTTAGCATATATAGGTCATTCCTTGTTACAAAAAGCTGGGAAAAATATTTCCACAATAAAAATAAGGTGAAACCAATACTTTTGTTTATTACAGAAGATGATGAGTCAGCAGGAGATATTGCAAGTATGGTATTAGAAGAAATACCACAGGATGTTATCTTCTATATCACAACAATAGAAAGAATGAAATTGGGGTATGAGAGAACGGGTGGACTGTTATCATACGATTCAGTAACTAATATGTTAATAGAAACACAGATATAAAAATTCCACATATGGAAAAATAATTAGCCATCAGTATTTTAAACTGATGGCTAATTTACTTTGTCCAAAATAAATGAGTAATCTCAAATATAAAATAGACAGCTATTAATATTCCAGAATTGTATCAAGTGTAAGCCAGGATGGTAACTTATCGGATGGGAGACATAATGTTTTGTGAGTAGTAATATCCATAGAAACACCATTCGATTTAGCAGGATTCTTTATTTTTGAAGAATCAACTGGTAAGTCCAAGTCCTCGATTGCATGATATAATTTTGATAAAGCAGAAAGAAGAATTTCATTTGCTTCCGAAACATCAGTTTCTTTCAGTGCCAGTCTTGTCAAGGATATTGCATCTTTAATGAATGGAAACTTTGCAATATTATTCTTTTCGATTCTGGTACAATTCTTATCCAAAAAAAATCTTGAATGACCACAGGATATAGTTGATTCGATATCCGGCTTATTTATTGTGATAACATAGCTGAAAATCGAATCCCATAAGTCCTTAGACAATTCAAAACAAATATCATTGATACAAGAAACCAAATATTGGTTTTTTTCAGAAATAAAGAAGTCTTTTAATTCTTTGTCCTCAATAATATTTTCTGGGAAGGTAGTGTCAAGCTCGGTATGGATTCTTGAAAGATATGATTCAACCTTCAGGTTTTTAAAATAATCAATCTGCTGCATAATGTTATGAATAACGATAGGATCGTTATTATAAATTACTGTGGCAGCCTCGATAACATCTTTTGAAAATTCTTCGATGCAATCTGAATATTGATTCCTGATTTTATCCTTAATGTTTTGTAGATGGATACAAACTTGTTCATTGTAGAAAGGCATAAATTCGTCCTTAAAAACATCCGGTGTCATATATTTGCTTTTTCCGATACTCTTGTTGACCAAACACTTTCGTATTCTACCAAATATTTTTCCTATTTCTCGTTCTGCATCCGGAAAAATAGACAGGGTAAAATCATTTGAGCTATGATTGTCTACAAAATCACAGCAGGCTTCCGAAAGTCCTCTTGGTATATCGGATACCTTTCCGAGATATACCCGGCACGAAGGGATATGACAATGAACAATGACCGATCCTGCAGTTTCGATCTGATTCAACTGACCTATCAGATTGTCATAATCAATATTTGCTTTTTCTTCCCCGGCAGCACGAAAACTCTGTGCAAGCTCACCTAATTCCTGCTTCATAATGCTTGTTTTAATAGCATTTTCATTCTTTTCCATAATTATCGCTCCTTTTTTTTCTGTTCCCTATTTGGGATAAAACTATTTACACCTTTATTATACTGGTGAAAAAAGTCAAATTATAACCAAGAAATCAAGAAAAAACAGAAAAAGTTGATTCTTTAACAGGATAAAGGAAATTACCATCTGCAAAATGATAAACAGAGCCATCTTTATGAATGGAAAAGACAGCGGAATAAAAAGAATTATCACATAGCCGTTTTTTTGTTGTGAAATATATTCCATCAAGTGGTATTTCGTTGTTTTTAATTAACCGGTACGCATCATCTACAGAATTAACAAGTAGTAAATATTTAATATCTCTGGCACTTAAATTCTGAAAAACTGCAGCAAACGATGGAAAGGTATGTATTTTCTTTAAAACAAATAGGCTTTCAGAAGTATAATCGTCTACCACAAATTCCACAGGAACACCGTTATCAACCATAATTTGACCGGAATCATTCGTTTTGCAAATATAGTAGTCAAAATCATAATCAGAAAGACCAGGATCGGAAAATTGCCCTCGGTTTATCTGGAATCCATACTTTTTTAAAATGTCAACGTGAAAATTTGGAGATACAATCAAAGGATATAAAACCTCGAATGAGCCAATATAAAAATCAGATTTTCTGTTTATTAAATCCCAAAGATTATCCATAATATAATGCGTCAAATTTTTTGTTCTGGAAGAAAAAGCATTGTTTTTACCACCGAGGATGAATAGTACCTTAATCGTTCCGTTGACTTTATATGAATCCTGAGAGCGGAGAAAACTGCGGTAATTTTGCCATTTTTCAATCAAAGAGTTTTTTCGCTCTGAACACATATCCATTTCAAGAAAATAGTAGTTATCATTTATTTTTAGCAGTCCATCTGGCCGCATATCTGAAAAGATCTGGGATACATATTTTTCATCATAATAAGAAAATGGAAAACTATAATTATCACGAAAACGCAATACGAACTCATTTAGTGAAAGCTGGTGATTCACTATTTTTTCATCCATTTTAATTTTTGAAGCAGTAAGGAATTTATCAGGATAAAACGGTTCATTATCAGACTGACAAATCGGCAGGATTCCGAATTTCTTCAGTTTTGATATTCCATGTGTTGTTATAAAATAATAACTATCGGCCAGATAAAACCCCTGCTTTTCAATTAATTTATCAGCAACCATGCTTTTAATCAGCTTATTACAATAAGATGTTGAAGATTGCCTTAATAGATAAGTTGCTATTTGCGTGTAGGACATCGTGCGAAGTTGATATAAAAATGACAAAATATAATGAATTTTAGTATTAATATTTTTAGTTTCCATATTTATTTACCTCTTAAAATATATTTGCTACTTATATATTACTGGTGATTTGATTCAAAATATAAGGGAAAAATATATAAATTTGCGTATTTGACGATGTAACCTTTTTATGGTATAATTAATCAAATGAGAAAGGATTAAAGAATTAATATGGATTTATCAGAAATTGGAATTTCAGAAAAGAAAATAAATCAATTTCAAAAAAAAGGAATTACAACGGTAGAAGAATTGGTATATTTCTATCCATCCTATTACAAAGATTATAGAGAGGTAAAAAACTTAAATGATCTTTCAGATGGGGAAAAATGTGCTATGATCGTCACGCTTAAAGATATAGATTTAGATAAAAGATCAAAAATTCCGAAAGTAGAAGTAACAGCGATTGAAAAGTATAGCTTAAAATATATTAGGCTGACATGGTTTAATAAAAGCTATTTATATAAACCATTAAAATCGCTTCAGGATATGGATATTGCAGTTTGCGGCACATTAACAGTGAACCAATATGGATACCAAATTACAAATCCGGAAAATATAGAAACAGATTTTAAGAAAATATTTAAAATATGTCCTGAGTATAGTGTTATTCAGGGAATAACAAAAGATTATTTAGAAAAAAGTATAGATAAAGCATTAGAGAGCCAAGAGTGGGAAGATTTTATATCGGAAGAATTTAGAAGAAAATTTGGGGTAATACCCATGAGAGATATGCTATATAAAATTCACCATCCTGAAAATGAACATGACATTTTAGAAGCAAAAAAAAGGATTGTATTCAATCAATTATATGATTTGATTGTTCAAATGTTAAGTGATGAACAGGAAGTAAATAGAAAATCCAATTTTAAAGCAGTTAAATTAACGAAATGTAACCAGGTAATTGATAAGCTGCCATATGAATTAACGGAAGATCAAAAGCATGTAATAAAAGAACTCGTTTACGACACCAAAAAAGGAAAACGAGTGAATGCATTAATTCAAGGTGATGTTGGTTGCGGAAAAACGATCTGTGCAATTTTACTCATGCTGGCAATGAGTGATAACGGATATCAGTCTGTCTTAATGGCTCCAACCGGAGTATTGGCAAAACAGCATTATGAAGAAATTCAAAGGTATCTAACTCTATTTGGGTTAGAGGCAGTATATTTGTCCGGAGAACTCAAAGCATCCGAAAAGAAAAAAGCCTTAAAAAAAATTGAAAATGGGGAGACTGATTTTGTTGTTGGAACGCACTCTGTTATTACTGACAAAGTGAAGTTTAAAAACCTTGCATTAACAATTATTGATGAGGAACATAAATTTGGTGTAATTCAGAAAGAGAATTTGAGAAAAAAAGCGGAAGCAGGAGTACATTCAGTAACAATGAGTGCGACACCTATTCCTCGAAGTTTAGCGTTGACATTGTATGATGATGCATTAGACATCTATACGATCACAACTATGCCAAGTGGAAGAAAACCAATTAAAACAGCTATTGTAAACTATCCAGTGGCAATCTATAAATTTATGCAAAAAGAAATAGACTTAGGACACCAGGGCTATATTGTTTGCCCTAAAATAGAGGATGCGGAAGAAGATCCAGATCCGGATTACCGATCTATTGATTCAGTGTATGAAGAAGCAAAGGCCTATTTTTCTGCATATGGAACATCAGTTGCAGCGATCACCGGTAAAATGAAGGAAGAAGAAAAATTGAAGATTTTGGAACAATTTCAAAATGGAACCATAAATATTCTTATTGCTACAACAATTATTGAAGTCGGCGTAAATGTTCCAAATGCCACGGTAATAGCCATTATGTCAGCCCAGAGATTCGGATTAGCGGGACTGCATCAGTTGAGAGGACGAGTAGGGCGTAATAGCTTACAGAGTTACTGTATCTTACAATCATCAGATCGAAGTAACGAAAGATTACAGGCGTTGTGTGATTCAACAGATGGATTCCTACTCGCTGAAAAAGATTTGCAAATGCGTGGAGCTGGTGATTTTGTTGGGATAAAACAGAGTGGAAGCAATGAAACGATTAATTTAGTTATTAAATATCCAAGATTATATCGGGATTTAAAAAATGCAATACGAAATGGAGAAAAATAAAAACGTATGAAGATGGCAGAACATATTTATATAGATGATGGATACCGAAAAGCATGTGAATACAAAGAAAAGTATGGAAATCTTGCCCCAATGAGTGATAATAAAGAAAACTTATGGGGAGATAAAGTTCTATCGAAACATCTTACTGCTGTTGTATCAGAATACAAGAAAAAAAATCATGGAATCCTTACTGAAAATTTTATTGATAGATATAAAAAATTGGGATTAGATTTTACTCTTGATGGGAACGAAAGACCATCAAAAGAGGATATTCAGAAAGCCCTTAATAGTTTAAAATTATACTATAAAGAAAATGGAAATTTGGATATAAAGAGGGATTCAGGGTTTTTCTTACCATTTAATCTTATCAGATGTGAATATTTTGAACCTGATTATGGTTATTTAGACCGCAACATAATTAATGAGTTGAATAAGATGGGAATGGCATGGATGAATTACAACGGCACAAGAGAACAATGGCTTTCTTTGTGTGACAGATATTATGCAACATACGGAAACATAAATGTTCCAGCGAAGTATATAACAAAGGACAATATGAGGCTTGGAACTTATATGAGTAATGAAAAAAAACGATATGCAACCCACAAGATGAACCAGAGCATAATTGAAAAATATGAATCTATGGGGATCATTTGGAGTCAGAAAAAGAAAAGAACAACATGGGAAGATTTCTACAGAAAAGCAAAAGCCAGTTATAAAAAATATGGATATGTAAATGAGGACGATCCGGAACTTAGTACCTGGTGTAAAGAATTGAGATTATCATTCTATACTAAAAATCCAGCTCGGATATCTGAAATGAGAGTAAAAAAGATGAATGAGCTTGAATTTATATGGAGTAAAAGTTGGAGAAATAGATACTTTGCACTGATGGAGTATGAAAAAGAACATGGATCAGTGCATGATATTCCATATGATTATAAAACGGCAGATGGACTTAGGTTAGGAGCATGGACATATTTGGAAAAAGACAGGATATTAAATGATCCAGAAATAGAAGAATACAAAATAAAAGCATTTATAAAAATTGGCGTTATTACACCGGAAGAGATAAAGGAGAGGAATAATAAAACATTATGAAGGAAAAAACAGCAGAATGTGTAAATCTACCAATTACAATCAATAAACGTGCGACAATAAGTATATCTAGCAAAGATGGAATTATTGCATCAACAGGGAAAATAGAGAAAATAATTATGATTCAGTTTTATAAAGGCTATATATATGTAACTTTCCAAACACATAATTCTATTTACAAAAATGTTCCATTATATTTATGGGCCGAAGATTCCAGGATGTTTGAAGGTGAATATATCAGACCGGGAGATCCCGTTATGACGGATAACGGATATGTAACAGTAAATTCCATAGAGAAAATAGATACAAATGGAATTATAATTAAGGACCAAAATGGAAATTATCAAAAATCGAGTTTTTGGGTGTAAAAGATAGTGTTGCAACAAATTTGTTGTAACACTATTTTTTTGCTTATATTTTCATTCAAAACAACAGTATAATTATAGTGTAAATAATTATCCCAAATAGGGAATAGGAACAAAAAGGAGTGATAATAAACAATGATTTTTAAAAGTTCAACCATGTTGGCAGACAACATGTGTAAAAGAAAACGGAAATTAAGTCAGATCAATGTGCAGGCTCTTGATAAACCAGAGTTTCTGCGAACAAGAATTACAAGAAAGGCGGTGGAAAAGTACAAATACGAAAATATCAGCAGAGCAGAGGTTGATAGTTTTATCAAGACGGAGATGCAGAGTGTTAAGGTGGCTTCCGAACTTACGAGAAAACTTCAGACTGAAGAAGTTCAAACAATCGTAAATCGCTACTTAGACTATGATAACAGGCGTTCTACAGTTCCATCTAAACGGGTATTTATATTCCAGGGAATACAAATATCAGCAAGACCGGATTTTATCTATAGGGATGTAGAAGAAAAGTCAAATTTGCCAATAGTAGAAGTCGTATTGTTTACAACGGGAAAGCAAAAATATGTGTCCAGTTCCAGAGGAAATGTAAAAAATAATTCATTATGGAAGAATATGCCCGGATTTGGGATGTATCTGTATGGAAAAAGTTTACTTCCAAATGAAACAGGAATTGTCCGGATTGTATCAGACGCATTAAAGACGGATAAGGATACAAAAGGAGATTATTCAAAATCATGGAGTACAGCTTCTAGTTCCACAAAATCAACGAAAGGTGATAACAGAGCATGGATTGAAATTAGAGTTGATGCCGGCGCTGCTATAGATCCGTATGTTGTTCCTGGATACGAAGAAACGCTTAAATGGTGGTTGAGTGGGGAAGAACCAGAAAAATGTTCCGTTGATACATGTAGTAAATGTAATTATATGGAATTATGCCACTATAATCACCGACCGGTTGCGAAAGATCAGCAGGAAATTACGAAAGCGGTTTTGTCTGACCTTTCTGTATCAGCAGAGCAGCAGCGACTTATAGATTTTGACGAAGGGGTTTGTGTATCAAATGCCGGAGCCGGATCGGGCAAAAGCCATAGTATAGCAATTCGTATTGCTAAATTACTTCGATCAGGAGTAGATCCGAGTGATATTGTTGTAATATCATTTTCAAGAGCTGCAATATCTGTTCTTCTTAATCGTGTAGAAAAGATAGTTAAAGGAGTATACAATTTGCCTGTTAATGTAACACGGATCAAGATTGCATCCTTTAATTCATTAGGGCAGGAGATAATAGACAGTTATTATACTGACCTTGGGTTTTCAAGTAAACCGATTTTAGCAGATGATATTGAGCAGTACGATATATGCTTAAAGGCAATGGATTGGGATAATAAAATTCCTGAATTGGATTATAAAAATCCACATATGGAAATGAATCGCAATGTTATTGGTGCTGCAAAATATATTTTTCATCATATCCAAGCAATAAGAGGTAATGATTTTTCTGAAGCGCAGTATTATGAATGGGTATTAGCGCAGAGAGATGGAAAAATTACGAATCAAGAAAGCATGAAAAAAATATGGGAAACTGCTATACGGTTTGGTAATTTAATGCAGAAAAAAAACTACATTGATTATTCCGATCAAACGAATTTGGTAAGGTATCTTATGAACACGGATCAGGAATATGTCACATCGTTATTTTCTTTTTCGCATATTATTGTAGATGAGTTCCAGGACTCAAACGACTTCCAGATTCTTTTCCTTCGTTATATGATGGAAACATCAAAGTTTAAGTCATTACTTGTAGTAGGTGATGATTCACAGAGTATCTTTGGATTTAGAGGTACATCACCAGAAGGAATTATTGATTTTGAAGATAAAATTGGCGAAACCGTTGTGCAGTATCCGCTTACTGTTAATTACAGATCGACAGGAGAGATTGTACAGGCCAGTGATGATTACATTAAACTCAATAAGAAAAGACTTGTGAAGAATATGAAGTCTGGCAAGGGCTTATCAAAAGAAAAACCCAAATTAATAGGATTTACAGATAAAGCCTCAGAAAGGAAATACATTGTTAATCAGATCAAAAATCTAATTTTGAGTGGTAAAGCAAAGCCAGAGGAAATAGCAGTAATTTCTTCAAAGAGAAGTACGTTAAATGGAATATCGAAACTGTTATCCGAGGAAAATATTTTATCTCAGTATGATATGGGAGAACGAATCTTGGATGATTCCAGAGTAAAGGCAGGACTTGGCTATTTGGAATTTATATCAGATATAAATGCAACCAAGGGATTGCTTGAATACCTTAATGAAATATCAGGTAATCAATTTCTATCTATGAAACCGGATGATATTGTAGTTCTTATAGAACAGGAAAGAACCAAATTTGAAACAGAATTTGATCCGTTATCATTAGATGAGAAAAAAGAATACATTCTGGAAAAATTAAGAGCCTTGGACGATGGAACAGATAAAATTTATTCCGATTTCTTAAAACAAATAGAGCGGAAAGATTATTACTCTGCTGTTGATATTGTAAACTATGGACTCAAAATGAAACTATATGATTTCAATAACACTGGTGAAAAAGAGGGTGAGTTTGCGGCTATATCTCTTGTAACAGCTCATTCTTCAAAAGGTAAGGAATGGAAGTATGTGTTTGGTTCAATATCTGATTTTGACGATATAAATATTCGATATACAGATGATGAACTGGAAGAAAAACGAAGATTGCTTTATGTGTTAATGACAAGAGCCAAGGAGCATCTGACGCTCACATGTACGGAAACCCTTTCTTCAAAAAAAAGCGAAGAAACCTGTGTTTATAATCGGTTTTTCCTGGAATTAGAATCAATAAAATACGATTTTGATTTTCGGAAGATAAGATCAGAAATAAATGTAGGAAAAATAGGCGTTGCGTAATAATCTGACGAGAAATTAAAAAGTAAAGGGAGTTTTTGTATAAAAGCAAAAATTCCCTTATATTTTACAGTAAAACTACAGTATTATATATATGTATAAAATTGTATTCCAAATAGGAAAAGAAAAAAAAGGAGCGATAATTATGGAAGAAACAAAATTAGTAAGACTTTCAAAGTTGTTAGAGAGCAAGGAGCCGATTGGAGAAGTTACAGTTGAGGCAATGATGGAAAATCTGAAAGAAGGTGGCACATCAAATGGACAGAAATATGTATCCGGTGAATTTACCGATCATAATTACAGAATTGAGTTCAAAGTTTGGAAAACATCATTAGATGGTTTTTTAAAACGATACAATCTGGAAAAAGATCATGCATATGTTGTTCAGGCTACCGGTTCATATGAGTTTTTCAATGGTTCTCCGCAGTTTGCGATCAGAGGAAGCATTGCAGTCATTGAAGATGAAAAAAGAGTGAACGAATACTTGGATATTGCACCAATAGATATCAGTAGTACGCTCGATGGGTTACAAAAAGTAGCATCTGTAATTGTTAAAGATCCAGTTCTTCAGAATATTTATTATGGAGCGTTAGGTATTGATAATGATAATTATACAATCTTCCCGTATAGCGAAAATATTCATTCTGAAAAGTCAGGATACATTTTTCATCTCAATAACTGTCTGGCTAGAGCAACAGCGAACAAGGGCGGTCCTTCCAAATTTGTTAGAAGCAAAGATAAGGAAGGGAAAGACATTGTAGTAAAAGTAGCGGCAGCGGACTTACAGGTTATATGCACAGCGATTATGTGCTACCATTCTGCATCTTCTTTGGATGGAGTCAAAGTTGATACAATAACCGGAAGAATTTTGCACAGAAATGACATTAATAGCATTCTTCTTGGAAATGTTGCAAATGTACTAAAAACAAACAGTTTAATATCAAGAGCATTTAAGGAAACAAATGCCGAGAAATGTGATAAGACTGTTAATCTGCTTCATTGTGTTGCGGCTGCAAATAATATTGTTCCAGCAGCTACATTAGAAGCCAAAATTACATGTGACATTATTAGCTCAGAGATTGAGGAATGGGAATATTACAAAAAGATATCCGCACTTGGGCTTGATGAAACTTGTGTATTTAAGAGAGAAGAAGAAAAAAATATTTTGATTCGCTTAAGTACCGATGGAAGTGTTATTAAAAAAGAATCATAAAAAAAACGGCCAGGGTTATAAAAAATCCTGGTCGTTTAATTCACCTATTTGTCAATCTGTACTGTCTGTGATTGCATAGTAGTCGGATTAGAAGATTTCTTATTTTTCTTTTTGGATTTCTTCTTTTTCCCTTCTTCGTAGAAATCGTTCCATTCCGGATATAATTGTTGTAGACTTTCTGGCATGTTATATAAGATATTGTTAAATACGTTGGTTATCCGGTTCTTTTCTTCATCTGTAAAGAAATAATAGGATAGGGATAAATCAGAATAATGATGATATAGTACGGTCATGTAATTTATATATTCAGTATTCGTAGACTTTCTATTACTTTCTCCTTTTTCAATTTTGACCGATTTAAGTTCCTGTTCAAATAATGATTCAAAATCTACTCCTGACGGTTTATAAATAAGGGAAAATACATAAGCGGATTTTCCCTGTCTGTAGGTATAAAAACATAGGTAATAACCATGGAAGCTACCATCAGAATCCAGTCTTTGATCGGAAACCGTCTTTACCCATATATTCCCATTGTTATCCGTAATTTCTGCTCGCTTGGTATTATCAAAAGACAGTACATCTGACCAACAAAGGAGTTCTTCCGGCTCCAGATCTGAAAACGGGAGTTTATAGTATTCATAGCCAAGAGCAACATCGTAATACTCATTGTAAGAAAGAGAATTGTCATAAAATGTACCATCGTAAACAGCGTGAGTATTATTCAGATCTATCTTAAATAAAGAGGAAAGCGGAATTGTGATCTTTTTCCCACCAAAATCAAATACCTGATCTGCTGTTTCATAATCAGATAATAGAATATCCTGATTAAAATTGGAATTATCTATAACAAAGCTATTTAACAAATGCGATTTATCCAGCGTTTCTTCCGAACTTGTTCCATAGATATAACAATATTGAGAATCTGCTGTTTCCAATATTTTCAAGTAACCATATAGGGTACTATTTGAAGGATCAGAAAAAGAGATATCCATACAGCAAGAATATATACCTGAATCAGTCAGATCATACGAAAAGTTATCATTATCTTCGGCAACCAGATTATTAATTCCATTTATGGAAAAATTATTAAGAAATGGTGACATATCATCCAAAGATTCTATTCCCCATATAGATTCTGATTCCCCGGATTTCATTTTGGCAACATAACATAATGTATTTCCTTCATTCACATAACAAAAAAGATCCGGGCTTTTAAATAAAACGGGGGTAGAATAGTCAATATCTATATAGTTATAATCGGGATCTTTTTCTATCGCATAACAGATATTTGTTTCAGAATTTAAAGTATTTGGATTTAAAACATAATCTGTGTTTAATAATCCACTTGGAATATCAAAGGATACTCCATAAACCGTATTAATCGTTTCATATTGTCCCGAATTTTTATCTGGGATCAATTCTTTTCCTTCCCGATCTATGTTTATGATTGTTTCCGTAGTTATATCGGGTTCCGAACTAGATTCTGATTGATTTTTTCCGCATCCGGTAAGAGCAGCTATAGCTATTATTCCTAATAGTAATGTGGACCAAATTTTTTTCATATTTCAGTTTCTCCCTTTTTCAATGATTTTTTGTATTTAAACAGATCGTAAACAGAAATTCCTATAAATAAAAAGATAAATAAAAACGAAACAGAAGTTTTGGAACTTCTCTCTACAATTCCATTTTTTGTAAATCTATTGATGATAACCAAGAGAAGCACAATACAAATCGTAATTAACTTCAAATACACAATCGCTGCGTGATACGTTTTCTTTTTTTTATCCCCTTTTACATATCCCTTTGCGGAATATTTTGTACATTCCAATATGATATATAAAATAAAGAAGAACGAAATAAACAAATATAATAACATGGGGCCAATGCACTCCTTATAATATAAAATACATTTTAATTATACCATATTTTGTGATATAATAATACTAATATAAAAATATAGTCGATAAGGGAGAAAAAATGTGGCACGAACTAGGAGAAAAAGAAATATAGTTATCTGTTTGGCGTTATTCTTGGTTGCCATATTGGTAATACCAAATATTGGAACGACTATGGCAAAGGAAAAGGCTGAAAGTACAACTATAAATAGAAAAAAACAGGCAGAAGAAAAAGCAAAAACAAAACAGATCACATTAATGTTTATTGTGAATAGGACAGATTCTGCAGGTGCTTATTACTATAATGTTGCGACAGATGCAGATATAGAAAAAGCAGATACGGATGCTTATGGAAATACACGAACACTTACATTAAACTATAAAGATCCAAAAGAACTTAAAATAATAATAACCTGTGAGGATAAAAATATTGCACCATCGAAAGAGACAACAAAAAATCAAACCTATAAGGATGGTTGGAGTACAAACGCCAAAATATTAGGCGGATTCAAATATTGTTCAATATCCAGGACCATATACATCGAACCAGTGGAAAATGAAACCTTAAAAGGAACAACATTTTATCTTTCCATTGGAGAAAATGTAAAACCGGTTCTTGGAACGAATACAATTCTGACTAATGATACCGACAAAAATTATCATCAGGAATACTTCACAACAAAAACGGTAAGTATAAAACAAAGAAAACCATCAAATAATGGATCAATCTGGGATAATGTAAAAAATAAATTATCGGTATTTACAGGAACGATAACAATGATTACTAATATGTATCTCGGAATCGGACTAATGGTTAGTTTTATGATATTGATTATTAATATTGTAAGACTTGCTGCATCCCCATCACATCCAATCAAGCGTGTTGCTGTTGTCCAGGATCTTGTTTGTTGTGCTGTTTGTATCGCTGGTCTTGGAGCAACATGGAGAATTACAAAATTAATTATTTTATTAGTTGCTTCTCCAACGGTATAGTTTACGGTGAATATGATGTACCACGTTCACCAGACATGGAAAGGAGCCTGAGATGCAGCTATTGAACTTCTGTAAAAATGCATTCTAAGAATTGCTTAGAAAAATACCATGAGCGTAAAAAACTCATGGTATTTTTTTGTATAAAAACTTTCATCCGAAATGCAACAGAGATTGTTCAAGGTAAATGTAACAGGCTATTGCCTTGAAGGTGAAAATTTTCGGTCAGAAAAAAATTCCATTTTTTAAAAAAATTCTCCTTATATTTTCAAGAAAAAAATCGGTAAAATAGATATAGAAAAATAAGGAAGGAGAAAACAAACATGAGTAACATTAACGAATTATTTGACGACATAGAATATGATGAAGATTTTGATTTGGGAGAACCAGATATAGAAGAATATGAGGAAAACAATATCTCTGCCGAGACTGATCTGACCGATGAGGAAATAAGTAACAAAGTAGGTCAGGATAACAAGGTTAGTATACAGAAGCAGGATAATAACGATATTGAGTTTAATAAACTGATATCAGACGAAAATTCTTATGCTCAAGATTTTATTTTGGAAAAAAAAGAGGGAAAAGAGCCGGAGCAGGATATGGAACCGGTAAGCGTTATCAAGCCGATTGAAACAGAAGCAAAAAACGATAATTCAGAAGAAGAAAATAAAGAGTCAGAAGAAAATATCTCTATTATTCAAGAAGAAACCGAAGAAGATTCATGTAAAAAAGAAGCCATTGAAGATAAATCAGAGGCACAAATTGTCGAGAATAGAAAAACTGTAAAAATTATATATGATGATGAACCAGAACCAGAAACCGATACCGTAAGTGAAGATGAAGAACCGGTTATCAGTTTCCCTATTGGAAAAATAAGAGATAAATTAAAGCAGAATCTTAGCAAATGGAATACGCCGGAGAATATAAAAAAGATTGGTGTAATAGCAGCATCGGTAATAGTTATTTTATTAATTCCAATATTTTTTGCTATGGCATCCTCATCATCTCCAAGTAAAAATAAATCAAGTCAGGCAGAAAAGGTTATTGCTGCAGAACCAGAAGAAGTAACGCTGGATAATACAGCCCTTAATAACTTAAATACCAGTAATGGGGCCGGAGATGGTAAAAGTGAGTCTGCCAGATTCAAAACCATAGATGATCTGACCTTATACATTCAAAGTTCAACCGCTTATTATTTATCTACAGAAAAACAAGCGTATAATAAATATATGAGTGGTACTATTACGAAAGATGATCTAAATAAAAAAATTCAGGCCTGCACCGAGAAGCTAAATAAAGTATATCATTTACTTTTAATAAATGAAGCTGTTTACTCAGAAAATAGTATAACAGATACATATGAAACGCTTTCGGACAACATTAACGAGGTATTCAAATATGGCGACTGTATATTATATAATTAATTGACTTCCAACTCTATTTGTGCTAGATTGTAGGTGTAAATTATTTATCTCAAATAGAGAATATAAGGAAAGTAAGTAATACTTATTGCGGGTGGTATTATTTCACTAAAATAACCCAGCTAGGAAATTTTTAGATCTGTGTTTGTCTTTCAAATACAGATCTTTTTTTATTCCTGATTTTATTTTCCTGGATATAGGTTAATTGACATTGTTGCACTAATAATGATATAATTAATACGAAGAAGGGAGATGAAGATAAATTATGTATCGAAACAGTGAAATAAAAAACATCATCATATTATCTACTATTGTTATTATCTCTTTCTTTAGTTATATCATTTGGAGAAAAATTAGCATTACGGTTATGATAGCAACAGGACTACAAACCATGATTGGATTTTATTCCTTGGTTTCAGAAAAAAAATTGAAATTTCCAGTTTTATTTGGTTTTTTTAATGGAGTATGCTGCATGATATTTATTATGTTGATTAAGGCTATTTTTCTATCAAAATAAGAAAGAAGGTATTTACAATTTTATCGTCAAAAGAAATGTTAGAATTAACTGAATTTGAGTCAGGATTAAAAATAGAAAATGAAGAACAGAAGCTCCTGCTATCCAGTCTGTTTTCTTCCTGGTTAGTAAAAAGAAAAGAGAACAGAAAGAAAACATTCTGCGGAATCATTATATCAACTATAATGTTGGTATTAATGGCCACGAAAATTATATCAGGTGAACTTTTCTATTTTTACACCCCATTGGGAATCACAACCATACTCATAACCTGTATTTTGCCGACTTATGATACATATTTTGGCCGACAAATGCAGCTATTATCAAGCGAATTATTAAGAAGTGAAGAATAGAGGTAATTATGGAATCAGTAAGTATATTTTCAATTATAATATTGGTTGTAACAGTAGCAATAATTGGATCTGGATTTCTCGTAAATTTGCAAGGGAAACGCCATCATAATAATGAAAAAATAAAAAAAGGATCTGATATTATAAACTTTGGTCTGTATATTTTATTTATCGGAACTATATTTGTAATAATAAGATTAATAGTATAGAAGGAATTGCCATGGAAGGAACAAAAAAAAGAGAAAATAAAATACTGGTAGAAAAGAGAAATAAGTGTTTCAGTCAGAAAATATCAAAAATTATCAGTGAAAATAAAATGAATAGAGAAACATTCGCAAAAAGCATTGGAGTCTCTGAATCTCTTATTTGTCGATATTTAAAAAAAGAGCGGTTTCCAACTGGAGAAGTAATATATCGTATTGCAAAAACCTATAATTTATCGGTGGACTGGTTAATTGGACGATCAAAGAAAAAAAATATTAGCAACCCTAACAACAGTGATCTTCCTCCAGCGTTAGGCTTTTCGATTCGATATTATCAGCTATTAAGAGAAAACAATATGATGAAAATAGAATTTTCAAAAAAATATCAAGAGCTTGCAAACATAAAAGATGCCAAAACAAAAAGTTTCACTTATAAACATGCAGAAATGGTTCCAAATATAGGCTCATTAATTATAATCAGTGATATATTCGGAGTGTCCATTGATTATGTTTTAAATTTGACGGATGAAAAAAATTCGTAAGGAAGGATACAACATGGAATTAAAAAAAAATTACGGTTCCCGGATAAAGCAGCTTATAAAATACAATAATACAAGTGTTTATAAAATAAGCAAAGAAACCAATATCCCAAGTACGGTTTTATATAAATGGACAAGGGGAGAAGTAAAAAAGCCAAGATGGGAATATATAAATAAGTTACTTTGTAGGTTTAATATTCCAATAGAAGAATTAAATGGATATGAAAGCTCTATACATTTTCTTGTCGTAGATCAGACACCAAACTATCAAAATAAGTATTCTTTTGATTATTATACAGACGCAAATTTCTTTGCAAAAAAAATGTTTGAATTGGTTAATAGCGTAAAACCAGAAGAACATCACATATATGTTACAACCGGAGATATAAAGGATACTATTGACTATAAAGCGTCTTTAAAAAAAAGTGTATTCTTTGATAGTTCACTCATATAAGAAAGGGAAGATCGTGTTATGCGTAAGAAAAATAGAAGAAAGAGGCATTTAACAGCAGCAGCCACACTCATTAAAGGCTTTGCGATAATTGTTTCTTTCTTTTTCTTGTCTTTTACAATTTTATTTATAGCAACATCAAGGTTCGGATTAAAAAAACTTACCTTGTCCTATATCGCCAATCAGAATATACCGGAAGATTATTATGGGGCATACCAGAAACGGGGCTTTTCAAAGGATCAGTATGAAGAACTTCTAAATGGAACAGAAGTCAGGGATCTAACGGCTCAGGTTTTAAGTGAACGTCTAATGGGCATATTTCATTATGATTCTCAGTACAGATTCGATCAAAATACCTGCTCTGAGCGAATTAAAGAGGCAATAAAGAAGTTATCGGACAAATATGGTATAATTCTATCAGATAAAGATATAAACTCTCTATCAAGCTATACAATGGACATATGTGGCATTTCAACCATGTTATTATATGATACTCCTGCAGCTTATAGAACAGCCTTATTTGATGCAAATTCGGATGATTTTAAAGCAATAGACAGTACCTTATCTGTTATTTCAAAACTAGATAATATATTATATCCAATAGTATTATATATAATGCATATCATATGTATTGTATATCTGTGTATTGTATATAAACAAGATTATAATGATTTAAAGTATCATGTATGCAGCACTATGATCCTTCCGGCATTATTTATCCTGGCATTTTCCGCCGGAGAACTATTTTGTATCAAGACAACATCTGTAACCGGAATTTTTCTGGCAAAAATTGGATTTTTTGCCGGTATGGTCGGAATTATGATCGGAATATTGGAAACTATATTGGTCGGAGTAATTTTTAAGGATAAAAAAATAGATGTCGATTAAACTAATTAAGTATTATAAGGATGATGAGAAAGGAGCTGGTAGTATGTGTAATAGTGTTGAGGAACTTGCAAATATTTATGCAAAAGAGCAAATTAATGATACACTTATTGATATTGCTAAAAATGGTATCAAACAGGGGCTTACCGATGAACAGATTGCTTCTTTAACAGGGCTTACACCGGAGACAGTTCACGATCTCAGATAAGGTGAATATTTATTGCAGCTTAAAGGCAGAGATATGGTAATACATGTTTCTGTCTTTTTTTATTGCATTTTTTTTGTAAATTCATGTAGAATTATTCTACATTGTCCCGAATTTGAGTTTAATATTTTCTCAAAATATTCTACTTTGTCCGGACTTTGAGTTTAATATTCTACATTGTCCTGAATTTGAGTTTAAATATTAAAGTGGAATTTGGGACAATGTATTCTAAATTCATATAAAAAGGGGATTGTCCTGAATTTGGTTTATTTTTTGTCCCAAATTTAGTTAAATAGACAGTAAAACGATAGTATTGTTATACTTGTTGCGTGTATTGCAACTATTCGCTAAACTCCAGTTTTACGAAAAGTTGCAAATTAAATTAAACAAAATAACAATATACAGTGTTTGTCTCTATTAGTGAATACAAAATATGCTATTGATATATTGGAATAATTCTAACACAAATACGCAAAAAAAGGCAAGAAAAAAATTATCAAGTTTGCGAAATTTTACAAATCATATATCTACATATAGTAAAAAACGGACTATCATCCCACGGTTTTAACCGTGGGATGATAGTCCGAAAATTAATTATAAGTTTAATTGACACCTGTAAAAGTTATAAAACGGGTATATCAAGGTTCTAAAACAGGTGGCTTTCTTAATATCAAAATTCTATTGTTTGACACCCTTGTATAATATCAAGGTTCTAAAACGATAAGATATACAAATTAGATTATGTAGCAGTTTGATACCCTTGTAGAATATCAAGGCTCTAAAACTCCATACCTGCAATTAGAAATTAAATCCTTGTTTGATACCCTTGTAGAATATCAAGACTCTAAAACCTCAAATAACAACGGCTTCGCCTGAGTGCGTTACGAAGATGCTGCTTATATGCTTCTGATCTTCTGCCTCGGCCATAGGCTGTCAAATCAGCCCTGATTTTTTTTTAATTATCTTCTTCTGAAATAATATCTTTTTTTTCTTCTACTGACTTCTCTTTTAAAAATTTGATTCCTACCATAGCAGCTTTGTATTTGATAAATTCATAAAGCTGATAATAGGACCAATTTCGTAAATAAAATGGGTTATCTTCAAGATCTTTCCATGTAATATCGGTAATCAGAATAGTATCTGCTTTATTTTTCATAGCAAGATCAACGACACTCCTTGACATTTTATGGTTATACTGACGGACAAAATTCTTTTCCCTTTTTTTTAAATTTTCAATACGAATAAGTTTTTTCTTCTGTCCATGTCCTCCCTGATTATATTTCATCATTGCAAAATCTCTTTTATATGCCTCCTGTATCTTTAACCTGGTAGGAACAAAATTCTCATCTACAGAAACAGCTACCGGTGGATTATCAGAATCCACAATAGAACACAACAATGGAGAGTCAAATGCCAGCTCCACTTTCATAACCTTGTTATCTTCCGGTATATAATCTGTCTTTGCCGGCATTTCCACACATAATTTCAAATAAATATTCTTGCCATCAAGGTCAAAATTACTCGTACAAATTTTATAATCAGGGTTTTGATCGGCTAGTTCATCAAGCAATGATACAATTCCATAATCACGTTTCCCTGCCCCTAACATAACCTTAAATTTGATCTTATTTACCCATTTTATACAATACCTTTCCTTTGTTTCTCCATTGTCATTAGTATATTGATCGACAAATACACTAATTGCTCGACCAACACTTGGAACATTCGCTCCTCTTTTCATATAGGATATTGACTTATCACCCTTGGCTAATCCACTCTTTAAAGCATTTGAGAAATCATTGGATACCTTTCTGACAACAGACGATTTAAGATCAAGTCCTTTAGGAAAATCAAAATCATTCCAAAACTCTGCATGTCCAGTTCTATATTCTTTTACAGTAGAAATATATTCAGGATCTTTTACATCACGATATTTATAATATGCAGACGCAACACGCCCCATATATGCATTATACGCACGATAATATGTATACTGAGCATTCCTAATATACTGATAAACTCTTGATACTTCTTCTTTATCTCCCATTGGGTATAATTTAAGTTTTTTTACTACTATCTGTTTTTTCATGTTTATTTCTATAACCTCCCATTCGTAGAAAATATCTCATTCCCATATTTATTTTTGTTCTGCAAGATATTCTGCATAAGATGTTTCCTTATCTATAATTTTGTACTGATCTTGTTTACTCATAAAATGAATTGTCTCTCCATACTTTGATTTCTGAATTGTCCAAGGACGTACACCATTAATCCGGTACAGCCTATAAATATGAAGATTTCCAAGATAATCTTTAATATAAAAATAATCTCGGCTATGATAAAATGTGTAGATAATATCCGGTTCCATATCATCGAATCTGTACTGTTCTATATTAATCCTATTTTTATATCCTTCTTTTTTAAACCATTCTACAACACGATTCATTCTGGAATATGGCAATTTACCAACAAGTACATTATGAAAAATTCGTTTTGGTAAATAAAATTCATAGTCCTTTATATCAATTAAAACCTCATGTATCATAAATATAATCACCACCCTTATTCAAAACCAAATAATACCACACTTACTACTTCCGATTCTGATACGCAACCAAAGGCTCTACTATCCGCAGAGACTCCACGGTTATCACCCATCACAAACAGGTATCCATTAGGAACGGTAACAGACATAGGCTCTATATCAAAATCAGTATCCGAATTAAGATATGATTCCTGTATAATCGTTCCATTTCTGTAAACCTGTCCATCTGCTTTTATCTCTATGGTATCTCCACCGACTCCGATAATTCTCTTTACAATATTCTCATCCAAAACAACAGATGCGATATTTACAATATCTCCATTATTATAATGAATTAAAGAACTTTTCAGACAAACAACATACTGTCCATCATCTAATGTTGGATACATAGATAGTCCACTAACATGATCCAATTCAAAAACAAAATTCATTAAAATCAGGGAAATAAGTGCCGATGTTATAAATGCCAATGAATATTGTGTAAGATTCTTCTTTTTACCATAATCCATTAATTCCTTTGCCTGCATATCATCACCCCATACTATCCAAAAAGATCATTCAAAACAGATAAAGCCGCAGCTTCTTTATCCGGATCGTAGGACTCTACTTCTCCATACATGATATCAATATCCTGTTTGTTCTTATCCATGTTATCATCATTGTTTTTATCTGAAGTAACTAACTCCGTTCCTTCAGATGTCGAAGATTTTGTTTCCGGATTTTTTGTTACTGATACCTTTTTTTCTGGTTTCTTCTTTTTATTTAAGGTCTTTCGCTTTTCCACTTGTGGAATTTCTATATTATTATCATTAGCAGATAAAGCAGAGATCAACAATTTAGCATACAAATCTGGCTCTATATCAAAAGCTGCAAGAGCCTCTATCTGTCTTATCTGCTTTTCGTGATTATGAAAAAATTGAACGGCTTTCATAATATAGTGCTGCTTACTCTCATCTCTTAGTCCTTCAAGAATTTGATATACTTCATTTCCAAGATCTTTATCCAGGTTAAGAGTAATTCCTACATATTTCTTATTCGCCATAACGTATATCACCCTCTCCTTTATCCTTTCATCTTACGAAGATAACCCTGAGCAGCAAGCTCATAGCCATAGGCATTTGCAGATATATTTGTTACATACTTGGCCCTTGGAAAATATTTCTCGCCACCATTTAATTTTATAACAGAAGCCCCACCGCCAACAAATATGCATGGAAGCAGTTCCACATTATAGTTTTCTTCCATTAACCGATTATAAATGCCCTTGATATAATTAGCAATACTATCAATTACCATATTTTCATACTGATCCGGTAAAATTCCATGTTCCCCAAGCATAATCTTTTCAATTACATACTCTCCGACCTCATTACCTGTTACGGCCCGGATTCTGGATTTTGCATCATTGAAGCATTCAATCACTCCCATATTAAAACTTTTCTTGCTTGAAAGAACGGCTTTATTATCTTCCATTGTCACAACATCAAGAGTGCCGGAACCAAGATCAATGATAGTTACCGGGTCCGGAAGTGATCCATCAAGCATCAGTTTTAGAATTGCTGATACTCCCTGTGGATTTACAAGAACCTTTCGGATAGTAATTTCATAATTTCTATCTTCATATCCAAACTGAATTGTCTTTCCTTCCTGGTAATACTTCTCATCCAACTCCCTGTTCTGGTTTGTACAGCGTTCGATTGGAAGTCCTTCCGATAAGATGATATCATGGATATCTCCGCCACGTTTCTGAATCTCTTTACCGATTCCCGCAAGTGTAAATATCAAAGATGTTTCATCTTGCTTATGATCTGTTTTTGCGGTGCTTCTTTTTCCGCCTACTCCATAATATTTTCCATTGTAAAATACTACATTTTCCATTGATAAAGGCTTGGTATCGTAACGAACCAGACCGGATCTAAAACAGGAATTAACCGTTTTGGTATAACCATTTCCTCTATCAACACCTATAATCTCAATACTATTACTCATATATCTAAATCTCCTTTCGTTTTAATAATGATACCATATAAGTGCAACAATGTCAATTAGTGATGCAAGACACAAGAAAAAAATACCATCCACCTAATCACTAGATCAGGCAGATGGTATAATTTTATTATTTTGAAACCCAATGTAAAAATGCTGCAAAGATATCCTGTGCATAATATATGAATACAACAGCCAGCATACAAATTACCAATCCCAGGATATAAAATGGAATTTTTTTCTTATCACCAAGAATATTTGCAACAAGAGCTACTGCAATTATAATCGCAAAAATAATAACGATAATAATACAAACAATCTGAATTGCATTTAATCCTTGTAATGTTTTTTTGTACATCCGGTTAAAAAAACTGGTAGTATCCTCTTTTTCGGCAACATGTAGCGATCCATTATCATCAATATAAAACGCCTGCTCTGATCCGCTTAACTCTGCTCCCTTGCTTTCTGTTGAAATCTCTGTACTCTGTGCCTTTTCAGTTCCTCCTTCTATATCCACTATCGAGGTCTCTGCCTTAACCTGGATAATTGGTGCTAGAAGGAAGATAAACATAACAGATAGCAACGTGAAAAGTATTCTCTTTTTCATTTAATGCCCTCTCCTTTCATTCGTTCTTTTATTTACATACTTATAATACTGTAGAATTACAGCAAATTATAAGTAAAAATACTAATTTTTTCCATTTTTTGTAAATCCATTTTCACCGTATGATAAATATTGCGTAAAACTAGCACTGGCAGATATAGAAATTGTGCTTTGTTTCCCTTTATCCAAAACAGGAATATTATTTAGGTCGTATACGAGTAATGGGTTATGGTATACTCCGTTTATTATTAAACTCATGTGACAGTGTGTACCGGTCGAATATCCGGTACTACCAGCTTTAGCAATTTGTTGCCCTTTTTTTACGGTTTCCCCAGCTTTAACCAGCAACGAACTGTTATGCATATAAACTGTTTGAATAGTCTCTCCTTCCGAGTTCTTGCCATGATTAATTTGAACATAATTTCCGGCAGAGGAACTATATTGTGCAATTTCAACAACCCCATCTGCAGCCGCATATATTGGTGTTTCACTTGCACATGCAATATCAACACCTTTATGGCTTGTCGATGCTCCGGCTGTAGGACTTGATCTTGGACCAAATCTGGATGTAAAACTAGGTGAGCCACTTGCGTCTACTGGGAATAAAAAGTCAAGCTCACTGATCGTTCTTGCACTTCCAACAGGTATACCAGAAATAGTTGAAGCATAAGTATTACCAGATTCTTGTTTATCCTCTAAATTAGAAATAAAACTATCAGACCATAATGCTCCGGCCATTTTTACTGTTTCTTTCGCCATTGTTGTTCCATTAATATATGAATTTGTAAGTAAAATTAAATCTTCAATATCATTAGAAGTCAGGTAGCAGTTATATTTATCGTAAACCGTATCATTCTTTTCCAATTCATCTAATGCGTGGTAAAAATTATAGAATATCTCTCGATCATTTTCTGTCATAACACCGTTTGATGTCGCTGCTCCACCAGTTATGGATATTCCAGTATTGGAATTTTTTGTATTACTGTTAGGTGTTGTTGGCCTTAAAACCTCGTAAGTTGGAATTTGATGGCCAAATGTTTTTCCATGCAATAATTCGTATGCGCTTAATGCCTGTTTTTGTCTGTTTGTTGTCTCTGCTCTTACGCTGCTATCTCGATCATATTGACTTGGAATAGCAAATCGTTCCCACCCAAGAGCTATCGCCTTTGCTATTTCTGCAACATCATTTGAGGAATCCCAGGTTTTATTCTGTTCATACATCCATTGACATTTAGCATAAGCATATGTATTTCTTGTATCAAGTTCCATACATGCATATATGATCTGAGGTATTGCATCCGTCCACTCACATCCTATTGTTTTCGCAAGATTTTTTAAATTCGTTAATCGTCCATCTTTCCACTGACATAAACCTGAACAGCCGATACTATTCACTACATCCAAACTAAAGGAAGATTCGCTTGCCATATTTCCAAGAACAGCAGCCGCCTGGATTTCTGAAAATCCCCATTGTAATAGTCCATCCCATATCGTTTCAATTAATTCCTTTTTACTTCCATTGTATAACTGTTCAAATTTATTAGATCCACTTCCAATAGTTGAACCAGAACTACTACCTGAGTTTCCTTGTATACCATATTTTGCCACATTAGAATAGATCATACTATCAGCACCGGAATGTAAACTCAAAAAGCTATCATACGTCCTTGAAATAATAGGTTTATAGGTAGAAAAATTTGCCAGATAGTCATATAGGTAATTTGATTTACTGTCCTTCGTGTCACATCCCGTCTGATCTACAAAATCGCTATAAATACCTGATGATGTGGTATCTCTATATTTGTATAAATGAAATGTCTGTGCCGTATAAACAGGATTGCCAGCCCCATCGGTCACGATCGAGTAGGATGGATTTGCCGAAACAAAGGATTTTGCCTCTTGTAATGAAGAAAAATAAACGGTTGGAGAACTTCCAACTTGGGATGAACCATTTTCATTTAATGTTGCAGAATACCGTGATATGGTTTTATCTTCAACCAATATTTTTTCAACATTATCAGCCTCGTTTTTGGATTCTCCAGATTTAACCGCTTCCTTTTTTACCGAAGTTTCCGAATAATTATATTTAACAGATCCAGCAATACTAACTGCGCTGTCCAATATATCATAATCTTTTGTTTCTATTACTATATCATAAGGCTGATTAATTGATCTTTGTTTTACGGTTCCTGATACTTCATCGTAATAATCTTCTTTTACATAAGAACCCTTCATATGATTTGTCATTGTTGCTTTTTTGTATTTTAAAACAGAAGCGATTCCATAATCAGCAACGCTTTTTTCATCTTTTCCTGTCTCTACCCCGTATTTATCTCTTTCTTTTGATACAACATTTATGTGTCCGTTTTCATCGGTCAGGCCTTTTAATTCAAATGTATTTTCATCATAAGCTACCGGTTTTAAAAATAATTCAGGAAAAACATTATTTTCATCAAACAGATATCTATTCATACAGAATAAAAGGTTTGGATCAACATAATAATCGCTATCATTTTTAAAATAATCAACAACGGCATCATCATCCCCGGCCAATATAAGTTCCTGCTTTCCATCGGCTGTTTCTTTTATCTGATACACGCTTTTTTCTTTTGACAGAGTTTCATAATAAGACAAACAGGCCGCATTTGGATTGGACATTTTAGAAACTACCGTTTGACCTTTGCTATCACTATCTATTACGTTTCCGTAATCGACATAATTTTTTGTCTCTCCTGCATTTTCATTAAGAGCAAAAAAACCAAAAGTATATACTATAGATACGACAAGGAGAAGAACAACAGCAACAACAAAAACACGTTTTATAGATAATTTGGAACCTGTTTTAAGAATTGATCCGGCCACTTTTTTTGCGGCATGAGAAAGCCCTTTCCCTGTTTTTTCCCCTGCTTTTCTTAACCCTTTTCCAACCAAGGATGCCCCATTTTTTCTCTCATCCCCATTTTGTCCTTGATTATTTCCAAATCCACCACTTTCCATTTACCGTTTCACTTCCTCTTTTTTAATATTGCCGGGAGTATCCCGGCAATATGATTTATTATTTATTTGATAAGTCTAACGTAACAGCGTTTAAATATCGTGTAGAAACAAAAGAACCATCCTTTTGTTGTACATTTTTCGCTCTTGTCAGTCTGACATCTGAAAGTCCATAATCTCTAGCCAACCCTTGCAGCACTTCATCTCTGTGTGCAGTATCGTTATTTCTCCTGTAACTTTCAAGTGAAGTTGCTCTTGAAAACAAGTCTTTCGTATGTGCAATTTGTTCCGCCTCTTTTGATCCGGAATCAAGGTTTGGAACCGCTGTCGGTTCCGAAAGTGTAAATGAGGTAAATTGATTTCCGGCGTTTGTGTTGAAATTACTATAATCTTTTAAGGAATCTCCAAAATAATCCTCTCGAACCCTTTGCCTCTGTAAGTTAGCTAGATTAAACACGGAACCTGAAGAATTTGTATGTTTTTCATTTTCCTTTTCTGTCCCAAAGTTTCCAGAAGTGGAATCAAAACCAGAAGGTGAACCATTTGGAAGATTCGTAGATCTAATTGGGCTGTTCCCGGACATACCGGCAATACTACTTTCCATACTGCTAGATTCTGTACTGCTAGAATTTGTGCTGCTAGAATTTGTTCTACGATTTACAACATTTGAACTTGAAGCTGTACGATTACTACTTCTTCGCCAGGTAGCAGCTCCTACTGCTGATGTTCCAAATGCTGCTGCACCGGTAAGCGATTCGGCAACTCCAGATCCTACATTTGAAAGTCCATATTGAACATCAATCGAACCTGTTTTATCCTGTGTCGCCATATCATATCCTGCACCAATCGCTGCCGACCCAAGTCCGCCGACTGTTTTTGCTCCACCACTAAAAGCTCGAAGGGTGGAACTTACAGGATTAAATGATGATCCACCAGATATACTACCACCGCCAACAGCGGAAGATTTTGCTGCAGATGTTTTATCAATAATATTTGCTGCCCCTGATAAGCTACCTGTTACAACACCTGTGCCAGCAGCAAAAGCCCCTGATACACCGGCTCTTGCCGTGTTTGTTAAAGATGTTGCCTGCTTTAACATATCCGATGGAGAAATACCAAATATATTTGCAAATATCGTTGTTAATGGAATAAAAGACGCACAAGAAATCAGACTTTCAATCCCACGAAGTCCAACAGAATTTGTAACAATAAATCCATAAACTAAAGCGTGAAAACTCTGGATAAAAATAACACCAAGTAACTGTTTCAACCAATTTCCACAAATCAGTTTTCCTTTATATCCAAAACTAAACAAAGCAATGCATAAAGGAGAAATTATCATCAAAGCTGGAAGGAAAAACTGTCTTAATATATAAACTCCATTTACATATATCGCAATAAAGAAATAGACAAACTGATATAAAACAGCTCCAAAAGTTGCATATCCACCACCTGTATCTGCAAGTTTCTTATTTCCTATTAATACTCTCCAAATATCTACAAATTGGTAATTTAAAAGCAATAATATATACTTAAATATCACCCAAACAAAACAAATACCTATCAGAGAAATAATCAGATCCCGAATCCCTTCCAGTAAGGAAAATCTAGCGGTTGCCGATATTGTAGAAAACTGTTTTTTTACAAACAGGTTAATTACAGATATCGTAAGAATAGATAATGCAACAACAACAAATATCATAAACATAGATGAAACACCGGAAGTCCAACTATTCTGATACGCTCCATATACAAATGCCCTAGATCCTCTGACTCCGGAATTAAATACGCAATCTTCCATTTCATATAACTGCAACAATCCACGAAGCTGACCTAACACATTACGGGTAAAGCTAACGAACGAACTCTCCAAAGAATCCGTTTTAAAAATGTCAGCCGCATTTGAATAAGAAATACCCTGTTCATACAACATGCCTGCTTCTAAAAATAAATGTTCCCAGGTAATATACTCTGTATCATTTGTATTTGCCTTATCACTGATTGTAAGTTTGTTGGTTTCCCCGTTATCCAAAATATCGCCTTTTTTGTAACCGCAATATCCTTTTTTTACTCGCCAAGTAAAGGTTCTGGTCCGATCTTTGGATGAGTTACTTAAATCCGTGATCTGAACATTACAAGAGTTCGTATCATACTTGATTTCATAACTTGTTCCAACATCCTTATTCTCAATAACTGCATTTCCGCCAGCCTTATTACTTCCTGCCGTAACAAGGTAATAAGCTGATTCTATTAATGTTGAAACATTTGTGTAAGATTTTCCACCATTTATAAATAATAAGGCTTCTGTAAAATCCGTACATATTTCATCCATAACATAATACGCCCGGTTAATATCCGCCGTTGTAGCGTCATAATCAGCATCAAACGGAAAAGTTAAAGGCTTTGCTTTCGTTGATTCGTAATTTGAATCCAGTGATCCATAATCAAATGCTTTTGGATCATAATTTCTTTTATTACCGTCAGCAGGAGTGTTTAGATCCGTGTCCTCAATTTTTATATTAAACTGTCCGATCGTATCACTTTTCAGCTTTGTATCAAGGGTAACGTAAACATTATATTCTCCAATTTTTGCTACCCCGTTACCAACTGGAACAGCATTATCAATCGAAGATTCTTTTTTTGTCTTTTCAGTGTTATATCCAATGCCTTTTATGGACAATCTACCTTTTTGATAAGAATATTCGTCCTGAACATTTGATGTTAGGAGCAAACTATCATCAAAAAAAGCAGATATACGCTCTAACTCTACATCAACACCAGAATAAATAACCTGAAACTTATACATACAGGAATCTTCGTCTATAAAACTAGCAAGGTAAGCATTATCCCTCGCCTCAGTATGCCCTATAATTTTGAAAAAGCAAAAACTACATCCGGTTAAAATCAAAAAGAGAATCAGTTTTCCCCTTATATATTTTCTAAGAGACATATCATTCACCCCCAGCTTTCAGATATTCCTTTGACAACATCTTATCCTCAAAATTAAAACTCTGTGAATGAGCAACTACCGTTTCTTTTCCAATCTTTAACAGGAAATCCCCTCGGTCAGCAGATAAAATAAACTGCTTCTCTCCATCTGTAAGAAGGAATCTACCTTCTACTGCCGCAATATCTTCCGGCTCATGGTTAAAGAACATTTTTACCGCAGAGTTTGATAAGATTGCAAGTCCTTCTTTTCTTGTAGCAAACTCCCGGAAATTCTGTGTGATGCAAAATAAAGAGCCATTATATTTTCGGATACGTCTTGCGTAGTTTTCAAGACATCCTGCTGTATAGTTCGTTCCCTTGAAACGATCAGATAACATCGTCCATGCTTCATCACATACAATTCGCTTCTTGGTTTTTAGATCCGTCTTGATAAATCGTGTCCAAATCCAGGTCATTATAACGTACATAACGATTGGACGTAAATTCTCATCATCAACACCTGAAAGATCAAAGTCAATACATGGATATTCTGTTAAGTCCAAATCAGCATCCTCCTGGTTTTCATCAATATCCAGTTTTGTATAACAATCAAATAGATCATAAATTCCACCTTCAGCAAACTCAGATAATGATTCTGCAAAATTATATAAGGCTGCATCACCATACTGATCGGCATACTGAAAGAATATAGCTCTGGCATCTGAGATTCTTGGCATCTGTTTTTTTACTTTTTTGCTAACGTATGATTCTGTATCTTCATCAAAATATTTAATCTCATCATATAAACTATTTGGGCCCTCAGTGAATCCAAAATTGTTATAAAGCATCTGTAAACAGGTTGCCACATGCGCATGTACAACACTATCTGCTATATATTCCGGTCGCATAATACCAAACATACTTATAAGTTCCGATACTTTGCCCTTAATGTCTATTTTTTGAACTCCAGTAGGGCGACCATCCTTATCCATTTCATACTCAACCGCAAGATCAAATGGGTTTAACATACAATTAGATCCAATAGCAATCTTCACACACGCCCCACCGATAGCTTTGGTTGGAACAACAAACTCGCCCTCTACATCTATAATTGCGGTTTTAACTGCATCAATCAAAATAGATCGGTTTGTAAGTAGGGAAGCAAAATAGGATTTACCAGATCCGGATTTACCAGATATAAAACCATTTGCATTAGACAATAAACGGAAATTAAAAAAATCAATATAGATCATCTTCTTTAAATATTTATTGATTGCGATTGGAATACCGCCAGGATGGTTTATATCCGCATGGTAAAACGGAAAAAAGTCAGTCAAGGCTTCCGTATCTATATTCCGTCCAAATTTCGGTACTGAATTAACCGCATACGGAGAACAAGTTTTATATCCCTCTATGTCTCTCATAAAGAGTGGAGATAAAATAATTTGATCGCCGTCAAGTCTGGACATTAATTTCTTTGATTCTTTATCTAAGGTCTTTTTATCTGCATTATAGAGAGCCACAAAAACGGATAATATAAACATTTTTGCGTAGTTTTTTTCTACCTTTTTACGTTGTGCGTATAGATCAGCGATTTTATCCTGCAGCCATGTTATATTTTTATTACTTTCTCTCTGATATTCTTGTAATAGCTGCGTTTCATATTTTGTTATCTCACTTGTAAGCGTATCTTTTGCTATTTTATCTTTAATCGGATCTATATACTCGATTACATCCAGATCTCCTTTTTCATTATCATCAACATATTTTTGCGTATTACTGTGGTATAATTTATCCATAAATCCTACATCGACAGTAGGTGGATATCCATTTACAGCAAAAGTCCGAACATAATTATCATCTACCTTTAAGCAGTCCTCATTGTAACCAATATAAGACGGTCCTAATACCTGGGCGGTATCTCGGCAGGCATCTATCATGTTCTGATCAGATTTTCGTATGTTTTTATCACTTAAAACAACACCCTGTTCCTTTTTCATAATTCGTTACACACCCCCATTCTATTCCATGTAATCCGGAAATTCTTGAAACTCAGGCTGAATAGCATCACCTGGAGTATTATACTGTAGTTCATCTATATGATTTTTTATATAATTATTAAACTGGTTTGCATATCCATTTTCACTAGCTGCGTCAAAAGACTCAATCATGTTTTCTGCCGTAGATTTCGATTTATCATCCTGTTTAAAGCAATCCAGACAATCACAAAGATACTTATAAAAAGCAAGTTCTTCTGCAGAGCAGGAATCTTTTACCAAATTTGTCTTAATATTGTTCTTAGCTGATTCTAATATTGAATCCAGTATTTGACGATCGGACAGTTTACCATCTGTCTTGCCTCTAATAACTGAAGTTTCATACTTCCCTAATGCAATATCTCTAGCGCACATATACATATCACGTTTATAATAAGCATAAAGGACTTCTGCTATCTCCGGTTTATCAAGAACTCTTACATTTAATCCACAACTGGCAAGACCACCAGCCACAATCGCACACCGGCTTGTAATTTCTTCTTTTATGAATTTATTAATCTCATCTTCTGTCAGTCCATTCATATTCTGTAATTCATATTCGTTATACATTACAATTACATATTTTCTTTTTATTTTTGTGGTATTTGTAAAATACTTCTGTTCCGAATTGACCGCTTTTAAAAATTGATCTGCATAATCTTTTATCTGTGGAAATCTCTTTTCCGACTGTCTTATCTTCGCTTCTGTCTGTTTGTTTCTCCGTTTTTCATCCAATTCCTTTGACTGTATGTAGATAGCAATAGGAAAAGTTAAAGTGTTAAGAAAACGATGATATAATATTTCGTGTGTTCTCTGCTCAATTCCACTCAATAGATCATAATTAATAGAAGAACACTCAATTATCATACGGAATGTTCGGTTTCCAATCTGCATAATATTATTGTCTATTTCTTTTAATGGAACAAAATCACTTGTATCTCCGACCTCAGTAAATTCTTGGCTTACTTCATCTTTAAATTCTATACCCTTATTTTTTGCTGCCATTTTATTTAACATGTCCGGCTTTGTTAATACAATAATCATTAATACAATTACAAACAATACAATAATAGCCGCAATTACACCCATTACGATCGTAAACGCATTTCCCATATTTATTCCGATACTCCCTTCTCATCTACTTTAAACACAAATTCAGAATGACCACCCTTTTTGACATACCTTTTTATCGTGTTTTTGTATTTATGTTTTATGTATAAATATTCCGGTAGTGGAATATCATTGATTTTCTTAAAAGCAAAAATAAATCCAGCTATCAAAACTGGCATACAAATTAAAAACGAAAATCCAGAAAAAAAAGAAAAAGTAACAAATATAGAAACAGCGTACAATCCAATTCCAATTACACAATAAAGAATCTGCCTACTATCTATAATTCCCCATAATATCTTTTCTCTACCTCTCGTATCTGGTGGCATTGAATGCATAATACCTTCTCCTTTCATCCTATCGAAACATCATATATAACAAACCAGCTAAAGTTCCCGCCCCGCCAAGAATAGCCAATGCCATCATGCAAAGCATAAATTGTGTAATGGCATTTTTCCTCGATTGTGGATAGGAACTTGACATTGATATTCTCGAAGCATTTATTTTTCCCAATGTAATAATAATAATAAGAGACACTCCGAAAATTACACCAGCAATGATTGTTAATCTCTCCATTACCAAGTTATATACTTCGGTTACTTTCTCGTTCTCTGATCCGTAACTGTCAACTTTAGCAACATCACTATATCTGCCACTAAAATTTATATCCAAATTTGTGTCCTGGCTACTTTCTGTAGTCGTTGCTGCCTGGGTTTTCACCGGAATGAATCCAATGATTAAGAAAGACAGTAATAGTAAAAATAATATTTTTTTCATACTCTCACTACCTCAACAATCCATAGACAAATATTGCATAAACAAAATATCCGCCCAAGAGCATTACACCAAGTCCAGATGTCAATATCTTAATGAGTGCTATCCACTTTTTTCCTGCTTGTCCAGATAATCCGCTGCCTGCAAATTGAACAATATTAACCATAAAATATACCAGACAAATAAAAGCTAAAACACCGGTAATACCTGTCGATGCTACATTGGCATGATTAAACATATCATTCACTTGATTTTTAACGGAATGCTTAGATTCCTTATCCTTAATAACTATATTCCCATTTTTGCCCCCGGATATTTCCAAGTTTCCTAATCCATTATTCGGGTCTGTTTCTGTCGTATTCTTCTTTAAATTTCCGGTATAAAAAGAGGCAGATAACGCCTGTGTTTTATGTACCGGGCAAACTATAAAGAAGATCAGTACCATAATTCCCACAAACCAAATCCGCCTCATCATAAACACACCTTCCTATTTCAAATAATTCCAGAATAAACCAAATACTGCAGTTGATACACCAAGTAAAGCCGTACCTACCCCAGAGATAATCATTCCAATTATAGCGTTCCTTCTGGAAGCAGATTGTCCATTCAAACTAGATGCCTGGAAATTTGTCACACAGAAAATAAAAATACCAAGACATACAATAGCCAAAAATCCTGTGATACCAGTAACCGTCATACGTCCTTTTTCATAAATCCAGTTCCAGAATGTTTTCTCGTCCTTTTTAGAATCAAAAGAGGTGTTTAATTTACCATTTTTATCCATGCTTATTTCTAACTCATTTGGTCCAATACCGGAAGATGAATCCTTCGTTGTCTCTTCCGTTGTCGTTTTCGTTGTCGCTTCCGTTGTAGAATCTTTTTTCGTTAAAACTCTACTTGTCTGGTTAATTGTTATAGCGTGTACCTCATGCTGTGGAACGAACATGGTAATAACTGGAAGTATAAAAGCAAACACCGCTACCATGAAAATAAAATAATAGTTACTCTTTGATCTCATTTTTGAAATCCTCCTTTTTTTCTTTTTTTCTTATTATACTGTTTTTTTACGACAAATTATAAGGTAATAACGGAAGAAATATCTGTTATTCCATGTATTTTCAGATTTTTTTCAATCTTCTCCATTGCTTCATTCATAATACCTTTAATTCTGGGTTGCGATAAACCATATTTTCTGGCTATTTCAATTTGCGTCAATGATGAATGTCCTTCAAATCCATAATAATCATTAATAATATCCTGCTCTCTCTCTGTTAGCAGGGTAAGCGATTGTTTTATCATTTCTTTTAATTCAACATTCCCATAATCAATTGTCGATTTTTCATCCGGCATACAGGAAAAGAAACTATCACTTGCTTCATTATCTGGATTTGTTAAGCAATCTCCTGAAATAATATTCAGATTATACCCCCTTCTCTCCTTTAGTAATTCCCTTGCAAATTCCTTACATTCTTTATCCATGCAAGCATAAGCGTAGGTAGAAAACTTTACTTTATCTTTTTTATATGTATTCACAGCTTTGGCAAACCCTACTGCACATGCCTCATAAATATCCAGATCATCACATATGTAAGATCTCTGTTCTAGTTTGTCATTCTGATATAAATAAGTATATTTTTTTGCTACATGCTCAATTAACGCTGAATTATCCCTGTAAAACTCCTCTGCCTCAGAAGGGGAAATATACCCTTTAAAAACCAACCGTTCAAAGCTACGAGATATATCGCTTTGAATAAATATATATATATATTTCCCTCTACGATATTCTTTACATACCTTCAAGCGATCCGCTTCATTTGCCTCATATAATTCTTTCACCTCTTTAATTAATGATTCATACTCTTTATTTTCAATGTCAGAGGTATCAGAGAATGAAATAAATCCAACTGACTGATTTTCATTTATTGAAACTTTATTTAACGAAGATTTGTAAACAATAATTCGTTTTCTGTCTAATCCTGTATTCCAATTATCTTTTTTCTCCATAATCTTCCCCCATTATTCTGTCTACGATCCAGTTAATCTCTTTTCTCACTTTCCGTTTCCCTCTTTGATAATAGCACCCAAATTCACTTGCAGCAGCAACAAAACCTGAGACATCACTGGATACGGTATAAATATCGTTTATATTTAACGCATTACTTATATACCTTGTATCTATACTGGAAGATACATACCGATTAATAATAAGGGCCGATTTTCCACGCATACCCGTTTGCGATAAATAATTTTCAGTTTTTTTCAGAACAGAGAAATCCTGTATCACGGATAAAAAAATAATATCAGCAAGCGTACTCAACATTTTTTCATATGATGTACTGTACCCGAATTTTGAATCAAGCACTATATAGTCATAAGCTACTGCCAACTGCTCTATCGCATTGTTTAAATGTTCCATATCTCCATTTTCATATAACCCTCTTGATACCCGGATAAATTCCAAGTTATCCGGTATTGTTGAAAATAGATCTTCATTATTATTTGCTCCATACATTAGCTTCTTTTTATCGAGGCAACAATTACTCTTGATTGTACCATTTGCAATATTCTCCGCAATCTGATCCAATGTGTAACCATCTGTCGGCAAGTTTAGTTTTTCGTAAAGTGCTATATCACTGGATATTCCATTAACGAGTAATACTCTCTTATCCGGATTCCTTATAGCCAAACAAAAAGCTGCATTTATAGCATTTGTAGTGGTTCCGACACCATCAATCAATCCTGTAAACACAATTTTTTTTGCGAGCTGACGTTTCTTTAAAAACATCATACTAGCCGGCATATTATCCCCAATTAATACATCGCTTTCTCGATGAAATGAATCATGTAAATCCAGCTTATACGACTCTTGTTCAATTATTTGTGACTGGATTGCTCCGTTATTCTCCTGGAGATCCGGCTGAAAGGGCTGTGACGGCTTTATTGCTTTTACTTCTACAGTCGAATTATAACTATTTGTTACCGTCTGTTGCTGCACCTGTAATGGACTATATTCGTTTTCTGTATTATAGATAGAGTTAATTTCTTCTACTGAGCAAAGATGAAATACCAATCCGGGTCTGCTATTGTATTCTGAACTTATATAATTGGCTGGTATAGATTGCTGCATAAGAACCGAAGTACCGGTATCTTCATACTCATCATTTCCAGATATGTATTGATCTACGTTATTATTTGATTCAGAATAAGCGATATTATCCGATGATAACGGAATATCTGGAACCTTATCTATAAAGGAATCAGTTACTTTTACAGGTTCTTTTACCAAGATAGGTTCTTTTACAGAAACTTTTTCTTCTGGCTTTAGTTCATTATTTTTTGACGATCCACGATTGAAAAATCCCTTTTTCTTTTTCGTTTCTGAATTTACCGCTATTCTAACCTCTGAGTTGGGTTTTACAGTAATATCCGAATTTTCTTCTCTCTCACCAAGAAGATATGCAATATCCTTGTATTCTCTCTTTGTTTTAACAATCTCTACAATATCCTTAAGGCTTACTTCATCTTCTCCAACTGCTATATCGTAAATACCAAGTCCTATCAATTTCTTATAAAAAGATGATCCAACCTTATATCCGACTGCAACAATTATAATTCTACAAGAAGAAGTTCTCCTTACCTTTTCTACCATATCCATGAAAGTCATTCCAATACCAGATTTTCCAGATCCTTCCAAGCTGCTTGACAGCAATAAAATATCCGGATCTTCCCTCAATACAATATCCGGAACTTCATCTACATAGGATGCAGATGTTGTATAAGAATAATCTTTCGTTCCAAGTCTTTTCTTTAAGTGTATTTCAAAATCTGATAAATCAAATGCAATACATATTTTTTCCATTTTTTTACCCCACGCATATATACAGGTTATTTATTCCAGCAAGTGATTGGATTAAATCCGTAAATATCACTATACGCCTTTATCAATTCGTCAACACTGTTGTAAATTGTCTTATTTGCATAATCTAACCCCTGATGGAATATTGAATCTGGTTCGATAGTTGTCCAAAAATCCGCAGTTCCACAGATTCCATTTATATAATAACCGGTATCCGTTTCCTGAATAGAAAAGGATAACTCAGATGATAAACTATTAATCATATCAGAAAACAAAGGAATATTAGTCTTATCATGTAATAATTCTGTCTGACCGGAAAAAGCAAGTATTCCGTCAGAAGTTCTTCCTGTAACGCTTCCATTTGATATAGAATTTAAAATTGATTGAAAGAAGTCAGCGGTAATTAATTCGCCTTTCATTCCTTCTCCGATCCGAACCATACTGTTATTAAACATAGATCTCCATTTATCTGTTAGTGCAACTACATCTGAAGAAAAGACCTCATTATCGTGTGCAAGGATAGGATCAGTATATATGGATTCATAAGGCACACATAGACTGGCTGCACAAACATAAGTACCCTGTTCATCTATCCAAATTAATACACCTGGATATCCGTAATCAGAACCAGGCTCGTAAGTGTAGCCATTAAATAAAAGGGAATCATCTGGGATATTTCTCATATTGTTCACTTTCCCATTTGATTCTGTATCTGTACCACCATATCTGCCATAACAGATATTAAAGAACATAAAATTAGGATTCACATAGCCACAGATACTCAGACCAAGTTCTTTAACATCGTATGGTGTTCCCGTCATAAACTGGTCTAATTTTGTTCCAAGCCAGGCTGTATTAACGGAATCCCCTTTTATATAAGTATAGAATTTTTTCCCATAACAGGAATTAATATCGTGGAAAGTATCTCGGAGTTTGATATCGGTTTCTGATAATTGCTTAACTGGTTCTGTGTTTGTAGTGGTCTTTTTTTTCAAAATGATGTAAAAAATAGATAAGCCAAATAATATAACAAATATCACAATTAAAATAATAAGCCAAAGTTTGTTAATTTTTTTCTTTTCTGATTTCATATGTAATTAATGTATTTCCCCTTTCTTTAATTCTACTACCTGTATTTATAATATAGCAAAAATAGGTAAAAATCAACAAAACTTACCATTTTATAGCATAAAATAGACAAATACAAAAATTCCACTTGTGGAATTTTTACAAATTTACCCAAAAAAAGAGACTTGGTTTTTACCCCAAGTCCTCTCTTTTATTAAGCACGATTTATAGTTGGAACAGACACCATTGATCGCAAATAAGAAGAAAAACACTTAACCATATTGGTATTTTTCTCATACTTCTTGTTTCGTAGCATCTCTCTTTCTTTTTCTACCGGGATTTTGTACTGTTCTGAAACCATGCGTTCTGCTTTCTCTACCAGAACTGCAACCTCATCCGTAGAATGAGCTTTTAACATAGAAAAATAATTAATGCCATGCTGCATACAAGTAAATTTCATATCGTCATATCCTTTTCCAAGGTTTTCATCCCAGAATAAAAAATAGGTCTCAGCACTAGGAAACTTACGATGTAAATACTTAGCAAAATTAATACCTGCATCTAACACCTGAATTTTTTCATACAAATCCATATCAAATACAATCATAAATCGTAATGGCTTTTTTTTGTATTCTGGGTGTTGTTTTATTATTTCTTCCACTTCGTCTGCAACATAAGTAAAGGTATTAACTCCCTGAATGGATAATGCTGTAAATCCATCTTTACAGATTTCGTTCATTTTAAAAAAGCCCTCGCCAACATAAAAGGTGTTTGTTTTCTTTACCGTAGGGAAGAATACATGCACCGGGCTTCCAGGACTTGATCCTAGACCCCTAACATGCCCTTTAAGTTTTTCATAAGTAACATTCCTTGATGAAACATAGAAATATTTCATCCCTTTATTTGCTGACTTCTGATTCAGATTACGCATTTGCAAAGCCATAATCTCTCCAATCGTATTTTTTAATGGTATTCCAATACATTCTGGACAAGGATGCTTAAACATCCATCGACCTAATGACTTACTATCATCTTGGTACTCCATAAAAAATCCTGGCACACCGAGTAGATTATTATAAGCAAAATCCGGGTATTCCTTCCTAATAGACAGTATCAGTTTGTCAATACTGAAACATTCCTTATAGGTGAAAAATCCTAAGTCCTTAATTTCCTGCTCTGTTAAATGCCGGTTTTCAAGCAAGTATTTTCTGTGTTCTTTTGATAAGGCGAACTGTGGCATACGAAGCAAATGAGAATAAACAAGATTACAAACATCATCCGGTGCTTTTGATGTATAATCTTCACTGATCTTCTCATCTATCATACGGTATACTTTTGTATCTCCCTGGAATTTTTTTATAGCATCAGTAGAACCATTAATAGATTCATACTGTTCTAGTGTAATATCTCCAAGCCGATATGCAAGTATTACACACGCCTCAATATAGGATACATTATTAAAGTGTGCATATAGCGTTGCTGGTCCACCTTTAAAATCACAACTAAAACATGAAAATACATTTTTTGACTTTGTAATAGAAAACATGCTATGGGTAATACATGAATCACCCTTTTTCCCAATCTTTCCGCAATTTGGACATTGTGAGAAAATTTTATCTCCCCGTGTCCTTGTCATGTATCCAGCCTCATTCAGTAATTGCTCACACGGAAATTCTCTTGCTTTATGAAACGCCAGATCCTTTAATTCATTAATCTCACTCTGTCTCATGCGTATTATCGCTCCTTTCTTTTTCTTTTTCCGTTTGGAATAATCTTTTATACATATATATATTACTGTAGTTTTACAGTAATTTATAAGCAGAAAATTAAAAAAAATGCCCTGTTCTACCAAGGCATTTTTTATACTTTTTCAAAATCTATTAAGCCATCTCTGTAACGACATCTTTTTTGACTTTGAAATCTAACATATATTTCTGTTTTTCTGTGTTATGTTCTATGCTGACTTTTAAATACTTACAAACCGGAGTAAAGCCATCATATCTGACATCATCAGTCCAGAACACAACCTTAACCGGTGTCGCTTTTTCTAAAAATGTGAGCTGTTCGTCTGTTGGATTTTCTCCATATTCAAGAATTGTATTACCATCTTGATCTTCTATCTCGTGTTCCAATCCTTTAAATCTACCAGAGAATAAACCATGTTCAATTCCCCATTCGGCTTCTCCTTCACAGCCGACCCGGATAATCTTACGATCCGGTGTTATAAATTCTATTGTTTCGAGTTGTGGAGATAAAATATCATCGGAACTGTCCATGAAATTTGTTTTAAATGAGAAATACATTCTAGCCATTGATTCCACTATCCTCTTTAAAATGATATTCCATCAGATCAGCTATTTTAAGGTATTCGTCTGCAACCTTTCCATTTCTGGTTTGCTTAACCTGTTCCCGGAACTCGGCAATCGTTCCATAGAAGCAGCCACATATAACCCTTGCCTCACCATCACGACATCTAAAAAATGTTGTTGGTCTATATTCGGTTCCAAATCCCTTAATCACCGCATAATCAGCGTCACCGGATACCTTAGCAGAACCGGATACCTTAGCAGAACCAGATACCTCAGCATCACCGGATACCTCAGCATCACCGTATACCCATGCAGAACCGGATACCTTAGCAGAACCGTATACCCATGCATCACCGGATACCCATGCATCACCATATACCTTAGCAGAACCGTATACCCATGCATTACTGGATACCTTAGCAGAACCGTATACCCATGCAGAACCGGATACCTTAGTATCACCATATACCTTAGCATCACCGTATACCCATGCATCACCGTATACCTGAGCATCACCGTATACCCATGCATCACCGTATACCTGAGCATCACCATATACCTTAGCATCACCGTATACCTTAGCAGAACCGTATACCCATGCAGAACCGGATACCTTAGTATCACCATATACCTTAGCAGAACCGGATACACATGCATCACCGGATACCTCAGCATTACCGTATACCTTAGCAGCACCGGATACATTAGCATCACCGGATACCATGGCATCACCGTATACCTCAGTATTGCCGTATACTCCAGCATTACCGTACACTTTAGCAGCACCGGATATATTAGCATCATCGGATACCATGGCATCACTGGATACCTGAGCATCATCGTACACCTTAGCCTCACCGAATATCCAAGCATTACCACTCTGGCTTAAATTGTCCTCTTTTTCAATCCAGCCGCCTAAGTCTCCTGCTTTTACACCATATTCCTCAATATCAACAAGAGCCTTTATTCTGAAAAGTTTCTTTCCATCGGCGTTAATCATGGATTCGTTTGTTAATTCATATTTCATCTTTTATTTTTACTACCTTTCCGCCTGCCAGTTCCGGCAGGCTAATTGTTGTTAATTAGTTACTGCCGATTCTGGCATTTTTAAAATATAGTTATAATAGATATGTCAGAGAATCTTATAAATACTCTGGATTATCAAATGAATTACCTATTATTTCATATACCGTATCCAAGTCTGTGCAAAACGAAATATCTTTTACTGATTGAACAATAAATTTACCAAAATGATTATATTTCACATATCCAGTAAATTCATAAATTATCCCATCTTTGCAATATTTTGCTATCACAATATCACTTTCCCAGATATATTCAAATTTTCCACTTCTTATACCTGTACATTGACACACCGTAGATGGAAAAACTTCATAACATTCTTCTAGTGCATCTGCCACTATAAAATGATGTCCATTTTTCTCATCACCTGACTTCGGGATATATATATAACTTCCAATAACCCATTCTTTGTTATCCACTCTTTTGGCTTTATATAAATGCCTTTTATTCATTAATACTCCATTCTGCCTACCATTTTTAGTAGACCAATTTCTCTGCCTGCTGGCACATAAAGGTTTTTGAAATTCTATCTATACACCGATATCATCACCGGGTAATCAATGTTTCCAAAATCCCTACCAAACAAAACCACCATATTATGATTTTCTGCTGCAACAATAGAAAACCACTGGTTGTCTGTCTGATAATTTGGTTTCAAATTAAGTAAGAAAAGCTGCAGATCACTATTACAGCCTTTATGCCACCGGTGTTCAACCGTATATATGATCCGATTTAACAGATCCTTTTCTTCCGGTGTTAATTTATCTACCGCTGTTTCATCCAAGTTTTTATTCCATCCATTTCTGAAATGAAATAACATATGGAATTGAACAACTGGTGTTTTTCCACTTATGGAATTTTCAGTAAATGTAACTTCAGACTGCTTTATCATAATGATCCACTCCTTCCTTGTTATTAATTTCTAAACCAAATATAGCCGTTGGATAAGCCGATACCATTTCTTCTAATGAGTTAAAGTTATCTGCATAACGATCCGTTCCATCATCAGGATTGATTATGGAAAATCTGTGGTAATCGGATAACCACAATTCGATTGCAACACATCTCGGAATTAATATAAAATACTGCTCCAATTTTGCTTTTAAATCTTCCCTTAGATCAGAATATTCTAACTGCTCATAATAAAGACGTAATGAATTTTCTGCGGCTGCTTTTACCATTCCTGTTCCTGTATAATATTTTTTTACAAGTTCAGCAACCGGTAAAATAATATTAGAAACTGCAAATGAAGCAACCTTTTCGTCATTATCATTACAAAGCCGTATTAATGTTCTAAGTTCCAGGTCAGACCTCATGGCTGTACATGCTCTTACTCTCCAGCTTTCATCTTCCGCCAGAATATCTGTGTATTTCCCGGCTAGATCTTCGTTTTTTGCTAACTCCTTTCTTACAATTTCATCCTTACTTTTTATAAGGTCCTTCATAACATCTTCAGAATTTGTCATTTTTGCAAGAATTAAATCATATTCGTTTCTCATAACACATTCAACTCCTTCTTCATATTTTTAGTTGAAAAGAACAAGCCTGTAATTTTTTTACAGGCTGCCTTTTCTAGTTCCAATGTGCTGCATGAAGCATTTCATAAGCCTCTGTTCGTACAGAATAGCTTGGATCTGATTTTAATAATTCAACCTGATCCTTTGTTCCATATCGAACAATACATCTTCTAACTTCCGGTTCTGGATCACACAAGAAATATTTTACTTTGTGAGGTGCTACATAAGAACACGCCCTTACTGCAGCTCGTCTGACATCTGGTGATGAATCTCTGGATAAACGATCAAGGATTTCTAACTCATCTTTTGAAACCTGTTCTCTAAGTCTTTCAATTCCGAGAACGACACCCTCTCTTACATATGGAGAAGGATGTCTTGACAGTTTCTTTAATCCATAGCTCCAAGCCGAAGCAATAACGAATAAGACCTTTGGTGATTCTTCATCCCATGATAACATCAACTGCTTTAACACCTTTTTCTTACCCCTTTGTGCAACAGCCAAACGAACTCGTTCGCTTTCGTCACATGCTAAATCAGACAATATTGCCTCATCTCCATATTTAGCAAGAGCAATCTTACTTGCTACATCTCCGTTTTTAATAATGCTATTTACAGCATCGAAACAACTGAAAAAACTAAAAATACTCATAATTATCGCTCCTTTTTGTTCCTATTCCCTATTTGGGATAATAACTTGCTCGTCCTGATCGGACATTTCCTTTGTTTTCGGGTTAAATCCCAAGAATCTCTTTTACCAAGGATTCTATTCTTTCCTGCATCTCATCATAAGAACATATCTCTGTGTCTTTAAATGGGGGATAAAGTTCATAATCCATAAACCAGGATTTTCCTTCATTCCAGATTCCACCAGTACAAAAACAGAGATTCCCGTTTTCCAAGATTCCAAGATTGTCAACCTTCATCTGAGATTCTACAAGATCTGAGATATAATCACTTATCGGTTTTCCACTTGCTAAATGATAATTTTTCCCTTTCTCAATCACCCAAAAACTACGCAACTTGATAATTTTTTTAAAATCATCTCGTTTCATTTAAAATCACTCCTTTTTGTTCCTATTCCCTATTTGGGATATCTATTATTACAATTATATTATACTGTTAGTTTGTTGGAATTTATAAGGAGATAATGGAAAAAAGTAAAAAAAATAGGCATCCATTTGGGATACCCTGATTTATACTCTGGTAAGGACAAGATAGTTATATGGCGTAGCTGTTCATTACGAACATAAAAAAAAAGGGGGGGATGACTACGCCATATAACGAGAAAAATAAAATAAACTTCTTAACTAGAATATCACATTAATCGACATTATACAAGGTTCATCATTTTATTACATCGTTTTCAGTATTCTATCTAATGTAGGGCGACTTATTTTTAACAACTTTGCAAATTGTACTTTCGTAATTTTTCTGGACATATATTTTTCATACAAAATTTCAAACCTATCCTGATCTATATTCTTTAGCTGACCACCCTTATATTTACCTTCTCTTTTTGCAATATCAATTCCCTCTCGCTGTCTCTCCAGGAGATTAGCCCTTTCAAATTCGTAAATAGCTGCGATCATCGTAACCATCAATTTTCCTGATGCTGTATTTGTATCTATCATTTCTTTATTGCTGACCAAATTAACATTCTTCTTTTTCAACATTTCTATTATATCTAATAGATCCCTAGTGCTTCTAGCAAGTCTGGAAAAATCATGGATGTAAATAGTATCCCCTTCACGGACAAAATCAAGCATAGCCTGAAGCTGCTCTCTATTGGTATCTTTTGCAGATTTTTTTTCTGTAAACCACTTATCAATATTATACTTCTGTAGCCCTTCTATCTGCCTTTCTTCATTTTGCTCTACCGTACTTACTCTTACATACGCAATATTCATAATTTACTCCCTTATTCCATTCTGCATTTTATTTAATTAACAATATGTAAAAACGAAGTCTTTAACTTCATTTACAAATTGTTAATTAAATAAAAAAACAACCCTGTTTTTACATAAAACTATATATAAAAATCTGTATATACAGGGTGTACCCTGTTTTTACACGAAAAATTGAGTTTCTTCCTATTAATATATGTGTTTTAATCTCTGCTACCAAGAGACTTATGCAATTCTGTATCATAATTGGCATACTCCGGATATCGAAGTTTTATAGCCTGCCAAAAGAACGGGGCATAACAGCAGCAAAACAGATCCTCAACCGTATAATTTTTTACTTCCATTAATTGAGTACCAAGATCCTTGCCTTTATATAAATTCTCAGTTGGTGTTCCATTACAATACAGATTAAAAGCCAAACGTACCACTTTAAGCGTTCCGCTAGTCTGCCATCCGTGAGTGATACATTCCGGATTCACAAGCCCACTCTTAAAATCATAAATATCCTCTATGTGGTTTCTTGTATCGGCACTTATTCCAAGGCAATAACAAAGAGCCTTATGGTATTCATCATCATAACGACACTTTTGCAACGATTCTTCGTAAAATTTCTTATGATTGTCACTTATAAATACTATATCTTCATTTTTAATCATAAACATTCTCCTGAACTTATATATATTCCAATAGTGGAATTTCCATTATTTTTCCAAGTTATCACACTCGACCACATAGCAAATGGTTCTATCACTTAATTTTCTCATTTCTCTAATATGTCTGTGTATGTTTGCAACATCTTCATCGGATAAAGAAACAAGATCCGGCGGCACCGCCTTACAAATCAGAGCGGTCCCTGCTAACAACCGGCTTCTATCCTGGTTTAAAATTGTAACCATTCGTCCTTTCAACACTCCTGCATCATCCACTATTACAGCATAATTAATTCCACCAATCGGAACAGAAGTAATATCATGGCCACCATATCCATGACAATCTATTTCATCGTCAAAAGATTTTACACTATCCTCTATCTCAACCACTTTAACTGCCTCAGTTATATCCGGGCAATTTTCAGTTACTTTTACCATACGAAGTTTTTCCATTGATCCTCTCCTTTAAAAATAAACATAAGTTAAATTTTCCATGCGCTAATTCTCTTTCACCTTTTTTCTTACAGTAATTTCATTTCTGCCAAGCAACTAATAGCAAGATCTGTAAAAATAGAAAAATCGGTCGCTGTTTTTAATGTTTCTGCTGTATAATTGCACCTAATTCCATGCTGCCAGCTAATTAACTTTCCATCCTTATAGATATCCATAGATATGCCATCTTCCTTTGTATCTATATATCCGATGTTATAATAAAACCCATTTCCCAAGGTTTCCTTGTGAAAAACTTCAAATATATTCATGCTCCGGGTTCCGTATTTTGTGTAGCATCCATTAATGTAATCTTCCATACATTCCTATACCTCTTTCCTTCCTATTTTACTTCCGCATTATCTATTCGATCTTGCAACACTGACTTCCACGACAACATAGAATTAACCGCAACGAGAACCATATTATCAATCGTATTGTTTATACTGCATTTATCAGCCAACGCTTCCTTCTCTACATCATCGAGAGAACATAACTTCTGTAGATTGTTCACTCCATTATCTATGTTGTCAATTAATTTTCTCGCTTCTTTAACCTTCATAATTTTTGTTTTCTCCTTTTGTATTAATTATATCATATAAGTACATTAATGTCAAAAACAGTCACGATAAATCCATAAATAAATCCATCGTGACTGCCTGTAATGAGATAGTATTGATCTTATTTAGTATAACATGTTTACATTCTCTTATCCAGAATTTTTGATCTGAATAGACCTTACTAGAAACCGCTCTAAAAGCCCCCATCAAAATATGCTCTAGCGATCACATAAGAGGGTTCAAAATAGGCACTACAATTATAGTTATCAATAGTATCACATATTGGATTATTATATACCCTGATCATTCCATCAACCTCATTTTCGTTATCCCCGGCCGTATCATAAATAAGTCTCATATAAACCTTCCCCATTTGCAAAGGCCTTGGTATATTTTCTACCAGGTTTGGATCAACCTTTGTTACATCCACATTTCCTGCCACAAGAGAATATTCCGCAATCCAATCATCTTCTACCTGCAGCGGATTTTCTGCATGTAACACGTTCGCTACACTTAGCAAATGTTCCAGATTTTTGCGTCCAATCTGATTTACTACATAACGATTTTTCTGATGAATCCTTCTTGCTATTCTTTCAACCATATAGCAGACAAAGTAAACATCATCTTTTTGTATTGATTCATCTGGGAAATATATATTTTTCATGGGTTTCTTCCTCTCAAAAAAATAAGGGGCAACATATTATTGCTGCCCCACATGGAATTTCCGTTTTATATTATCAAATACATCTTCGTGTGTATATCTTCTCTCCGTAGTATTTGCCATATTATCCGCCTCATCCAATTTCTTTTCCGTTATATCTTCCAAGTTCGTAATCTCATTCATATTTTCACCTCACTAAATAAAACTATTCTAAATCTTTGATGCCCTTGTAGAATACCAAGGTTCTAAAACGAAAATGTATATTTCGAGACATTTGATACCCTTGTTCAATACCAAGGTATCGGAATCTCAAATAACAACGGCTTCGCCAGAGTGCGTTACGAAGATGCTGCTTATATGCTCTTGATCTTCTGCCTCGGCCATAGGCTGTCAAATCAGCCCTAAATATTTTTTCTCTTTGAAATAAATCAATATTATTCAACACCAAGTTCTCTTTAAAAACAGAGAACCATCCCGTTTTAGTCTTTGATACCCCTGTAAAATACCAAAGTCCTAAAACTATTGAGTGATAATAATTTCCATTCTATTAGTTTGATATCCTTGTAAAATTTTAAGGTTCTAAAACCTCAAATAACAACGGCTTCGCCTGAGTGCGTTACGAAGATGCTGCTTATAATGCTCTTGATCTCCTGCCCCGGCCATAGGCTGTCAAATCAGCCCTTATTTTTCTCATTTTAATATATTATATTCCATTGGAATTATTATATCTGTATTAATCCGGAGTGTCAAATGTTTTGCTGCTAATGATTTAATATTATATATAATAATTCTTTATAATTAATAATAATATATTATTATTAATAATGGCTATTAATTCATATAACATCTTTTGTATGAAAAAGGATCGTAAGTCGAAAACAGAAGTCAACGGAATTTGTTCCTATCTGATTTTTTACTCCAATTTTCTCCCTATATCACTTTTCCCATTTACGGGATATTGAAAACCAAAAGATTACGGTATTTGATTCGGGCTTTAA
>ERZ834769.169-NODE-169-length-71763-cov-18.064442_pt1 | contig 71763 bp, 103 predicted proteins | sample MGYA00519690_ERZ834769 | MGnify/ENA primary metagenome ERZ834769 (study PRJEB31850, sample SAMEA3708760) | human gut metagenome | biome: human gut; feature: human-associated habitat; material: faeces | place: China | collected 2014 ... | reverse complement strand
TTTGCCGTTACTATGCAAGTAATTCCAATAAACGCATTAATTATACTGTTTATGAAGAATATAGAACTTTCCATCAAAAGAGGAGACCGTGTGTGGGTGAAGGTTTATAATGAACGAAATGGCTCATTCACTTCGCGTATGGCGGAGGTCATATCTATATTGCAAATGTATGTTTCCGGGGCAGACGTACCGTATGTAGCATTGCGTTATCTGGACGACCGCAGCTATGGATGTATTCCTTATGAACAAGTCACCGAAGTATGCGACGAGTCTTTTTCTGAATAATGACACTGTAGTTTTGTTGATACTAATAGCCCGGCTTTCTTCATCCGCCAGTATCGTCTGACAAAGAAGAAAAGCAGGGCATTCTTTTATAACCAACCCGAAAACTTTCTGATATACCAGTTCTTTACCAGTTGAGTCAGTACACAATAGGAGAGCAGAATGCCTACCAGCCACGGAAAGTAACTCAATGGAAGCGTTTGTGAACCTTAGGGCAAGCGTGTCTTTCAGGATTTCCCGTTTGGCATATCCATAACCGTCATAAGCAGCAGCGGTAACCCGGAGTTTCTCTTTTCTTACTCTTTTAATAAAGGCAACTGGTTCAGCATATTTCTGATTTTAATAGCGATACGTGGCATTGGTTCGGCTATGGTCAATCCTACCAAGTCATATTCGGAAGCAATGTCGTTAATCACGCGGACTACTTCCTCGGTCTTCATACCGTCCGGTTCTACGCCGACACCTGCTATCATGTCGGCAGGATCTATCACGTCCAGGTCAAAGTGGATGACAACCTTGGAAGCTTCGGTATTTTTCAGCCATTCCATAATGGCGGAACTGTTGTCCGCTGTTTCTTTCGGTGCCAGACCTTTTATGCTCAGTTCCTTTTGTCGTTCCTGCATGCCTTTGTCCCATGAACGCAGTCCTACGATTAATGCTTTGGAAGCGTCAAACTTACCGGGCAGTAAGTTCATAATCTCTTCGTCACCCATTCCCAAGCAGATACCGGAACTTCCACGGTTTTCTGATTGCTGTCCGGAGCCAGCAGGTTCAGTAACTGGGCACCTAAATAATAACCTCTGGAAGAGTCTTCTGCCGGAATATCCGGCATCCAGTGATCTACAATTCCGCCTTGCCATTGCGGATAAATCAGGCGGAGAGGAGTGGTTTCTTTCTTCATATCTTTACTTTTTACGGGTTGTCGTTTTAGTCGAATAGCACCTTCCAGTTTTCATCCTGATAGGCGGCGAAACACATGGCTATCTGTTCTTTGCTGTTCTTTTCTTCGGCTAACTCCGGTATCTCATCCATAGAAAAATATCTGCTTTCAGTTGTTTCTATGTTGCTTTGAAAACTCCCGCCTGTAACTTCGCAAAGAACAAAGGCTTTGCAGACATTGTATGCATAAGGAGGCACGTTGTGCAGGTTTCTATCCTGCAAAGCAATCAGGCGTACGGCCTTTACATCCAGTCCGGCTTCTTCTTTAACTTCTTTCTCTGTATTGGTTTTGATGCTTTGGTTGACGTCTACCCAGCCACCGGGCATAGACCATACACCGGCTTTTTCCTTTACCAGGAGTATTTTCCCGTCTTTAAAGATGGCGGCACGGGTATCCAGTTTAGGTGTTTGGAAACCGGTTTCATTGCAGAATAATTCTTTTACCTTCTCTATCGGCAGATCGCTTTGATGGCTCATGATCTCTGCCGATATTTCCCGGATACGTTCAAAACGCTCGATGTCGAAGGGATCGCGGGAGTAGGTCAGTCCTGCCTGAGCTATGAATTGTAATTCCTTGGCCCATTCGAGCCAGTGGGGATCAGTGTTCTTGTTCATTGGATATCTGAGTTTAAAGTATCATATACAATTTGGGATATACTGGCGATGATAGCTGCATTATCTGCATCGGTTTCCTGCGACTCCATCACGAAGACAGCTATATAATATTTCTGTCCGTTGGGCAGGATAACAAAGCCTGCATCATTATCAGCGATCTTTATCCCTTCCGGAGTCCGGTCGGAAGAACCTGTCTTATGACCTACGATTACGTCAGCGGGTAACTGGCCTTTCAGCTTATCTTTGCCGGTAGAAGTTTCCTGCATGATTGCTTGAAGGAAGTCTTTGTATTGAGTTCCAAATAAGGGTTGCTTGTCGGCTATATTCAATAATCTGACTACTTCTTCCGGAGTACTCCAGTTCAGATAAGCATCTCCGGAGGTATGCATGAGGGTTTCTGTTGCCGCAAGATTACAATCTTTTATTCCTAATGATTTCACATACTCATTTACTTGCTCTATACCGCCGACATATTCTATAAGGATATCACATGTATTGTTATCGCTTTTCGAAATGGTGTATTTTAGCAACTCTCCGAGAGAAATTGTAATATTCTGATCGGGAAATTTATCTCTTAACGGACTGTATGTGTTGGGCGTCAGTTGAGAAGACTTCACTTCAATAAGACTATCTAAAGCAATATGCCCTTTATCCATCTTATCCAGAACAGCCAGTCCCACATGAAACTTGAAGATGCTTAACAGGGGGAAATGGATTTGGTTATTATAAACGGCTACAGTCTCATCATTGGCGAGTACGGCAACGCCTACCGTAGCTTTCTTATCTTTCAGAAGGGAATCTATTTGTTGTTCTATCTTCTGTTTCGGGGTGCGGTTGGTGGTATTGCATGCACTGAACAAGATTGCCAGCGCTATACAGCTTAAAAAGAATTTTGCTTTCATAAATGTACTTTAGTGAGTTAATATTAATCCCGGTTTTACTTCTCTTATCATAACAAGTGCAATTCTTTAGCAATCCGGCAAGCTTCAATAGAATTGTTTACCTGAAGTTTCTCCAGGATATTTTGCCGGTGCCGGTTTACGGTGTTTATACTAATGGATAATGTCTGGGCAATGTCCTTACTCATTTTTCCCTTATTTATCAATTGCAGGATTTCTTTTTCCCGCTCTGACAACAGGTCGTTGCAATTCTGCTTTTCCAGTTCGAGGGTTTGCCCGTCTGCCGAGTTAAGAATGGTGCAACTTAACGATGTATCCATTGAAAAGTTGTAAAGGCATAAGGATAACCATACACTTCCGTTTGAGTGGCTCGCTATATAAAACATCCTGTGCAAGATGTGTACATACCTGCCTGAATGATCGCGCATGCGCATATTGTGTATAAGGTAGTAGTCCGGACGTTTCTTTTCCGGAACACTTTTCAGAAAGTGGAAGAAGCGGAGTTCTTGCAAATGCTTTTCTTGTAAGTCATCCGGATGGATGTGACTGAATATTTCTTCTTCCCATATCGACTGAATGGTCTTGGCGGTATTTCGTTCTGCCAGTCCCAGTTTCTCGGCTACTCCGCCGTAATAAATATAACTAATATTGGCTTTCATATCGCTCAACACCGCTATGGCATTTTCGGTTTGTGCATATATGGAAGCTATATGTTTGCACTCATTCAGGCGTTCCGTCTGTTTCTGTTCTTCGGTGAACGCTTGTTTCAGTAGCTCTTTTTTCAGTTTATTTACGATGTCCATACGGTATGGAGATGGAAAAATGGTTATTAATCAGTATTGCCGACTTATCTGTAAGCCTTTACCTTTGCAAAGGTAATGAAAACTAATGGTTATTTATTTAGGTGCAATAAATTATGGAGAGTGAAAAAGCAAAAGCGAAAGCCGGGAAATTGTATGATGCCAATAATGATATAGAGCTTGTGTCGGAGAGGGAAGCTTGCAAAGAAGTATGTTATGAACTGAATAGCTTGCGCCCTTCACAGAAGAAGGAACGGGAGAGCATTATCCGCCGACTGTTTGGTAAGACCGGAAAATCTTTCCTGATAGAACAGCCGTTTTATTGTGATTACGGATATAATATCGAAATAGGGGAGAACTTCTATTCGAATGTGAATTGCGTCATTCTGGATGGAGCTAAAGTTACATTTGGCGATAATGTTTTTGTGGCTCCGAATTGTGGTTTCTATACTGCCGGACATGCCTTGGATGCGGAACAGAGAATCCAAGGGCTTGAATATGCTTATCCTATCACTATCGGAAATAATGTGTGGATTGGTGCCCAGGTCTGTGTGTTGCCGGGAGTGACGATTGGTGATAATACGATTATTGGTGCCGGAAGTGTGGTTACAAAGAGTATTCCTGCCAATGTGCTGGCTGTCGGTAATCCTTGCCGGGTGGTTCGTCAGATATAAGAATAACGATTAATTAAAATAACACGGAAAATGAAGAAATTACTTTTTGGCCTGTTGATGGCTGTTGTGGCGCAAACTTCTTTTGCGCAGACGTTAGAGAAAATGCAATGGTTTAATGAACCCGAACAGTGGGAGATAAAAGATAAAACCCTTTCGATGTTTGTCACTCCGCAAAGCGATTACTGGCGCATCTCCCATTATGGTTTTACGGTAGATGACGCTCCTTTCTATTATTCGGTTTATGGTGGCGAGTTCGAGGCGAAGGTGAAGATAACAGGTGATTATAAAGAGCGTTTCGACCAGGCGGGACTAATGCTCCGCATCGACCATGAGAACTATATCAAAGCAGGTATAGAGTTTGTGGACGGAAAGTTTAATCTGAGTACAGTAGTCACTCATAAGACAAGTGATTGGAGTGTGATTACTCTGGATAAGCCGGTTCCATATATCTGGATTAAGGCAGTCCGTCGTCTGGATGCGGTTGAAATCTTCTATTCCTTTGATGATAAGACGTATATAATGATGCGCAATGCATGGTTACAAGACAATATTCCCGTTAAGGTGGGGGTGATGGCAGCCTGCCCGGACGGAGATGGATTTAAGGTTAAGTTTGAGAATTTTAAGGTGAAGCATCTGCCTGATATGCGCAGGTTGGATTGGTTGAAGAAGAATGCGGAATAACACGTTGTGTTTATGTCACTTCAGGTAATAGAGCATAGAGTGGCTGTCCGGTCAGGAACAGCTATTCTTTGTGTTTTCTGATGGTATACTCCTTTCCGCAACCGGAACAGATGCCTGTGTGAACACAAATAGTTCCTCCGCACGTGCATCCCCACCGTTCTGCTTCCAATTGCAGGAACTTTTCCATACCTTCTTTTCGTATGAGGGCTAAATTTCCCATCAGCGACTCCACCATGGGATAAGTGTTGGCATACCAGATTTCTTTATCCGTCATTTCGCTACAAGGGAATTGTGGGCACTGGTCGCAAAAGCGGTCGGGTAGTGTTTGGCGAATATCGCAAACGGAGATTTTACAGTGATTGGCGCAATAGTCGGATTTTGTTTCGTTGGGACCCAGACAACCGGTGCAGGGATTCTCTTTTCGTAAGGTTTCGTGGCAGATGCCGCAATTAAGTCCGCAGGGGGCAATCATATTTTCCTTGAACATAGTACCAAGTGTTTGTTAGTGTTGCAAAGATACGGAAAAATAGAGTGTAACGAAGAATCTTTTTTTATTTAAGTAAAAAGATTCTTCGTTACACTCTATTTTTTTAATATCCTATGGTAAACCGTTCCTTATGATGTTTTTCCTGTTCCAGTTCATCCACCATGGCTACGGCAAAGTCTTCAACAGATATGTCGCTGTCTCCATTGGCATCCACTGTAATTAAGCCCTCTTCTTCTTTTCCCACTGACCTGGCCGGGGGGGGAGTTGCCGGGACAGATAAACGTATCGGTTTATAACTAACGATATATCCCGATTTAGGGCGTGAAGTGATAAATCCGTTCTTTTCTAATTCATAATACGCCTGAATGGCGGTATTTAAACTTACACCATGTTCATTGCTGATAGTACGCTAAGAAGGCAGTTTCTCCCCCGGTTTCCCTATGCCTGTTTTTATCTGCCGGGCAATTGTCTTTGCTATTTTCTGATAGAGGATTTCTTCTTTCATACTGGTTCTGTATCATGCAAAGATAAGAAAATATCTATATGTATCTGCTGGAACTTTATGGTTTCTTTTCGTATCTTTGAAGGTGCAAAACAAAATCATAAGAAATGGAACATCTACAATCTATGAATGGTTAAAACAACGAGTTTATTATCATTCTTCCACAGGGAAGAATTGATAGTCTCGCTTCAGGAAACGGAAAACTCAGTGAGATTGTCAGCCGGGCAAATATCTCTATCATTGGAAATATACAATCTTCTAAACCATCAATTTCAGAAATTCGTCCGGTGTTTGTGAAGGAATTGGAAATTCTTTAAAGCCCTCGGCATCACGAGTAATAATAACTTCTGCACCACATCTCAATGCCGATAAATATTGCACGGAATTTTCAAAATCCTTTGCTTTCATTCTAATACCCGTCAATATTACTTCTTCATCTATTGGAGATACAGTACATATTTTTGCTAAGTTGGCTAATTTCTGCATTACCAAATCCTGAGGATATGCTTTCCGAAGTATATATGCTACATTAATAAACGTCAAGGAAGAAACAACCAGTACCAGTTCTTTCCGATATCCCATATCAATGATAAGCGACGCATTCTCAAAAAAAGGAAGACGTCTTGCGCAGAAATCCATTATAATGTTTGTATCAAGAAACACCTTCATTTGGCCAAATCCTCCCACATTTTATCAGACTCTTTCTCTATATCCATATCTGCGGGAAGCTCTCCTATCACCATATCCTGCACTTCTTTGGAAATAGGGCGTGTATGTCTGGGTTTGCTTTTAACCGCAGGACCGTTTATGGTCAATAGATCGCCAAGCTTTTTCTTTACTTCCGCTAACAATGAGGCGTTATCAATACTCAGTATGGCGTATGCCAGGCGAGCTTTATCGGCTTCAAGTTCTAATGTTGTCATAATTCTACCTCCTTATTGTTTAGTATGATGCTACTTCTGCAAAGGTAACAATGTTTTTGGAAAAAGGTTACGCTGTGCGATTGAAATCGTACTTCATTAGCTATAATAAACATATTACACGAAGTTCATAGAACTTATGAAATTTGAGCTATATGAGTATGTATTTGATTGAATTCATCTATACCCGGATGAAGAGACCTATGAATTCCTGTATCACCTTTGCAACCCGGTTGCACTCCCCATCCCTTACCTTTGTACCGGACAAAATAATAAGATTAAGATTATGGAAACAAAATGTCAGTGTTGTTGTGCACATACACATACTTCTCCGCAGAGCAAAGAGAAAGAGCAATCTATAATCCGTAAGATAGGAGCTCCGGTGCTATCAGGTATATTCCTTATCACGGGTATCATCTTCCAGCATCAGGAATGGGTAGGATTCAGCCATCCGGTGGTTGAATTTTGTTGGTTCTTGTTGGGCTTCCTGCCCGTGGGACTTCCTGTGATGCGCGAAGCATGGGAGGGCATCTTGCGGAAAGACTGGTTCAATGAATTCTCCCTGATGGCCTTAGCTTCCCTCGGAGCATTCTATATCGGAGAATATCCGGAAGCGCTTGCCGTGATGCTACTCTATACCTTGGGAGAGATGTTGCAGGATAAAGCCGTGAACCAGGCTACCCGCAATATCCGTGGCCTGCTCGATGTGCGCCCCGAACGGGTGGATGTATATCGTGAAAACACGCTCCGCACAGTCTCTCCCCGTGACGTCAATGTGGGAGAAACCATTGAAGTAAAACCCGGCGAGCGTGTTCCTCTGGACGGAACTCTGCAAAACCCGCAGGCCGTTTTCGATACTTCGGCGCTGACCGGAGAGAGCATGCCCCGCAATGTATCCGCAGGTGGTGATGTCCTTGCCGGTATGATTGTCAGCGGACAGGCAGTGCGCATACTGGTGACGAAACCTTACGACCACAGCACGCTGGCACGCATCCTTAACCTTGTGCAGGACGCAGCAGAGCGCAAAGCGCCTGCCGAACTGTTTATCCGGCGGTTCGCCCGCATCTATACACCGATAGTCGTGCTTCTGGCTGTCCTGATAGTAGCCCTTCCCGCACTTGTTGCGGCGGTGCATCCGGGCTTCGACTATGTGTTCAACGATTGGCTCTATCGTGGCTTGGTATTTCTCGTAATATCCTGCCCGTGCGCACTGATTATAAGTATCCCGTTGGGCTATTTCGGAGGAATAGGGGCGGCATCCCGCATGGGTATCCTGTTTAAGGGAAGCAATTATCTGGATGCCATCACCCGCGTAAATGCCATCGTCTTCGACAAAACAGGCACGCTGACCACCGGCAGTTTCCGTGTGACGTCCATGCAGGCGGCAGGGCTTACGGAAGATGAATTGCTGCGCCTGGTGCTGTCTGTAGAAAAGAAGAGCACCCATCCTGTGGCACAAGCCGTTGCCCGCTTCGCAGCCGAACGGGGTGTAGAACCTCTGGAAGTAACTACATTGAATGAACTGGCAGGTTATGGTCTGGAAGCCGAAGTAGGCCCCCGCAAAGTCCTTGTCGGCAACATCCGCCTGTTGAAGGACCGCAAGATAACTGTACCCGAAGAACTTACGGACTGTGTGGCCACTGTCGTTGTCTGTGCCATCGACGGGCAGTATGCCGGTTGCCTGCTGCTTTCGGACACTTTGAAGGAGGATGCCATGGATGCTATAAAAAAAATAAAGGCTTTAAAAATAGATAATATTCAAATGTTATCTGGTGATAAACAGGAGATTGTTGATATCTTTGCCGCAGAATTGGGCATTGACAAGGCTTACGGTGACTTGCTTCCCGAAGATAAAGCCGTCCATCTGGAACAGCTCAATTCTGCCCCGGACGTGTCCGTAGCCTTTGTGGGCGATGGCATGAATGACGCTCCCGTACTGGCTCTCAGTGATGTGGGGATTGCGATGGGAGGGCTGGGTTCGGATGCCGCTATCGAAAGTGCAGATGTAGTTATCCAGACCGACCAACCGTCGCGGGTGGCAACAGCCATTTCCATCGGACGGGCCACAAGACGGATTGTGATGCAAAATATTATCGGTGCCATCACCGTGAAAATATTGGTTTTGCTTGCGGGTGCTTTCGGCTTTGCCACGCTTTGGGCGGCGGTGTTTGCCGATGTCGGGGTAGCTTTGCTGGTTGTTCTCAATTCGGTTCGCATATTAGGCAAGAAGTTCTGAGTAGTATGAAAGACGTATATCTACATAAATTGTCCCTTCGGGATATCAAACCTACAGCGATGAGGCTGTTGATTCTCCGCACCATGATGGAGATGAGGCGGGCTGTGTCCATGGCAGATTTGGAAGATAAACTCGATACGGTTGATAAATCCACTATTTTCCGGACACTGACCCTGTTTCTTTCCCATCACCTGATACATGGTGTGGACGACGGAAGCGGTTCATTGAAGTATGCCGTTTGCGAAGACTGCTGTATGTGTACGGTGGAAGACCAGCACATGCACTTCTATTGCGAGCGTTGCCATAAAACCTATTGCATCCGGAGTGTGCACGCCCCGTCAGTCTCGCTTCCGGAGGGATTCATGCAGACGGGAATTAATTATGTAATCAAGGGGATTTGCGCCGACTGCGCAGTCCATAAGAAAATAGACACAGACGATTGAGCGTATGAGACATTTCTATATATGTCTCCTCTTGTTAGGCTTTCTGTCAGCATCTGCCTTGGCAAGCGGAGATAAAGAAACAAAGGATATATATACGGAACAGTATATCACGGACATCTATATGGATGAACCGGAACGCGCGTTGCAACTGCTGGATGAAGCTGAAACAAAGCAAGCGTTGCCCATATACATGGTGGATGATTTGCGTAGCATGGTCTACTCATACCTGTATCAGGATAAATCGGCATTCCACTATGCCCGCCGGGCCTATGTGCACGATTCTATCTCCGGGAACAACCCTGACCATGTGTTGAAGATGACCATAATCCTGGCCGACCTCTCCCATACCCTGAGTGACTATAAAGAAAGCAACCGTTATGCGGTTGAAGGACTGGAACTGGCACGCAGGCTCGACGACCCGCAGTCAGAATGCAAGTTACTCTTCTGTATGGGCGAGAACAAATGGATGCTGTCATTGAAAGAGGAAGGGTATGAGCTTTTCGACAAGGCAATTGCCCTGTTGGATGGCAGGAAAGATAAACTGAGCAAGTCGATGCTCTCCTACTTCTATGGGGTAAAGATGGGATACCTGATTAATGATAACCGGCTGAAAGACGCCTTGCAGGTAGGTTTGCAGCGTGAGAAGTTGCTGGATGGGATGAAAGGCAATCCGGAAGTGCGTGAGGCTTTCCTCGACCAGCAATACGGATATGTCTATTCCAAATTGTCCCGCATCTGCCATTTGCTGGGAGATGTGGAACGTGGGAAAGAGTACCATAAAAAATACCAGTCTACCCATGTCTATAACACTCCTGCCGGTAAGCGCGATGCCACCCCTTATCTGTTTGTCACCAAACAATATCAGGCTGTAATAGACCATTGCCGCGACTTCAAGGAGCTGATGCGTCAGCAAGATACCTTGAATACCCAGTACGTCGGTGTTCTGCAACGGGAGATAGACGCCTATCTTGCCCTGAAAGACTATGAGAAAGTCGCCGCGTTGCGTGCTTCCATCCTGTCCATAACGGACAGCATCTATCGGCGTGATAAAACCAATGCCGCATTGGAACTGGACAACCTTTACGAAGTGAATGAGAAGGAAGCCCGCATTGCGGAACAGGCTTTCCAACTAACCATACGCACCATTACATTAGTCTTCATCTTCTGTGTTTCCTTGTTATCACTGTTCTTCCTGTGGCGCATGTGGCTGCAAAACCGCAAAATCAAGTGTAAGAACCAAGTGCTGGTGCAGCGCATCAACGAGCAGATGTCCATGCAGACGGAGATGAACCGCCTGCAGGCTGATGCCGAGAGAATGTCGGAAGGCCAGCCTTTCCCGGAAACCGGGCAGACAGAACCGGAAGCATCCGATGGTAACGAAGAGGAAGCCCAGATGAATAAGATGATTTTCGGCAAACTGGATTATATTATCAAACGGGATAACCTGTATCTGTCCGCCGACATATCGAGAGAAGAACTTGCCCGGATGGTCAAGATGAACAATACCCGTTTTGCCCGGATGATAAAAGAGAATACGGACACCAATTTGAACGGATATCTCAATGACCTCCGCTTGAATTATGCCATGCATTTATTGAAGGAACATCCTGAATATACATTACGTGCCATTGCCGAAGCGTCAGGCATCAATAGTATGCCTACTTTCCACCAATTGTTCAAGGCAAGGACGGGAATGACTCCTTCCGAATTTAAGAATGCAGAGAAGGAATTGAAAAAATAATATTCTGTATATCAGTGATATATTACTTTTTTTAATATACTTGAGGACAATTCTTTACATGTATGACAAACTGTATATCAGTTATTTTTGCGATATTTTATTCCTTTGCAAAATAATAACGACAAAAAATCTGTATATACAATGTCTATATTGTGTCTAGCCATTCAAATTGTTTTTGTTGTTTCAATTGTAGCGGCAGTCTATTATTTCCGATTGTATAAACTTCATGGCATATCAGTAAAAGAGTGGGAAGAAATGAAGGAAGACAATTTCCTGATGCGGGAGTTGCTGAATAATCTTCCTATTCCGACTACAGTGAAGGACATCAAGGATAACTGTAACTATCTCTTTTGGAACAAGAAATCTGAAGATTTATATAGTGTCTCTCAGGACGACCTGATCGGGAAAAATGCAAGTGTTCTGCCTCCCGAAATTTGTTCTGCCTTTCAACAGACAGACCGGGAAACGATACGTTCCGGCCAATCAAACACCTTTCAGCATCTGATATTGGCTGATGGGTGCGAACATGTATTGAGTATGTATAAGCAGTTGTTGTACTACAAGGGCGAGCCCCGCTGGCTGATTAGTGCGGCCGTGGACGTCACGGAAGCAACAGAAAAGCGGTGCCAGTTGGAACAACTGGATCTTCAGCATCGCTTGCTGCTGAAAGCTACCGGTATGAAACTTTGGACATGGGATTTGCGGCGTAAAGAGATCACCTGGAAAAGAGACAATGAAGGTGCAACGGATAGAGTAGTTGATGCTGACGAACATCTGCTGCTTATCCTGCCGGAATACAGGGAGAACATCTATCGGGCATTGGACAGGCTGAATCGAAAGGAAACGGACTTTTTTGATGAGGAATTTCAGCTTCGGAATGAAGACGGTACTCTTTCGTGGAGAGAAATTTACGGCGCCGTATATCAGTATGATGAAAACGGCGAACCGGTTGTCCTGGTGGGGGGAACTCTGATGATTGATAAAAGAAAGGCATTGGAGCAGGACTTACGGGAAGCGAAAGAGAAAGCGGAAGAAGCCAACAGGTTGAAGTCTGCCTTTCTTGCCAATATGAGTCACGAGATACGTACTCCGTTGAATTCTATTGTTGGTTTCTCAAGTATACTGACTATGACGGAGGATATGGAGGAGAAAAAGGAATATAACCAGTTGATACAGCATAACAATACCCTCTTGTTGAAGGTGGTGGATGATGTTCTGGAGCTTTCGAAGTTGGAGGCAGGAGACTTTAAACTGTATCCTGCATGGTTCTGCCTGTCGGACCTCGTTGTGGAAAGTGCCGCCGAGTGCAGGATGAAGGCCGACGGAAAGTTGGATGTCCGTGTGGATAAACCGGAACAGGATTATATGGTGGAACTTGACGCTCAGTATGTCAAACGGATACTGAGCAACTTCCTGTCGAACGCTCTGAAAAACACCCAAAGCGGCCATATCGATATAGCGTACAGCATGGTAGATGGGGGTGTCAAGATTAGTGTGAAAGATACAGGCTGCGGTATTCCGCAGGATAAACTTCCAGTGGTTTTCGACCGTTTCGAGAAAGTGGACTCTTTTGCGCAAGGAGTTGGGTTAGGGTTGCCCATTTGTAAGTCTATAGCAGAGAGCATGGGCGGAACCATTGGGGTGACTTCGGAAGTGGGTGCAGGCACTGCGTTTTGGGTTACATTGCCTTGTGCTACGGCACCCACTCCTCAATTACACAATGAGGCGTTAGTCGACAACCTCTATTCCTAATCCCGTCAGCAGTCCTTCCAGCCCGTAGCGGGAGAACCGGGCTTTCTTCAGGCGGTTGGCGGCAGGGTTCAGGGCATAGTTGCGGGCGGTGCTGAAATCGGCTTTTTCCAGGTTGGTGTGGTGGAAGGAGGCGTAGCAGAGGTCGCACTCGGTGAACTTGGCTTCGGGGAGTTGTGTCTCCATGAAGTCGGCATTTTGCAGGTCGCAACGTGTGAAACGGGTACCTTTCAGCTTCATCTCGGTGAAGAGGGCATAGGAGAGGAGGCAGTTGCGGAACTCTACGGACAGGCCGAAGCGGTTGCTGAGGGTGAAGTTGATGCCTGTCATCTTGCAGTCGGTGAAGAGGACGTCCAGCCAGGAGGTGTTGCTGGCTTTCACCAGTGACAGGTTGCATTCTTTGAAGGTGCATCTCTCAAAGATAACTCTGCCGATGCTTTGGCCGGAGAAGTTGCATTTGTCGAAGGTACATTCGTAGTAGTTGGGTTCCAGTTCGTCGATGGCGAAATCGACTTTTTCGATGATTTGGTTTTCCATATGGTGGGGTTGAAATTGGTCTTGTTCAGCCTCTTGAAGAGGGGTTATTTGTTGCTGTTGTTGCCTATTTCGTCAAAGTCTACCCATTCCAGATAAGGGTCGATGAGGGTGCGGTCGGTCACCCGGTTGTTTTGCTCACGGCTGTATTCGGGGATGAAGCGCACTTTTGTATCAGTGATTTGCTGGGAACTGACTTCTTCGGGAGTGTCTACTCCCTGGCTTGACGATCGGCAGGAGAGATAGAATGTACCTACGCCTTTCAGTCGTACCGATCGGCCTTCACTCATCAGTTTACCCAGAACTTCACCCAAATTCACGAGTACTGCATACGTATCTCCCGGACTTACCGTAGATATAAGCGACAGACGTTTTGCCACATCATCCGTTGTAGCTGTGCGACCTTTGGTTATTGCTCTCGGATACCATTTCCCATTCAGTTTCTGTTTCTTGTAAAAAGCCATGTTGAGTTCTCCTTTCTTTATGATTTAGCTACCTTGATGCCATGACTAAGCAGGGCATACCTATATCCTTAGCCTATCATCAATGCCAATGATGACCACCATCAATGCCAATGATGACTACCATCAATGCCATTGATGATAGGCTGAGTCGCAAAGATAGCATAACTAATCCGTAACCTGTGCATGGCAAAGGCATAATCTCAAATGAGCATGAAAAAATATCATATTCGTCCTTCTCCTGTTTTTTTGATGGTTTATTGTATAAATCTATCTCTTATTCAAGCTATTTGTTTATCTTTGCAGGGGTAGATTAAGAAACAGAAAACAACGACATGGGAAGATTTATCAATCCGTTTACCGATTACGGCTTTAAGAAAATATTCGGTCAGGAGATATCAAAGGACTTACTGATAGATTTCTTAAATGACTTATTGAAGGGCGAGCGGGTGATTACTGACCTGACCTTTCTGAACAACGAACAACTGCCGGAGTGGGAGGATGCCCGTGCGCTGATTTATGATATTCATTGCACCACAGACACGGGAGAGAAGATCATTGTTGAGATGCAGAATAAGTCTCAGGCCTATTTCAGGGAACGCGCCTTGTTTTACCTGTCGCATGCTGTTACCCGTCAGGGGCAGAGAGGTGACTGGATGTTCGACATCAAGGCTGTATATGGTGTGTTCTTCATGAACTTTTTGCTCAAGGATAATGTTAAGTTACGTACCGACATCATTCTTGCCGACCGTGAAACAGGCCAGTTATTCAGCGACAAGATGCGCCCCATTTTTATCGCTCTGCCGGTGTTTGATAAAGAAGAAGAGAAATGTGAAAATGATTTTGAACGTTGGATTTATGTGCTGAAGAATATGGAGACACTAAAACGAATGCCTTTTAAGGCCCGCAAGGCAGTCTTCGAGAAGCTTGAAGAAATTGCCGATGTATCTTCTCTAAACGAAGAGGAGAATGAACTTTATTGGCGAAGCGTAAACGCGTATCGCACGCATTTGTCAGTATTGGAAGCGTCAAGACTGGAAGGACGAGAAGAAGGACGAGAAGAGGGACGTGCTGAGGGACGTGAGGAAGGACGTGCTGAAGGACGTGAGGAAGGTAGTATAGAAAAATGTTTTTCTATAGCTCGTAATTTAAAGCAACTTGGCACTTCTGTCGATTTAATATCAAAGGCTACCGGTTTGACTCCCGAAGAGATTGCGGGCTTATGATCTTTGTGAAACCGATAGCAGTAGTCTTGTATATTTAATTTCTTGCCTTGAACACCGGTTCTATTTTCTGTATTTCCGACTCAAAGCCGAACCAATATCCCCGGTTTTCTTCCTCGCCGACCGGCAGGAAACAAAGCCGGAGGTTCTCCCTGTATTCCCCATACAGCACTTCCCAATGTCCGGGAGGAACCTGCCGCTTGGTCTTTACCCGTTCTGCCGGGAGCTTCTTCAGCGACATGCCCGCTTCTATCCAGGCGATGCTTGCTTCCGACTGATATTCGGGATAATGCCGCTTGCAGAACTCATACAGGATGAGGCCCCGTTTTTCCAGACTCATCGGCTGGTCTATCAATCCTATCCGTATCAGATGTTCCAGAAAATCGTGCAGGAACGTTTCGTTATCCAGAATCAGTCTTCGGGTTATACCTTGCCAGGCAGGAGCATTATAAAATCCATCCAGCAGGCGCGAAAGTTGTCGCGCGGTTTGCAGCTCGTCCACATTGATTTCGCGGGTTTGCAGCACCTCGTAGGGTGGGAACGGGGAATATTGTATGCCCAGTTCTTCCGCCCTGCGGCGCATTTCCGTGCCGGGAAGCAGTTTCAGGGACTCCAGTTGTATTTCTCCGGCGCCATATTCCGCCAATACGCGGATGTCCTCGAATATCTCCGAAAGGTGATAGAGCGGGAGCCCGGCAATCAGGTCGGCATGCGTTTCCATGTTGGAGAGGGCACACAGGAATTTCAGCCCTTCCAGCGCATCCGACAGTCGGCCCATCCGTCGGCTTTGCACAAGCACCGGCTCGCGCAGGCTTTGTATGCCGGCTTCCAGATGCAGCAACCCTTCGGGCAGACGCTTTAACTCCTCTTTCAGCTCTTCGGAAAGTAGGGCAGGGTGCATTTCCAGGTGGAAACGTATATCGGGGGCGAATTCAAGGAACAGTTCCAGCAGCTCCTTTGCCCGGCGGGTATTATAATTGAAAGTACGGTCGAGCACACGCACGTTCTTTATTCCGTGTCGGTGGATGATTTGCAGCCGTTCGCGGATTGCCTCGATGGACAGGGTGCGCACGGGTTTTTCTCCACCGCTGACGCAGAAGGCGCAGGTATTGAAGCAACCCCGTGTGGTTTCCAATTGCACGAAAGGTTTGCTCCAGTTGAAGAAACGGCTTTTCTCGGGGGGAACGAGGTGATGGAAGTCCAGCACGCGGGCGATGCCGTTGTCGATGTAATTTCCGTGGGAGTCGAGGTAGCAGAGTCCGGGGATATTCTTCCATTCCGCCGGATTGTTGCGGTGGGTTATCCATTGCGGAAATACCTCTTCGCCTTCTCCCCTGAACACGCAACTGACAAACGGATTACTGCGCAGGAAGAATTCGTTGTCTCCCAGGAATTCCGGTCCGCCCAATACGATGCAGCATTGGGGCAGCAGGGCTTTTACTCTTGAAATGATGTGCAACAGTTGCTCGTGGTTGAACAACCAGGCGGTGGCGGCAAGCAGGTCGGGACAGCGGCGGTAGACTTCGCCCGCTACCATGCCCACATTCTCGTTGATGGTGGCGGATACGATGTCCCATTCGATGGCTTCGTCGTCGGCTATCTGTGCATGCAGTGCGGGGAGTGCCAGTGAGGAGTGGGCGTATGAACTGTTCAGGTCGAGCCAGAGTAACTTCATTTTATATAGGGTTGGGTTTACAAAAACGATTGCAAAGATAGTGAATGTATTTCTATTTGCTCTCTTTCTGTGCCCCCAATCCTTCGTCCCACCTGTATCCGGTGTACTTCTTTTTATTCTTCTTTACCTTCCGCAATCTTTATCCTGACACATTCGCTGGGAACCAGTGTCAGCAATTCATCCAGAAATTCACGGCTGCATTCCAGCAAAGTCTCATGCGTCATTTCTTCTTTTGAAGCGGCAAAGAAGCGGAACAGGTTATCAGAGTCGGGAAGTTTCACCACTGTATAAACTATATCCGTTGACTTTCCATTGTATTGCTGTGCCAGGTCGTCGGCTCTTGCCCAGAATTGAACTGCTTTGTCACCACCAATTTCTACGACTGCGATTAGTTTTTTGTTTGTTTCCATAATCATCTATTTTAGTTATACATGTTGTCATGCTATCTTTTAAGTAACAATTGAAACGTTTTTATGGTTTCCTGCATTTACCTTTTTTTACATAAGTAGATGTTCTTGATTAGCTTGCATTATGAATGATAATTTAGCCCTCTGTTATTATGTGAACTAATATCTCCCTGTAAAAAGGGAAAATGTGAACATAAACAGTCGATATATAGACAGCATCCTTTTGCACTAACCCGCTAACTTTGCTTCCAAATATCAAATAATTGTTATGAGAAGGTTACTGTTCATTTTTTCCTTTTTCTGCCTGCCCGTTGCGAGTGCAGGCGCACAAGATACCCTGGCATTGGAAGACTGTCTGAAAATAGGCATCGAGAACAACCTGTCCCTGCAAAGTAAACGGAAAGAGATACAAAAGGGAAGGTATGGCATCTCCGAGAACCGGGCACGATTGTTGCCCCAAATCAATGGTTTTGTCAATTATAATGATAACATCGACCCGCCTGTCTCCGTTACCGACGGCTCAGCTTACGGCAATCCCTACAATGTGACTCATACCCTGCAATACAGTGCCAACGCAGGATTACAGCTCCAAATGCCACTCTATAACCAAACCCTCTACACCAGCATCTCCATTGCGCGGACGATGGACGAGATGAACCGCCTCACCTACGAAAAGGCGAGGGAAGACCTCATCCTGCAAGTCTGCAAAATGTATTATCTGGGGCAGGTCACCGCCGAGCAAATCGCACTGATAAAAGCCAATATCACCCGTCTTGAAGAATTGCAGAACATCACGCAGGCCTTCTATGACAACGGAATGGCAATGGAAGTCGATGTCAAACGGGTGAACATCAATCTCGAAAACCTGAAAGTACAGTATGACAATGCACAGGCCATGCTGGAACAGCAACTGAACCTGCTGAAATACATTATCGATTATCCCGCAGAAAAACAAATAGCCTTAGTGCCGGTGAATACCGAAACCATCACCCCCGTAGCATTGACCGGACTTTCGGAGAACTTATATGAACTCCAACTGCTGCAATCGCAACGGCAACTGGCCGAGCAGCAAAAGAAGATGATTGGTTACGGATACATCCCCTCCCTGAATCTGACGGGCAACTGGATGTTTTCCGCTTACACCGATAAGGCTTACCATTGGTTTCATTCCGGTCCTTCCGGGCATTGGTACCGTTCCTATGGCCTGGGCCTCTCGTTGCGTGTCCCCATTTTCGATGGTCTGGACAAACGCTATAAAACCCGCAAGGCCGTCATTGATATCGAAAACATCAAACTGGCACAGGAGAACACCCGCAAGAATTTGCAGACTCAATACCTGAATGCCACCAACGACCTGATGAACAACCAGCGGAATTTCAAAAAGCAGAAAGATAATTATTTGCTCGCCGAAGATGTGTATACCGTCACTATGGACCGATACCGCGAAGGCATCACCTCGATGACCGAAGTGCTGCAAGACGAAATGCGGATGAGCGAAGCTCAGAACAATTACATCAGCGCCCACTACAACTATCGGGTGACTAACCTCATGTTGCTGAAACTGACCGGGCAAATAGAATCATTAGTCAAATAACAAGTTAATCAATAACATCTGAATATGGAAACAGTAGAAAATAATAGCGCATCCAGTACGCATCAGGAGAAAGCAAAGAAGTTGAGAAAATTACGCCGTTGGCAAATCGTAATCAGCCTGTTGGGAATAGGTGTCATGATTTGGGGAGTCATACAGGTGGTCTGTCTCTTCCTGGATTACAAGCAGACCGAAACCAGCAACGATGCCCAGATAGAACAGTATATATCTCCTGTCAATCTGCGTGCCTCGGGGTATATCAGGAAGATTTATTTCACCGAACACCAGGAAGTTCGCAAGGGAGACACCTTGCTTGTATTGGACGACCGTGAATATAAAATCCGCGTTATGGAAGCCGAAGCCGCCCTGAAGGATGCACAGGCAGGCGCCACCGTCATTGGAGCCACCTTGCAGACTACGCAAACCACCGCATCCGTCTACGATGCTTCCATTTCTGAAATAGAAATCCGCTTGGCCAAACTGGAGAAGGACCGCCAGCGTTATGAAAATCTGGTGAAACGGAATGCTGCAACTCCCATTCAGTTAGAGCAGATAGAAACGGAATATGAAGCCACACACAAGAAACTGGAAGCCGTGAGGCGTCAACGGAAGGCGGCTCTCTCGGGAGTGAACGAAGTGTCTCATCGCCGTGAGAGTACCGAGGCTGCTATCCAACGGGCAACGGCTGCCTTGGAAATGGCTAAGCTGAACCTGTCTTATACAGTGGTCGTAGCCCCTTGCGACGGAAAGTTGGGACGCCGTGCCTTGGAGGAAGGTCAATTCATCTCGGCAGGGCAGACCATCACTTACATCTTGCCCGATACGCAGAAGTGGATTGTTGCCAATTATAAAGAAACCCAGATTGAGAATCTGCATCTTGGGCAGGAGGTGACTATCACGGTGGATGCCATCAGCGATAGAGAATTCACAGGAACTGTTACGGCTATTTCGGGGGCTACGGGTTCTAAATATTCGTTGGTTCCCACCGATAATTCTGCCGGAAACTTTGTGAAGATACAACAGCGCATACCGGTTCGTATCGATTTCACCAATCTCTCCAAAGAAGATAATGGGAAACTGGCGGCAGGTATGATGGTAGTTGTGAAAGCTAAACTCTGACGCCATGCCCTCGTACCCTAAAAACTATCCCTTCTACAACTGGGTGCCTAAACCGGTAGGCATCATCATCATGTTGTTGCTCTTTATCCCCATCCTTACGGTGGGTGGCGTTTACTCTGTCAACAGCACCGAGATGATGAGTGGACTGGGCATCATCTCCGAGCATATTCAGTTCACTAATTTCGTCACTTCCATCGGAATGGCGGCTTTCGCTCCTTTCCTGTATCGCTTGATGTGTATCCGCCGGGAGAAGATGATGTGTCTGGCGGGGTTCTCGCTCATGTATGTCTTTAGCTATATCTGTGCGGAGACGGACAGCATATTTATTCTGGCGCTTTGCAGTCTGCTCATGGGCTTCCTGCGGATGGTGTTGATGATGGTCAATCTGTTTACGCTTATCAAGTACGCTGCCGGAATGGAAGCTACCCGTAACATCACTCCGGGACTGGAACCTGATGATGATAAGGGTTGGAACAAACTGGATATTGACCGATGCGTCAGCCAACCGGGTATTTACCTGTTCTTTATGATTTTAGGGCAATTGGGCACATCGCTAACGGCATGGCTGGCTTTTGAGTATGAATGGCAGTATGTGTATTATTTTATGATGGGTACTGTGTTGCTTTCCATTTTGGTTATCTTTATCACAATGCCTTATCATAAGTTTGCTACGCGCCGTTTTCCTATCAACTTCAGGCAGTTCGGCAATGTGGCGGTGTTCTGCATTACATTGGTGTGCATCACTTATGTGCTGGTTTATGGCAAGGTCCTGGATTGGTATGATGATGCGTCCATCCGCACTGCCACATTGGTTGCGGCTATATCTGCCTGTATCTTTTTCTATATGGAGAAGAACCGCCATTCACATTACTTCCTGTTGGATGTCTTTAAGTTACGTACCATTCGTATGGGCATTTTGCTTTATCTGTTACTGATGATATTCAATTCAAGTGCCATGTTTGTCAATGTATTTACGGGCATCGGGATGAAACTGGATAATTACCAGAATGCGACATTGGGCAACTGGTGTATGGCAGGTTATGCGATTGGTGCTATCTCTTCTATGATATTGGGTTCCAAGGGAGTGCATTTCAAGTATCTGTTTGCAGCCGGTTTCCTGTTTCTCGGATTGTCGGCAGTATTCATGTATTTCGAAGTGCAGAGTGCCGGATTATACGAGCGGATGAAGTATCCGGTCATTATCCGTGCCACCGGCATGATGTTCCTTTATGCCTTGACTGCTGCCTATGCTACGCAACGCATGCCCTATAAGTACCTTTCTACTTGGATTTGCGTCATGCTTACCGTGCGTATGGTGTTGGGACCCGGCATCGGAGGTGCTCTTTACTCGAATATATTGCAGGAGCGTCAGCAGCATTATGTCACCCGCTATGCACAAAATGTGGATATGCTTCATCCCGAGGCTTCCGCTTCGTTTATCCAGACTGTTCAAGGCATGCAATATCAGGGAAAGAGTAAGCAGGATGCAATCAATATGGCGGCAATGTCTACCAAAGGGCGGATTCAGGTGCAGGCTACCCTGTCTGCCGTAAAGGAAATGGCTGGCTGGACTATATATGGTTGCCTTATTTGCATGATATTTGTATTGATTATTCCTTATCCTAAACGGAAATTGCTAACTTAGCGCTGTTTTTCAATATAACCCGTGATATTATGGATACTCAGCAGGAACGTTTGTCTCGTCTTAACCATGCATTGTTAAGTGGAGAGGATGTTTGTAGTTCGGAAGGTATGCTTCATGATTTTCCTGAGTCATTGAAGAAACCGTTTCAAGTAAATGGAGTAGGGCTGGTGGTTTGCCGTCAGGGAAGTTTTATGTTTACTCTGAATCAGAAGGATTTTTCGGCCAAAGCGAATGAGACTCTCTTTATTCCCGGTGGTTCTGTCTTTCAGGTTGCCCGTCAGTCGGAAGATGCGGAAGTTTTTATTCTTGTCTACCAGACAGATCCGATACGTGACATTATAGGTAATTGTGTGACTTCTATGCATCTCTATTCGCAGCTTGCCACGGAGCCATGCTACGTATGGAGCACAGGTGAAGAGAATGAAGTCCTGAAATATATGTCTCTTCTGGACAATACTTTACGGATAGAGGAAAATACATTCAATCACTATGAACAGAAGTTGTTATTGTTGGGACTGACGTATCGGCTTTGCTCCATTTATAATCGTAAACTTATCACTCAAAGAGCCTCGGTAGGACATAAGCACGATATTTTCATACGGTTGATTCAGTTGATTGAAATGCATTATATGGAGCAGCGTGGCGTGGAGTTTTATGCAGATAAACTTTGTTTGTCGCCTAAGTATCTCTCTGTACTGTCCAAGTCGATTTGTGGATATACGGTGCAGGAGCTGGTGTTCAAAGCCATTATCCGTAAGAGCATTTCGTTGCTTAAGAACACGCAGAAGAGCATACAGGAAATATCTGATTACTTCAACTTTCCTAATGCTTCCTATTTTGGTACGTTTTTCAGGAAACAAACAGGAGTATCTCCACAGCAATATCGGAGAAAATAATCTTGCCAAAAGTCTGATATATAATATAACAAAGAAAGAGGAAAATCATTACTGAAATTCCTCTTTCTTTTAGGGTGACTGAAGGGACTCGAACCCTCGACATTCAGAACCACAATCTAAGGAATTAGATTGGATATTGTTTTAATAATCATTTTATTAGCTTTTGTTTGTTTTTTGCTTGGGTAAACAATGGGTAAACAATTCGTAAATTAATAAATCCTTTATGCTAAATCCGGGTAGTGATATCCCGATTTGCCTCAAAACTCAATCTGCTATACAAACGCCAGTTAGACAGTAGAGTTGAAATGTTAACGGGAACCTGGGGATGATACCCAATATCTTGAATTACCAATCAGATTCATCAGTATTGATGCTCTTTTGGATTTCATTAAATTGTAATTCGATAATATTAGTGAGATTCTCAAAAGCATCTTTATATCTTTTCTCTTCTTTGGATATTTTGTTTGATTTCTTTGGACTGGCAATTGGATACTTAGAAAGAATGGGCGTTTCACGAATTCTTTGATCGTTTTCAGGATGAACCCAATTCCCTTCTATTTCAGTATATTGTGCGATTGTGTACTCTACTTTTATCCTTCCATCTTTACAGTCTATTCGTAGTGTGTGAGGAACTTCAAAAAAAGTTTTCCTTCCTATCATACTATTTGTCCAAGAAAAAATATCAGAAAATACACCTTTTGCTACGATAAATTTATTTTCGTCATTTTTTATTTGTATGACATTATTTGCATCTGCATAGGTTGTTCCTAAATAAGCCAAAGCATTACCAAATAATTCGCCAGAAGATTTGTTTATCGACGAATTCATGATTTTAATAAAAGATAGACTTCCGTTGTCGTTTATTATATAATTATTTTGTGCTACAACGAACATCGGCAGCAATGCGAGTAAAAATAAAATCTTCTTCATAATATTAAATATTTAGTTTGTTTTTTAATTCGTTGAAAGTGTCTGGATTCTCAAAATCTATCCAATAGTATTTTTTGTACCTGTCTCTATCGAAGCTGTCTTTCCTCTCATAAACAATCAAGCAGTTCTTATCGCATAGTACGATGACGGAGGAACTGAGTAGGCGGGCGTATGAGCGAGCTTGCAAAAATGCTTCTTCTATCTCTTGGTTATTCTTCATGTAGAGTTTTGCCTCAATTAAAACCTTTGCTTTTTCTTCGTCTGGCTTATTATCGTAATGCAGAGCGTAGTCGGGGAATATTCTATGCCCACGTCCTGCATGTATTGGCAATTGGCGAATGAAGTCTTTGTTCTCATACCATTCCATAGAGTTAAGCAAAGGTTCCAGCAATTGAGTTTCTACATCTCTTTCGTGAACTATCGAAATGTTCTTGGGTAGGGTAGGGGTGTATAGTTTAGGCAGAGTTTCGGTATCAAATCCTTTCGCCTTTATCATTCGCAGAAGTTCTGAGTAATCCTCGCTACTCATTGGCCATCCGTTTACTCCCTGAAACTTCTTTCTAATAAGAGGATGCTTGGAAAAGTATTCATCTGTTTGTAGTTCTTTCAGGGTGATATGAGGAATATCTATTTTATTCCCTATGTAGGTGTTGCCATAGTAGTGGAAGAATGGGTCAACAACTCCATCTGTCTGAGCTATCCATAAGCAGGTGATTGCACTGATTGGTGATATTTCATAATGAATTAATATATCGCCTTTCTTGGTTTCTGGGTTTGCTTGCCAAAAAGTTGTGTCGATTTTCTTTTCTTCGGAAGAAATCATCCCACCGATACACCATGCTTGTGCAGGTTTTGGGATTTCTGCTTTATCTTTTGGAGTAAAGTTTGGCGCAAAATCATATAAGAATGCGCATAGTTCTGCTGGCGAAAGACCGTTATCTATTCTGAACTGATAAAATATCTCGCACAATCGCCAATAATATATGCACCTTGCTTTGTAGTCTGGTTTCTTTGGAACTGGAGATAATTCTATATCAAAAGCATCGGCTATCTTTTTCAGATAAAAGAAGCGGAAAACAAATATATTGGGAAAATAGAAATTAGGAGAAAAGTAATACATAAGAAAGGAAATCCATACAATGTTATTCAACATGGTATTATAATCATTTCTTGGTATGACAATTTCTCCATCCTCTTGATATCCACGAGAAATGACCTCTTCGTAGTACTCTTTTGCTTCGTCTAAATTTTTCGGTCTTTCTTTGTCTGGAAATTCCTTAATGTTATAGCACCACATGGATTCACAGAAATCCGCTATCAAAGTTCTTGCTTTATCATTGTCAAGCCATAGTTTGATTCGTGGATTGTATTTGAATACTAAATCCATTGCTGTGTCATTATTACCTGCTTCCTCAAATTCCTTGATAGCTTTTTGCCCTTCAGGGGATTGCTTGTATAAGTCCCATGTGTATTGATTGAATTTCATAGTATTAGTTTTAATAGTTTGTATATTAAACTTTTAAACTACCTTCTTCTTGGCCTTTGCAATTCTATCACATTGAAGATTTGCCTAACTTCTGCCAAATCAATAACTCTGTCAGGATACATATCGTTCAAAGAATGTATTGTAATAGTATGATTTTCTACATTATGATCTATTATTCGTTTTACTAAAATTCCGTCTTCATGTACAATAACGAAATCCCATTTCCGGATATGCAATTTAGACTCTGCCCATAGATATGGAGCTATTTCTCTACAAAGAAGCCTGTCTCCTTCAAGGTAACTCTCTTCGGTTCCATCGTTCATACTATCTCCTCTAACTTCAAAAGCTACATAATTGCCTTTGGCTTCATGGTCAATAATGAATGGTATAGTAGGTAATGTCGCTATATATGCAGCATCTTGAAATCCGCATAAATAACCTGCTTGTGCGAATTGATTCACTAATGGTACGTTTATAATATAGTTTTGGTTTAATGGTATTGCTTCATTCTCAATTGCTAGTTCATTCTCATTACTGAAAAATTGCAGTAGTATTTCAGTATTTGCAGGTGTTGGTTTAGTTTTCCCATTTTTGTAATTACCCAATGTACTTTGTGATATATGGGTCTGTTTTGATATCACATAGTTAGATAACTTGCTTTCTTTAAGTAACTTAATAGCTTCTTCTGCTTTTTTGAGTAACTCTTCTGTTGTCATGTACTGCAATATTTAAGTATTAATAAAAATTAAAAACATGCAATATTGCACTGTATTTATTGTAATACTGCAATATTGTAGTATATTTGCATCATCAATCATTCAATGATACAAAGAAACGAAGAAAGTTTGAGTAACGCAATAGTATAAACATATTAAATCACACGGTTATGAGCACGAATTTTAAAAATCAAATGAAAGAGGTCATGAGTTTGGCATGGTCTTTCGTGAAGAGAAACGGTTTTTCAATGAGTGAAGCACTGAAAGTTGCTTGGGCAAATTTGAAGTTGAAAGCTCAAATGAAAAGTAAGATTGTGAAGTTCTACTTTCAAAAAGTAGATGGTTCTGTACGTGAAGCCTATGGCACGCTGAATGAAAAGCTGATGCCTGCTATTACTGGTACTGACAAGAGAGCGAAGAATGACACTGTTCAAACTTATTTCGATACTGAACGCCAAGAGTTCAGATGCTATAAAAAGGCTAACCTTTTAAAAATCGCTTGATATGAGACAGTATAGAGTATGTGACAGCATAGATGCTTATGAGTTTGAAAAGTCTTTAGATAAGGCTTGTACTGAGCTTGATAGAGTAGACGGTATGTCAGAGGCAGAAGCTTGTACATACTGTAATACTGATACCAAAGAAGAAGCCTTGCAGAGCATTCAAGAAGAGATTGATTATATAGAGTTTCAACTTGACAGAATGGCGGTATGATAGAAATGATGATAACATTGGCAAGCCTGTATATTGGGTATAGGCTGTTCAGAAAGTCGGGTGAGAAGTTCTTCTACAAAGATTAATCACACGATTATATCACGCACGACAGCCCGTGCAGACGTAGAGAATATTCTACACGGGCACTATTGATTAGTTCTTTGACATTGTGGAACACTGCTATATCTTCTTCTCCACCCACGATATAGCTGAAATAATGCAAGATATAAAGGGCTTGTATGTCAGCATGTGACATTGATACATGACAGTTAGCTTTTGACTGGAATAAAAGATGAGTTAACTTACGACTCAGCAAATGTAAGGGCGCTACTTTGGGCGCGAAAACAATGGATAAGTAAAACCACAGCAAAACCGTCCATTAAGCAGTAAGCATACGGGTTGGGCGTCCGTACTGGTATTGATATAAAAGCCCGTCAGTTCTCGATTACTGGTACAACTGTCTAAAAGGTTGGCGGGCACAAACTAGTATTTATTATTATGGAAGTAAATGAATACCTTAAGTTCTTGGAAGATACAGTAAAAGAACTTTCACTTGAATTGAAAGCTACTACTGATTGTTTGGCGGCTTTGTCTATTAGACGTACAAGAGAAATGGATAGTTTAATGCTGCGTATTGATGACGCAGTTCACCAGAGCAAATGCACGCTTGCCAAAGTAGAGGAGAAGTTGCCATGAAAATGATTATGTTTTCTTTTTCAGTGATCTTACTATTATGTATGACAGTGATACTATGTAATGCTGTTATCAAGGATAGTCCCATGTATGTGTCCGGTGTCATACTGACATCTATAATGTTTGTCTTATCTATTATACTCACTGTTTTGACGTTTTCGGAGTTGAAAGAGGATTATTGACATAACTGTTTTTGTCGTGTTTTATTTTGTGTTTGTACTGGGGTGTGCAGTCTGTGAAGATAGTGCGCCTTTATTATTGGGGATAAGTGGCGGAACTGGTAGACGCACTCAATACCAGAGCGAGTTCAGTGAAAATCTGTATGCAAGTAATGTTGGACGCATCATGAAAGCAGACATCTCATCCCGGTTCGAGCCCGGGCTTGTCTACGAATCATTAATTTAAAATTAAATCTTATGGCAAAAGAATCAGAAGAAAGAAAAAAAGTCAAAGAGAAGCTGATAAAGAAAAACGATAAGCTACCTTTTTCTTTATCTCTTTATGTGAAAGTGTCCCGTATGGTTCAAGATTTGAATCGTTTGGCGAGAGCCAATCGGCTTGTAGAACCGGAAGATGTACTTTATTCTATCCAACAAGAAGGAGCTCCTAAAGGGAAGTTCTATGTAGTAAGGAACTATTAATCATTAACTCACACGATTATGGATAGAGTATTTACAGAACTCACACCCGAATGCGAGATTACAGCACGAATGTACGCACAAGGGTATGAGAAGAAAGAAATTGCAAATCTTAAATGCAGGGCTGTTTCAACGGTAAACAACCAATTGCAGAAGGCATTTGATGTTTTGCAGGTGAGGAATGGTCGGGAATTGGCAACCATGCTTTATGAACGGATAGCCGGTGTGAAATTCACAATGGATTTTTCACCTATCATTCGTACATCCGTTGCCTGTGGCTTATTATGTGTCTTTTCTTTGTCGCTTTACCACGAACAGAGCGATATGAGAAGGGCACGAAGGACAAAAATTGAAACATTTGAAAGAGCAAGGAGGATAGAATGAATATAGAAGAACTTCAATCTATAATGATTGACAGTTATCAGGTTGGATATATGGAGGCTGTCAAGGCTTATGAGCCATCGCAAGATTTTATCCGGTTGAGTGAAGTGAAAAAATGGCTAAAGATGATGAAGATTGACCTTAAACGGTTTAATGTTCTCGTACATAAGGAAATTATCAAGCCTGTTCGCAAAGGGGATAGTAGGAACTCCCCTCTTTACTATTCCAAAAAAGAAATCAAGCAAGCCCTTTCAATGGCGAATGTTAGCGGACTTCTAGCGAAAGAAACAATTAAATTAACCCTTTAAAAATTACGATTATGAGTAAAGAATTAACCTTAAAAGAGCAAGAATCTTCATTTGAGATTCAAGCAGCAGATTTGAGTACAAGTGACCTCCCTTCTCTAGAGGATGCTCAGGAGTTACCAGTTGACCTTTGTGGCAATTATTGGACCCCTGGACATGCTGGTGAGTTTAAGAAAATGTTTTTTGTAGAAATCAAGCCTCAAAAGGTTTTAAGTGCTAATGGAACTGGTGATCTGATTGATTTGGATTGTGCTATTTTTCTTGAGAGATCAGAGGATGGAGTAGTACAGACTGTGACTAATGGTTCTCGTAGATTGGTTGGTATTCTTGAACAATATATTGAGAATGGTTCACTTAAAAGTGGTGTTCCTCTTAAAATCACTTATATGGGTAAGAGAAAGAATAAAACCAATAATTTCCAGTCCGATAATTGGTCTGTAAAACCTCTACGCATAAACTTACCCGTAGTCGGATGATAGATTTTGATTTGAATAATTGTGCAGAAGGGGAGGAACTCAATCCTTCTGCCTATAATCCGGATGATTATCCAACGAAAGAAACGGTTCTGGATTTCATAGCGCTAAACTGCAATAAGAAACCTGTCAATATCGACTTGAAATCTTTGAGTGTGAATGGAACCGTCAAGCGTGATCCAATGGAAACATATCTTGAAAGCAGACATATTTCTTCTTCAAATCTAAAGAGTGCTCTTAAAACTCCGCGTTCGTTTTATTATGACTGGGAGAGAGTCTTTGAAGAGAAACCGAAGCCCTGTTTTCAATTGGGTACATTTGCTCACATGGCTTTTCTGGAACCTCGTTTGTTTGAATTGGTAAAGGTAGAACCAGCATGCAATCAGGCATCAAAAGATGGTGTGATTCAAATGATTAAGTTCTATGAAGAACTTCTTGCAAATGAGGAAAATTATGCAAGGGATGCTGAAAGTGAATCTCCTTCTGAAAAATGGAATTTCAATGCACTCAAAGAGTACCGGGACGATCTGAAACAAAAGCTTATTGATTTCGGCTATTCTTTCATCAGTGAAGAAATGAATATGATTATAACCGCCTTGAAAAGAAACTATTATTGGTATGGTGGCGGTATTATTCCTAATATTCTAAAAGGTGCATACTCAGAAGTCTCTTTCTATGGAAAGGATGAAGAAACCGGACTTAATGTGAGAGTTCGACCGGATTATTTTAACGTAGAAGAAAATATCGGCGTTAATGCTGTAATTTCCTTCAAAACCACACGGGCCGATGATCTCGGCAAGTTCTATTATGATTGTGCCAAACTCAAATATGAGTTGTCAGAAGGTATGTACCAAGAAGTAATGAGCGGCGTTACTGGACGAAACTTTAATGTAACCATAATGATTATGTTGCAGACAGTCGAACCCTATGATGTGGCTGTTCTTTTTTGGTCTCCTGATGATCTGGCTAATGGTAAGTATAAATATCACTATGCTCTTTCTATCGTCAAAGACTGCTTTGATAAGAAGTGGTTTCCCGGCTATGATGCTAAAGCGGAAGAGGGTGCTCGTGGTATAATTGACATGCAGCTTCCTGATTGGAGTAAGAAACTTCTTCATCCGGTGGCTATAGATGATTTTGAATAATGGAATTATGCAAAACAGATATTCAAACAATAGAGCGCCTACTTATGCAATGCTCTGATAAAATAAAGAAATACGCGCCTAAAGCATCTCCCGATCAGGATTTATGTAGAAGGTGCAAGAAAATGCTTAAGAAATTAAATACTAAGAAACAATGATTGATTTAAAAGACTATGTACCAGAGGAACTTAAATTCAAGCTTCCTACTACAGTAAAATTCCCCGAAGTTATTTTCTCTGATTGCGTTTGTATGGACGACGTTAAAAAGAAGTTATCAGAGCATTTTGTAACCATCCAAGAAAAGGATGTAATCGCTAACCGGGTTATGGATGATTATGAGATTTCAACTATCCGTGCGAACTATGGCGAGATTGCCGAGGAACAGATTCCGGAACTTGAAGCACAGTTCGAAGCTTTAAAAGCCAAGTTTAATGCTGAGAAGAAAGACTTTGAGGCAAAGATTTCTGCCTTACATACCCAGTTCAAAGACCTTGTGAACTTGGCGAAGAAAGGCATTAAGGATTATCCTTTAAAGATGATTGATACCTTCCGTATTCCTGTGATGGGGCATTACCTGTATTATTCATGGGTGAATGATGCGTTTCGTCTGGCGTTGGTTCAGGAAATACCAAAGCATGAATACAATGACCTTTTCAATTCAGGTGAAATGAATCAGGAAGCATTTAAAACACTTGGTTATGAATTACCTGATATAGATGTGAAGGATACCAGAAAGAACCTTCGCAAATTTGGTAAGGATGAGAATATTGTTGAAGTCTGGGAAGAAGACGGTCAGGATGTTTGGTTAGAACACTGGACCGAAGACTTCTTGGATGAAGATAATGGCGAGGTTGTTCCTATCCAACGCCATGAATGGCATAGAGTAGCAATTGAAGAAAGCCCATGGAGGAAAGAAGATGAACAGACTGAATCACAAGAAGGGGCGACCGACGAAGTATCGGCAGAGCCTGAGGAATAATCCTTATTGGGAAGAGGTGAAGCGTAAGGTTAGAATTCGTGATGGGCATAGATGCCAAGTGTGTGGTAAGACATACAATTTGGAAGTCCATCACAAAGTATATGACATTGCAGGATATTCCATAGTTGGGCATGAATTAGAGTTCCTGTATTGTCTTGAGACTTTATGTGAGGATTGCCATCGAATGAAACATGGTAAGTAAATTATCCCGGTGTCCGTTGGTTCGGTATCCGGGAGCTATTATTTAAACACTATTCGTATGAAACAGATTAGCACCAAACAAGCCCAGCGCAACAGAGAAGTTGCAAGAATAAAGAAAGCATTGCCACCTTATTGCGCTATCTGTGGTAAACCAATGTCGGACGCAGCACATTTAGTTCCAAAGTCGGAATATCCTGAACATTACATCAATCCTCTTAATATCGTTGGATTATGTCGGGAATGCCATAATCAGTATGACAATAATTTATCTTTCAGACAGAGGCAAAAGCGGCTTATAGAGCGTGTGAAGTCTTTTGATGAATGTGCAGCAAATAGATATTTTCGTTTATGAATAGCTATCAACTAATATCCAAACTTCGAAAGGTAAGGGGGAGAATCTACCTAACCACTGCCGCACAAGCTCTTTATCATGAACTTGTGGCTATCTGCAATGATATGAAATGGAAGGAAGTATTCTTCATTCGTAGTAATATTCTGTGTGGTAATTTAGATATATCTGATAATACATTGCGTAAATCTAGAGATAGTTTATCTGATGCTGGACTTCTTTTTTATAGGACTTGCAAGGATAAACGTATAGGCTGTTACTATTCTTTTTCTCAAAAGATAAGCGATGAGGTGTTATCATCCGCAACATCATCCGCAAATTTTGAGGATGAAAGTACGGATGATATTGCGGATGATAATGCGAATGAATCGATATTTCTAGTTAAAACAGATAAAGTCGTAACATCCGCAATATCATCCGCAGAATCACCCGCAAATTTTGAGGATGATAAAAAAACATCATCCGCAACATCATCCGCAAATTTTGAGGATGAAACGCAAATTACACCTATTAAAGATAATATAAACATAAAACAAGAAGAGAGTCTCGCGCGTACGCACGAGAACCCCCCACCCGAAAAGCCCAAGAAGTCCAGAAAAAAAGAGGGAGATGTAAAGCCTTTAGTTTATCCTTTCTCTTCGATAGCTTTCATGTCTGCTTGGGAAACTTTGCGAAATACTCCAAAATGGAAAAACAAGCTTAATTATGCGTTGCAGCTTTCACTTAATAAGCTTTCTAATTTTGAAGAAGAGTTTGCCATCAGGCAAATTGAGAGGGCAATTGAATCCGGATGGACCGGGGTTGTATTTACGGGAACTGAACGTGATTATCAAGAATGGTTAAACATCAAGTATGGAAAAACAGGAATCCAAGGACAAAACAATCGGAATGCTGATAAAGCAGCAAAGGCAAGAATGCTCCTTGACGAATATGCAGCCATCGAGCAGGGAAATTCTGCTATCAACCATCAAGCAGAGATACCCGACCTTTAAGGCCTTTTCATCTGCTTATTCCACTTCACTTCAAACAATTATTCTTTCAGATTTGGAAAAGGCTTATAGTGAGAAATCTCCAACAGTGGCTGATTTAGAACGGATGTACGGATGTGATTCTTCTTCGTTGTGGGTAAAAACTCAACTATTGACTATCGATTTTGCCTCTTCGACGAAAGAAAGTGCTGACTTAGACGCTCTGAATGAATTTTCACGGCTGTTTGTCGGGCAGTATCACTACATCAAGTTGACAGAATTTCTTCTATTTGTTGCCCGTTTCAAGCTAGGGAGGTATGGTAAGTTCTACGGGTATTTCGATACTATAACTGTCGGTGAAGCATTTAGAAAGTTCCTCCGTGAACGTAGCGAGGAAGTGGATGTTATCATTAGGAAGCGTAACTTTCCAGAAACAGAAGGACAGCAAACGGCAGTTGAACGATGTCATATTGCGCCTGATTACATTCAGGTTGAAATAAACCGGTATTTGAAGCAATGAAAGATTATTAACTAAGATGGAAATGATAGAAAAATTATTGGTATGGAAAATATACTCTACAGCAGATGTCTTTGGGGTTATATCTTATGTCTCTGAAAATGGAAGAAAGGCTTTTTCTTCTGCTATGCTATTCAGGGGATTAACAGGAAACTATTTAGAATAACTTAATTTAGAAATGAATACAACATTTGAAAGGTCGGCTAATACCACTGATGAATGGTACACACCAAAAGAAATCATAGATGCGCTGGGGATATTCGATACAGACCCATGCGCTCCAGTAAATCCGCTTTGGCAGACAGCTATACGGATGTATAACAAGAACCATGACGGATTAACAAGAGACTGGATAGGTCGTGTTTGGTTGAACCCTCCTTATTCCCGCCCGCTTATTGAACAGTTTGTCAAGCGTCTAGCAGAGCATGGCAACGGTATTGCTTTACTTTTCAATCGTTGCGATAGTAAGATGTTTCAAGATATCATCTTTGAGAAAGCAACGGCTATGAAGTTTCTACGAAACCGGATTCGCTTCTTTCGCCCAGACGGTACGCGTGGGGATTCGCCCGGTTGTGGTAGTATCCTAATCGCTTTCGGTGAAGATAATGCAAAAATATTGAGAACTTGCAATATCGCAGGTAAGTATGTACGAATCAATTAGAGTAAACTAACGTATAACAAGATAAAAAGGAGGCAAATTATGACAGTACAAGAATTGATTGATAAATTAAACGGCATTGAGGATAAAGACGTTGATGTTTTCCTTGATTCAGGAGATATAAATCTATGGAATGCCAACGAAGTCTATATTGATGATGATAAGACAATAGTAATCATTGCTAATTGAATAAATATGAGCGAATTAACTAAAATGATAAAAGTTCCTCTTTGGGAGCTAAAAGAAATAGCTGATACACTTCGGATGGTAGCAAATGCGCTTGATTCTCCTAAAAGAGAATCATGTTTAGATCGAAATGTAATGCGTTCATGGAATCATGTAGTTGATATGATAAAAGGAAAGATACCCTCTGCACCTGAAAGCATTGACTACTATATGAAAGTTGGCCAGGTCCCTAATATAAACGAATAACAAAAAAGAAATGAATGAGTTAGAAAACATAGCCATAATAGATTTCTGTTATTGGCGATTGGGAAAGTTGAATGAAACTCTTTCCAAGCCTAAATCAGCTATGGATCAGTTGGTTGACAAAGCCTGCGTATATGACGAAACGGAGGAAGTTAGGAAAGAAGCTACTACTCTTGTAGAATGTATAATAGAGAACAAGAAAGCTATCGGTTACGACTATTCGAGAGATAGCAAGTTCCTTGATAAACTAAAGAAGATATGAAGTGCGATGTGTGCAATGGGAGTGGCTATGTTGAGAATGAAAGATATTATCAGTACAGCAGTGCTGAAGCCTATGAACGTGGTATCAAACCATCGCATAAATGTAAGCGATGTGGTGGTAGTGGTCTTGTTGGCAATCTTAATGAAGCTCTTAATAAACTGACTATAGCGATTAATAATCGACGTGGGCTGACACTCAGAGAAACAAAAGAATTATTTATTTTCTTAAGAAACAGGTAAACACATGAAAGCAAGAGTTAAAGATACAGGAGTTCTGATAGATGTAATTCCGAAATGCAATACCAACGCACAACATAGTGTTGACAACCTATATGTATGCGATAATATGATTTTCAGAGAATGCGACCTTGACTTTTTGAATATTGGAAACTCAGCAATTGATTGGGAACAGAGGCGTTATAAATTGGCGAAAAGTTTTGCGACAGGCATTGTATCTTCCCATACAATTGAAGATTTAAACAACTCTTTTATCATAAATGACTATAGTTATGAGGTTATAGCTGATATATCAATAAAATTAGCCGACATCCTTATTAAGAAACTGAAAGGAGAATAAAAATGAAGAAGATAATGTTCAACGATAAATATGGTTTAACGGATGCTGTATTGGATGGTCGGAAGACTATGACGAGGAGAATTTCAAAAGAACAAATACGCAATAGTGTATTTTGGAAGAGTGGTTATGAGAGTATTCATGGATATGAGATAAAGCCTATATACGAAATTGGCGAAGTTGTTGCCATTGCGCAAAGCTATAGTGATTGTGGTAATATGCCTGATTTTGGGTTAGACGAATATGGTTATCCTATAATGCCAAAGAATAGCGGATTTTTTAATAAAATGTTTGTCTGCGCTAACCTCATGCCCCATCACATCCGTATTACCGATGTCAAAGTAGAACGGCTGCAAGACATTTCCGACGGGGATTGCTTGAAAGAAGGGATATATGAAGATTCGGGTGATGATGAGTTTCCACCATCTATATTTTATGACTTTGAGGGAAACAAAGACGATGGATTTGATACTCCTCGTGATGCCTTTGCTTCTTTGATGGATAAGGTTGCTGGTAAAGGAACATGGAGTTCCAATCCCTATGTATTTTGCTATTCATTTGAACTTATTGAGAAATGAGAATAAAACCATTCAAATACATAAATGGAGTATTGCACTATCAGTGCAATGTCTGCAAAGGCTGGTTTGACAAGAGCGGTTTCTACAAAGAGAGAAGACGTAAAATCGGTATAACATCAAGTTGCAAGTCATGTCATAAGAAAACGTCTGTACGTACCCGTGATTTGGATAAAGCCAAAAAACGAGATGCTATAAGTAGGAGCAAAAGACAACAACAATTTAAAGCTCAATTCAAAGTTCAAGACTTAGAAAACGAAATATGGAAAGCCATTCCAGAAACAAATAACTTATATTTCATTTCAAACTTTGGGAGGGTTAAGTCTAAGAAGTGGGGAAAAGAAATTCTGCTCAAATTTGGTCTTAGCCAAAAGGGGTATAGACAAGTCTGTATTAACTATTTGAATAAACGTAAAACTCGTAAAGTTCATAGGTTAGTTGCGCAAGCGTTTATACCCAATCCTTATGGATATGTAGAAATTAACCATAAGGATGAGATTAAAACAAACAATCGAGTAGAAAATCTTGAATGGTGCGATAGAAAGTATAACATGGGCTATGGAACATGGAAAGAGCGCAGAAAGACTAACAACATTAAAATGTCTTCGTTTACGAATTTGAATTAGTTGACTAAGAAGATATGATGAAAACTATAGTTTATAATATTGAGAAATGCTCTCAATGTCCGCATTCCAGAATCCTTCCCGATCCTGATCCGTATGATTGGTTTAACGACGATGATGTAAAACTATTTTGTGAAAAGTTAAAAAGAAACGTAGGATGCGCGCTTAGACCTTACGAAGTTAATGATGTTGATATTCCAAATGATTGTCCGTTGGAATAAAAAGATTATAAAGGAGTAATAATTATGATAGTAGAACTTAATAAATCTGATTTATGTAACTTGCTTGCTGGGACTCGTCCATCTTTTGGCTTAATGACTAAAATGAGTAAAATGGGACTTGGATATTATATTGGTGGTTTCTCTGATGAATGGATATGGACGCTTAGGCTTAATGTTGATTCTTATTCCGAAAAAGAACTATGGGATTTGTATAAGGAGATAACTGGAAAGGAGGAATAACTATGACCGAAGAACTTGTAACATTAAATACAGCCAAACTTTTGAAAGAGAAAGGCTTTCAAGAATTGAAATATACTAAACATGTTTCTAAATTACTAAAGCACTATAGATACCTTTCTGTTCCACCTCAATCTGTTGCCCAAAAGTGGTTACGTGAAGTCAAGAACCTGCATATCTGCATCATTAGAAATGCTTGTGGCTATAACTATGATATATGCAAAGCTGATAATGGTACTCATATATCAGAAGGTATATTCAAAGGGCCTAACGATGGCGGTCAATGGGATACCTACGAAGAAGCATTGGAAGCCGGAATACAAGAAGCATTAAAACTTATATGATTATGAGAAATTTTTTATATATATTGGTTTCTATTATTATATCATATATGCTTTGTGTATATGAGTATAATGCGTGGGATTTTATTGTGGGGTTAGAACCTTCTCATGTTTGTGTTATATTAGCTAAATTAGCTTTGTATTCTTTTTCGTGTTATTGGATTATTGTAGCATTGTTAATTTCTAAGAATTAATATTATTATGAAAAGTGAACAAGTATTATCAATAGATCAGATGAAGCACTTGAAGGAGCTTGGCTTGGATACGAGCGATGCAAGTATGATGCTTATCGCTATAGACGATGATGGCTGCTCATTGGATTGGGAAACCGCTTTGGAAGGAATGTCTACACATTTGTATGATGTTAGTTTTAGCTTATTCGATGCGGATTCTTCCTATTACCACTATCCGTATAGAAAAGATTGTGGGGCATTCACCTTGCAGGACATTCTCGATAAGCTGCCACCATCCATAGGTAATAATACGCTAGCCCTGCAAAGACACGGAGATAAATGGATGTGTTTATATATCGAGCCTTATACAAGGTATTCTCTACACATGGAAATAAAAGAAAAGTGTATTTACGCAGCCTACGATATGCTGTGCTGGTGCATTGAAAACGGATATATTGGAAAGGAGGGTGAATAATGAATGAGAGAGAACAGAGAAATATTATTAAGGATCATTTGCAATATCTAAGTAAAGAACAGTTAATATAGCTATGAATGTAAATTCCAATATCAGAAAACGTAATAAGCAGGCAATTTCAGACAGATACAATAAAGTTGATACAACTGTCAACGGAGATGCCGAACGCCTCGTAGAAGAGCACAGAGAGGTTGAGAAAAGGTTATATCCTCTGCGTATAGACCATCGTACCGTTATCTATGTAACCAAAGATAAGTGCACCAAGGAATACGCTCAAAAGAGGAGGATACTGTTTGGTATTGAACCATCTCCAGAAAGGAAAGGGGGAAATCCTCGCGTGCATATTGAAGTTGAAGAGGTAGGCAAACTTGTACAAGAGGGGATGCATCTTAAAGACATTGCTCGTACACTTGGAGTAAGTCGGACTACAGTTAGTAAGTATATACATAAATATGATTTGAGAAGAAATGAAAATAAATAAATACTTATATGGCAAAGCTTTTGATAAGGCTTTGAAAGTTGAGTTCCTTACCAATCGTGAGGAACTCTTTTTATATGCAGGCGCTCTATATTCTGCTATGATGTAGGGTAAGGAGATTGATGAGAATAATATGAGGATTCAGGAGAAAAACACCTCTGTAAAATAACGAAAGGAACCCCGCACGACCAGAATCCCTTTCCATGATGGAGAATTGCTTCTCCTCACACGATTATGATGCAAATATACTATTTACTTTTAAAATAATTGTGTTATGGAACTGGATTTTAACAAAATAATTCGTCTTAAAAAAATCAGAATTGAGAAATCAGAACTTTCAGAAGAAGAAAATACCTTAGCTTCACCGATTTTGAGAGATAAAAGCCTTATTAGGGATATCTATAAAATCTTCGTTGAGTTATTGAATAGCAGAAGTCTTCCCCCTTGTATTGATAGTGTAACACAACGGAAGAAGTTCATTTTCATTATCCTGTACCTGTTTTCTCCAAGTTCGCTTGCCGGTGGGAAGATGACAGCAGGGTTACGTGAAGAAATGTCAAGAGTATTGGGGATTCAGTCCAAGAGTACAATTTCCGACAATTGTGCTGATGTCGTGTTTCTCTATCAGAATTATGGGGATTTTAGTGGAGATATAGAGTATCTTTATACCGAAATCGTAAATCGGTTGAAATTCAAAGGGCTAATCAATTAGCAAAGCGGTAAGTAATTCTTATCGCTTTGTTTTTTTAACTCAATTTTGAGCCATCGAATTATAATTATTCCTATATTTACAATGCTTTTCTGCACAAAATTCTTTGTGTTATGTGTATAACACCGTTTTTAAGCATACATAAAGGTTGATATATTAGTATTGACTTTAAAAAAGGAGGTTTTATGTCTGATAATAAAGACTATTATGAAAAAGAAGAACGAAGAATAGTGAAAAATGCCACAGAAAAAGGAGTACCTTTTGAAACAGCTGCAATCATTAGCAGAAATATAAGGCAGGAAGGATTAAGAGATTATGAATATCTTCAAATGCTCAAAGGCAAATTGAGTGATGAAATTAATCGTAAAAAGTAAATCAACAGGCCGGAGTTTAGTGCTCCGGCTTTAATTTAAATAACTTAAATATCTGCTCTAATGTTATTTTTGATATTCGATACGTAGGATATTGTAATGAAAACAGTTTGTTAATATCGTCAGTTTCTTCTATTTTACACCCTTGAAAAACTCCATCTATGCTAAACAATTCTTTATGTGTTTGGTCTTTAAAATCATTATAGGAAATCATAATGTATTTAAGCAACCTTATGTGTAAATATCCTTTTTCAACTTCTATGGTTTTTTGGTATAAATCATGAAAATACTTCATTGTAGAATTAGTGTAATAATATTTAATTGGTCCTATATAATTGTTAGTCTGACTGCTTGTATCTAATATATCATCTATCGGTAAGTATATTTGTTTTGTAGCTTCACCATTTAAGGGATTGTATTCGCAAGAAAGAAATACTTTCTTTTGAATCTTATAGTTATAGGCATATCCACCTACATTTTCGATGGTTATTTTTTCGCTATCATTTGTTTCTTTATTAGAAAATTGTTCAGATGAAACTTTAATAAGAGGTATATTAAGGCGTTCTTCATTTATTGATTGTTGCTTACTTATTTGGCATGAATTTATGGAAACTATCAATGCCATGGAACTTAATAATATAGAACTGAAAATATCAAATAAGATTTTATTTCTTTGTAAGAATGCCTTTACCTTTATAAAATATGTGGATTTCATATACGTTACTGTAATTCGTTCAATGTTTTATCATTAATCTTCACGTGATTTACGTGAGACATTCTTTTCTCCATCAAAATGGATTTTACCCCCACAGTGAGGGCAGGTGATAGTGCCTGAATCGTTTCTAAACAAATCGGGTATTTCCACTCCTAAAGCATCTGCTATATCGGCAAGCCTATCAACACTAAATTTGTTTCTTGCAATAGCCTGTGAAAAAGATACAGGCTGTATACCAAGTTTATCAGCCAATTGAGCTTGCGTAATACCTTTCTCTTTACACAGTTCCTTAATCCTTAATTCTGTATTTGCCATAATTGTCTAATTTTTGATGCAAAGATATATAATATAGTGTATATACGAAATAAAGATGAGATAATTATTTGTTTTAGCTATATTTTTATGTGAACTAATGTAAATTTAGTATATGTGCTATATAAAATATATTAAATTTAGTGTATATACATAACATATATATGTTTATTTCGTGTTTGTACTATACATTTGCATCATCAGAAACGAAGTAATAACAATTAAAAAATATACGATTATGGCATCATCAGTAATTAAACAAAGAACAATAGAGAAGTTCATCATGTCAGAGTTTGCACAAGGCAACTTGAATACCAAAGAACAAGTTAGCTGTATGCTTCTTCTGATTCAAAAGAAACTGAGTATGTCAGTAGAACAAGCAAGTGACTTTATGAGAAACGCAATTGGTATTAACGCTTAAATATACGATCATGGCAACAAAGAAGATTGATGAAAAGAAAACATTGAAGTATGCAGTAGCATTCTACTTCTGTACATCAGGCAAAATAAATTTCATGTTAGGCAATAAGATGTATCAGCATATAAACACTGTTTATGATCAAAGAGAAGACGGCAGAGGGTTTAATACGTGCGAGGTCGTTTACAACTACAAGGCTCAAAAGTATGAGGTTCTGAACGTAGATACAGAAATAGGTAACAAAGAGATTACAATATTAAATGTTTAATCAGCAGGGCGCAAGCCCTGCATAACACATAAAATTATGAAGATAAACGAAATTACAGTAGGTTTGAGATACAGAGTTTCAGGTGATTTAGCTAACGGTTGCTATGCAGATGGTACGCCACGTATATCGCACGATGATGTAGTAAGAGTAATCAAACGAATTACAGATGCACATGTGATTTTAGAGTGTGGACGTATGTTTATCATTAACGACAATCTCAAAATCGAGAAGTTCTAAGTTTTAATCCGGTAGCCTTCGGGCTACCACAATACACACGATTATGAAAGCGGATTTAGTTTTAGTTATCAGCCCCGAAGCCCCATTGATGAAGCAACTGGGCAAGGTATTGGGTAAGTTATGTAGTATGTGCGATTTTACCACCATAGAAAGAGGTGAGAAGTACATCACAATACAGCATGATGAAACCGGTCTTGTTGTGGCTTATACGAGTGAAGAGAGATTGAATGTGAAACGTTAAGAAGCAATAACGATGAGTGATTTATTAGAAGAAATCAAAGAAGCGAGAAGTAATTTGGATAAACTTGAACGTCAGTATGTCAAAGAGACAGAACCGTGTCACAATACGAAATGTAGCTTTTATCGAGAAACGAGTAGCTTAAATTGCTGTTGGACTACTTTGGTAGAAGATTGTAAATACTATCCAGGTGAAAAAGATTGAATGTGAAACTTATAAAATTAGCTTATGAGCTCAATAAATGTAAACGGTTGCAGCGTATGCCAGCCAGGTAAAGAGAATTACACTACCTACACAACAAAGTTGAGAGGTAAGAGAGTGAGAATGCACCAGTACGACTATCGTACTGAAAGTGGTGAGCTATTCTCTTGTTGTGCGCCTACCTTAGAGGCATGCAGAGAAAGACGTGATATTTGGCTTAGTTCACGACAATAAACCGATTGTCGTGTATAACGATTGAAGATATTTCGTTATCTTTGGTTGTGGTAGTACCTTTGGGGTACTATCGCGGGGTAGAGCAGTGGTCAGCTCGCTACTTTGACTTGGTAGAGGTCCGGGGTTCGAATCCCTGTCCCGCAACAATGATTATTAACTTTTAAATTTACACGATTATGAACATTTTAACGCTTAGTATTAAGCAAAAGTATTTTGATGAAATCTTGGCCGGTAAGAAAACTCACGAATACCGTGAAATCAGGCCTACCAATGCAAAGAAGTATATCACCTACCTTTGTGGTGGTAAAGAATATCCGGCTGATGCAGAATTACCTGAAGAAGGTGAAGTTGAGTTGAAGCCAATTCAGTATGATGCCATCAAACTTCTTACAGGTGCTTATACAGGCAAACGCCCTTATATCGTTGTTGAGGTAAAGGCGGCAGAAGCGGTTATCCTTACCGATGAAAACGGTAACGATATTATTTACGAGCATCAAGGTGAAGAGTATTTAGCTGCTCAAATTGATTACACGTTGGGCAAGATATTAGAGAAACATATAGATTAATTGTTTTATTAAAAATTGATTTGCTGAGTCAGAAGAAGGATTAACAAAGTAGCCGGCCCCCGTCGGAACATGAACGGTGCAGGTGCAGGCGGTAGATTAGTAGCCAATCGTAGAGGTACGGCAAGTGCCACGCAGTTAGGATCACGTAGACAGCGTTATAGTGATCTTCGTGTTTCATTTGGATTGTCGGGTGGTTAGCTATGAGCAAAGTAGAGCAAGCGAACCGGTATATAGACCTCATTCGAGTAAAATCGAGTGAGGCTTTACTGTTTTTGTCCCTGGGTAAAGATTCGCTTGTTCTGCTTGATTTAATTTATCCAAAGTTTGATCGAATAGTTTGTGTATTCATGTATTTCGTTAAGGGTTTAGAGCACATAAACCGCTGGATAAACTGGACTAAAGCCAAATATCCAAAGATTGAGTTTGTACAAGTGCCTCATTGGAATCTTACCTACATTCTTAGAGGTGGCATGTACTGCGTACCTAATCCGAAAGTAAAGTTGCTGAAACTTGCTGATGTGGTAAAAGCTATGCAGCTTGCTCATGGTGTTTATTACACATTCTTGGGTATGAAAAAGGCTGATGGAATGAATAGGCGTTTGATGCTTAAAGGCTATGAGGCAAATAGTTACGAGAATAACGGTATGGTCTATCCTTTGGCTGACTGGACACAGAAAGATATTCTCGCTTATATGCGGCAACATAATTTGCCTGAACCGATTAGATATTCGTTGAAAGCAAGTTCAGGAGTTGGCTTCAACCTCGATTGTATGCTTTGGATGGAGAAGAATTACCCACAGGACTTACAGAGAATTTATAGAGTGTTTCCAATGGCTGAAAGAGTGCTTTGGGAGTATTATAATAAACAAAATTGATAGGAGAATAGCTGAGTCAGAAACAGAAGAAGGGGAAAGATGAAAAGTGCTGCCGATATTGGAGTACAAACAAATCGTTTGACTCGTGCGGCAGAAGGGAATCCTGCAAGACAAGCAAGGATTAATAGTATTGGCGGTGCCATGTATCGTAATTTGAGCAGGTTGAACACTGCAAATAACCGAAGTGTGTTTCAACAGTATTCAAGAGCTGTGCGTCAAGGTAGAGGATTGGGCTTAAGTAATGGTTAATATGGAATTATCAAAATATATCAAAAGTGAATCGGTGGAACTTAACCGTTCTACCATCCATTTTGCGGATTATAATCCCCGGAAACTTTCGGATGAATCTCGCAAAACATTAAAGCGTGGTATCAAGAAGTTTGGGTTAGTCGGGGGAATAGTCGTAAACAAGCGTACGGGGCTGACCGTGGTTAGCGGACACCAGCGTTTGTCTGTTATGGACGAACTGCAAAAGTTTCCTGATAACGACTATCGTATCCGTGTCGATGTCATTGATGTGGACGAACAGCAGGAAAAGGAACTAAATATTCTGATGAATAACCCAAACGCACAAGGTACTTGGGATTTTGATGCTCTTGCCCGTATCGTTCCTGATATTGATTGGAAAGATGCTGGTCTGACGGATGCTGATTTGAACATGATTGGTGTTGACTACCTATTACAGACAGAAGAGGAAAGCTCCATTGCTGATGCCCTTTCTGATATGATGGCACCAGTTACCGAGCAAAAGGAAGCCGAGAAAGCCGCCAAGCAATTGGAACGTGCCGAAAAAGTAGCCCACATGAAAGAAGTCAAACAACAGGTAAAGGAGAATGCGCAGAAGCAAGCCGAGAACATGGATGCCTATGTGATGTTGTCCTTCGATACCTATGAAGCTAAAGCCGCTTTCTGCGAAAGGTTCGGGTATGACCCTGATATGAAGTTTATCAAGGGTGAAGCGTTCGATGAACAAGTAGAAAGGGTAGACTGATATGGCAGTAAAATTCAGGCATAAAGAAACAGGATTATTCTTCTGTAAGGCTAAAGGTCTTTCCACTGATAAATCATACGGAGAGCGCAAAAGTCGTGAGCGGTTCTTGAATAGACATTTATCAAAGCGTGGACGTATTTATGAATCAGCCACCGAAAAACAGAAGGCCGATTGGATAGGTAAGATGTATGCAGATGAATTTGAAATAGTGGAGGTGTAATATTATGGCAAAACCAAAATTTGATTTTGATGATGAACAGAACCTAATCCGTATTGAGGGTTGGGCGCGTGATGGTGTAGATGATAAGCAGATTGCGGCAAATATTGGTTATAGTGAGGCTCATTTCTCAGTGTTAAAAGGAAAACTACCTAAATTATCTAAAGCATTAAAAAACGGGCGTGCGCCTCTTGATTTTGCAATCGAAAGCAAGATTTACCGCAAGGCTATGGGTATGAAGGTAAAAGTTCAGCAAGCTATAAAGGTTAAAGATGTTTATTTTGATGAAGAAGGCCGTAGATGTGAGAAAGAGAGGGTAGAGATCGTTGAGCTTGAACAAGAAGTCCCTCCCGATACAACGGCCGGCATCTTTTGGTTGAAGAATCGCAAGCCCGAACAATGGAATAAGCCAGCTCCGAGAATTGAAGAAGATGATGATATTCCAAAGAATCCCTCTAAAGGCATTGACATCAACGAATGGATTAAAGGTAAGATTGAATGATAACTCCCCAAGCAATATATCACCCCTTATACACCGATAACGAGAAATTCATTATCCTTATCACCGGTGGACGTGGATCGGGAAAGTCTTTCAATGCTTCCACTTTCATCGAGCGATTGACCTTTGAACTCACAGAAACTGAGAAGATAGTCCACCAGATTCTCTATACTCGCTATACGATGGTTTCCGCTGGTATGTCTATCATCCCCGAAATGATGGAGAAGATAGACCTCGATGGAACTACTAAGTATTTCAAGACTACCAAGACGGATATAGTCAATAAAATGACTAAGAGCCGTATCATGTTCCGAGGTATCAAGACTTCATCTGGTAATCAGACGGCAAAATTGAAGTCTATTCAAGGTATCACTACTTTTGTCTGTGATGAAGCGGAAGAGTGGACGAATGAGGAAGAGTTCGACAAGATAATGCTCTCCATTCGTAAGAAAGGGATTCAGAACCGGATTATCATCATAATGAATCCTTGTGATTCCAATCACTTCATTTACAAAAAGTATATTGAGAATGCTCACAAGCTGGTAGAGATTGACGGAGTTCAGGTTCAAATCTCCACTCATCCTAATGTACTTCATATCCATACGACATATCTTGATAACTTGGAGAACCTTTCTCCTGAGTTCCTTAAAGAGGTAGAGGACATGAAGGAGAATAACCCGGAGAAATATGCTCATGTGGTTATCGGTCGTTGGGCTGATGTGGCGGAAGGTGCCGTATTCAAGAAGTGGGGTATTGTGAAAGAGTTCCCACAGGAATGCAAAAAGGTAGGAATAGGGCAGGATTTCGGATTTACTAATGATCCTTCCGCTGCTGTAAGATGTGGCATCATTGATAACCGTTTGTATGTTGATGAACTTTTCTATGAAACGGATATGCTTTCGTCGGCTATTGCCAACAGGTTAAAGCCTTTCTCTATGAAAGTTTTTGCCGATTCGCAAGACCCTCGATTGATTCAAGAGATAAAGAACAGAGGCGTGAATATCTATCCGGTAGATAAGTTTCCCGGCTCAATTAAAGCGGGTATTGATAAGATTAAAGACATGGAGTTCTTTGTAACAGAACGCTCTTACAATCTTATTACTGAACTTCGGAAATATGTTTGGGACAAAGATAAGGATGGAAACTACATCAATGAGCCAGTAGATGAATATAATCATTTGATGGATGCCATTAGATATTATGTATTGGGTTGTTTGCTTGGACGCATTTTGAAACCGAAAGATTTAACAGGAATATTCACACACTAAAAATGTAAGCTATGCCATTAAGTTTAGAAGAAATATTAGCATTACCCGATATCGGACAGAAAATAAGCTATTTAAAGAAGGGGCGGAAAACCGAACTTCCAGACCGTTGTAAACTTTGGGATGATTGGAATCCTGAACGCCATGAAATCATGGTTGACAAAGAGAAGTACCCGGATAGAAAAGTTCTTGAAAAGGAAGCGGAAAAGGTCTTCGATGAAAAGACAGGAAAGACCTACGAAATCGAAGCGAAATACAAGACCGAACCAGTGAACCGTATCTCCATTCCTTTGGAGCAGGATATAGTGAACATTCAAACGGCTTTTACTGTCGGCACCGAGCCGTCAATGGATTGCACTCCAACAGATGATGACGAAAAGAAACTGTTGGATGCGGTCAAAGCTGTATTCAAATCCAACAAAATCAAGTACCAGAACAAAAAGATTGTCCGTTCTTGGCTTTCCGAACTGGAAGTTGCAGAATATTGGTATGTTACCGATGATGATTCGTTTTGGGCTAAGTTCTGGAAAAAGGTAAAGACTACCTTCGGAGGAAAGGTAAAACCTACCAAGAAGCTGAAAAGCGTATTATGGTCTCCGTTCCGTGGGGATAAGCTTTATCCGTTCTTCAATGATGAAGGTAAGATGATTGCTTTCTCACGTGAGTACAAGAAGAAGCTCATGGATGATTCGGAGATAACTTGCTTTATGACTATCACTGATAAGATGGTCTATCAGTGGGATTTGGCTAAGGGGTATGAGGAAAGAACTTCATTTGCTCATGGCTTCTCTAAGTTACCGGTTCTCTACGCTTATCGTCCTGAACCTTATTGCAAGAAGATAAAGACCTTCCGGGTCCGGTTGGAAAAACTGTTATCTAATTACGCAGACTGTATAGACTACCATTTCTTCCCATTGCTAAAATTAGTCGGTGATGTGGAAGGCTTTGTCGGGAAGAATAAAGACAAAATCGTGAAGCTTACCGGGCAGGGTGCAGATGCTCAATATTTGACGTGGAACCAAGTCCCAGAAACAATACGTTTTGAAGCCGAAACACTTACGAACAACGCTTATGATATGTCCAATACTCCAAGAATATCCTTTGAGACATTGAAGGGTGTAGGCAAAGCATCAGGAACCGCTTTCCGTTTCATGTTCATGGGTGCCCATATGAGCGTAAGTAATCATGCGGAAGTGATAGGTGAGTTTTTACAGCGAAGGGTTAATTTCCTTGTTTCTGCTTTAGGCTCTATCAATCCAACCGAGTTTAGCAAGGCATCGCAGACCATTGACATAGAAACAGAACTGGTTCCATATATGATTGATGATTTGAACGACAAGGTGACTACTGCTGTCTCCGCTGTCAGTGGTGGTGTATGGTCAAGGCGTGAGGGCATTATGTTTGCTGGGAATGCTGATAGGGTAGAAGAGGAACTTGCAGAAATCAAAGAGGAGCAAGCAGCAAAGAATGAGCAAATCGGAAATAAGGAAACATAATTTTAAGAAAGAGGGGAGTAAATCCCCTCTTTATATTTCTTTTTCTATTTTTCCGATCGGAAGATTATGATACCGAAGGCTCTCCAATATGTGAATAAGCACCTCTAATTTCACCTATAGGTACAAGTTGCAGTGGTATTTCTAGTACATCATCATTATAAGCAATTTCAAGTCTCCATCTATATAATGGAAGTTCATCATAACCATCGGATTGTCGTACAGTTATTATATTATCCATAAAGGTAATAGACTTAATCTCATCCTTCTGGACTTTCAAATCGGTCATGGGGAAAGATATAGTACTAAAAGTGTCTTTAACTTGTTTGAGAAAACTCTGTTCTTCTATTTGTTTTATATCCAACTTGTTCAAGGGAATACCTCTAAAAAAAGTTATCTCATTTCTTCCACTAAAAATATCTCCCACAAAATCAAATTCATTTTTTAACTTCACTTCCTTAATAGTGATGAGTCCATCTTTTGCAAAAAGGCGAATATTTAACTGCATCTGATATTCTCCTGCATGCACATACCGTGTACTAAACGATACAAGTTCAGCTCTTAAGTGAGGTTTACGTATAAAATCTTTATATACTATAATCCCTAAATTTATAATACCAAGAGCAAAACCACCAAAAGCGGCTATCGGTGTCAATGCTGAAAAGTCCATATCCAATTTCTTAATATATTATATCATCAACATATCCAATACAAGCATAGGAACCTTGGAAAGATGTAAGCACTAAGTATTTGCCATCTCTAAAGTCGATCTCAATATTAGATATTCGATGTCCTATGCTTGCACAGTATTCAATGATATCATTTAATGAAGTTACAGGAACTTGTGTGTACCCGTTGGGGTGAAAATAAATCGTTTTCATAATATTACCTCCTTTTTTTATTGGTTTATAATTTACCAGCCAAATTCTTCACATCTTCCGCTGATTTAACTTCATGCACTATATCTCCGACCTTTACGAAGCCGATAACATTACTGGCATTAGGCTTTTCAAATAGTTCGGCAAGAGGAATATTTAATGTATTTGCAATCTTTTCTAATGTTTGCAACTGCGGATATTCCCCTCGTAAAGTCTTATTCAGACTTATATCAGATATTCCCATTTTTTCTGCTAACTCTTTTTGAGTTATACCTTGCCCTTGACAAAGTTCTTTTATCCTTGTTCTAAAGTCCATAATACTATATAGTTTTATTCGGCAAAAATAGATATTTATACCACATAATACAATTATATGACTAAAATAAATCTACTTAGTTTTATTTTTAACATTATTTATTGCTTTAGATATTGTAGAATTAAACTAATTAGTTTTACTTTGCAATATCAAATTAAACGAAGTAGTATAATTAAAAACATATAAGAGTATGAGCACAAAATTTAGAAGTCAGATGAAAGAGGTTATGTCAATGGCATGGTCTTTTGTTCGCAAGAACGGTTATTCAATGAGTGAAGCATTAAAATGCGCATGGGCTAATTTGAAGCTCAAAGCAGCTTTGAAAGTAAAAGTAGTAGAGTTCTACTTCAAGAAAACCGATGGTTCGTTACGTCAAGCCTTTGGCACTCTCTTAGAAAGCAGAGTACCCGAAACAAAAGGTACAAGTAGAAAGCCAAATGATAACTTACAGACCTATTTTGATACAGAGGTCGGTGATTGGCGTTGCTTCAAGAAGTGTAACCTAATTAAAATCGCATGATTATGACACTAATAGCTGAAAATCAAGAAGTAAAAATATACCGTCATAAAACAGTAGGCGGTTGGATTAACGTATATCAGTTCAGAAATGGCGAATTGGTGTTCGGGTCAAAGAAAGTATCAGTTCTGAATAGATTTGAGAAAACTCAGGTTTATAAGAGAATTTGTATGGCGATCAACTACAACAATTAAATCAACACGATTATTAAAAGGCAGTCTTGCACGACTTTAAAGGCTGCCTTTATTATTAATAGAGCAAAAAGTATGAATGAAAATTATAAATATAATCAAAGAGAGCACGCCCAAAGTATTTATGTTGTTTTAAATGAAGAAACTAAGCGCGTTAAAATCGGGATAGCATATTGCGTAAAAACAAGGTTTTCAAGTTTGGTTTCTGCATCGGGATGTAGATTGAAACTTATGTATTACACAGAAAGAATAATTGGTGCTTGTGATATAGAGAAGCAAGCCCACGAAAGATTTAATGAAGATAGATACATAGGCGAATGGTTTAATATAAAATGGGAAGATGCTGTAAATTGTATAAAAAGTCTTCTTGTTGATTATACGAACCGTAATTCTAAAAGTATGGATGCTGTAATCGAGAGTGAATATGAAACTATTGAACAGCCTCAAATAATCTCTAAAAAGAAAAAAGAAACGTGGTATGGTAGTAATGAAAGAGTTTTAGATATATCTCTTGGTAAGTTTAAGAGAGTAGATAAAGATATATATCAAAACAAGCAAGGGAAATTATTTAAGATTGTATATCGAGACAAACAATGGCTAATAACCAATTTGTAATCTGCTCCTTAGTCAGAAAAATTGCGGGGACTATAATTTGAATATATGAAAAATAGAACATTTAGCGGTAATTCTTCGCAGTTGCCACTATTTTTAATTTATAGTAAAATAATGAATAAATAATTTGATAGTATTCATATTATTACTATATTTGTATTGTAATTAAGTCCAAAGCGTTATGAGTTACAAATCAGTTAAAGACGTTGTAACTATGTTGCAAGAAAACGGTTTTGTTCTAAAGAGTCAGAAAGGTAGTCACATGAAGTTTGAGAAAGACGGCAAAGTGGTTATTGTACCGAATCATAACAGCAAAGGCGTTGAGAAAGGCACTTATTACAGCATTTTGAGACAAGCGGGGCTAAAGTAGCCCCCTTGTTCTCTTAATTAAAAAAGGAGGTAATATGAAAACAGTAGAAGTTATTGTAGAACACGCAGGAAAGAACTTGAGTGCTTATATCGAAGGTGCTCCCGTTATTACAGTCGGTAATGACATGAAGGAGTTGGAGGATAATATGAAGGAGGCGATCGAGTTATATTTGGAAGATAACGATAGTCCCTGCGAAGTGTTATCTGGGGAGTTTGAGTTGAAGTTTAAGATTGATGCTGCTACATTTATCAACTATTACAGTAATATCTTTACTAAGGCTGCATTGAGCCGTATTACAGGAATAAACGAACGCCAGTTGTGGCATTATGCTGCCGGAGTTCACAAACCTCGCAGGCAGCAGTTAGAGAAAATTCAGAGGGGCATTCAGTCTTTAACGAAGGAGTTAGCAGCAATAAACTTATTATAGCATGGTAGATGTTAGAGAATTGAAAATTGGTAATTATGTCTATTTACAGAATAACAAAACTCCATATAAGATAACAGAAATAGGATATAGTGAGATTGAATATCCAAGATACGAAGCGAGTAGAATATCATCAGGAGCGGTATTTCGTACCTATATAGAGAACCTTAATCCTATTCCTCTCACAGAGGCGCTATTGTTGAAATGTGGATTTGAGAGGAAACATTTTGGTAGTGCTACGATTTTTTGTCATCTATCGATTGAACTTGATGTATATTTTTGTTTGAAAGGAGTTGATTACAATATACCAGTTAGGTCGCTTCATCAATTTCAGAATTTATATTTCGACTTAATAGGCAAAGAACTTCAAGTAAATATTTAAATATGGAAGAATTGATAAAGAAGTTTATTGGCTTCTTTGAAAGTGATAGGATTTCTGTATCTCGAAAGATTGCCATTCCACTATTGCTGGTGTTGGTAGTTTTAGCATTAGACAATATCTTGGGAATTTCATATTATTGGATAAATAAAATAGAAATTGATTATATAGTAAAAGTTGAAGAAGCAAAAGCTGTATGTGAATCAGACTCTATTATTTTGTCTCATCTTGATGATAAAATAGAGAAGGCTATCAATAGAAAAAATGTATTCCAGTGGTTTGCTTCGTTATTTGAGAATGCAAATGTAGAAAAGAATGCAGAAGTAAATATTACAAATTCAGATGGTAATGTATTTTCTGTGATAGGAAAATGGTTTCCTGAAGTTGAGAGAAATCAAATGTGGCACACTGTAACGTCATCTCTTCTATGGGTTATTCTATTGGCAATACTATTGTTATTTTTAATATTTGCTCCTTTTGTTATTGAAAAAGATAAGGTAGCCACTATTATTGGGGTTATATTCGGACTTGGGATTCTGGCTTTTTTTATTTGGATAACTCAATGGATTTTTGGTTTAATTCCAGTTATATTAAATCGAGCATATATAAATTATGTTCTGCAATTAGGATTAAATCTTGTGCCAATAGTGGCTTTAACTATTGGGTCTATTAAGGAGGCAAAGAGGAAAAAGTTATCATAGTACATGTAGGGATTTTAAATTCAAAAGAAAGGCGTGATTCATTCGGTTTCACGCCTTTTTTTATACCATTTTACGACAATCGTTTTATTGTCGTGTATCACCTATCTGATAATTTTTCATCTTCTTTATAAATAACGAAATTTACCGTAGAAATTTATAAATCAAATTCATACGGTATGACAATCTTAGAACAAATCTTGGCAGGACTGCAACAGAAATTCACTGGGGTGGACACTGCTATTCTTACCCGAATTGCCACTAAAAAGGCAGAGGGTGTAACGGACGAGACAAAGGTAAACTCCATTGTTGAGGGTATCAGTTTTTCGGACGTGTTAAATTCCTATGGCGATTTCCGCGCCGGGGATGCTACCCGTACTTCTGTATTGAACTACGAGAAAAGGCATAACCTTAAAGACGGTAAGCCAATTGAGAACCCTAATCCCAATCCTAACCCTAATCCGAAGCCGGAAGATAAGACGGACGACATGGCGGCTATTATTGCTAACGCAGTGAGTGCAGCCGTTAAACCTCTTTCTGATAAGCTCGCTCAATTCGAGACAGAGAAGTTACAAGCTACCCGGCAGGAGCAGATTATGGCAAAGGCAAAGGAGTATGGTATTCCCGAAAACTACGCCAAGAGGTGCGCCATCAAAGACGATGAGGACTTGGATACTTATTTCAAGGACTTGAAACAGGAGTTCGCAAATGACGGCTTCAAAGGCGTAACCCCTCCCGAATCAGCGGAAGCGAAGATTGAGAAAGAAGCTGAATCTATCGCCAAGATGATTGACGAGGGAACGAATGCTATTGTTGAACAAAACAAGAATTAATTATGTCAGCAGGATTTAAGTATGACTTGGTTCCGCCTGTTGAGCAAGAGGAACGTTACGATGTCCAGACAGGCATCCGTAGACGTGGCCCGTTCAAGCTCGACACGCAGAACCTTGTAGTGGGAAGTTTTCTTCCTGGATTTACACCGATTTGTGCGGACTTGAAAAACAAGTTCGCTTATGCGGTAATCAATGTGGAAGTAGTGGAAGCATACGCAACCGGTGATACTGCATTGTCCATTAAGGTAGCCAAGAACTCTTTGGCATACACGGGTATGTTCATCGGAAGCGGTACGAAAGGTGCGGAAGTAACGGCTATTGACAAGACCAACAAAGTGTATGATGTATTGACTATCAAGGCTGCTTTTGGTGAGGACATAGCCAGAGATGCGGTACTCTTTGAGGCGGTTACGGTTGATGGCTTGAAGCAGAAGCACGTGGCAAATTCGGCTCTGTACAACCGGACAAAGGTGGAGGATGGAATCACTTTGGTTTCATTGCTTCGTACAGCCGCAGAGATTGAGTCTTCAAAATTGGTTATGCCGTTCTCTGAGAATGATAAAGCCAACATGAAGGGATGGTTTGAATTTAACGAGTAAGGAGGTAAGATATGTTTTTAACGATTCAAACATTATTCGATGACGCGAACATTGTTTCCGCTATCATCAGACGTGTGAACCAGACACGTAAGGACACAATCTATTGGCAGCAGTATCTTACTTTCCGTAGAGTAACTACTCGTGTGTTCAAAGATTATATCGGTTCTGTAACTGGGGTAATGGCTGGTTCTATCAACTCACGTTTTGGAGAGAAACCTATTCGTGAACGTAGGAATATCGGTTCTGGCTATGGCGAGATTGCCTATTTGGGTGATGCTTATCAGATGTCTATTGACCGCCTTTCTGAATTGCAGGATTTGATTGACAAGTTCAATGCGGCTAAACCGGCAGACCAAAAGGCCGCAATGGAAGAGATTGTAAGCTTTCTGGCAGATGATTACCGTCAGATTACCCTTGCCGCCCACAAGCGTATGGATATTATTATCGGTGCGCTGTTGATGCTTGGTGAAGCCACAGTTTACAACAAGGATGCCGCAATCACTTCCGGTCAGACCAATAATAAACTGCTGGAGATTGCCCTTCCGTTCAACTTTATCAAGCCGACAAGTGGAGATGTGGTTGTGGACGGAAAGAATATGTTTATCTCTTATTTGAGAGAGAAGCTTCATTCTTTAGCTCCGGATTTTGGCGTTTATGCCAAAATGATTATGACTCGTGCATCTTTCAACAAGCTTATTCTTGGTTCATCCGAATTTGGTGAGCAGTACAAGATGATTCTTGGTACTAATGAAATGAAATTGAGTACGGGGTTGGTTTCCTCTTCTTTGGCTTCCGAAGTGTTCACCGGTATCGGTTTGCCACGTATCGAAATCAAGGAAGACTATGTGAAAGACCAGACAGGAAAGAACGTGCAGATTTACGTAGACAACCGCATTACTCTGTTGCCTTCTGACCAAATCGGTTATATGCGCCATCATACTCCGTATGAAGCGACCGATCCGGTACAGGGACGTACTTACATTCCGTCAGAGGGGCAGATGCTTATCTCCAACTATCGTGACAAAAACGGTCGCTACATGGAATATACGGCAGAGTGGATTCCGCAGATTACTAATCCGGACTTGATTACCAATTTCGACCTGAGCGAGATTGTTTCAATTCAATCAGCATAAGGAGGTGGCTATGAAAGTAAAGGTTATATCTGTTTTCAGAGACAAGCTCACCGGGAAGTATTATACCCCCGGTGAGGTGATTGAAGTCGGTGAAGAATCCCGTGTGTTGGATATGGAGAGCCGTAAACTCGCTGAACGGGTTGAGGTGAAAACTCCCGAAGTGAAGGTTCCCGAAGAAAAGAAAGAGGTTAAAATCTCCCTTTTTGAAAAAGAGTTTGATAAAAAGGTTTTGGTTGATGCTTTAAAGTCTATCGGCGTGCAGGCTTCCGGCAATATGAAAGAGGAAACTCTTTTGGCTAAGGTTGCAGAACTGGATGAAGAATCAACAGCCAAACTGAAAGAAGCATTAGGTATCGAGTAAAAGGATAGGGTAGTGCTTCTACCCTTCCATTGTCTAATTTTATAAATCAGAAAAGAAATGAAGAATTTTATTTTTGCCATGTGTGGCTTTTTGATGATGTCTTTGGTCTCGTTGGGCGTGCAGGCCTCAAGTGTGGAATCTCCCAAGTGTGAGTATGTGAATCCATCTGTTGATGTTGGTTTGCCAGACATTCAGTGTATCACTTTTGAAGCATCTTCTGTTGATTGTGTTGTGCTGATCACTCCGCAGCCAATATTTATGGTTGTGGATAGTCCGGTGAAGCAAACAGTAACTATTACGGCAATGCAAAGGAAACAGATTTCAGTTCCTAAATGCCCGTTCCGGTACGTCTATAAGCCGAAGTATTGCACACATTATAGCCATATAGCATATAGTAAACTGATTACACCATATTAAGATGACGGTAAACGACTACATACAACAGAAGTTTCAGACATTCGGCATTAACCTGTCAGAAGCTGACCTTTTGGATATGTGTCTTACCTCGAAGATAAGCGGAGAGGATGAGATGAACGAGGATTGCCAAACGCGGGTGTCGGTGGCAATTGCGAAGTTTATCCCCTCTCTATTGCTTCGTGCCACTTCTATCAGTGAAAGCGGTTTTTCTATGTCTTGGAATCTTGAAGGGATAAAGCAGTACTACTCTTTTATCTGCAGGATGTACGGATTGAAAGATGAATTAAGTAACAAACCTAAAGTGACCTTTTTATGATATTCGCTCCACACATATTACAGGTAAAGGTTATCACTCCGATGGATAAGGATGAGTTCGGAAGACCCATCCCTGATACTGGTGGTGAAAGTTGGCAAGATGTATGCAAATGCCGTTGTGATGATAACACAACTAAAGAGTTTACGTCTGATAACGGTTCTGTGTATCGTCCTAACTACCATGTGGTGTGCGAGAAGAGAATCACTGTCAAGGCAGGGGATGAAGTCCGTTGCATGGATGGCGATAATTTGAGAGGGCAAGGCGAGGTTTATACGGTGAAGAGTACGAACTACTTTAACTACTCGGAATTATGGATGTAGATTTCGATTTTTCCGATGTCGATTCCTTTTTCGATGAAGGCGAATGGGAAGTCGAAAAGAAGATGATTGATGTGGGCGATGAAGCCGTGAAGTACGCAGAGGAACACGGCGATTATCAAGATCGCACACTGATTTTGAGAACGTCCAATGATTACGATGTTGATGAAAGCGGTTTAACTCTGAAAAACGAAGCGGAATATGCTTCATTCGTGGAATCCAAGGGGTTTGATGTTTTGAGTGGTGCCGCTTTATATGCAGAGAAACGATTAAAAGAAGAATTTGAATGATAGTAACTACCGACATAGGAAACATTCTCTATCGGGATTGCAAGGCTTTCAGGATAGATATAGTACCAGTAGGGGAAACCCTGACGGGCGAATTGAAGTCTGAAAGAATTGTCATTCACACGAAGAAACAACAACCGGAAATATATTGGAAGAAGTCCTTTGCCGAGGTAAATATCTGTGTGCCTAATTTGAGTGAGAATGAAGCGAACTCTATCCGTCTGAATGAGCTTGAAAGGCAAGCCAACAAGTTATTCGACGATGTGGTAAGCACCTATGACGACACAGCCTATCGTTACTCAATCGAATCAATCGGTACGGAAGCGGACACAGCTTTGAAGTGTCATTATGTGAATGCGAGAATTTTATTTGAAGTGTTAAATGTAAAAAAGTAAATATTATGATTACAGCAGTAGAAATTGACGAATTGTATTATGCAGACCCTATCACATCGGTTGCAACAGTAGCAACAGGCTTGACAGGTGCAGAAGTAGCAACTATCTTGAAAGACGCTAAAACTAAGCAGGTGCCGAACGTGCATGGTGATACATACCAGTACGAGGAAGCGGAAGCAAGTATCACTCGTTACAAGAATGCCTTGACGGGTGAATATTATCGTGAAACATCTGAACCGGGTGAAGTGAAAATCAACTTTACCATTGGTGAGTATGACTATCAGACTAAAGCAGATTTGCAAGGCGGTACAGCTACTGACAAGTCTTGGGAACGAGGGAAGTATAAACCTATTCATAAGTGTGTCATCGGCAAGACCAAGGATGGTGTGTATGTTGTATTCCCGAAAGCTTCTATCAGTGCCCGTGGCTCAAACACGGATAAGGCTGTAGGTTTGGCTGTTGCGGCTGTTCCTTTGTCTCCGGGTATTGAAGGGTTGACTTCTGAGAAATGGTTCGATGAATCAGAAGTGGTGATTACGCCGGCTCCTGAAGGTTAAGGTAAAATGATTGGTTAATGAAAAGGGTAGGGCGGATGGTGTTTGTCTTACCCTTTTTTAATTTAGAAATATATGAATCAAGCAGCAAAGATAGTATCAGAGTCCTTGTTAGGACTGGACTTCAAAAATATAGAAATCGGTGGCGTTATCTACACAATTAAGCCTCCAACAATCAAAGTGATTTGTCGTGCTATACGAAGTTTCTCTAATATCGAAATGACTGGCAATAACATACTGGAAGCTATTAATGAATTGCCATCTATGACTGATGATATGCTAAAAGGGATATCTTGCTTCATTTGTGGTAGTGAGAAGTTAGCTAAGGTCTTGGAGAATGGAACTTTTGAAGAAATAAAAAATGCTTTGGAAGTCTGCTATTCTATGATGGATATATCGGCTTTTCAGTGTGCCAGCTCGATGAAGAACGCGTCGATGCTGGCGGCAAGTCTGAAACAGTAGGAAATAAAACGTTCTTTGGGCAGATAGCCTCTCTTATGGATGCACTTCATTTGTCATATACAGAGGTATTTGAAGTTATTCCATATAGAAACTTACTAATGATGCAGCGTGATAAACTTCACGCTGTGTATGGTGGTGAGAAAGTTAAAAAAGTTAGTGGCAAGGAATTAGCGAATCGAAGAAAAAAGAAATAGGCATGTCAAAATTATATTGTTTAACTTTTTGAAATTAAAAGCTGAGTCAAAAGAAGAAAAACTAAATCAGGTTGGGAAATAGCCCGACAAGCGAATAGAATCGCAGAAAGACGTTATGGAAGTGATGCAAGTAATCCTAATAATCTTGTGAATCGGATTACGGGGCGGTACTTGGGAAACTTCAACAGGAGTGGAACAAGTTGGAATAAGTCGGTTTCTCGTAGGACTTATATGGGAAATGCTAATGGGTAAAAAGAAAGCCGGAGAAATCCGGCTTTTATTCCAATTTAGGCAAAAACTCAGCAATTAATCTATCTACATAACTATGTATTCTACCGAGTTCTTCTATATATTTAGGCTTATCAAATGGTTCATCAAAAGATCCATCAAAGGATTCATTTAATCCTTCAATCTTTTCATAATGTTTAAATATGAGTTTTACATTCTCATTATGTTTATATCTAACATCATAACTTTTTAAATAATCATATAATGATTTAATAGATGGTTCACATGAACCATAGTCATCATTATCTCGACCGGTTCTGAAATCATTTTCCATTTCCTTTTTACAAACCACTAGCTTTCTTAATAACTCTTTGTCTATGCTATTACATAGCTCCTTGATATACTTATACGATTCGAATTTTTTTTGAAGTTCTATTTTATGAGTTTCTAAAGACTTATTATAGCTATCCTTAACAGATTCTATTTCTTTAGTGATTCCTGCTATATCCTCTTTTGTGGCAAGATTTTTTCCTTTCTCTGACTCGTAAGCTTTGTTTTTGGCTATATACCGCCAAAACAAGAACTGCGTTAAACCGATTGCACATGTGCAAATAGCTATAAGGGTATTTGTATCTATCCAATTCATAATATTAGTTTTATTGAACACTCGCATCGGTCGGCAAACTGGAGCGGGCGTTTGGTATTCTTAATTATTCTCTCAAAATTTACGCAAAATAGTCACAGTAATTACTAAAAGCACTTCTTAATACATCAGAACAATCTACCGCTTTTATTTTTTCTGTAATACTCTTCTGGTAATCAATGTCTATTAATCCAAAATCTATTGCATTCCCAACTGTATAATGAATATCATAAGCTACATAATTATTAACATGAAAATGATTTTTGGGATAGTCAGCTAATGCTAAAAAAACACGTAGAAAATTATCTTTATTACTAATTATCAAATCGCTTTCTCTTAATTTGTAAATTGCAGTTTTCATATCATTAAAAGTACTAAACATACTTCTTATAAAGTCGAGTATATTGATGGATAATATATTAGTAGCTAAGCATCTTCTATTCCCAATTTTTAGTACCCGATTATTTTGATAGGTCTTATGGAGGTTTTTTAGCAAAGTTCTTGTGTTCAAAGCCTTGCTCTTTATTAAGGATGAAAGTATTTCTTCACACGGCGTGTAGGATAAATTAGATGTATTATTTATTCCAATATCTTGATTTGATTGAATAGAAGTTAGAATATTGATAACAGATTTGATTATATTTTTTGTATTATCAAAATGATAAACCTCTTTACTGTAAAACTTATCAATGTAACCATTAAAATCTACGGCGATACCATATTTGGCACTGTATATATTTCTGATATTATATATGTCGCAAACAATGATTGTTTTATCAAATCCAAACTTGTGCTCGTTTGTCTCATAGAAGTTGTCATGGGCAGATAATACATTTAGTATTCTAAATATGTGTTCTGGGTCTATTCTGTCTAAATCATCAATTATTAGTACTATTTCCTTTTCGCTATTTTTGAGAGAATTAATCAGATTACGAATTAATTGTGTAATAGCATTATCTTCGAATATTGTACCAGATTGTTCTGTATAGCTTCTAAGGAATCCGATAGCATCTTCCTCTTCATCAATCGAAATGTCTTTTTTATAATCTTCTATTTCTCTTTTGAAATTGATGATTTTTTCAAGAAAATCTGTTCCAAACTTTATTTTCTCAGTCATTTTGAGAAGATTGGCAAGCAGTTTATTAGATGATTCTAATATATACATTTGTGTTGCCAATGAAAAAGAACATTCTTCTTTTTTAAAATTTGCTCCTACGCGAATTAGCTCAAATAAGATGTCAACTTTAATATATTCGAATATATCCTCGTTACTTGAAACAATGTAATTTATTGGAGTTAAATATATCGGTATATATTTATCATTATTCTCAAAATACTTTCTCAAAAAATAGGTTTTTCCGATTCCAAATATACCCGAAAAAACGATGTTAATATTACCATCTTCGGATAGAAAAGTATCAAACCGGGATAGTTCGTCTTTTATATCAATTCCCATACTCCTATTCCTCCATCTTAAACTTCTTCCCACAGTTGGGGCAGGTGATTGTTCCGCTTTCCTGCTCAAAGAGTTCCATAAAATCTACTCCCAAAACTTTTGCGATTTCTTCAAGCCTACTAACTGTTGGATTCCCATTTAATGACTTAGACAAACCGACCTCTGTCATTCCTAATTTCTCTGCAAGGTCTTTCATCATCAGCCCTTTTTGCCGACATACTTCTTTTATTCTATAATTCATATCAATTAAACTATTTGTTTATTTAGCAAAAATAGGAATAAAAATACAAATTGGATAATAAATCATATAAAAATATCCAATATGTTTAATGATTAGTATATATTAACTATAAATCCTTGCTTTGTTAATTAAACAAATCGTATATTTGTATCATGATAATTAAACGAATTGGATAATTTACTATTAAAACATACAATTATGAAACGCTACAACTTATCCCAAATAATGAAAGACGCTCATAGATTATATAATAATGAGTATCAAAGAAAAGGTCGCTCTTGGGGCGAATGTTTGCAAGCTGCTTGGCGTTGGGAAAAAGACGCTGTGAAGGTACGCGCAGAGAAAGAAGCTAAGCAGAAGGCTTTGCTTGAAGCTGCTTGGGCTGCTCATAACGAGAGAAAGAACCAACCGGCAAAGGTTGATAGCTTAACTTGGTTTGACTGCTACAATGTGAATAGCAAAGGTTATATGGGTAGTCAGTATTGCGGTGATTGAAATCCAAGTAAGATAGAAATGAATGAAGTATAAACATTAAAATATAAAGTTATGGCAACAATTGAATTAAGAGAAAGCGATAAGAGAAGAGCTGTAAATCTCAATCGTAAGAATAAGTATGGTCTTGATAGTGTGCAGATGATGCGTCTTATCAACTCACATCAAAAAGGCGATACTTATAAGCGTGCTTTGGTCGAGTATCGTTTGACTGATATAAACTTTCATCGTGAAGTCGAATTGCTTATGAATGGTAAGTATGATGAACTGAGAGAACAGGTAAAACAATGGTAACTATAAAAGAAATGACTATGACACTAATAGCTGAAAATCAAGAAGTGAAGATATACCATCACAACACGGTAGGTGGACGGATTAACGTATATCAGTTCAAAAATGGCGAATTATCATTCGGGGCTGAAAAAATATCAACTCTGAATAGATTTGAGAAAACACAAGTTTATAAGGTGATTTGTAGAGTACTAACACATAAAAAATAAACGGTCATGAAAGCTGAAATCAACATTGAAGAGATAAAGAACCAGGCTGTTCACTCTGAATTATTGAAAGCAATGTGCCTAATCAGCCAAGCTCGAAATATTGTTTCGGATACAATGGATGAAAAAGAACTAAGGGATGCCGGACAATGGGATTGCTTAGATGAAGCTGTCACTAAATTGAATGAATGTACTTGTGATATAGGCTATATTATTGGAGTCACCATCACTGGTAGAGTGGATTCAATGATGAAATAACACGATTATCAAAAGGTAACCCGCACGACTTTAGGGGCTACCTTTTACTCAGAACATTATTAACTAATAAATGATAGATTATGAATCAATTAACAAAATCAAGTTCAAGCGAAGAAATAAAGATGTATTTCAACGCTATTTTAAAGTTAGCGAAAGCGAGTGAAAAATATCCGGTTAATCTGGATGAAGTCTGGATGTTGGTATATACAAGAAGAGATTCAGCCATAGATGCGTTGAAAAGAGATTTTATAGAGAATGACGATTTTATTACCGTCCGGAATTCACCGGACGGTGAAAAGTTTGCTTCGGAATCTGCCGGAGCAAGTTGGGGCGGTAATAATAAACTTGATTATCATCTTACCGTACCATGTCTTGAGTATTTCATCGTAAAGAAAGTACGTGATGTGTTTGAAGTATATCGTAAAGTCTTTCATAAATCAGTCGAATACGCCAAACAGCTATCCAATCCCACATCGGCAAAAGTCAAAGCCTCTATTGAATGGGTAAAAGGCGTGAAAAATTTACTTAATCTAAATGATTCTTCTGTATTATCACTGGTTAAACAGGTTGCAGAACCTTTAGGATTACCCGCACCTGATTACACACCATCAAAAGGTATTCTTAAATCAGCCGGTGAGCTTCTGAAAGAAAATGAATGTGCAATCAGTGCACAAGTATTCAATCAGAAAATGATAGAGAAAGGTTACATGGTTGAGCGTAGTCGCCCATCAAGCAATGGTGGCACTAAGAAATTCAAGTCAATAACAGGTGACGGGTTGAACTTTGGCGAGAATCAAGTAAATCCGAATAATCCCAAAAGTACTCAGCCGCTTTATTATGAAGATAAATTTATAGAACTTCTTATTTTATTACAATTAAAACAGATAGCATGAAAGCAAAAATTAAAATAGTATCTGGTATGAGATTTAAGAAACTTGTCGCTGTCAAGAAGGTAGAAAAGCTCAAAAACGATAAAGATAAGCATGATAAATGGCTTTGCCAATGTGATTGTGGTAATACTACTATTGTTCGTTCAAGTAATTTAAGAGGAGGTCTTACTAAAAGTTGTGGCTGTCTACTTTATGAAATTAAAAACATGAAAGGGCAGCGATTTGGCAGGTTGGTGGCTTTAGAACACGTTGGTTTTGCAAGCAATCGTGTTGCACTATGGCGTTGTAAATGTGATTGTGGTAATGAGGTGGTTGTTAGGCAATGTAACTTGCACAGTGGTAATGCTGAAAGTTGTGGATGCTTTGGTATTGATAGGATAAAAGAAGCTAACACAACTCATGGGCAGTCGCATACTCGTATTTTCAATATATGGTCTAAAATCAAAGAACGTTGTTATAACCCTAAAAGACCTGCATATAAAAATTATGGTGGGAAGGGTGTTGTAATGTGTGATGAATGGCGATATGATTTTCAGATGTTCTATAATTGGGCTATGGCGAACGGTTACCAAGACGATTTAACTATAGATCGAATAGATGCTAATGGCAACTATGAACCATTAAATTGCAGGTGGCTTACTCTAAGTGAGAATGTCCGAATGAAAAACGCAGATTCTTTTATAACCATAAATGGCTTGTCTTTAACCATACACGATTGGGCAATTCGCATAAATATGATTCCTGATACACTAATGTCAAGATATAGAGAATTTGGAGTTGAGTATATAACAAAATGGATTAAGCACGCATTAACAACGGGTGATAATAGTTTTTTATATAAGAGAAAAGAATATGCTAACGGGCAAATAAAGTTGAAATGAATAACTACAAATGAATAAAGGGTGATTTCTCACCCTTTATTGTTATGACATAATTTTATCTATTTTGTCAAAATTATCAAAGCGCGTAAAATCAATAGAATAGCTGTTTCCCAATTTAGATATTTCATTTTTATATAATTGGCATTTTTCTTGATATTTTGCTTCATAGGCATCTTTTGCAGGTTCTGAATTCATACCAGCAGTTCGAGTTTCTTTATGCAATGTTACAATATCATTTATAAAACATTTATTATAAATTTCAAATGCTTTATCAGAATGTCCTAACATGATTTCTTTTTTAGCTGTTTCAAGAGAAGCGTCTGTACCATCAATTAAGTTCTTTTTTATCCTACTAACGTCATCTGTCATAATCCATACCTTGAAGAAAAGAATGATTTGTAGAATACCAAAGATGATTACTATCCATCCTGTAAAAGTGAGCATATCTTCCATACTATTTAGATTTTTTAATTATACAATACGCAAAACTACCAAGAAATCTAATCACTCCCAATTATTTCACGACAATATTTCCATTGTCGTGCTTTTGCAATCTTGTAAATAGCAAAATAGACTGTCAATTTCTACCTTGCGAATTATTTTATCACAATTGACTAATTGTGACTTTTTCGTAGGAAATAAAGACCAGTAAAAATTGGTAAATTGTAGTACATTTCTCATGTAAAACAAGAAATATGCAACCTTTCGTCTGTTGTCACGAATTTGATGAAAGAAAATTCTGGAAAAGGTTGGATATACAGTAATTTTGAATAGTAAATAATTAAAAATCAGAATAAAATGGGAAAGCTCGTATTTCGTGTGGCTTCGGATTGGCAAGAAGTTGTAAGATTAAGGACAGAGATAGAAAAGTTGAAACAAACGCTTCTTTCTATGGATTCAACTCAATCCCCTGATACATTTAAAAAGTTAAATATTCAATTAGGGGAAAGTACTAAGAAAATGAATATCCTTATTTCGGGAGCCGCCAAAGCCGGGGCGACTATGGAAAATGATTTTAAGAAGGGCATTTATGATGGTGAAAAAGCTGTTAATTCCCTATCCGAAGAAATCATTAAACAGAAGAATATCATACGTGAGACACAGAATGATGTCTCAATGCTTACGGATCAATATAAGAAATTAGGAAAGTATGACCCTAAAAGACAATCTTTATCGGACGAATTAAACCGTGCAAAGGCAGCATTAGGAGAACAAAAGTATGCTCTTGGTGAATTACAATCACAACAGGCTCTTGCAAGATTATCCACCAAAGCTCTAAAGGATGAATACGCTTTGTTCAAGGATGAAAGTAAGGCTGTTATTAATGTCAATGAGGGTGTAGGAGTTTCGTTTAAAAAGACGCTTGCTGCTATTGGTGGAATTGCCATGCTGAAACAAGTTGCTTCAAATGTAGTTTCAACTGCTGGAATGTTTCAGAAATACGAATCTGTTCTAACCAACGCTTTAAATGGTAGTTCAGAAAAGGCGAAAACATACCTATCAGACATAAACAGTTTTGCTGCAAAGACAAATTTTCAACTAAATGAGCTGACTGATGACTTTATAAAGTTTGTCAATCGTGGTGTAACTCCTTCGATGGATGCCATGAAGAAGATGGGAGATTTCACTAATACCGTAGCTAAACCATTCGATCAACTGACAGAAGCGATACTTGATATAAATAACTCGGAGCGTTGGAAAGAGTTCGGTGTTCGCGTCCAAACGGAAGGGGATAAGGTTAAACTCTCGTTCCGTGATATGACAGTTGAATGTGACAGAACGGTTGAATCTGTAATGAAAGCTGTTGAACAATTTGGCTCAATAAAAGGCGTAGAAGGTTCTACGGAGGCAATCTCAAAGACGATTGAAGGACAAATGTCAAATCTTGAAGACACAATAACTACTGCTTTGGCTGAGATTGGACTTGCTAATCAAGGTTTGATTTCTGGAAGTATATCTGCTGTCGATACTATCGTTAAGAACTATGACATTATAGGTAAGAGTGTATTGGCTCTTATCGAAATTTACGGTGTTTATCGAGCTGGGTTACTGATAAATACTATTGTTGAACAAGGTTCTGTGAAGTCTATATGGGCAAAGATTACTGCAACTAAAGCTGCTACCATTGCCCAAGTTGCATATAACAAGGTTCTCGCAATGAATCCTTATGTAGCAGTTGGTATGGCTGTTGTTTCATTGGGTGTTGCTGTATATACATTAGCTGACCATACAACTTATGCTGAAAAGACAGTTCGCACTGCTGCTGAATCAATGGAACAGATGAAAAATGCTTCTGAGAGTCTAAAGAATAAAATAAGTGAATTGCTTAGCGTAATCAGAGATGAAACATCTACTCAATACCAAAAAGCTGATGCTTATTTAAAACTTCAGGGAATATTGCCGGAAGTTTTTAAAAATATGGATATTGAGAAGATTAAATTAATGGATCAACTTTCTTTGTTAAAACAAATCAATAAAGCGGCCGATAGAAGGGAGATTGTTGGGGCTAAAACGAGCGTTGTATTGGCTCAAAAAGAAGTTGATAAAATTAATGCATTAATTGCTGCGGATTCTAAGAGAGGTACATATTCAGGACAATATGAGATTCAATTATCAGATGCAAAATCCAAACTTGAAGCGGCTAAAAAGGTGGTAGCTGATATTGAAAAGATACAAGCAGAGGCTAGCAAGCAAAAAGAAAAAGATGATAAGAAAGTTATCATCAAGAATAAGGAACATTGGACTAATCAAAAGAAAGATGCCGAAGAAGCCTTAGATTCCATCGCATCCTCTCAAAGAAAAATGATGAATGCAGGTCAGTTTAAAGGAATTCCTCAAGACATTATCGACAAATATAAGCAAGCTATAAAACTTAAAGCAGAAGCAGAAACGGAACTGAAAGTTTATGATTCTACTTCCAAGCAAGAATCCGCAGTCGAAAAACTCCGTAAAGAACAAGAGATGCTCCGCTCCCAAAATGAAAAAGTTCTTCAACTCGAATCTAAGCAGTCCCTTGAACGTCAGCGTCAACAGCAGGATTTGGAAAACCAAGCAGCTCAAGCAAAGATTGATGCGAAGGCTGATGGCTATGAAAAAGAAAAGGCTCAGCGTGATTTGAACAACAAGAAGGAGATACAAGCCCTCAAGCGTCAGAAAGAAGACTATATTCGTGCTGAAATACAAGCCCAAAAAGAAATCTTCGATGCCAAAGAAGATTTAAAAGCCAAGCAGTCCAAAGGTTATGTAAAAAAGATATTTGATGCTTCTACTGTTAACGTAGACGAAATCATTGCAGCATGGGATAAGATTGTAGCTCATACAGAAACTAAACAAGGATTAGATGAATGGCAAGAGCGTGAGGATGCTATGAACAAATATCTTATAGACTATGGAACATTCTCTCAGAAAAAAGCTGCAATTGATAAAAAATTTCAAGATGCTATTAACAAGGAGACTAGCCTTGGAGCGAAAAATACTCTTCAAAAGCAATGGGATGAAGCTATATCTTCTCTCAAAGTAGATAAATTGAAGCAAGAGATTAATTGGGAGATGGTATTCGGAGACTTAAGCAATGCCTCCAAGGAAAGTCTTGATAAGATTAAAAAACAACTCAAAGAGTTTAGGGAAAGTCAGGAATACCAATCAATGGATATCGACCAAAAGAAAATCATTGATGAATCGTTAAATAAGATACAAACGACCTTAATTGATAAAGGAGGGTTATTGGGAGGTTTGCCGGAGCAACTTAATGCGCTCCGTATTGCACAAGAAGAACTGATTAAGGCTCAGGAAGAATATAATGATGCCCTCAAAAACGGTACAGAGAGCGAACAAGAGGCTGCTTTAATCAAAAAAAACAATGCAGAAAAAGGTGTTCAGAATGCACAAACAAATGTAAGTCAATCAGCCGAGAAAGCGACAAGTAACGTTGCTACTTTAGCCAATGTAATAACAGACCTTGGCAGCAATTCCCAAATGTCTCTGTCACAGGTTGGACAATTGGCGGGAACGCTTGCTGATACTTTCTCTGAATCTGGAAAGAAGATAGGAGGGATTATCGGTGCGGTATTTTCTGCATTAGATTCCATTGGCGAGCAAGGCCTTGACGGCTTTTTAGGAAATATATTTGACTCTATTTTTAATGCGGCTTATGGCGCATGGGATACTGTGTTCGGGTGGACAGGACTTGATTTTGGTGGTGAAAGTGACCCACAATTACAAAAAGATATTGAGAATCTTACTCAATCCAATCAAGACTTGGAAATGGCTATTGACAATCTTGCTGATAAAATGGAATCTACTTCTGTTGTGGAATCTACAGAAGTGTATAACCAACAGAAGTCCAATTTGGAGCAACAGATGCGTAATACCCAAGAAATGATGCGAAGAAGTGCAGAAGCTTATAGCAATGGTTTCTTAGGTATGGGAGGTAGCCATTCTTCAAATAAGAAAATAAATAATGCCATGTCTTCAAGCGACTGGGCACGCATTAGTGGTGTTGTCGGGCATACAGTTAATAATGCCAGTGATTTCTGGAATTTAACGAGTGAGCAGATGGCGAAAGTTGCATTAGAAGCCACAGACTTATATACTAAAATTAAGAATTCAGCCGATGATGGATATAGAGATGCCGCTCAATACATGGATTCTTATATATCATACTACAAAGAACTTGAGGAACTTCAGAATGCCTATTATGAAAAACTTACTTCTACATCTTTTGATTCGGTAAAAGACAACTTTCGTACCTCATTGCTTGAAATGAAGGATAATGCAGAAGCGTTTGCTGAGGACTTTGAGGAGATGATGCAAAATGCTCTGCTTGAAATAATGATGACCGGTGTATATGATAAGAAGCTCCAAGAGTGGTATACTAATTTTGCCAAAAGCGTAGAAAGCGATAAAAAGCTTACACCAGAAGAGATGGAGGCTTCCAAACAAGATTATTTAGACATCGTTGAAGAAGCTAAGGCAGAATGGGAAAATTATCAGAAAATGTTTGGATGGTCTGATTCTACTTCAGATTCTGCCAAAGAGGCTCTTGAATCATTTGTCAGTGATATGCAAAGTGCTCTAACTTCTTTGGACGTGACAGCTAAAGATGTCTCCGATAATATCTATGACTACTTCCGTCAAGCCATGATAAATGCTCTGTACGAAAAGGAGTATAAGAGCAAGATGGAAGAACTATACAAGACCTTTGAAGACCTCTCAGCAGACGGATTATCAGAGAGTGATATGGCGCAACTTGGCTCCCAAGTAGACCAGTACATTGAACAGATGATGAAGGGCGTTGAGAGCGTGAACAGTATCTTCGCTGACAAACTGAAGGATGCCGAAGACCTACAGTCATTCGTTGATAACGTGAAGTCTGCAATGTCCTCCATCGAAGCTACCGCCGAAGATGTGACAGATAATACCTTTGAATACATCCGTCAACAGATGGTTGACAAGATGTTTGCCGATACCTTCCAACCGCAGATAGAGGAATTCTATAAGAAGGTTCAGGAAGCCATGTTTGACGGTGATATAACCGATGCTGAACGTAACGCACTGAGAAGTGAAGCTGAGAAACTGGCTAACGACATTACGACCGCCAAAGACATTCTATCCGATACTCTCGGTATCACTGAGAGCAGCCTAAAGAAGGAGCTTGAAGAGGAATTCAAGTCTTTCTCTGATGGTATATTAAACTCCTTGTACAATGCAGAAGTGACAGCCGAGTCCGTCGCCAAGGACATTGCTGAATCCATGCGCAAAGAGCTTATCGAGGCAATGTATATCGAACAGTACGAACCTCGTACCAAAGCTATCTGGGAGAAATGGAAAGAGTATTCCGCCGATGGACTTGTAACTGATGAAGAGCGTGCCAATATCAAGACTGACATTGACGAGCTGAGCAAGGAAGTATCAGATGCAGCAAAAGAAATCAGCGATGCTTGGACGGATTCGGGCGAAGAAGTCAAGAAAGCCTTTGAATCTTTCTCTGACAGTATCAAGAACGTATTGTATGATGCGGAAGCCACTGCCGAGGATGTAGCCAACAATATTTATCAGTACATGCGTAACGCCTTGGTTGATTCTATGTTTACCGCTCAGCTCCAACCTCAGATTCAGGCTTGGTATGACAAATACACCGAGTTTATGAAGGACGGTGCCATAGATACCGCCGAGCGTAAGACCTTGGACGAAATGATAGCCGAGATTCAGAAAGCCGGTGTTGATATCGTGGATGCTGCTAATGCTTTGTTCCCATCTCTTGATACGGGTGCAATAAAGCGTGCCGAAGAAGCCGCACAAGAGGCTGAGAATGCAAGGAATGAGGCAGAGCAGGAATGGGAGTCATTCTCTGATGGCATACTAAACTCCCTCTATGATATTGAAGCCACCGCCGAGGATATCTCCGACGACATGAGCGAGTACATGCGTAAGGCTCTCATTAAAGCCATGTATGTGGAGAACTTCAAACCCCAGATGCAGAAGTGGTACAACGAATGGCAACGTGCCATGGGAGATGACAACCTGACTTCCGAAGAAAAGCAGCTCCTTGACTCCATGAAACAGACTATGGTTGATGACATGAAGAAGGAAGTGGATGCTATCAACCAGTTCTTTGGAACCATGTTTTCACAGCAGGCATCTTCCAAAGGCTTTGAAGCCATGTCACAAGACACCGGCGAAGAGCTTAACGGGCGTTTTACGGCTTTGCAGGTTGCCGGAGAAGAAATCAAGAATCAAGCTGTTCAACAAACTGGCTTATTATCATCCATCGACAAAAGACTGTCATTGATAGACATTACAAACGATGATATTCCTGCCTTAATGTCTGGTACGCCCAATTTCGTTGATAAGACAAGAGGAATCATCACTAATAGCTATCAGTCCCAGATAAATGTTGTATTTCCGACAGAAGATATAAAGGTATTGACTGAAAAGGTTTCCAGTATGGAAAGGATTGTAGACGAGATGAGGACATTCCAAGTGGAGGGTAATATTGCTCGTAGGGATATAGTGGAAAACTCAGCTATACTTGCGAAGAACAGCCCCAAGATACTTGCTGGCACCGATGAGATTAAACGGAACTTAAAGAACCTTTAAAAACTTATAGATATGGCCGAGTTGATAATTAACAACAAAGATGCTCTTAAAGAGTGGGGTGTGAGAATGGGTAATAGTTTCTTTGATGTACTGGGTGCACCGGTTTCTCTGAAGGAATTCATTGAAAATAAATCCCGACTGGAACATGGAAAAGAAGTGGTGGTAAAGTCGCCCAAGCTGGATGAACGCGAATTGGCTCTGACGTTTACAATACAAGGTAGCTCTCCAGAGGATTACCAAAGGAAGAAGAAGGCCTTTTCCGAGGAACTCTACAAAGGGGCGGTTGATATCCAAGTACCGGACAATAGCAGTGATATCTATCACCTAGTCTATCTTGGGAAAAGCGTATCTTATGCCCAAAGTCTTGACCGGACGTTCGGTAAGATAACAAGTAAGTTCTGCGAGCCGAATCCGAGCATTAGAGGCTAATTTACGACATTAAATTCATTGTCGTGTATGGAAGCTCTAAATTTTAGGGCTTCTTTTTTTTATCTCCGACATTTGTAGTTATGATAGATATTAAGGACATACAAGGCAATACTCGCTTTTCAACCGGTATCAATCCCGGTGCAAAAGGTAGGTTCTCTTTGATGAAGGAGGACTATGTTGTGCTTCCCTTTAATACTTTGCATCCAATCGATTTCCAAGTAGGTGATTACGTAGACCTGCGCGGTGTCTTCGATGCCTCTATGGGTGGGAAACTGGCTAAAATCTATCAGATAGTAGACTTGTCCTATCCGACCTACAACGCATCCACCGGAGGGTATGACTACGAGCTTCGTTTGGATGCTTACTATTGGCAATGGAAAACAAAGATATTCAAGTACACCCCGGAGAGTGGAGGGCAGGAAGCGTCTTGGTCCCTTACCGCTTCACTGGATATCCAGATGGGTGTATTTCTTCGTAATTTGAAAGCTCTTGGTTATAAGTACGAGGGAAAGGACTTTGAGTTTTCCATTGACAGCAGTGTAGAGAGGTCTTCCAAGCTGATGACCTATGAGAACATGAACCTCATTGATGCCATGTTCTCTATGGCTGACCAATGGGGCTGTGACTGCTGGGTAACGGACCATGTCATTAACTTTGGTAGGTGTGAGTTCTCCGACGCTGTTAAGATAGAACTGGATAAGGAAGCCAAGGACATGAGCCGGAGTGACAGCA
>ERZ834769.164-NODE-164-length-72784-cov-22.936298_pt1 | contig 72784 bp, 55 predicted proteins | sample MGYA00519690_ERZ834769 | MGnify/ENA primary metagenome ERZ834769 (study PRJEB31850, sample SAMEA3708760) | human gut metagenome | biome: human gut; feature: human-associated habitat; material: faeces | place: China | collected 2014 ... | reverse complement strand
CTGGAAAATTTTTCCTGCCCGCCCGCGTGAGGAAAGTTTTAGAAAACAAGTGTCATAAGTGTCATAGTGTCATAAACGGCATCAGAACGGAAGGTTGCTGCTGGCATCGATTCCCAGGGAAATCTGATAGTTTCTGATCTCTTCAGCCGTACGGATGATGGCGATGAAACCACGGCATCTTGTATTGCGAAACCTCTTGAATCCCAGGTCGCTGAATGCCTTGCCAATCTTCTGGCTGCTCAGCTTCTGAGTGATGTTGCAGCCGATGATCTGCATCGCCCGGGCTACGGACACAAACTCCCCTGTCTCTCCCTCCGAAGGCTTCCGGAAGTAGAGATCCACCAGTTCCTGTTCGAGGCGTGGCGTCTCGAATTTGCTGTTGTGCCGGTTCTGCCGCTCTATCTCTTCATCCGTAAACCAGTAGCGGTAGCCGCTCTTGTAGAGGGCATAAGCCTGGGCATAGATGCCGGGATGATTGAAGGGATGCTGGCGAGGGGAGACGATGCTCTCTACCTCGAAAGGCAGCCAGCGGCGGGTTCCCGTAGGATCGTTCAGAAACTCAGGATTGTTGCCCGTGCCGCAGAAACTGTTGATATGCTTGCGCTGCTCGGCATAGTGGGCATAGGCAGCTCGCTCGTTGATATACTGCATCGTCACCGCAGCCTTCAGCTGGTTCATCTCTGATGCCGACATCGTATCCAGCTCCTCGCAGCAGATGAGGGCATACTGCGAGAGGGCGATGAGGTCATCCTTCGTCATTCGCTTGGCATTGGTCTTCGTGTAGAAGTACTGCTTCAGCTCCGGCGGAAGGAGATGGTTGAACCAGGTGGTCTTGTTGGCACCCTGTCTTCCGATATAGACCAGGATGACATTGTTGACCGCCTCTTCGTCCAGCCAACCTGCAATCATTGCCACGAGCCACTTTTTCAGGCATTCCTCGAAGCTCAGCACAGAGCTGTTGGTATCCTTCACTTTCACGGTGGCAGCGAGTTCGGCGATGTAGTCCTTGTCGCCCTCCTTCCAGGGCGGGAGATGGGCGAAATAATCCTCGAAGGGATTGAATACGGGCGTATAATCGCTCTCGATGATATTGCGCATATCCAACTTGTTTACTTTCACCGTGAGCGACATCTTGGTCCAGAGCGAGTTGACATGTCGGTCGAGGAGTATCTGCCATTTTGGCGGTTTGTCGGAAGCGGCGGAAGCGGCGGAAGGTGAGGCGCCTTCTGGGATTTCCTGGAACTCGTATCGCTGGGTGATGAGATTGTATCGGAGACGGATATGCTCATCGAGAAAAATTCTGATTTCCTCGACCGATGCGAAGCGGTTGTCACTGCCGCCATTTCCACCGCCGCCACCACCTCCTCCTGATGCCTTTCTGCTGGCACCGGGGGTGTTGTCGTAGCACGACTTAATGACCTGTTCCACATCATTATACTCAGGAAACTTCTGGAGAGCCCACTTCAGTACATCGGCATGGGCATAGCGCTTTCTGGCGAGCATATAGCCCGCCCGCATCACATATTTGTTGTGATTGTGCGGCTCGTAAATAATATTGTCGGCTGCGAGTTTCGGTTTGATGATTTGCTCGTAGTAGGTGTTGATGCGGTCCTGTTTCTTCAGCTGCTGATTCTTCTTCGTTGCCTCAGTATGAAATTTTGAAATTTCCTCGGCGGTGAAGGGTTTGGCACAGGATTTGTAGTATGCATCGGGATCGTAGGCGAGTCCGCTGAGCCGATTGACGTTCTTGCACTGGAAGTCGGCTTCTTTGCCAATGAGCTGCTGATAGTAGTCATTGCCCTTGGCGAAGGCAGCGGGGTAGTCATCTCCCTCATAGGGATAGATGACTCGGATACCATTGCCGCTCATCGTGATGTAGCAGAGCAGGGTATGCGGATCGTCGCAGAGTTTCTGCTTCAGGGCGTTGAGGGCCGTGATATCTGGAGGCACCTGCGGGAAGAGCTCATCGAAATCTACGAGAGATAGGTGGGTGAGTTCCCGGATGTTGTCCTGACCTTTGCCTCCTTCGAGGTAGCAGGCTGGGGCAAAGAGGGGTGCATCTGCCTTATAGGTTTTCTTGCCTGTAAGACGATAAGACTGGGTGAGGAGCTTGAGTTTCTCATCGGTTTTCATAAATTCGACCAGCTTTTCTAGGTCTCCTGGTAAAGGAGTCTTGCTGGTCATGTTCTGGAAGATTGTTACTTGTTTCATATCGCAAAGTTACGAAAAAGGATTGAAATGGCGGTTCCCATAGTGGGAACTGACAGTTTAAATACATTTATTTTTTAAGTTTTTTTAATTATGATCAAATCAAATTATCACGTTGACATGAGTCAATTTGGCAAAATTTTGGTTGAAGTAATGAGTAAGTATCATATTACTTATTCTGGTTTGTATCACACCACTGGTGTGAACAAGGGGTACATTTCTGCAGTCTGAGGAGGTCAGGCTGATTATCATCACAGCATTTATGTGAGAATTGTTAATGGGCTTGAGGGCTGGAATCCGGAGAAGGATTATCCGGATATTAGAGATAAACTTATCCGTGCATCGTATGGGGATAAGGTATAGGGGCTCGCAGATTTTATTTTATTATTCATCGGATTACGCGGAAGAATAATGACACACCCTATTTATTTTTATTATTCATCGGATCACGCCGAGTTATCGGAACATTCTTGCTCCACGGATTACGCACGGAATTTAAACGGAATTTGGCCTTACGGCTATTGGGCTAGCGCCGTAGCGTGTCACTGCTTCAGGGAGTATCGCCTCGACCGAACAGGTCGCTTTCCGTGAAAATCCGTGCGTAATCCGGAAAGCAGCAAAGAAATCCGATTCATCCGCGTAATCCGATGAATAATAAAAATCCGATGAAGATTAAAAATTAAAGGCTGGTAGGAATTTTTCCTGCCAGCCTTTTTTGCTTCTTCTTTATTTGCCTTTTACCTTGCTTTTTGATACTGTATCTTCTGCTTATTCACAGGCTGTCTTTTTCCTCAAGCTATACTTTCCGTGCTTATCGAATACAATCCAATAGAGCACAGGAAGGATGGTGGCGATGAGTACCATCGAGATGAGGGTTCCGAAGAAGATGACGGCTCCCATCGGAGACCACAATGTGTTGTTCTCTATCATCATCGGCAATACGCCTACCGAAGCTGCAGCCGAGGTGAGGAAGATAGGACGCATACGGCGCTCACCTGCCTGGAAGGCGGCATCTCTTACCGAAAGTCCCTTGTCGCGGCGAAGTTCCTCGGCATAGTCGAGCATGATGATACCGTTTCTTACTAGAATACCCATCAGACTCACGACACCCAGAATGCAGGTGATGCTGACATCGAAGCCGGTAATCAGGAGTCCTATCGCTGCACCGAAGATGCAGAGCGACATGGAGGAGAGATTCACCAGAGCCAGGCTGATGCGCTTGAAATGGAAGAGCAGAATGAAGAAGATGATCAATACCGCTATCAGCACACCCGATATCACCTGTGGCATGGTTTCTCCATCCTTTTCAGCCATACCGCCAATCTCCCAATCCAGATCGGTACCGAGCGGGAGTTTCGATATCTTCTCTTTCAGCTTGTTGGACAACTGGTTGGCATTATAACCTCTCAACGGTTCACCGACGATGGAAATGGTGCGTATGCCATTGCGTCGGACGATGCAGCCATCGTGCCAGTCGGGAGAAATCTTAGCCAGCTGACGGAGCGGCACACTCGATGTTCCGCCCATCACAGGGATGTATTCGTTGGCAAGGTCGCTGTCGTTCTCCGACTTCAGTACCATCTTCACCGGATAATCGCCTTCCCAGAGGGTGGACATCGGAATGCCATCGCCAAAATGAATGGCAAGATCGGCAGAGAGCAGTGTCTTGTTCACACCCAGACGGTTGGCCTCGGTAGCATCCGGCGTAACCCGGATGCCCGGCAACGGCTCCTCGAAATTGGTACGGATCAGATTGATACCTTCTATCTGATGCATGCAGGCAGCTATCTTCCTGGCGGCAGCCTTCAGATCGCTGATGCTGTCGCCGCTCACTCTTACTTCGATAGGGTAGCTGGCATTGTTGTAATCCATCTGCTTGAAGCGGATGTAGCAATCCGGAAAGTAGTTGGAGTAGCGGTCGGCATATCGGTCGAGTACCTCTTCGGTGGCACCGTTATCTACTGTATTCACGATGAACTGGGCAAAGTTGGGACCGCCAATCTGCGGAGCGTAGGTGGTATGGAAACGGGGCGAACCCTGTCCGATAAACGTGGTTACCGCCGTTACCTGCGAGTCGCGCTGCAGAATGTGAGCCATCGAATCTGCCACCTGTGCAGTTCTATCGGCTGTGGTTCCGTTAGGAAGATAGAACTCCACGGCAAACTGGTTTCTCTCGGCAATAGGCATCATTCGCTGCGGAAGATTCACGAAGATGACGGCACCGATGCTTACCAGCACCACGCCCACGATGAGGGTGATGCGAGGACTGGCGAAACAGTGCTTCAACAGCCAGGTGTAACCCATCTGCAGATAATCGAGCGGCTTCTTCCGGGCGTTGGGGGTAGGCTGACTGCTGATGCCCTGATGGATCACCCTATATTGTAAATAAGGTGTAAGCAGCAGCGAAACCGTGAGCGAGATGCTCAGGATGATGAACATCGCCCAAGGGAACGACTTGACGAAATCGCCCATATCACCATGCATGGTGAAGAGGAACGGGAAGAAGGTGAGCGAAATGCTGAGCGTGGCGGAGAGTACCGACATGAAGAACTCACGTGGTGCAGCGATGGCTGCGTGCCAGCGCGACATGCCGTGGCCCAGCTTCTCCATATAGTTGTCGATAATGACAACGGAATCATCCACCACCATACCCAGGGTTACGATGAGGGCAGCCAGGGTGACGGTGTTCAGTTCCATACCGAAAAGATAGAAGATGCCCACCGAAGAGAAGATGGTGATCGGGATGCTGAGGGCGGATACCTCTGCCACGCGGCGTGGCATAAGCAGGATGACCACGATGATGACGGAGATGACCGAGACGAGCAGTTCGCGAAGGAAGTTGAGCACTGATTCGCTCACCACCTTGCTCTGGTCGGTGATGGTATTGATATGCACATCATCGGGCAGGGTCTGCTCAAACTCATCCATCGCCTGGTGAACGTCTTTTCCCATCTTCACGATATCATTGCCCGGTCGCATCTCGATGGAGAGGAGCACGCATTTGTTGCCGTTGCTCTTGATGTATTTGCTCAATTTGGGATATTCTCTCCTGATTTGGGCAATATCCTTCAGCCGCACGATGTTGCCCTTGGGGTCGGAATAGACGATCTGTTCTGCCACATCGCGCTCGTTGTTGTAGGAGTCGGTGATGTGGATGGGCAGGTTGAGGTTGCCCAGCTCCAGGTTTCCACTCATGGTGGTGAAGCCCTGTAGGGCGAGCTGGTTGAGCACCTTGTAGGAACCGATGCCGTATTTAGCCAACTTGTTCTGGTCCAGATAGATACTGATCTGCTCGTTCTCCAGTCCGTAGGTGCGGAGGTTGGAGATGGCATCGATGCGGCGCAGGCGGTCCTTCAGCCGGTCGATGTAGGTGTTCAGTTCCCGATAGGTTTTCTGCTTGCTTTCCATCGTGATGAGCAGGGCAGAGGTATCGGCGATGTCGTCCACTGCCTGCAGGGCGAGAACGCCTGATGGGAGTGATGCCTTGAAGGCCTGCAGTCCGTGCTTGAACTTGCTCCAGAAGGCATCCCTGTCTTCTACATCATCGTTGAGTTCCAGAAATACGATCAGCATGCCGTCCTTGCTCTGGGTGTAGGTCTTCTTCTTGTTGACCTCCTTGTATCCGAAGATGAAATTCTCCAGCGGTTTCGCTACCCGTTCTTCCACCTCATCGGATGTGGTACCGGGATATACGGCAACGCAGGCACCCTGGCGGATGGTGAATTGCGGCATTTCCTGCTTAGGCATGATGCAGATGCCCAGAATGCCCACGAAAACGAGCATACCCATGAGGAGCATCACGATATTATGGTTGCACATCGCCGATTCGATGAACGAACGCTTGATGATGCGGTTGGGTTTTCTCGTAATGCGAGCCTTGATATGGTCGTGAAGAGCGGTGTCCTTCTGCGGAATCCTCGGCTTGTTTATCTCTTGATTTGTGTCTTGATTCATATCTTTTCCCTCCACATTTTATCGGTTGTTACTCTTTCCGGTATCAACCATCATACCTTCTGATACCTTCTGCTGACCATTGATGATGACCTGGTCGCCAGTATGAAGTCCCGAGAGAATGATGATGCCATCTCCCTCGAAATCGCCTATGGTTACAGGTTGCTGGTGCGCCTTGCCGTTTACTACGGTCCAAACGAATCGGGAGTTATCTACATCCAGTTCAACGCTTTGCGGCGGAACGATGATATGAGCCGGTGCTGCTGCGCTGCCCTGAATCTGGGCATTGCAGACCATACCCGGGAGCAGACGACCCTGCGGATTGGTGATACCCACCTTGATGTCGTAGGTATGCGAGATAGGGTTGGCGTCGATGCCTTTTTCTGAGATGGTTCCATAGAAAACGGCTCCGGAAAGAGCGGCAACCGTCAGCTTTACCTTGTCGCCTACGTGGAGATGCGAGATTTCTGCTTCGGGTACGGAAACCTTGGCGTTGACCTGAGCCACATTGGCGAGTTTCAGCACGGGCTGACCAGGAAGCACGTAGGTTCCCATATCCACATTCTTGGCAGCGATGACGCCAGAAAACGGAGCGGTGAGTGTGGAGTGGGAGAGTTGCTGACGGGCGATGCTTTCGGCTGCCTTCGCCTGTTCCAGTTTACTTTCTATCTCCACCCATTTCATATCCGAGATGGTTCCCGACTGATGAAGGGGCAGGAATCTCCTGTAGGCATCCTCTGCCTGCTTCAGGGTGGTGAGAGTAGCCCGGTGAGCCTCCTTCACGGTAGTAGGGTTAATGGTGGCAAGCAACTGGCCCTTGCTGACTCTGTCACCCTCATCTACACGGATGGAAGTGATATTTCCGGCGATTTCGAAACTGAGTGTTGACCCCATCTTTTCCTCGATGGTACCCACATAGTCTTTCGTTCCCCCCAGGTTTGTATTTCCTACAGAGATTGTTTCCACCTTGATATTCTTCTTTTCCATCTTCCTGGCTTTTTCCGTACATCCTGTCAACAGCAGGCAGAATCCCGTAATCATCAGACTGCATCCCATGAATATCAGACAGCTGCTACTGCATTTCATGAGCCATCCTGTCATACCATCTTTCTTTTTCATATCTTCTTCTTTTTGTTATTTTTTTGCAAAGGTATGAAATAATGGCGAATGTAAGGGGAACAAAGTATTAAATATGTTTAAGAACTAACGTTTTTTTAGAAAAAAGATGTACCTTTGCATACTAGTATAAACCATATAATTAAAATTCAATGAAGAAAATCTTATCTATTGCTTTTGCTGCCTTATTGGCAACATCTTCTTTTGCCCAGAAAAGCGAAACGCTGCTGGAGCGCAACCAATTAGCAAAAACTCCTCCTATGGGATGGATGACTTGGAACCTCTTTAAAGGTGACATCAGTGAACAGCTGATCAAGGAAACTGCCGATGCCATGGTAGAACACGGTTTCCGCGATGCCGGTTATGAATACATCTTTATAGATGACTTGTGGCAGGGAGGTCGTGACCGCCATAATAACATCATTCCAGACCCTAAGAAGTTCCCGAATGGTATCAAGGCGCTTGCCGACTATGTTCACTCCAAGGGATTGAAGTTGGGCATCTATTCTGATGCAGCCCAGCTCACCTGCGGTGGATGGACAGCCAGTTATGGTTTCGAAGAGCAGGATGCCCGCACCTTTGCTTCATGGGGTATCGACTATCTGAAATATGATTACTGCAATGCTCCGGAGGACAGTGCTACAGCCCGTAAACGCTATCATGCGATGGCTCAGGCTTTGAGCAAGTCGGGTAGAAACATCGTTCTCGGTATCTGCGAATGGGGACAGCGCAACGGCGATGAATGGTGCGAGCAGGTAGGCGGTTCGCTCTGGAGAACCAGCTATGATGTAAGAGATATGTGGAAAGATATCGTGAAGCAAGGCGGTATGGGTATTCTCGATATCGTGAATATCACTGCACCGCTCGCCAAGGATGTTCGCCACGGACAGTGGCCAGATATGGATATGCTGGTTGTGGGATTGAATGGCAAGGGCGGACCATCCAGTGATCTGGGTGGAGTTGGCTGCAGCTATACTGAGTATCAGACTCAGATGAGTATGTGGTGTATGATGTCATCAGTACTGGCATTGAGCAACGATCTCAGAAAGCTTTCTGCTGAGGATAAGCGCATTCTCCTGAACAAGGAAATCATCGCCATAGATCAGGATCCGTTGGGCAAGGCTGCTGAGCGCAAGGTGAACCAGGCTGATCATCAGATTTATGTTCGTCCTTTGGCAAATGGTTCTCATGCCGTTGCCATTCTTAACTCTGGTGATAAAGATATCTCTATTCAGGCAGATTTCAAGCAGTTGGGCTTAAACGGCAAGTATCTGGTAAGAGATGTATGGCAGCATCGCGACATTGCCAAGAAGGCAAACAGATGGAAAGGAACTGTGAAAGCTCACGAAACAAAGGTGTTTGTATTGAAATAAGACTAGTCAGGCTCTCTTGCCAAGTATCAAGAGAGCCTCTTCTATTTTCCTTTTAAGGGACGTTATGATAAATAGGGGTATTAAAAACTAAATGATATACTGGATGGCATGGATATTACCATGCCTCCAGTTTATCTGCAATCTCTGGCATCTTTTCCTTTTTGAATACAGGATTCTTGCCTTCCTTCTTCTGTTGGCGGTAATCCTGCAACAGGAAGACTGCCTGGCGAGAAAGTAAAACGATGGCTGCAAGATTACAAAGGGTAAGAAGTGCCATGGTGATGTCAGCAAAGCTCCAGGCAAAATCCAGCGACACGATGGCTCCTATCATCACCATCGCTGCCACAGCAAGGCGGTAGATAAATACGCCCAGTCTTGAATCCTTGATATATCTCACGTTGGTCTCACCATAATAATAATTGCCGATGATACTGCTAAAGGCAAAGAGCCATATCATGACTGCTACAAAAGGATTTCCTATGCTACCGATTTCGTGGGTCAAGGCATCCTGAGTCAGTTGGATGCCATTGGATGCAGTGACATCTACCTCGCTCATAAGGATGATGAATGCTGTGCAGGAACATACAACCAAGGTATCCGTGAAGACACCCAGCGCCTGAATCAATCCCTGTTTTGCCGGATGGCTCACCGTAGCCACCGCAGCAGCATTAGGAGCACTACCCTCGCCGGCCTCATTGCTGAACAAGCCTCGCTTGATGCCCTGAATCACGGTGACACCCAGTACTCCACCTGCAGCCTGATTGAATCCGAAGGCATTCTCAACAATAGTCAGCAATACCTTAGGCAAACTGGTAATATTCCAAATCACCACGCCAACGGCTATCAGGAGATAGACAACCGCCATGACAGGAACTACCATAGAAGAGAACTTTGCAACTCTCTGAATACCACCAAATATGATGAGCAATGTAAGCGCCGTGAGTATGATGCCCATTGTGGCAGGCTCAATACCAAAAGCTTTCTGCCATGCCAGACAGATGGTGTTGCTCTGAACGGAATTGTAGGCAAAACCAAAGGTGATGATCATGAGAACGGCAAAAAGGATACCCATCCAGCCCTTCCCCAATCCATATTTCATATAGTAGGCTGGTCCTCCATAGAAGGAAGTCTTACCTTTTCGCTTATAGAGTTGGGCAAGCGTTGATTCGATGAAGGCCGATGCTGAACCCAGCAAAGCGAGCATCCACATCCAGAAGACAGCTCCCGGACCGCCGATGCTGATGGCTGTAGCCACTCCAGCAAGATTACCAGTACCAATTCTACTGGCCAATGCCACCACGAAAGCCTGGAAGGAAGAGATGTGCTTCATCTCACCATTCACCTTTACATCCATTGACAGTTCTTCCTGGCCAATCTCCTCTGGTTGAACCTTATCGGGATGAAGCAGGAGCCTGACCATCTCGCGGATGAGACGAAACTGCACGAAACGAGTACGCCAAGTGAAAAACACGGCACAGCATATCAAGATGGTGATGATGATATACGACCAAAGAAAATCGCTAACCTGAACTAAAATATTCTGTATTGAATCTATCATTTTATTTATTTAAATCACTATAAGTAATCTATTTTTATTTCTCAAAATGTTCTTTTCGACTGCAAAATTACTATTTTTTTTTCGAAAAAAGGCATCGTTTAGGGAATTTCCTCTATGGGTTTAGGGAAAATCCTTACTATACCTCCAAAAATCGCCTTATCTTTGCAGCAGGAATCAGAAAGATGACTGAATTGACGATGATTCTGGAATCTGATGATTTCCTGGCAAATGGAAGTTTAACATATTTAATAAGATAAGATTATGAAGAAGTTTATCATAGCACTAGTAGCAATGTTCATGATGACATTCACTTCTGCATCAGCAATGAGTTATGAACAGGCTCGCCAGCAGGCTCTGTTCCTGACAGACAAGATGGCTTACGAGCTGAATCTGACAGATGATCAGTATGAGGCAGCCTATGAGGTGAACCTCGACTATCTGATGGGCGTGGATACTTACGACGATCTCTACGGCATCTATTGGCGTCAGCGTAATCTCGACTTGAGCTATATCCTTCTGGATTGGCAGTATCGCTCATTCTGTGCCGCAAGCTATTTCTACCGTCCTCTTTACTGGGATGGTGGTTACTTCCACTTCGGCATCTATGCACGCTACCCACGCAGAGATTACTTCTTCTTCGGAAGACCTCATTTCTATGCAGTATATCGTGGTGGACACAGCTGGAGAATGAATGGTGGCAGAAGCTGGTATCACGGACGTGAGTTCGGCGGTCCGCGCCCTATAGGTGTTCGAGGTCAGGAACCAAGATTCGGTATGCGCGATGGATTCAACCGTGGCGATTACGGTCGTGGCAAGACCTTCGGCAATCTCAATCGCCAGAGTAGCACAAGAACTACGGTTACACGTGATCATTCTTTTGGAAACGTAAACCGACAGGAAATAAATGGAGGTTCTTTCAATAACCGTCCAAATAACGATAGAACGAATCGTCCAAGCAATAACCATAGTTTTGGCAACAGTCGCCAAAATAATGGTACCTTTGGAAGCGGTGTTCGTGCCGGTGGCTTTACCAACAACAGCCGTTCGCTTAATAATGGTTTCACTCCACGTTCCAACACTCCAAGCAAGGGATCTTTCGGTGGAAGCCGTGGCGGCAATTCGCTGAATAACAGCCGTTCATTCAACAGTGGAAGCCGTTCCTTTGGCGGAGGCAGCAATGGTGTCCGAAGTTCCTTTGGAGGTGGATCTTCCCGTAGCAAGAGCAATAATAGCGGCAGTTCATTCGGTGGCAGAAGATAAGTTAGACCAATTTATCAAACCAAATATATACCAAAGAAGGGACATTCCAAGTGATTGGGATGCCCCTTTGCTTTTTCTGTGTGATGAATATAGATATTCTTTCTGTGATGAATATAGACATTCTTTGAAAGATCATCCAAAGAGATAATCTACAGAACTATATAATTGAATGACAAATATATAGATGATAAAGAGAGGAGCAGACAGGCGAACTCCATCCGCCATTGCCTCTCCCATTGCCTCAATACTGTTCAGTCTTTGGCTGACTACGCCGAAAGACTGTGCCATGACAATGACCATAAAACAGATATAGGGCAAGATGCTTCTGGAAAAACTGCTGGAGGCATATCCTCCCATTACATTGAGCAGGATGGCATGAGGAATGAGCGTGAGCAACAGCATCACACCGATAAACAGAACGAATTCCAGACAAACCAACCTCAAGGCATTGCGCTGTCGGTAAACCTTATGATCGTAGTTTAACAAGCCACTAGCCCGTAGCGTTCCCCAGGCAATGCTGATCAGCAACAGCCATACCAGCCAAGGTGACTGCAGGTTGGCTGTGAAAGTGCCGAAGAACCATCGGATACCTTCCGGGCTGAGCAATGACCGGGGAAAGACATCGGGCATAGCGGCAGTGATGAGCCATGAAGCCAGCACCAGTAAAATCTGTGCCAGTATCAGCAGGAACATGGCATAGCCACATATCCTGCTGAATGTATGACCGGATACCCTGCTGAATGTATGACTATTCTTCATCAGCCTGCAAATTATCAATATCGATGATGCGCAACTCGCAGGCACGTACCACGAGTCGGGTCGCATTCACGCTCATTCCGTTATTACCATCAGGGAAGAGCTTCTGTACGAGTTCATTCTGCCGTTTTTCCAGACTCTTCACTCCGAATGGCATACCTCGCAGGTTCGTGATCTGCTCCTTGGTATAACCCAGGGCGAGATGGCGGAGGAATCGTTCGTCATACTCATCAATCTCGTAATTGATCATCGCCTCCTGATGCATCAGTTGGCTTCCTACGCTCTGCTTGAATCTATCAACGATTTTCTGGAGAATCGGCTGGTTGAAAACCAGTTTCTTTCCACTCATGCAGGAAGCCACGTCACCACGGGTAAGCAATTCTCCGCTCTTGAGGATGATGCCTTCACATCCTGCATCGAGCACATCCACCCATAACTTCTCGTTGAGAATCTCACCGGTAAAGATCAGAACCTTCACATCAGGATACTGTTCCTTTGTACTACGGCAAATTTCTACTCCAACAGTGGTGGAGCCACCCAAGCCAAGATCAAGCAGAACAAGGTCTGGCTTTTGCTGTTTGATGAGTTTCCAATAAGCGATTTCACTATCCGCTGTGCCGATGATTTCAGCTTCGGGTATGTCGTTCTTGAAGATTCCTTCTGTGCCTTTCAATTCCAGAGGCACATCTTCTACTATAATAACCTTAAATTTATTCATATCTTTGTCTTTATTATTTTTTCAGGTAAAACGATTTCTATCATGAGTTTGCCATCAGATGACGGCTTGGCAAGAATGCCGCAGCCACGCAGGTTGGTTGCCTCCCCTATTTCTCTTACAATCTGGCGTGCCACCAGATATTTCATATCGCTGGTGAGCGGTGTGAAGAGATGTGGATGCCGGGTTGCGTCAAATGGAATATCGTGAAGGATATACTGGCAGGTAACATAGGCGGATGATGAGGTTGCTTCCTGATAAGTGAAGTTCTTCACTCCGCCTGTGATAAGCTTCCTGAGATATGCCAGCAAGTCTGCGTCGCATTTCACGGTTCCTTCCACCTGCTCCATTGCCTGTGCGCTGAGCATCGTGTATATTGCCTTGTAGTAATCCACCAACTCCTGCAGGGAAGTAACATCCTCCGGTGTGCTGTCGATAAGCTGTCTGATTCGCGATGGGTAATACATCGTTTCGTGCTTGAGCGTAGAGAGACAGTTATCGAGTACGGAATTGGCAATGTGCAACTTTCCGTTTTCATACTCTGCACGATGCAGTTCGTCTTCAGCCATTTCTATATTCGTAGCCTCATTCTGCTGCATATCAATGCTTTGCTTCAGTGCCTGCGAGATACGTTCCACCACCTCATTGAGCTGAGGGAAAAGCTGAGCGTTACGTATGTTATTGCTGCCGGATGGAGTCCAGATTCCGGTAATCTGTTTCAGCTTATCCGTGTTGGAATCACCACTGAGCAACACCTTGTTAATGCCATTGATCTTTTCTACGGCATAGCGATAACGGAGGATGTGGCGATAGTATAGCAGATAATATGCCAGTGGCAATTGTAACAGCAGGATAATCAGCAAGACGATGGCTACCGCCTTCGAGTTTTCTGAAGTCTGCATGGTTCTTACGTAGTTATCGAGCGAATTATCCGCACTCCGTTCACGGAAGAGCTGGGTATATACCTTGTTGTTACTATCGTATAGCTCCCATTTGTGAAGCGCCAGCGCTGCCACGGCACTCTCATTGCGGATATCGAGTATGACCTCGTAGTTGGTTGGCAAACTGTCGTGCAGCCATTGGATTTCGGCAGCGGTTCCTTTCATGGGATGTGCCACCATCAGATATTTCCCATCAGGATTCAATGTCAAATAGTATCGGTTGAGATAGCTGCGAGCCGAATCTGCCATAGCCAGGGTCCGCTCGTAGGTACCATTGATATTACTGAAATAGGCACTGTCGGCATAGGATGCTGCTTTTTGCAGCAATCGCGATGTCTGCTTATTGTCTCCGTGCCTGTTAGTTCTGTGCTTGTCAGTTCTGTGTATAGAGACCTTATTCCGGATTCTTCCCTGTACGGCAGATGGGATATTACAACCAATCAGCATCAAGGCAAGCATCAGTATCATTTGCATTTTCCGAATACCGCAAGGCAGTCGGAAAGTGAACTTACTACCCTTTCCCGGCTCACTCTCTGCCTGTATGTTGCAAGGAGAGAAAAGCGAACTGATTTTCTTGTACTTATCGATGATGCCCTTACAGTTGAGCAAACCGAATCCATGTCCGCCGGTATAGGTGCGGTCGAAGATATGTTCCAGTGTTTCTTCATCCATACCTTTTCCCGTATCTTCTACAGATATTTCCACAAATGCCTGATGGCTCTTGGCACTTACCACAACCTCACCTCCTGCAGGTGTAAACTTCCTGGCGTTGTCGGCGATGGTGTTGATCATGAATAAGGTCAGCGTACGGTCTGCCTTTACCGTGGCATCCGTAGGTTGTACGGTCAGTTTGACCCCACGCATTTGAAAACTCATTTTTCCTTTGGCTACAATATCGAAAAGTGGCTGGAGCGGGAAACTCTCTATGCGGAGATTGATGGCTCCCTGGCGCATCTGTATCCAATCGGTGAGAATGGAATTATATTGATTGATTTTATCAGTCAACTCTGAGATATAAGTATATCGCTCCTGTCTTACTTCTTCCGTATCATTGCTCTTCATCAGTCTATCTACCTCATGAATCATGCGGTCGATAAATGGAGTGATGCTATTGACCAGAGAAAGCTTGGCACGCTGTTCCAGGTTGCGGCGTCTGTTGTCTGATATATGAAGCTGAACCATATTCTTGGCTTCTTCCAATTCTTCATGCTTTTCTGATAACGCATTGATATGCTGCATGTTCTGTTCTTCCCATTCATGTAAAGGTATCAGTAGGGATTCTACAGAACTTTCCTTGGTATTACGGCGCTTCATTCTGTCGAATACATAGAGCAAGACCACAACCAGGACTATCATAAAGATTACTGCAGCAATCATCGTGTTCAGCTGGACGGCATTGTTGTCCAACTGAGTGGCACGCGCTTCCAGCTGCCTATCCTGTCGGCTCTGCTCCTGCAAGTCGAGGTAAATATTGCGGTTGTAATCGCTTTCCGGCTTGTCATCGATGGCGGAATAAACCAGGCTGAGCCTTTCCCGGATAGATGCCACCAGGTCGGGTGCCTGCTGGATAGCTCTGTTCTGGTTGAGTGCCCTGTTCAGACAATCGCCTGCCGATTTATAATCCTTGATCTGCCAGTAGCATTCTGCCAGTGTGCGGTATGCTCCTGCCGTCTGGTAAACGTCTCCATATTCAGAAAAGATATTGAGTGCGCGTTGCGCAAAGTTACCTGCCAGAAGTTCCAAAGGCATCTGTTCAACATTGAGATACTGGAAAGCCGGCAGATTGTTCTTTACCAGGAAATCGCGCTGTTCCGGATCCTGAATATGTTCGCTGATAGATTGCAGTGCGTTTGCCTGCCAGTATGGATAAGGATTGCTGCCACTTGCCATAAAGTAGAGGCGAATGAGCATATCAAATTCCGCCTGACAGATTTCCTGTGGGGTGCCATGAGTGATGGCACCACCAGCTCCCATATTATAAAGATAGTTGAGATACTGTGCCGTATCCTGTTCCAGTTCATCCGGGTCAAGATCTGCCAGCGCATTGAGCATCGGCTTATCTAGCTGTACATAATAAAAATAGGTGGCAGCAACGATATCAAACTCACTCTTCGCATAAATGGCGCGCTGACGCTCCCGAAGAGGAAGGTTATCTATTTCCTCACCGATTCTTCGTAGTTTACGGATGGCTTTTTCCCTGAAACTATAAAAATCCTTATTGCGGGCCTCACGCTGACAGAGTCGCATATTCTGAACGTCGGCAATAAGGAGTTCTATCTGGTTGTCACTGCGTTCGTTTACCTTGTCAAGCCATCGCTTGGCAGTATGGTAATCCATCTTGGCAATAGCCACAAAAGCCAGGTTGTTACAAGCCTCTGCATATCCGGCAGGGTAGTCTTCAGAAAGAGCCAAAGCCTTCTCTGCCAATACTTTAGTGGAATCAAGGTTACGATAGTGAAGCGCATAAGAAAGATAATTCAGCTCATCTACTTCGCCCTTATGCGATGGCGAACAAGCTGAAAAAACAAACATCGCCACCATCATACAGATGATGGCGATGTCATAAATATGATGAAATTTTTTATGCATCCTGATTATGCACGTGCCTTAGCAATGTAGCCCAAAGCTTCCTGGCACTTGGCTGTGATGGCAGCCCAATCTGCAGCAGCAACAGTCTCCTTAGGGAAGAGCTTAGAACCCATACCTACACAGAAAACACCCGCCTTGAACCAAGGAGTAAGGTTCTCCTCTGTTGGCTCTACTGCACCTGTTACCATGATGTTGCTCCAACGCAATGGTGCCATTACATTCTTAACGAATGAAGGACCACCTACATTACCTGCAGGGAATACCTTGGTTACATCGCAACCTGCTGCCTGAGCATTGTTGATCTCTGTTACAGAACCACAACCTGGTGAATAAGGCACCAAACGACGGTTACATACAGGAGCAATGTCAGGGTTGAAGTTAGGACCAACGATGAAGTTTGCACCCAACTGGAGATACAAGGAAGCTGTACCAGCGTCAACCACAGTACCAGCACCCAAGATCATTTCAGGGCACTCCTTATCAGCCCATTTTACCAACTCACCGAAAATCTCGTGAGCGAAATCGCCACGGTTGGTGAATTCAAATACGCGAACGCCACCCTCGTAGCATGCCTTGATCACATTCTTGCAGATTTCGATATCTTTATTGAAGAATACAGGAACCATACCAGTCTCTTTCATAGCTGCCATGACCTGCATTTTGCTAAACTTTGCCATCTTCTTGTTTTAATGTTAAATGTTATCGCTGTACACGACCATTAGCGTTACCGCCAGCAAGGCTCTCAACCTCTTCAACAGAAACCAAGTTGAAGTCGCCAGGAATCGTATGCTTCAAAGCAGAAGCAGCAACAGCGAACTCAAGTGCCTCGCCCTGAGTCTCCTTAGTCAAGAGACCGTGGATCAAACCACCAGAGAAAGAGTCACCACCACCCACGCGGTCGATGATAGGGTTGATGTCGTAGTGTTTGCTCTGATAGAACTCCTTACCATCATAGATAAGAGCCTTCCAGCCATTATGAGAAGCAGAAAAAGACTCACGGAGCGTAGAAACGACATACTTGAAGCCGAACTCTTCCATCATACTCTTGAAGATGCCATAGTAACCCTCAGCATCAGTCTTTCCGCCTTCTACGTCAGCATCAGGCTTGAAGCCCAGGCAAAGCTGAGCATCTTCCTCGTTACCGATGCAAACATCAACATACTGCATCAATGGGCGCATCACAGAGATAGCCTTCTCTGATGTCCAGAGCTTCTTGCGGAAGTTGAGGTCAACAGATACTGTTACGCCATGACGCTTAGCTGCCTCACAAGCCAACTTGGTCAATTCTGCAGCCTTGTCGCTGATAGCAGGAGTAATTCCGCTCCAGTGGAACCACTGAGCACCCTCCATAATCTTGTCAAAGTCGAAATCCGAAGGATCAGCCTCTGCGATAGCGCTGTGAGCACGGTCGTAGATAACCTTAGATGGGCGCATAGAAGCACCTGTCTCTGCATAGTAGAGACCTACTCTATCACCACCGCGGGCGATAAACTCAGTATTGACGCCATAACGACGAAGACCATTTACTGCAATCTGGCCAATCTCGTGCTTTGGCAACTTTGATACGAAATATGCATCGTGACCATAGTTAGCAAGGCTAACAGCAACGTTAGCCTCACCACCACCAGGGATGATGCGAAGTGACTCACTCTGGATGAAACGATCGTTGCCTTCTGGTGACAAACGAAGCATAATCTCGCCTAATGTTACAATCTTTGCCATTGTTTGATAGTTTTAATTTCTTTGTTTTTATTGTTTGTTTACTAATAGACAATTTTTTATTGTAGTTGTCCGTAACCGTTGGCAAAAATAGCTATAATTTCTCGAATACCAAAATTTAATCGCAGTTTTTTTCATTTATCGCCCTATTTTTTCGTATTTTTCTCACTTTTTCCCTTTTTTCTCCTTTTTTTTCGTTTTTTGTGCAAAAAAAGAGCTGTGCATTCGCACAATTCAAAAAAATGTTGTATATTTGCGCCCGAATGCTGACGGTGTGACCGCACACAAACCAGCAGTTCAACAAAACATAGTAAAAAGCACAGTTTGTGCGCACAGTTATTATATAATAATGTACGTGCGATGTGCTCAAACCATAAACTTAAAAACAATGGCCGAAAGAATCAGAATCAAGGATATCGCCGAAAGAGCAGGCGTATCTGTAGGAACAGTGGACCGTGTGCTCCACGACCGCCCGAACGTGTCGAAGCCGGCTCGTGAGAAGGTGGAACAAGCGCTCAAGGAAATGAATTATCAACCTAATATGTATGCCAGTGCATTGGCATACAACAAGGCTTATACTTTTTATCTTCTGATACCGAAGCATGAGTCGGAAGCCTATTGGGAAGAGATAGAAGAAGGTGCAAGGAAGTGCGAAGACCAGCGCCGGGATTTCCATATTGATGTTGAGATTCGATTCTACGAGCGTTCTATTGAGGATTCTTTCAAGGCTGTTTCACAAGAGATTGTTGATGCCAAACCGGAGGGAGTTATCATAGTACCATCATCTCTGGAAGTGACACGTGGTTTTACAGACCAGTTGCATCAGAAGGGTATTCCATTTATCCTGCTCGATTCTTATATGCCAGACTTGCGCCCTCTCTCCTTCTATGGACAGGATTCGTTCTGCTCTGGCTATTTTGCAGCCAAGATGCTGATGATGCTTGCGGGCAATGAGAAAGAGGTGATGCTGATGAGACAGACCAAGGATGGCCATGTGGTCAGCAAGCAGCAGGATAACCGTGAGGTGGGATTCCGTCATTATATGCACGATCATTTCCCACAGATTGTCATCAATGTGCTTGATCTTCCGCTCAATGGAACCCGCAACGAGTACCAGAAGATGATGGCTCAGTACTTTGATGAGCATCCTGCTACCCATCATTGTATAACAATGACATCGAAGGCACATCTCGTGGGAGATTATCTGCTGAAGTCCAATCGCCGTGATGTACAGATCATGGGTTATGATATGGTGGGCAAGAATGCGAAATGTCTGCGCGAAGGCAGCATCTCGTTCCTCATCGCACAGCATGCCTATATGCAGGGCTACTATTGCGTGGATACCCTCTTCCGTGCCATCGTTCTCAAGAAGAAGGTGAATCCGGTGAATTACATGCCTATTGAGCTGCTGATGAAGGAGAATATCGATTTCTACCGCAGGACGCAGATCTAAGGCGGAAATGAAGAGACAAGAATAGAATTATAAATGATAAATAAACAAAAACAAAACTACAGAATGAAACTATCAAGCTTTATCAAGATTAACCCTGCCGACTCGGTAGTGGTTTGTTTGCGTCCTATGCAGAAGGGCGAGGTTATCGAGGTGGATGGCAAGAGTATCACTCTCTTGCAGGATACTCCAGCTGGTCATAAGGTGCTCATCGATGATGCTGCCGAGGGACAGAACATCATCAAGTATGGCTACCCTATCGGTCATGCCAAGCAGAATCTGAAGCAGGGTGAATGGGTGAATGAGAACAATCTCAAGACCAACCTTGCCGGTACGCTGGAATATACCTATCATCCGGTAGATGAGCAGTTGAACATTGCCAAGGAATCACGTACCTTCCAGGGCTATGTACGCAAGAATGGCGAAGTAGGTGTAAGAAACGAGGTGTGGGTAGTGCCAACCGTAGGTTGCGTGAATGGTGTTGCCGAGAAACTCGTAGAGCTCCTGAAGAAGGAGACTGGCTGTGAGGGCATTGATGCCATCCACGCTTGGCACCATAATTTTGGTTGCTCTCAGCTTTCCGGTGACCACGAGAACACCCGCAAGGTTCTCCGTGATATCTGTCTGCATCCGAACGCTGGTGCTGTTCTCGTTCTCTCATTGGGTTGTGAGAACAATCAGCCTGACGACTTCATGAAGATGTTGGGCGATTACGATCAGGATCGCATCAAGCTCCTGGTAACCCAGAAGGTTGAGGGTGATGAGATTGAAGAGGGAATGAAGATTCTCCGTGATCTTTATGCCAAGGCTAAGGAGGATAAGCGTGAGGAGGTACCGGTAAGCAAGCTTCGCGTAGGTTTGAAGTGTGGTGGTTCTGATGGCTTCAGCGGTATCACAGCTAACCCACTCGTTGGTGAATTCTCTGATTGGTTGGTTGCTCAGGGCGGAACCAGCATCCTTACCGAGGTGCCAGAGATGTTTGGTGCTGAGACTATTCTGATGAACCGTTGTGAGAATGAGGAACTCTTCAATAAGACCGTTCATCTCATCAATGATTTCAAGGAGTACTTCCTCAGTCATGGTGAGCCTGTTGGCGAGAATCCTTCTCCAGGCAACAAGGCTGGCGGTATCTCTACTCTGGAAGATAAGGCACTGGGTTGTACCCAGAAGTGCGGTCGTGCTCCTGTCAGTGGCGTGCTGCAGTATGGTGACCGTTTGGAGACAACAGGTCTGAACCTCTTGTCTGCTCCTGGTAATGATCTCGTGGCAGCTACAGCATTGGCTTCTGCAGGCTGTCAGCTTGTACTCTTCACAACGGGTCGTGGTACCCCATTCGGAACATTCGTTCCGACTATGAAGATTTCAACCAATAGCAAGCTTGCCCAGAACAAGCCAAATTGGATTGACTTCAATGCCGGAGAACTGGTTGAAGGCACCGATATGAAGGAGTTGGTAAACAAGTTCATCGATAAGATCATAGCAGTTGCCAGTGGCGAGGAAGCTCGCAACGAGTACAACGGCTATCGTGAGATTTCCATTTTCAAGAATGGAGTAACATTGTAATAACTTAAAAAGAAACATGAGTAATAAGAAAGGATTGTTGGCGTTGTCGCCATTGTTTTTGTTGATTGTCCTCATCGTGGCATTCACCGTCTATTCGGTAGATGCCAGTCATAAGGATACCAATTTGTCGCTCACCGTGGCATTTATGATCTCCAGTATCTATGCCATTGCGATTTCTGGTGGTATGCCCATCAAGAGTCGTGTAGATACCTATAGCAAGGGTGCCGGTGCCAACAATCTGATGCTCATGCTGTGGATATATGTATTGGCAGGTTCCTTCGCAGCTTCGGCTAAGGCGATGGGAGCTGTCGATGCAACTGTCAATCTTGCACTCAGCATTCTTCCGGCCAGTATGATTCTGCCGGGACTGTTTCTGGCTGCCTGCTTTATCTCCGTATCCATCGGAACAAGTGTAGGTACCGTTGTGGCACTTGTTCCGATAGCTGCGGGTCTCGCCCACTCCATGGACGTTAATATAGGTATGATGACAGCTATCATCGTGGGTGGAGCTTATTTTGGAGATAATCTCTCCTTTATCTCTGATACCACGGTAGTAGCTACCCAGACTCAGAATTGCAAGATGAGCGATAAGTTCCGTGTCAACTCTCTCATCGTAGTACCTGCCGCCGTCATTGTACTGGCTATCTATGCCGTGATGGGTATCGGTCTGCAGGCACCTACTGATATTCCGGAAGTTGAATATGTCAAGGTGCTCCCTTATCTGGTAGTACTTGTCACAGCTGTGGCAGGTATGAATGTGATGGCGGTTCTTACGATGGGAACATTGCTCTGTGGTGTGATTGGTGTAAGCTGTCAGCTTCTGGGTGCTACCGGAGGTTACGATCTCTTCGGCTGGTTCTCAGCCATGGGTAACGGAATCATCGGTATGGGCGAACTGGTCATCATCGCAATGATGGCGGGCGGTATGCTCGAAATTATCCGTGAGAATGGCGGTATCAATTATATCATCGACAAGATGACGGCACACATCAGTAACAAGCGAGGAGCCGAACTTTCCATTGCAGCACTGGTTTCCATGGTCAATGTATGTACAGCCAACAATACGGTTGCCATCCTCACGGTAGGCAACATAGCCAAGAAAATCGGTGATAAGTTTGGAGTAGATAACCGCAAGGCTGCCAGTATTCTCGATACTTTCTCTTGTACGGTTCAGGGCTTGATACCATACGGAGTACAGATGCTTCTGGCAGCAGGTCTTGCCAATCTGAGTCCGATGGATATCCTTCCATACCTCTATTATCCTCTGGCTATCGGTATAGCTGCGCTGTTTTCGATACTATTTCGTTACCCGAAGCGATATAGCTAGAATGGAAGTAGCTTATTATCAGTTGTTTAACTTTTAAATGAATACACGATGGATTTTTTACAGAGAAACCTTTTTGTCAAGCTGCGTTCCGACCACTTCCATACGAAGGAGGAGATGGAACCGATGACTACCTTCAAACAGAAGAAGATAGCCCAGATGATGAAGAACCTCAGCGATGTGCCTGCGGGTGAAGTACGCATGAACAATGGTTTCCTGAACCGACGTTTAGCCAGCATACAGGAAAACGAGCGTCATGCCATCGACACCTCTATTGAGACCATCCACTTACTTCGCATCATCGTATCCAATATCAATGGAATATTAGCTAATGGCGTTAATCTTGGCGGCATCATCGAGATGGGAAACTACCTGCGCACCAAGGGCGACAAGGTAGATTTCGTAAAACTGGAAAAATGGCTGCGCAAGCTCCGCATCCAGCGTATGGCGCAGTTGCAGGGCAGTGTACTTATCCTTTTCTTCGAATTTGAACAGGATGAGATACCTTTCGTGCGCCGTATAGAACGTGGTGCCTACAAGCTGACCCTCCGCTCGCTTTATTATAACAGTCTCGATCAGCAGGAAATTCTATTCGAGCAGACTCAGGCTGGATTCGTTCGCACCACCGGTGGCACGATGCGCAAAAACCTGCGCCGCAGTATGCGGTATCTGGAATATGCGCCCATAGAAACAATCAGCAATTTCTGCAATAACTTCTACCGCTCGCTCTCAGAAATCGAAGAATAATATAAAATATATAAAAAATAAGCCAACTCTGTGACGATTTTCATTCGATTTTCGTACCTTTGCATCTATGAAACGATTTTTTATAACGATAATATCATCAATTATAGCATTATGCGCAAGTGCGCAGGTGCAATGCGAGGATACCTGCAGTCATGTGCATGGCATAGACCTCAGCCACTATCAGGGCAATGTGTTCTGGGAAACGGTGGGCGATAACTCCAAGATGGCGTATGTCTATCTGAAGGCTACCGAGGGTGGAACCAATGTAGATAGCAAATATAAGCAGAACATTGATCTGGCGCATAGATATGGACTCAAGGTGGGTTCATACCACTTTTACCGTGCCCGTATTCCACAGAAAACCCAGCTGGAGAATTTCATGGCTCAATGCCGACCTGGCGACCAGGATCTCTTGCCTATGATTGACGTAGAGACCAAGAGTGGTTTGGAGACAGAGGAGTTTTGTGACTCTCTCTTTAAGTTCCTGCATCTCGTGGAAAAGGCATACAGACAGAAGCCGCTCATCTATACGGGTGCCAACTTCTATGACCATTATCTCTTGGGAAAGCTCGACAGCTACAAGCTGATGATAGCCCAATATACCAAGCGTGAGCCTGTGCTCAAGGATGGAAGAGACTTTGAAATGTGGCAATATACCGGTAAGGGAAAGTTGAACGGTATCAATGGCTACGTGGATAAGAGCAGGTTCATGGGCAGGCATCGATTGAGAGAGATTAGATTCAGGCACAGATAAGACATTGTAACTTTGAACTTGGAGCTTTGAACTTTATGATTAGTTTTAAGGTAAAGAGTGAATATCGTCTGAAAGCATAGAATTATGAATCATTTTTAGTAAAATATAAACTTTAAATAAAACTATGGCAATTATTAAATGTCCAGAATGTGGCCGCCAGATCAGTGACAAGGCTCCAACCTGTCCTAGTTGTGGCGTTGAGATAGCTGGAAAAATCACAAAATGCCCTCATTGCGGTGAGGTTTATTTCAGCAGTCAGGAGATGTGCCCAAACTGCCATGAGATAGCTGTGGGGGTAACACGCCCTCTTGCGACACCTGCATCACCGGTGTCGTCTGCAGCATCGGCAGCAACACCGCAGGCTCCTGCGGCTCCAACAACTCCTCCTGCACCTCCTACCCCTCCTGTTCCACCAGTACCTCCTGTACCTCGTCCTGTAGTTGCAGCGAGCGGAAATGATGGCGGAGAAGGCAAAACTCCTCAGGAGCCACAGAAGAAAAAGAGTACCCGCTCTATCTTCATCATCTCATTCATCTTTGCTGTCTTGGCGTGTGGCATTATGTATTACTTCTACGACAATGCCAATCGCAACAAGGAGATGGAAGCTTATGAGTATGCGATGCAAAGCAGCGACCCGATGGTGCTGCAGAGTTATCTCGATACCTACAAGGATGCGGATGAAGCACATCGCGATTCCATCATGGCTCATCTTGACCTGTTGAAGCAGAACGACCAGGATTGGACCAATGCGGTAGTGAGCGGTTCGAAAGAAACTTTGGAAGCATATCTCCAGAAGTATCCTAACAGTTTGCACAAACAGGAAGCTTTGCTTAAAATAGATTCCCTCGACTGGAATGTGGCTAAGGCTGCAGATACAGCTGATGCCTACCAGGCATACCTGAATGCTCATACAGATGGTGCTCATATCGAAGAGGCAGAAAATGCCCTGAAGAAGGTGAAGAGCCGCGACCTCCAGCCAGAAGAAAAGCAGATGGTGAGCGGATTGTTCCGTCAGTTCTTCCAAAGCATCAATTCCCGTAATGCGGATGGATTGACAGCTACCTGCGAGGATATTCTCTCATCTTTGCTTGGCAAGAACTCGGCTACCAAGGCAGATGTCGTTACCTTTATGGACAAACTCTATAAAGATAATGTAGCCAATATGAACTGGCACATCAACAACGACTACCAGATCAAGAAGCGCGAGGTTGGCGATGAGGAATATGAGTATCAGGTACAGTTCTCTGCCCGTCAAGACGTAGATTTGACAGATGGCACCAAGAAGGAACAACTCTTTAAGATTTCTGCAGTTGTTTCACCTGATGGCAAAGTTTCTGCCTTCAATATGAATAAGGTTTCTGAGCCACAGCAATAGAATTGTTCTGATTAAAAGATTCGTAGTTCTAAAACAATATAAAAGAATCATAAGATTCAAAAACAATATAAAAAGAAAGCTCCGATGGATTTGTTGAGTCCATCGGAGCTTTCTTTTTTCCTTTTACTTTGCTTCCTTCATCTGTCGGAGCAATTCCTTCTGTTTTTCATTCAAACCAGTAGGCAACTTCACGTTATAGGTAATCATCAGATCACCGAAGGTTCCATCACCTCTGTCATAACCCTTGCCGCGAACACGTACTTTGGTACCGTTCTGGGTTTCCGGTTTGATCTTCAGTTTAATCTTTGAACCATTGCTCAATGTGATGATACCCTCACCACCGAGCAGTGCGGTGTACATGTCGATATTCACATTCATGTTCATCTCGCCCGTATTCGTTCTGGCGCTATGACCACCGCAGCCGCCGTTACATCCGCCTGTACCATATTCTGCACCGGCACCGAAACCAGCACCTGCTCCGCCGAATCCGCCAAAGCCACCGAAACCGGCACCTTGTGAACCGCGGGCACGACCTCCGCCGAAGAGATTTTCAAAGAAGCTGGAGAAACCACCTCCTCCACCACCGAAGCTGCTGAAGTCGAAGCCTTCGAATGGATTTCCACCAGCGGCACCTCCGCCGGCAGCTCCATCATAGCCTCCACCACCGAAGCCTCCTACATTCTTCCACTGTTCGCCGTACTGGTCGTACTTAGCACGCTTGTCCGGATCGGAAATCACCTCATACGCCTCGTTCAGCGCCTGGAACTTAGCCTTTGCCTTTGGGTCGTTAGGATGCAAATCCGGATGAAACTGTTTAGCACGCTTGCGATATGCAGCGCGCACATCCTTCTGCGGGATGTTCTTATCTACACCGAGAATCTTGTAATAATCTACAAATGCCATAGTATAATACCTCCTATTTTTATGATTTTTATAAAGAATCCAACAAAAAGTATGCCGTAATTGCTAACTTTTTTGTAATTTTGCAGTTGAAACAAATAAATTCGAGAAAAATATGAAACAGTTATTCGCAGCGCTCCTCTTGGCGCTCACTTTTAATTCGCAGGCAATGGCACAGCAACGCACCGTTAAACTCAGAGTGATTCAGACGAGTGATGTCCATGGTTCTTTCTTCCCATACGATTTCATCAATCGCAAACCGAAGGCAGGAACCCTGGCACGCGTATCCTCTTATGTAAACGATCTGCGCAAGACCTATAAGGACAATGTCATCCTCTTGGAGAATGGCGATATCCTTCAGGGACAGCCTACCTGCTACTTCTATAACTATATCAACACCCAGGCTCGTAATGTGGCAGCTGATGTCGTCAATTATATGAAGTATGATGCCCAGGCTTTCGGTAATCACGATGTAGAGACCGGTCATGCGGTTTATGACAAGTGGATCAGGGAGTTAGATTGTCCGGTGCTGGGTGCCAATATCATTGATACCAAGACCGGTGAGCCTTATATGAAGCCTTATATCATCCTGAACCGTGAGGGTGTGAAGATAGCCGTTCTCGGTATGCTGACCCCAGCTATTCCCAACTGGCTGACAGAGAATCTCTGGAGCGGAATGAAGTTTGAGAATATGGTGACCAGTGCCCGTAAATGGATGAAGATTATCCAGGAGAAGGAGAAACCAGACGTTGTCATCGGTGTCTTCCACAGCGGTAAGGATGGCGGTATTGTCACTCCCGAATATGAGGAGGATGCCTCTCTGCGGGTAGCAAAGGAGGTGCCAGGCTTCGACATGGTACTCTTCGGACATGACCATACCCGCTACAATGAGACGATCCTGAATGTGGAGGGTAAGCCTGTGGTATGTCTCGACCCTGCCAATAATGCACTGAATGTGGCAGATGCCGAGGTGACCATCACCCTGGACAAGAAGAAGGTGAATGGCAAAAAACAGTATGTTGTGACAGACAAGAAGATAGTTGGCAGTCTGCCAGATGTGACAAAATGTCCTATTGATGAGGATTTCATGAAGGCATTCGAGCCTCAGATTGCAGAAATCAACAAGTTTGTCGGCAAGCAGATCGGAACTTTCAAGAATACCATCCACAGCCGCGAGTCTTTCTTCGGCAGCTGTGCCTTCAATGATTTCATCCTCAACCTGCAGCTTCAGATCACGAATGCTGATATCGCCTTCAATGCGCCCCTCCAGTTTAATTCTACCATCAATGCGGGACCTATCTACGTTGGTGACATGTTCAATCTCTATAAATACGAGAATCAGCTCTACGTGATGCGCCTTACCGGAGAGGAGATCCGCAAGCATCTGGAGATGAGTTATGATCTCTGGGTGAATACGATGAAGAGTCCTGATGACCATCTGCTCCTGCTCGATACCCAGACCAAGGGCGATCAGCAGCGTCTCGGCTTCAAGAACCTCTCCTTCAATTTTGACAGTGCTGCCGGCATCGATTATGAGGTAGATGTTACCAAGCCAGACGGCGAGAAGGTGAAGATTCTGCGCATGAGCAATGGTCAGCCTTTCGATGAAAAGAAGTGGTATAAGGTGGCAGTAAACAGTTATCGCGGCAATGGCGGCGGAGAGCTCCTCACCCGTGGTGCAGGTATTCCAAAGGATAGTCTGGATAGCAGAATCATCTATCGTAGTGAGCGCGACCAGCGTTACTACCTGATGGAAGCGATAGAAAAGATGGGAACCGTCGAGGCGAAGGCCAACAACAACTGGAAGTTCGTGCCTGAAGCATGGACCAAGCCTGCTGCCCAGCGCGACTATGAATTGCTTTTCGGAAAAAAGCAATAGCACGCTATCCACGGGAAAAACCGTCCAAGCATATCATAAAGTTCAAAGTTCAATATTCAAAGTTCAAAGTAAAGAATGAAGTATTGGTTTATATTTTGCAAGACAGATATCTTGCTAGAGAAGAGAGAAGGCGGAACCTATACGATTCCATGTAGTGAGGAAAGTCCGATAGCAACCAAGCCTTGGACCCATATTCTCAACATCACACCGATGAATGACGGTACGGAAGTGAAGACCTTCACCATTCCAGAGCCCGTAACCGACAATCCGAAATATGAGATGTGCGGTCTGCGTCCTAGCTTTTACAAGCTCTCCCCTGAGTTGTATCAGAAAGCGGGAAAATGCCAGGAACTGAACTATTGGGATATGAACACCCAGTTTTGCGGCGTATGCGGTTCACCTATGAAGATGTCAACAGATATCAGTAAGAAGTGTACCGAATGTGGCAAGTCTGTCTGGCCTTCTCTCGCTACAGCCATCATCGTTCTCATCAAGAAGGGCGATCAGGTGCTGCTGGTTCATGCCCGCAACTTCAAGGGTAACTTCGATTCCTTGGTAGCCGGTTTTGTGGAAACAGGTGAGAGTCTGGAGGAAGCAGTTCATCGTGAGGTGATGGAAGAGACTGGTCTGACCATCAAGAACCTTAAGTATTTCGGTTCCCAGCCATGGCCGTTCCCAAGTGGCTTGATGGTAGGATATACAGCCGAATTTGTAGATGGCGAGATTCACCTTCAGAAGGAAGAGCTCTCTCGCGGCAAATGGTTCAGCAAGGAGCATCTCCCAATTCTGCCGGAGAAATTGTCGATTGCCCGCAAACTCATTGATGCCTGGCTAGAGAATAGAATATAAACTTCCCTAACTTCCCTTAACTTCCCCACATGCGAAAGTTCAGTATAGGGTAGAATCTTAAAATGAAGAAATACAGAAGAGATGAAAGAGAAACTTTGGAATGCGAATTACATCAAGGTGATGACCACCAACTTTCTGCTCTACTTTGCCTTCTATCTCCTCACCCCACTCCTCCCACTCTATCTGAGTGAGATTTTCGGGGCTACGAAGGATGTGATAGGCATTGTTCTGAGCGGATATACGGTGGCGGCACTCATCATCCGTCCGTTTAGCGGATATGTGGTGGATGGATTTTCCCGTAAGAAAGTGCTGATGACCTGTCTGGCAGCTTTTGCCATCTTCTTTGCAGGATACATAGCAGCCAGTACCATCTTGATGTTTGCCATCTGCCGAACCCTGCATGGTGGACCCTTCGGAGCGGTAACTGTTGCCAACAGTACCTGTGCCATAGATGTCTTGCCTGCCAGCAGGCGCAATGAGGGTATCGGTCTTTATGGATTGAGCAACAACTTCGCCATGGCGATAGCCCCTTCCATCGGTATCTATCTGCACAATCTGGTGGGTAGTTATATGGTACTTTTCTGGATAGCCTTTGTGGTAGCCATTGCTTCTGTAGTGATAGCAGGAACGGTGAAGCTCCCAGAGAAGGAAATCATCAGAAACAAGGAGAAGCTCTCGCTCGACCGCTTCTTCCTGACCCGCGCCTGGTTGTTGGCGATCAACATCTGCATGTTTGGTTTCTGCTGGGGTGTATTGAGCAACTATCTCGCCATTTACAGCAAGGAAGAATTAGGCATTACCGGAGGAACGGGTACCTATTTTGCAATCCTCTCTATGGGATTGTTCCTGAGCAGATTGCAAGGCAGAAAGGCTTTGAGTCAGGGTAAGCTGACCCAGAATGCAGCCGAAGGAATGCTGATATCGCTCGTCGGTTTTACGATATTCGTAGCCATCAAGCATCCGGTAGCCTACTATCTTTCAGCTGCATTGATAGGATTGGGAAATGGTCACCTGTACCCAGCTTTCCTGAATATGTTTATCAATGTTGCCCGCCACGACCAGCGTGGTACGGCTAACAGCAGTATCCTGACCGGTTGGGACCTGGGATTCGGAATCGGTTGTCTTCTGGGTGGTGTTGTAGCCGAGCATTTCGGTTATAGTGGTGCCTTCTGGATGGTAGCAATCGAAAATGCAGCCGCAGTGGTATTGTTCTTTGCTGCCTCCCGAGCATTCTTTGAAAAAAGAAGACGAATCGATTCGTAAGAGAATAAAAAAGTATAAGTTTTTTCTAGGTTAAAGTTTAGCATCCATTAAGGGCTAAACTTTTTCCTTTAAGGATAGAAATATTTTCCCTTAAGGGAAATAATATTTTTCCTTAAGGATAAATTTATTTTTCCTTAAGGGTATTGTTTCAGCTGGTTAAACCGGCATAAAAGTCAAGTTAAAGAAAAAGAGCATTCGTAAGGATTGTGGAAACAAACCCTTTCGAATGCTCTTTGCAATTTTCTTACATACTTTCTCTCTTAGAATGGGAGATCGTCTGCGCTGCCACCTGCTGCTGGAGCTGCTGGTTGAGCTGGAGGGAATGGAGCAGTTGCACCCTGAGCAGGAGCTGGAGCTGCCTGAGGAGCCGCACTTACTGGAGGGAATGGAGATCCAACTGGCTGCATGCCACCCTGCATAGCAGCAACAGCATTAGGATCTACACGCTGAACATTCCAAGCGCGGACACTGTTGAACCAACGACCATTATATTCGTGTGCATCCAAATCAAAAGAAACCAAAAGTTCCTCACCACTCTGGATGTTGAACTGAGCAATACGGTCTGCACCGAAAACATCGAAGCAAAGCTTCTTTGGATACTGCTCATGAGTTTCAATGACATAAGACTGAGCCTTCCACTCACCTCTTGCAGAAACGCCGCTTTTTTCTGGTAAAACGGCAATTACCTTTCCTTGTAATTCCATATTATTATTTTAAAAATTGTTTCAATCCTTCGCCTGAAGAGCCCCATTTTCATCGGGAATCAAAAGATGTATGAAGAGGCTCAAAAACGAGTGAATCTATCTACTATTTTTCTTTCTGACTGCGAAATTACTAAAAATAGTTTTAAAACAAAAACATTTCTTCGATTATTTTTGTCTATCCCCAATATTTTTTGTATTTTTGTGCTCATAATTGCGCAAATGCCCCAATTTACCCGTCAAGTAAGGAGCATCAGCAATGAATATGAGATAAGTAAATTGAAAATTAATAATATAAAATAACGACTCATGAGATTTACAGTTTCAAGTTCAGCATTGAGCAGCAAGCTCAATATGCTTGCTAAGGTGATCGGCAGCAAGAATTCTCTGCCTATCCTTGACAATTTCCTGTTCCAAGTTGCCAACGGTGAGATGACCATCACCGCAAGCGACAGTGACAACATCATCAAGAGTACCATCGCTCTCACTGACAGCGATGGCGAAGGCGAGTTCTGCGTTGCCAACCGCGTCATCCTGGATGCATTGAAGGAGTTGCCAGAACAGCCTCTTAACTTCGATGTAGATACAGATAGTTTTGCCATTAAGATTGTATATCAGAATGGTCTCTATAATTTCACAGGCTTGAATGCTGAAGACTATCCTCCAACACAGGATATGGGTGATGCCTGCACTACTCTCGTCTTGCCAGCACAGGTGCTGATCGACAATATCAACCGTTCTCTCTTCGCAACAGCCAGCGATGAGCTGCGCCCTGTGATGAACGGTATCTATTTCGACCTGACTCCAGAATCGCTTGCCATCGTAGCAAGTGATGGTCATAAGTTGGTAAGAAGCAAGAACTTCACTCTCAAGAGTGAGACTCCTTCTTCATTCAACCTGCCTAAGAAGCCTGCATCATTGCTGAAGAACATTCTGAGCAAGGATGATGAGGCAACCATCAAGTTTGATGCACGCAGAGCTGAGATTCAGTTTAGTGATGGCGTATTGAAATGCCGCCTCATTGATGGTCGCTACCCTAACTACAACTCAGTGATTCCTGCCAACAACCCATGTGAGATAACCGTAGATCGCAAGGGCTTGCAGAGTGCATTGCGCCGTGTATTGCCATTTGCCAGCGAGAGCAGCCAGCTGATTCGTTTCCACATTGAGAGCGGCCGTTTCGAGGTTTCTTCAGAAGACATCGACTTCTCTACTTCTGCCAAGGAAGTATTGGCTTGCGAATATAGCGGTTCCGGCATCAGCATCGGTTTCAAGGGTAGCAGCCTGATGGAAATCCTGGGTAATCTGAACTGTGAGCAGGTTATCTTCTACTTGGCTGATCCTAGCCGTGCTGGTATCATTGTGCCAGCTGAGCAGCCAGAAAACGAGGATATCCTCATGCTCATCATGCCAATGCTCCTTAACGAATAAGGAGCTTGGCTAATCCAACCCCCCCCTTCTCTATCAGAAATATATAGTAATAAATACTTGAAGTAATGAAATTAAATCTTACTAAGCCTCTGATCGTATTCGACTTAGAGACTACCGGTCTTGACATGGTGAAAGACAGAATCATCCAGATCTCCTATATCAAGGTGTATCCAGATGGAACAGAGGTACGTAAAAACCAGTTTATCAATCCAGAGAAGCCAATCCCTGAAGAGGTGGTTGCACTTACAGGTATCAGCAATGATGATGTAAAGGATGCACCAACCTTCAAGCAGTTGGCTGCTACCTTCAACCAGGAGTTCTCTGGTTGTGATTTTGCTGGCTACAACTCCAATCATTTCGATGTTCCTATGCTTGCAGAGGAATTCCTGCGTGCCGGCATCGATTTCGATTTCTCTAAGTGTCGCCTCATTGATGCCCAGAATATCTTTATGAAGATGGAGCGTCGTAACCTGGCTGCTGCATACAAGTTCTATTGCGGCAGAAAGATGGAGGAAGACTTCGAGGCACACCGCGCCGACCAGGATACCGAGGCTACCTATTGCGTACTGAAAGGCGAGCTGGACCGTTATGCCCCTGGTGTTCAGGAGGAAGCCGACCGTGTGCTCAACAATGATATGGACGAGCTTGCTGAGTTCTCCAAGCGCAACGACAATGTAGATTTTGCCGGCCGCATCGTTTGGCAGGAGTTGAAGGATGCTGACGGCAATGTGATACTCGACGAAAAGGGAAATCCTCGCAAGCACGAGGTATTCAATTTCGGCAAGTACAAAGGATGGGATGTGGCAGAGATTCTGACTAAGGATCCTGGTTACTTCACCTGGGTATTGGGAAGCGATTTCACCAACAATACCAAGCAGGTACTCACCCGTATCCGTCTGCGCGAGTTCAGCAAGAGAATGGGAAAATAACAAGAGTTTGGGAAGATAATATGTTAAAAGGAAAGAAAATCGTTTTGGGCATTACGGGGTCCATTGCAGCCTACAAGTCATGCCTTATCATCCGTGGTCTCATCAAGAAGGGAGCTGAGGTGCAGGTGGTCATTACGCCTGCCGGTAAGGAGTTCATTACCCCTATCACCCTCTCTGCTCTGACCCACAAGCCCGTGGTAAGCGAGTTCTTCTCACAGCGTGATGGTACCTGGAATTCGCACGTGGATCTCGGTCTCTGGGCGGATGCGATGGTCATTGCACCATGTACGGCATCTACCATGGGCAAGATGGCGCATGGTATTGCAGACAATATGCTCATCACTACCTATCTCTCCATGAAGGCACCAGTCTTCATTGCTCCTGCCATGGACCTTGATATGTACAAGCATCCTTCTACACAGGCCAACATGAAGACCCTTCTCGGCTATGGTAACCATATCATCGAGCCGGAAGTGGGATTCCTTGCTTCTGGATTAGAGGGAAAGGGACGTATGGAGGAACCGGATGTCATCGTGGATTACCTGGATAGATACTTCAACATGATGGAGAGTGCCGATGAGGTTGCTGATGTAGAATCAGAGAACCAGAAGACTACGGAGAAAGACCTCTGCGGTAAGAAGGTGATGATTACAGCTGGACCAACCTATGAGAAGATTGACCCAGTGCGTTTCATCGGTAATTATTCGTCAGGAAAGATGGGATTCGCACTTGCCGAAGAATGTCTTCGCCGTGGTGCGGATGTTACTTTGGTGGCAGGTCCTGTTTCATTAGACAGTAGTCCTGCTATCCACCGCATCAATGTGGAGAGCTGTGAGGAGATGTATCAGGCAGCCACAGCAGCCTTTGCTTCATCTGATGCTGCCATTCTCTGTGCAGCCGTAGCAGACTTCCGTCCTGCCAATGTAGCTGATAGGAAAATCAAGCGCGAAAAGGATGACCTGGAGCTGACACTGGTGCCTACCCATGACATCGCAGCAGCTTTGGGACAGATGAAACAAAAGAATCAGCGAATCGTAGCTTTTGCCCTGGAAACCAACGATGAAGAGAGCAATGCACAGAAGAAGAGAGTGAAGAAAAATGCCGACTTCATCGTGCTCAACTCTACCCGTAATCCGGGCACTACTTTCCGCACTGACGATAATCAGATTACCATCATCTCTGAAAAGGGAAAGAAAGAATATGAAAAGAAACCGAAGACTGAGGTGGCTTGCGACATCATTGACGAGCTGGCTCTCCTGTTTTAGTCCGGTAGCTTTAGCTGGTGGTCTCCTGTGTTGCAGTCCTTCTACGATTTCAGCACAGGAGCTGCAAGCTAAGATTACCATCAACCATGCCCAGATCTCGGGCACGGAGAAAGGCGTATTCGACAATCTGCAACAAACCTTGCAGCAATTCGTCAACAATCGCCAATGGACTCATCTTCAGTTTCAGAAGAACGAACGCATCATCTGCAACTTCAATATCACCGTCACCAAGTATGACAGAGACCAGAATCTCTTTACTTGCAAGGCGCTGATACAGGCCAACCGCCCTGTCTTCAATTCGGCATACACCTCCACCTTATATAATAATGTGGACGATAACTTCACGTTTCGTTTTGCCGAATACGACCAGTTGGAGTTCAATGAGCAGCAGATAGACAATCAGCTTACGGCTCTCTTTGCCTATTATGCATATCTTATCATCGGCATCGATCTGGATAGTTTTGCCCCCAAAGGCGGTGAAGACATTCTGCAGCGCTGCATGATTCTGACAAACAATGCCCAGAATCTGGATTATCCCGGATGGAAGGCTTTCTCTGATGACCGCAACCGATATGCTATCATCTCAGACTATTTGGATGGAGCGTTGGAACCCTTCAGACAGTTGCAGTATGACTACTATCGGAAAGGACTCGATGAGATGGCAAATAATGCGGAAAGAGGTCGTACCGAGATAACCGCGGCCCTGGAAACAGGACTGAAGAAGGCAAAGGAAAACCGCCCACTCAGTTTGTTGCCACAGATATGGACCGACTTCAAGAAGGATGAACTTGCCAACATCTATCGCGGCAAAGGAACCCAAAAGGAAAAGGAGAGCATATATGAACTCCTCTTCTCCATCAATCCTTCACAGAATAAATATTGGGATCAGGTCAAGGAATAATCTTTCAGGAAGAAGTCATCATCATAAAATCATCTTCCAGAACGGAAGCTTCTGAAAATCAGAATCAGCTTTCCCTTTATATCTTTATCAAAAAGTAGAATAAATATGCTCAAGCAATTATATATCAAGAACTTCACGCTCATCGACGAGCTGAACATCTCTCTTTATCCTGGCTTCTCCGTCATCACCGGTGAGACAGGAGCAGGAAAGAGTATCATCCTCGGTGCCATCGGACTGCTTCTGGGCAACCGTGCAGACAGCAAGGCGATCAAGGCAGGAAGAGACCGATGCGTGATAGAGGCTCACTTCGATCTCTCCAGATATGGTATGCAGAAATTCTTCGATGATCACGACATCGACTATGATGCCGATGATACGATCATCCGAAGAGAGTTGACTGCAGCCGGCAAGAGCCGTGCCTTCATCAATGACACCCCGGTGCCTCTCACCCGTATGAGAGAATTGGGAGAGCAACTCGTAGATATCCATTCGCAGCACCAGAATCTTCTTCTGCAGAAAGAAGACTTCCAATTGAATGTGGTGGATATCATCGCTCAGGATGCCGACCAGCTCAAGGTTTACCAAAAGGAGTATTATGCGTATCGCAAAGCCAAGGAACTTCTGGAAGAGCTGAAAGCCGAGATAGCCAAGAACCGTGAGAACGAGGAGTTTATGCGTTTCCAGCATAAGGAACTGGAGGATGCAAATCTACAGGAAGGCGAATTAGAACAGCTGGAGCAGGAAGCAGAGACTCTGAGCCATTCGGAGGATATCAAGACCGCTCTCTACGAGGCAGACAATTCGCTTTCGGGAGACGACGACAGCATACTTGACAAACTGAAGAACGCCACTCATCAACTGGAAAATATCTGTGATGTCTATCCAAGCATGGCTGATGTGGCTGGCAGAATGCAGAGCAGCTATATCGAACTGAAGGACATCGCTCAGGAAATCAGCAGTAGTGTTGATCACGTGGAATTCGATCCTAACCGATTGGATGCCATCAATACCCGTCTGGACAAGCTCTACACCCTGCAGCAGAAGTTCCATGTGGAAACGGTAACAGAACTTATCGCTACCCGTGACCGCATCGCAGAACAGCTTGCGCATATCGATAATGGCGATGAAGACATCGAAGAGAAGGAAAAAGAAGTGGCTGCTCTCCTTGCCAAGGCTGAAAAGCAAGCTGCCCTACTCACTTCCATCCGTCAGAAATCTGCAAAGGCCATCGAAAAAGAGATGAAGGGCAGACTCATCCCGCTGGGCATTCCGAATGTGAGATTCGAGATTGCCTTCGCAGAAAAGCCACTGTCAGGAAATGGTGCCGACAAGGTCAGCTTCCTCTTCAGTGCCAACAAGAGTACCCAGCTACAGCCCGTCAGTCAGGTGGCTTCGGGTGGTGAGATTGCTCGTGTAATGCTCTCGCTGAAGGCTATGATCAGTGGAGCCGTGAAGTTGCCAACCATCATCTTTGATGAGATTGATACCGGTGTCAGCGGTAAGATAGCTGAAAAGATGGCAGATATCATGGAAGAAATGGGACTCCAGAACCGACAGGTACTCTCTATCACTCACCTGCCACAGATAGCTGCCAAGGGTAGCCATCATTACAAGGTATTGAAGGAGGAAACCGAGAATGGAACCATCTCGCACATGAAAGAACTCAACAACCAGGAGCGCATAGAGGAAATTGCCCAGATGCTCAGTGGCAGTGACATCACGCAGGCAGCTCTTGCCAATGCCAAAGAATTATTGAGAATATGAAAAGAATAAATATGATCATGATGGGACTGATGCTGGGTGCATCATCCCTCTTCGCTCAGCCAGGCTCTGTACAGAAAGCCGCTAAGAGCGTATTTACACTCACCACCTTCAACAAGGAGGGTAACATCATCTCTTCTACACAAGGTGTGTTTATTGATAACAAGGGAACGGCTATCGGTACCTTCAAACCGTTTATCGGTGCTGTGAAGGCTACCATCGTGGATGCCAGCGGAAAGTCGATGGACGTGGATGCTATCCTCGGTGCCGATGAACTTTACGATGTGGCTAAGTTCAGAGTTTTGGGTAATACCACGGCTGCCAACATTGCAACAGCAGAATCACCTGCGGGCAGCAAGGTTTGGCTCGTTCCTTATTCTATCAAGAAGTCACCTTTCCAGCAGGAGGATATCGCAAGCGTTGAGAAGTTTAAGGAAACTTACAATTACTACATCTTCTCCAACACCGTACCGGACAATGCAGTGGGTTGCCCATTCGTCAACAAAAACGGTCAGGTGATTGGTATCATGCATAGCAACGGTCAGGTAACTGCCATTGATGCCAACTATGCCAGGGAGTTGAAGGTGACAGGTCTTTCCACGCTGGATGCAGCCCTTCGCGAAACAGGCATCCGTACTGCTCTTCCTGATACCGAACAGGAGGCGATTACGATGATGACGCTCAACAAGTCTCAGGTGTCCCGCGACATCTATGACAAGTATGCAGATGAGTTTATGGCAAAGTTCCCTGCTTCTGCATTCGGCTATAAGGAAAAAGCAACTCTTCTTGTAGATAAGAACGAGTTTGCCAAGGCAGCCAAATGTATGGAAGATGGAATCAAGAAATCTTCTGCCAAGGATGAAGCCCACTCTAATTATTCTGATGTCATCTATCAGAAACTGATCTATAAGGGTGATTCTGCCTATACAGCCTGGACCTACGACAAGGCGATAGAGGAAGCACAGAAGGCATACACCATCAATGCCAATCCTGTATATCAGCATCAGGAAGCACGTATCATCTTTACCAAGGGTAATTACCAGAAGGCATACGATATGTTCATCGCCCTGACCAAGACTTCGGTCAAGAATCCGGAAATCTTCCTGGAGGCAGCTCAGGCCAAGATACAGCTCAAGGCTCCTGCTACAGAGATTAAGGTCCTGCTGGACAGTGCAGTCAATGAGGCTAAGAACTCGGGCACCCTGGCTGGTCCTTACTATCTGGCTCGTGGTGATTTCCAGGCAGAACAGGGAGAGTATCGCAGTGCTATCGCTGACTATAATATGTATGATTCGATTGTCCGTCCTGTTAATCCTGCATTTTTCTATGCACGATACAAGGCTGAGACCAAGTTGCGCATGTGGCAGCCAGCGCTGATTGATATTGCCCGTACCTGCTACCTTGCGCCTAACGAGCCTACATATTTTGCAGAATGGGCTAGTCTTGACTTACGTGTGAAGCGATATGCAGAAGGCATCAGTGCAGCCAAGCATTGCATAGAGATTGCTCCAGAATATTCCGATGGCTATCTCCTCCTCGGTTTGCTCCAGATGGAGAACAAGCAGAAGGAAGAGGCTCGCAAGAACCTGGAAAAGGCAAAGGAACTGGGAGATCCCCGTGCTGAGGGTTATCTCAAAAAACTGAAATAATAAAATTATAGTGCATCAAAGGATTGCACATTCAAACGCCCTAAAAGGGCAGAAGCTCATAGCCCAGGGTAACACCCTGGGTTTTTTGTTGCATCTGCTCTGCGCCCTGTAAGGGCAACAGCTTTGAAATAATCGATGAAGATGCTTTTGGTAATTAAGGAATAACGTAAAAGTTGCGTAATATTGAAATAAAAGAAAAAAATATCCCAAAATATTTGGTGGTTTCACAAAAAAGTATTACCTTTGCACTCGCTAATGAAAAATGGCAGTGTTGGTTCCGTAGCTCAGTTGGATTAGAGCAACAGCCTTCTAAGCTGTGGGTCTTGGGTTCGAACCCCAACGGAATCACAAAAGTGGATTAATCGAAAGGTTAATCCACTTTTTGTTTATATACATCCCGGGAAAAATGAAAGCAATATATGTTTTAACTAAAAAAGGCCGATGCAATATGCACCAGCCTTTTTCTTATCTTCCACTTATTATTCTGTAATCAGTGTAAACTCTGAACCAGAAGCATAATCCTGACCATTCTGCTCATTCAATGCACGCAGACGGAAGTAGCGAGCCTTCACAGGCTTGTTCAACATCACCTTCTGCAGCTTGGCTGTCTTGGCAAAATGACCCTTCAAGATTGGCTCACCCCAAGTCTTGTTGTCGTTGCTAACGTAGATTTCATAATCCTTGATGCAACCATTCAAAGAACCATCCTGGCGTGCCAGATAAGTAAAGCCCTTGATGACCTTCTGCTTGCCAGCATCGAAGTCAACCCAGTGAGGATACTTAGCCAATGTAATGGAATACATCGTATGCCAGAATGTAGAAGGATCGCCATCTACCAAGTAGGCTGCATCACCCTCATCAGGCTCCTGGCTGGAAGCAAAGGCAATCTGAAGACTGGATGTCTGCTGATTCTGCTGCATCTTCTTCATCATCTCCTTCACCATCTCACGACCAGTGGCTGAAACCTTCACGATATTTCCAAGCTCTGACTTCACAGCCGGACGGATGATGAATCCGAATGTGGTAGGAGTACTGCGTACCTGATCTGGTGTCAAAGGACCGCCCTGTCCACAGCTGGCACCGCCCAATCCTGTAACCTTTGCATCGAGGTGCAAGTGAGTACCGCTGCTCTTTGGCAACTGATATGGATGTGCTGCCAAAGTCAACTCCTGCTGACTCCAAGGCAATGCTGAGGCAGACATTGTACTGTCAGAGATGAATACTACACCCTGCTGGCTGTCGTTGGTAACGGCACACCAGCGAACCTCCTCGCGGTTGCCCTGTGCCTGTGGCTTAGGAAGCATGATGCCCTGCTCTGCTACCGGACTGTGGTACCAACCGATAAACTGGCTGGTCTTGCGGTCGTTATAGTTGTTGACAGGTCCGCGTCCATAATAATCATACTGGTTCAACTCGCTTGGCAATACCATGGAATAGCCGATGCGAGGCAAGATGACCTTGGAACGGTTAGCACCAATGGCACTCTGCATCTCGATAGAACCATCCTTATAGATAGTATAGATCTGGCGTGAAGTGAACTTCAGGTCAGCATCTGTCAAGGCACGCTTGTTCTTCTCGAAGTTATAGCAAGACTCTGGGTCACGGTCGCGGTTGCTGTAATTCACATCGCATCCCTCCTTACCCTGACTCTCTACAGTAAATTCGAGCTGGTAAGTACCATCCTTCTTGGCTGTATAGTTCCAGTTCTTCACTACATGCTGCAGGTCGTACAGACCATTCTTGAACCAGGCATTGTGGTATCCGATACCAGCATCGTTGTCTGTAGGAGCACGATATGCATCGAGCTTAGGACCATTGCCATCCTTGATGATATCCTGACTGCCATACTTCAAGCTATAGATAGCACCGGTATTCAGATCGAAAGCCACCTGGAAGTTGCCACCATTGATGTTGGCACGCTTAGCCGCCTTATCTACCAAAAGCTTCATCGCCTTACCGTTCTTGGCAACAGTAGCAATAGAAGGAGCAGCCACATCAGCGCCCTTCACTCTCAACTGCTCTTCCATCTGAGGATAACCCTTGGCAGCCCATGGCATGTCCTTACCCAGAAGGAACTGAACGGTTACGAAGTACTCGCTCTTCGGATCGAGGCTCGCATAATCGTATGGCAAGGTATAGAAGCCCTTCTCGCGAGGACCCACGATATTCTTGGCACCCTTCAATGGCTGATTCTTAGAAATGCAGACACCATCCTTATAGAGAGACCATACAATCTGGTAATTCTTGAGAGGCTCGAAGTAGTTCTTATTGAAGATTTCAATCTGTCCCTGCTTCATATCTACAGCCTTCACGCCTACATTCTGATAAACCTTCTTCACCTCATAGTACTGAGCCTTAGGTGAGAAGTCTGGGCGAACGATACCATTCATACAGAACATACCGTCGTTTGGCTTGTTGTCCTTGCCGAAGTCACCACCGTATGCCCAGTAGGTCTGTCCGGTTACAGGATCCTGCTTGTCAAGAGCCTGGTCCACCCAGTCCCAGATAGCTCCACCCATGAAGAAGTTGGTGCTCTCGATGGCATCCCAGTAATCTATCAGGTTACCGCAGGCATTACCCATAGAGTGAGCATACTCAGAGATGTGGAACGGATACTTCAGCTTGTACTTGCCCTGTACGGCTCCCTGAACCCAGGCGATAGAAGGATACTGGTTAGAACCCATATCCACGATATCATTGTTGCGCTCATACTGAACCGGGCGGCTGGTATCATAAGCCTTGATGGCATTATAGCAATCTACGAAAGTCTTGCCAGGTCCAGCTTCGTTACCCAAACTCCAGATTACTACAGAAGGATGATTCACGGTAGCGTGTACCATCTCCATGTTTCTGGCGATATGAGCGTTGCGGAACTCAGGTACATGAGAAAGACTCTGCTTGCCATAGTAGTACTCATGGCTCTCGAGGTTAGCTTCATCCTCCAGATAAATACCATACTTGTCGCAGAGATAATACCAGTAAGGCGCATCAGGATAGTGGCAGTTGCGCACATGGTTGATATTGCCACGCTTCATCAGGAAGATTTCGTTCTCCATCTGCTCGCGGGTAGCAGTATGACCTAACAGTGTATTGTTCTCATGACGGTTGACACCCTTCAGCTTGATAGGCTGTCCGTTGAGATAGTAATATCTTCCAGCCAATCCGAACTCATCCTTCTCGGCAGGAGTCTCCTTGATTTCCACCTTTCTGAAGCCAACGATGGTAGAGAAGGTCTGAACAGTTCTGCCCTTGGCATCCTTCAGTTCTCCTACCAATGTATAGCGGTAAGGAGCTTCTGCACTCCAGAGCTTCACCTTGTTGGCAGCATCGAGCGTCGTCTCCAGAACAATCTCGCCCTTGGAATTCAGTTTTCCTACGAGAGGAGTAGAAGCAGTAACGCCTTCCATCAGATCATTGTCGTCGGAATAGAGACGGTTGGCATAGAGTGAATACTGCAAGGTATAACCCTTGATGGCCTTCTTGGAAAGGTTCTGCAACTGGGCAGTGATATGTAAGGTGGCATGGCTGTAGGTTTCATCCAGGTCAGGAATAGCCTTGATGTCTCTTACCTGAACCTGTGGTTTGGCAACCAAAGCCACGGTGCGGAAGATACCAGGCAAGCGGAACATATCCTGACTCTCCAGGAAAGAACCGTCTGAATGGCGATAAACCTCTACAGCTACAGTATTCTCCTCACCCTCCTTATTAAGATAAGGTGTAATGTCGAATTCTGCCAGGTTGCGTGAGTTCTTGGAGAATCCCACATACTTACCATTTATATATAGGTAGAAGAATGAATCTACACCATCGAAGTTAAGATAGATCTGCTGTCCCTTCCAATCTGCAGGTACGGAGAAGGTTCTGCGATAAGAACCCACCTCATTGCGGTTGCGATAGGTCATCCAGTCGGTAGGAGGTGTACGCATCACTCCACCCTTCCAGTCGTTCATCGGCTGCCAGGAGTGCTGGAAGATGACACGCTGGTTAGAATAGAGCGGATCTCCATACTTGTTGTTTCCATCTTTCTGCAGTCCTGCCAGATTCCAGTTCATAGGCACCTTGATGTCGTCCCACTGAGAGACATCATAGTCAGTACGGTAGAAATCCTTAGGACGCTCATCTGGATTTGGAGCCCAATGGAACTTCCATAATCCATCGAGAGATTTCCAGTAAGAACTGTTTTCTGGTAAAACTTTTCTCGCCTCTTCTACATTGCGGAACGAGAAGAACCAAGCATGCGGCTGCTGCTTGTTGACAGCTACGGAATCAGGACTTTGCCACTCCCATCCCGTAGGTGCAGCCTGCTGGTTGTAGAAGTAGCCTCCTAAAGTACCATCTGCCCATGCTGATGAGCAAATGAGTCCGGTTAAAAGTAATAAATAAGTTTTCTTCATAAGTTGATGTTATTGTTTCTAATTATTCCTTTGCAAAGTTACGCTTTTATTTTGAAAGAGCAAAATTGTAGAAGGGAAAAAGCGAGAAAACACCCGATTTTTTGAGATAAGTCTTTAATCTTTGCCCTACCCGATGATTTTTTGCACGAAAAACTTGACGGAATCGCAGAAAAACTGTATCTTTGTCGCATACAAACAATCGTATGGCAATATAGATATACTAAATATACTATTAATTAATAAATTCAATCTTAAACAAAGACATTTATGGTAAACAGATTCATTCTTAATGAAGTTTCCTATTTCGGTCCAGGTGCCCGCAAGGAACTTCCTACAGTAATCGCTAGTCGTGGTTGGAAAAAAGCATTGGTTGTAACAGACAAGGGCTTGATGAAATTTGGCGTTGCCAAGATGGTACTCGACGTACTTGACGGGGCTAACATCGCTTACGAGGTATTTGATGATGTAAAGCCAAATCCAACAGTTTCTAATGTTACTGCAGGTATTGAGGCTTGCAAGAAAGCCGGGGCAGACTTCATCATCGCTATCGGTGGGGGTAGTTCTATGGATACGGCAAAGGGTATCGGCGTGGTTGTTACCAACCCTGAGTTTGCCGACATCGTTTCTCTGGAGGGTGTTGCTCCTACCAAGAACAAGTGCTTGCCTATCGTAGCTCTTCCTACTACAGCTGGAACCGCAGCAGAGACAACCATCAACTATGTGATTATCGACGAGCAGCGCCAGCAGAAGATGGTATGCGTGGATCCTAACGATATTCCAGCCGTAGCCATCGTAGATGCAGAGCTGATGTACTCTTTGCCAAAGGGTCTCACCGCAGCTACCGGTATGGATGCGATGACTCACGCTATCGAAGGTTTGATTACCAAGGCAGCTTGGGAGATGAGTGATATGTTCGAACTCAAGGCTATCGAGATGATTCATAAGTACCTGCCTATCGCTGTAAATGATCCTACCAATCCTGAGGGTCGCAACGGTATGGCTGTAGCTCAGTATATTGCCGGTATGGCATTCTCCAATGTAGGTTTGGGCGTTGACCATGGTATGGCTCACCCAATGAGTGCCCTTCATAATGTTCCTCACGGAGTAGCTTGTGCTATCCTGCTTCCTACCGTGATGCGTTTCAATATGGAGGTAAGTGTACCTAAGTATGTACAGATTGCCAAGGTTGTTGGTGTTTACAAGGATGGTATGACCGACCAGGAGGCAGCAGAGGCAGCATGCAATGCTATCGAGGAGTTGTCTAAGTTGGTAGGTATTCCACAGCATCTCAGCGAACTGGGTATTACAGAGGCTGACATCCCAGCCCTTGCCGAGCAGGCATTCACCGATGTATGTACTCCAGGTAACCCTCGTGAGGTTTCTAAGGAGGATATCATCGCCTTGTATCACAAGATTTTGTAATATAGGCTAAAGATACAATAATACTTTAATCGTTTAATCGCCCCTGAAAGGAACAAGCATAAATAATGCTTCTCCTTTCAGGGCGATTTTTTTATTCATTTAATCCCTCAACTAGGCACAAAGACGTTACTGAGAGGTCGCCATGACAGTACTGACAATGCGTAAAGCGGCTTGTATCGCTTATTGCCTCACTATGGCACAACATTGCCCCTTACCAGGGCAATAACCTGCCATTGCCAGGCACAAAACTATATGTCGGGAGTTTTTTATAAAAGCACCACTCTCTTTTTTACTCTTCACTCTTCACCAAATCGGCTGAAACCCCGATAAACACTGGGGTTGCGAGAGGTGAAGAGTTGCGCACCACCCTTCACCACCTTTCACCCGCGCAAGTTTCTAAGCTAAAGATATTTATGTCCTTCTGGTGAAGGGTATTTTTGAAAGTGGCTTACAATTACGAAGGATTGTAAATTCGCCGGAACACCAGTGCAAGTCCGCTAGGCGAGCCAAGAGTAAATTCCCTTTCAAAGGAAACGGAAGCAGCATAATCGTTAAGCCCCAATGGAAAGACGGCAAAGTGTACATCAACAAAGAAAACTATTACGACAATGTGCCAGAGGAAGTTTGGCAATACTATATTGGAGGATACCAAATAGCAGAGAAATGGCTTAAAGACAGAAAAGACACAGAGTTGGACTTCATTCATCACTTTCGACATTAAGTATCGTATGGGCGATGAGCTGAACAAGGAGAACGAATACAACGAAGATTCCCTGTTGCTGATACTACTTGGCAAGCATCGGCAACAGGGAATAGCATATCAAACTAAGCCATTCTTCTTCAACAAATCTGTCAATTCTTTCCCCTTTATTGTACTCCGCTCCGATTTATCATAGATATAAAGCAAGCCGAGGCCATCCTCTATATCAGCTAACACAACTGTTATAATACGGGCACCGCCACTCTTACCAGTTCCTTTCGATTTGATAGCCATACGAACCTTACGCAAGCCGCCACCTAAATCTGCACCCAAAGAGGGGGAAGAACTCAACTCATTCATCAATTCCTTCAAATCAGATTTAAATGACTTATAGCGCTTATTCAATCGTTTAGCTTCCCTTTCAAAAGAAGGGAACGTATATATCTTACAACTCATTCAGCACATCCTCCAATGATTTAAGCTCTAGCTTTCCTTCACGATAGGACTTCAGTTCATGGAGGGCATTGCCGAAACCCGAGAGTATTTCTTCTTTAGTCATACAAGGCTCTTCTTGAACCATACACGCCTCATTTACCTCTTTATTTGCAAAGAGGTTTCTTATCCTATCCAAAAGATGGATATCTTGTGTATTAAGCACCTGACGAATAATATCATTCTGTGCTGCTTGTATATTTAATGTTGTCATACTACTCCTTTTATAAAAATTTGCTTTTTAAATGCCAAATATCACTTATTTCGTGCAAAAATACACAGAAGTTTTCAGAATACCAAATATTTCCAGATAAATCTGCAAAAAGGTTATTGTTTTCTTTGATTTTCAGAGAATTATTCGTATTTTTGCATCGTTATAGATATAATTCTTTATATGTCAGAAAATGTATAAGGAACTACCTGTCGAAATTCAATCAGCTATCAACAACGACGAAGCCCTCGTTCTCTCCCTCTCTCATCTTACCCGCAACTCCAAATAAAGTGCACGAGTGAGAAACAAATATATCATCAACATAGCTGACAAAGTAGTATTTGGAGCTTTAGATACTTCTAGTTCACTTGCAAACCTAACGAAAGATGCAGAAGGAATAGGTTCTTGTACCATTAGCAAGCGTAATAATCAATCGTAAAAAGCAATGGAAGTTGTCGGAACATATAGGAGAAGTTGTCGGAAAGATTAATATCTGTTTTCGGGAAAGTTAATATCTCCAGCCGCACAACAGCTGTTGTGCGCTTGCATAACAGCTGATATGCGCTTGCACAACACGTGTTGTGCAAGCGGAAACCAACTGCTGTGCACCAACTTATCCCGTCTTTTCTTTTCTCGTATAATCGGACATAACTCCTTTCACCATTAAGCTTCTGATAATCAGAAAGTATTAATGAGTGTGAAAGGAGAATTGAATTACGAATTGTTTTTTAGAATTTAGTGAAGTATAGCCTCAACATCTTAGAGCGGAGCATCATTTTATCGCCCTTGAGCTTCTCTTTGTAGAAAGACTCTCGCAGATTGTTGATGCCGTAGCTTCTGATGCTGTCATTCACAACAGTTGCAGGAATATCTCCACCATTTTCTCCATGATCCTGATGCCAGTTGTTCTTGTAAGGCGAATGCAGGATCAGACTGTCACCCTTCTCTTCGAATCGGAAATAATAGCCACGGAAACTTGCCGTTGTGCCTGTGATGTTCGCACATGAAATCAACTTGTGCTGCACGCCCCAAAAAACTCTTTCTTTCGAGAGGTTCAATTTGCCTCCGGTAGCGAGCGTATCAACTTGCTCCAAATGCCAGTAACCATCCAGGTCGCCATTGTCGCTCATCTCGATGGTGCATGCCGATTGGAAACAGAGAACCAACATTCCAACTAGCATTAATATCAAATGTTTTCTATTCATATCCTTCCCGTCCTAATTAAAAGTTTAATATGCCTTGTTTGCTCACCGTCAGTTGGAAGCCAGCGTTATGCCCCAGCATTTCCTCGCTTCCGAAGTCCATGCCGTAGGCAGCCTTCAAGCTCCATCCCTTGTTGAAATGGTAGCAGCCTTCCAACAAGGTGCTCACGTTGTGATGAGCCTTCGTAAAAGGCCATACATATCTGCCCCATCCTTTCTGATAGGTCAGTAAGGCACGATACGCTAACCTGTCGCATGGCTCGCCATCAAAGCCCAAGTGATAGGCGATGAAGCGATTGTTTTTCACCTCTATCATGCCATCGTTGTTGTAAAGAGGGGAACGGTAAAGGGGATTTCCCATCACCTGCCCCCAATGCTGCCAACCCGGATAGTTGCGATGATTGTAATAGTCGTCTACTCCCGAAAGATGATCGGGGATGTTGGCGGTGTGGTCATGGTTGTAAGGTCCACTCTGATACTTGGTGTAGATGTATTCCAAGACCAGATTGCGCAACCATCTGCCATACTTGATGTTGATTTCGGCTCCCAGCATATTGTCCTTGAGCGAGTACTTGAAGTATCGGCGTGTTTTCTTTACTTGCCAATCCTTTCCCTCTCCATAGCCATTGTAGTCCATCATCAGCATCTGGCTATCATCCTCGAAGAAATGGTCGGCATAGATACCCAGTTTCCAAGTGTCAGCGTCGTAGTTAATGCGCATTACCCACGACCCCAACAAATTACCAGAGGCATTGGCATATACTCCATCGCTCTCCTCCTTACCGCCAGGCATAAAGGCATGCCATAAGCCCTTGAGGCCGCCCTCTGTCTTCATAGGAATCATTTTACCCTTGCTATCAGGAGCATAAGGGGTACCTCCAAACTGCGCTGCCATCTCCAAGCCAAGTTCCACGCTCAGTGGACAGAAAAAGCCCTCGTTTCCGATGCGCAGATACCCAGCTTTGCTATGATACAGCACTCCATCTGAGTACTTGGTTTTGCGCTGCGTGAAGTCGTGCTGCCAATTTTGGTCGGTAAACTTTCCATAGGCTATGTGGCCCTTCATCTGTAGCCATCCGTTCAGGATAGGCACCGTCCAGTATTCAGGCAGAGCCAGTCGCACCTGTGGAACAGGTCGGGCGTTGATGCCCAACGTCTGGCTACCGCTAGAGAGCGACTGGTTCTTCAATTCCATCGGATATTCCTTGGCACCTACGCTGAGCACACCATGCAACCATCTTACCTCAGCAAAAGCCTGTTGCACCACCAGCTTACTCGTGAAATGATAAGGTACAACAACATCAACCCCATACCCTATTCCCCAATGGTGAGCGTTGTCGGTGGCAAGCGGACGCAACAAACAGCCTCGAAGGTAGCCATTCTGCTTTTCTAGGGAACTCAGTCCGTATTTATTAGCATTCAGCCAAAGCGGAGTCTTTTCGTTCGAGAAAGATCCAGAAGTCTCCAATCGGTATTCAAATCCATCGCCAAGGCTTTGTTTTGCAGAATCTGCCCCTTCTTGCCACTCATATTGAGCGAGTGAAGAAGTAGGATTCGAGCTTAGGGCAATCAGAAACATAGCTATCGTACAATATTTATTCATTCTTATATTTAAGTTGATTTGCTTACAAAAATACGATAATTCTGGCATAAACATACTAAAATTAACATTCCTTACATAATTAGTGCAAAATTATTTGCTTAAATTAAAAAAATAGTGTACTTTTGCAAACATAAAGTGCAATTATGTAGCAAAAATATATAAAATGACAGATATTCTTGAAAAGAAACAAATAATTGAAACAGACGCAGAACAGATAAGCCTTCCAGGCTTTGTAAGATTGGTAAAGGCTCGCAAGAAGCTGTTCTATGTTGTCATGCCCATAGTGCTTGTGGTGGCAATCTGTATCCTGTACTCCCTGCCAAGATATTATACCACACAGACATCCTTGGCACCAGAAGTGGAGAACACTTCTATATCGGGTGGCGCACTCGGTTCGCTGGCATCCTCGTTTGGAATAGACTTGAACAATATGCAATCCTCTGATGCCATCACACCTTTACTCTATCCAGACTTGATGAACGACAACAAGTTTGTGGTAGATTTGCTTCGGATTCAAGTGAAAGCTATCAAGGAAAACCTTCCTCCCCATACTAACTACTATACATACTTGACTATGTATAAGAAAAAGTCATGGATGGAAAAATCCTTGGAGAGTATGAGCAACTTGCTGAGCCATGAGGAGACTGCAGTGAAAAGCCTCGAAAAAATCATTCCCTATATGCTCACCAAGAAGGAAGACGGCATCGTGAAAGATGTACGAAACAACATCCGTATAGATATCGACAAAAAATCTGGTATGATTACAGTCTTTGCCACCGCACAAGACCCATTGATTTGCAAGATTTTAGCCGATTCCGTTTCTGAGAAATTAAAGGCTTTCATCATCAAATATCGCACTTCCAAATCTCAGAAAGACGTAGAGCACTATAAGAAGTTGATGGCAGAATCGCAAGCGGCCTACGAGAAGGTAAGGCGTCAATATGCCAGCTTTGCTGATGCCAACAATGATGTAATTATGGAGAGTGTTAAGTCAAAGATGGAAGATATGGAGAATGATATGCAGTTGAAATACAACCAATATACAGCATATAACACGCAATATCAGGCTTCCATTGCGAAGTTGAGGGAGCATACCCCTGTGTTTACCGTCTTGCAGGGTGCTTCCGTGCCAGTAAAACCAGCTGGACCTAAGCGAATGCTGAGTATTCTTGGTATCTTGACGTTCTCCTTCTTCGTCCTCTTGGCAGGTATCATATCCAAGCAGTTATTGAAAGAATTAAAATAGCAATCTAGATAAGTATGTTAGGTATATTGCTTTTGGCTCTCTTGCTGTTGGAAGTATATGTGTTGGGCTATCTGGAGTTTATCTCTTGGAGAACCATCTATACTCCCCTATGTTGCCTGATGTTTCCGTATCTATTGGTGTTGTTGATTTCCATGGCTGTGGCAGGGCACTTGGGATTCGTCAATTTCTGTTACTCTAGTATCAGTGTATGGTGTGTCGGACTTCCTGTCTTCGCCATCCCAAGTTATCTTCTCTCGTTGGCAAAGAACAGATATCCCTTGATATTCGGCGAGAAAGTTCAAGAAGGTAGATACCCTGCCACGCTAGGTATCATCTCCCTTTTGTTGGCACTGATATTCTTATGGAGATTCCATAGTGTATGGAACAGTAGTACAGCTATGTTTGGTACAGATGATTTTGCCGAGGATTTTGCGGGTCATGGCATTTGGGCACACTTGCGCACCCTGGCAATGCCGCTGCTCATTGTCGCTGTGTATTATTTCAAGCGGAAACAATGGTATCTATGGGGCATTATCTTTGCCTTGCTCCTTATACAACTCTTGTATATGGTGAAAGGTGCCATCATCATAGGTGTGGCATCAGGTCTGCTCATCCGTCTCATGGCTGGCAAGATGCACTTGAATCTAGGGCTTATTCTCAAGGTGAGCTTGGGTGCTTTCGCTATCTTTCTACTCACTTATATGGTTCTTCCGCTACTAGGCAATGAGAGCGCAGAGGCAAACGTCGAGCTTTTCGAGATGGTGGCAGGACATTTCTTGCATTATCTTACTAGTGGAACGTTAGGGTTTAGTTATGACGCAAATCTCAACTTCCCCGATATGGGAAACTTTGAGATATTGGTATCTCCTTTTGTCAATATTTATAAGACGCTTACGGGCGACCCAAACTTGCTTTCGCCAGTCAATCCTCTCTATTTGCATACAGGCATCTCCTATACCAATGTGAGAACCTTCTTCGGTACGATGTTCATCTATTGCAATAGTTGGCAATTCATAGCCTATACGCTGATATTGAGCAGCTTGATCTATTCCATCCAATTGGGTTCGCTTCGCAGTGGCAATATGTTTCTATATACCCTACTCAGTTACTATTGCGGACTCTTGGGAATGGGATGGTTTGAGTTCTATTATTTCCACTTAGCCATCCTGGAAGTTCCTGTCATAATTCTGATGCTGATGGGCATTGCCAATGTCGAGAATAGATTTCGTGAGAAAATCCGCCAGAAACATCTCGTTGAATTAAAAAAATAAATTATGAGCATACGCAACAACTTTAAATATAGCTTGATTCTCACGCTCAGCACCTATTTAGTGCCTCTGCTGGTGTTTCCGTACATCAGTCGAGTGCTGGGTGCAGAACGTATTGGAGCTATAGACACGGTTGATGGTATCATAGATTATCTCGTACTCTTCTCCATGATGGGTATGCAGGCACTTGGCATACGAGAGATAGCTCGCCATAAGGATGATAAGGCAGAACTCCAATCTGCCTTCAATGACCTCTTTTGGCTTAACGCCATCACAATGGTCGTTGCCCTCGTCATATTATACTTCGCCTCCTGCTTTGTGCCAGAGTTACAACAGAGGGGAAGGCTGCTGCTGATAGGGTCTTTCAAGTTGGTGGCAAACCTATTCTGGATAGAGTGGTTCTATCGTGGGCTGGAGAATTTCCGATACATCACTATTCGTTCCATCATTGTCAGGCTCTTATTTGTAGCTTCGGTTTTTATTTTTGTTAGAGATGAAGGTGATTTCGACATCTATTATCTGCTCTTTGTGGGCATCGTGGTTCTCAATGCCTTTTGCAACTGGACTTATCGTAGCCGATTGGTTTCACTGAGTTTGCGCCACGTGAATCTACGTCGTTATCTCAAGCCTTTCGTGATGTTAGGCATTTTTGCCATACTCTCTGCCATATATACCAAACTCACCTTGCCAATACTGAGTTTCTTGTGTGGCGACGAACAGGCGGGGTATTACTCTGTGGCAGTAAGGATGTATCAAGTCATCATCGCTCTTATTTCCTCGCTCATCAGCGTGCTCATCCCTCGAATGAGTGTGCTTATAAAACAGGAACGATGGGATGAGGTAAATCACTATTATACTAAAGCTATCAAGCTACTCGTTGTGCTTGCAGCATTGATTATCATCATTATGGAAATCCTAGCCCCTTATGTGATATACATATTTGCAGGAAAAGGATTTGAACCAGCCATCCTGCCTATGCGCCTCGTGATGATTCAAGTGCTAGTGGTTGGATTAGAACAGATATTGGTATTACAGCTGCTGATACCCCTTCGGGAGGATAAGACCATCGTGAAATGTGGTTTGTGCGGTTCTCTCACCTGGTTGCTTCTCACTTTCATACTGATTCCTAGATTTCAGTGTGTAGGAGCAGCTATTGTATGGATTGCCTCGGAAACCATGGTATTGATCCTTGCAGCGAGGAAAGTGAACAAGAAATTGAAAGAGGTTAATAAAAGACGAACATTATGATGAATCATACAGCTATTATTATCGTAACATTCAACCCTTCGTCAGAGGATTTGCAGCACATCAGAAATTTGTCTGCTTCCTGTGAAGGCTACATTGTTGACAACTCCCCTTCCCCTATTTTACAGCAAAAAGAGATAGGAAAAATGAATTATAACTGGATGAAAGGGAACAAAGGAATTGGCGAAGCCCAGGAATATGCCTTGATACAAGTCCTGGCGCAAGGAGTCTACACGTATGTCGTGTTTCTTGACCAGGATAGCAGGATTGATGCAGAGTATGTTCGGATGATGGTGTCGGAATATGAAAGAGTGTTGCAGGAAAATCCCAATCTGGGAATACTCGGTCCTACCATTTTGAATGCGACGCAACAAGAGGAATATCATTCCTATATCAGAAAAAAACAATATCAAGGGGATGGATTTCTCAAAAAGGAGAATATTATATCTTCTGGGAGCTGCATCAGTTGCAAGGTCTTGGAAAAGATAGGATTTCCTGATTCCAGACTATTCCTCGACTATGTGGATAGCGAGTGGTGCTGGAGAGCGCACAAGCGAGGTTTCATCTGTGGACAGACAGATCGTTGCCAGTTGTCACACCAAATCGGAATCAAGACCATCCATCTTGGAGTCATGCAAGACATTCTGTCGGCACCCATGCGTTATTATTACCAATATCGAAACTTCTTATGGTTGCTACATGTGAAATACGTGCCGAGATATTGGAAGTTGACGAACGCCGCAAAACTTCTGTTGCGTCCTTTCTATCTTCCATTTGTCACAAGTCACATCACACCTTATTATATATATATGTTGAGGGGTGTTTGGGATGGTATCACACAATATAAGAAATACAAAAATCACAAATAATGAAAATAGCTATCTATTGCGTCACCTACCATACTTATCAGGAACTGGACGCTTATCTTAGTAATATCGAAGAAAGACTTCAAGGATGTACGCAAATCGAATTGTCCGTGAACGTATGTGACAATACTGAAGGTGAGATTCTGCCTATCAATTACAAGCCCAAAAGATTCACAATCAACGTTTTTGGTGTCCATCGAAACCTCGGATACTTTGGGGGAATACGCTATATGATGGAAAAGGTGAATCCTGAAGATTTCGACATCTCCATCATCAGCAACGTGGATGTAGCCATCAGTGATGATTTCTTCTTGCGATTACAGAATTTGCTCATCCGTCAAGAGACTGGTTGGATTGCCCCCTGTATCTTTTCGCATCGAGAGCAAATAGACAAGAATCCCAAGATCATCGTTCGGTATAATAAGCGCAAGCTTTATCTGCTCCGAATGCTCTTCAGTTTTTCTCTACTCTACAATCTCTATAATCGTTATCTGCACAAAGGCAGAAAGAAGGTTCAGAACACCCAGTGGCAGAAAAAGTGGGTGCGCAAGATATATGCAGGGCACGGTTCCTTCATCATTCTCACCAAAGAATACTTCAAGAGGTGTGGCATCATCAATTATCCTTGCTTTTTGTTCTGCGAGGAGATATACCTAGGAGAGCAATGCAAGGAGCATCAACTGGATGTGGTTTATGAGCCAAGCCTTCGCATTGATGATGAAGAGCATGCTTCCACCGGAAGCTTCAAAGGCAAGAAATACTGCCAGTTCAATTATCAAGCATTATCGTATATAATCAAGAAATACTATTAGCTCAATGCCATCCTCATTGCAAGGATGGCATGATGCACAAGCTTCGCTTTCCCGTATGCACGGAGTCAAAGCATATCCACTTGCCGTCGGCGCTGCATCTAGGATGTAGGTCGCACTTCCAATGCTTGTGTTCGGAAGGAGACACGAAGCACTTCGGACTCTTGGCATCGGCAAGTAGGACTATTTCATCCGTCACTCGGTTTACTTTGTATAATCTGACATGGCGCCATTTGTCAGGATAAGTATCCACCAGAAACCAGTCGTCGTCGATGAAATGCTGATGCCCATCACTGTTGAGAACAGGATAGGCACATCTTTTCCACTCCTTCATTTCGGGAGAAGAGAAATATATATGAGAATCCACATCTTCTACCCTGCAATATGCCACAATGCCATTGAGATGGTTCCAGGCATAATGAGAAACCATGCCCGTGGTAGGAGAAGCCATCAGTTGATTCTCTTGGAGGTCATAGACCATCAGGCGGGTATGACGAGATACCCCCTTATACCAACGATGCAAAAAAGCCACGTAACGATTGTCGTAAGAGAACTCTGTATGAGTTACAAAGTGCATTTTGTCATCCATCGAAGGCTCATGCTCAAATTCTGATATTTGCTGTATGCTGAGCAACATCTTTCGCGTGTTTCTTTCCATATCTATCAAGTACAAGCCTGTTTTTTCTGTTATGCCTTCTGAAAGGACAGCATCGGCATCACTGACACAGTATCCATATCCTGGCATATTCTGCTCCAATCTGCCATAACTGAAGTTAGTGGCAAGCTTTCCGTCATAAGAGACGGTGTCTATCGGATAGTTCAATTTTTGAATCATATTACCCTTCATATCTATTACTTTAGCGCAGAGTTGTCCGTTTTCGCTGTCATTATAGACAATTCTTTCGTCCTTTGTCCATTGGAGTCTGCACCCCTTGTGATAATTCCAGGCATGGGTCTTGGCAAGACAATGCCAATCCGAGAAATCCTTGCCATCCAGATAGCCTATCTCTAAGGCGTCCTGCGGAGTCGGCATTCGCAAGGGAATGAGCAAACGATTGCAAAGAACTTTCTGGGTGTCTCGACTGAAAGGATCTAAATCGTGAAATCCGAAATAATACCCCTCACGGACCAGTAGCGATGAGCTGAACTTGGAGTCATAATTAGGTAACAAGTCGAAGAAACCTTGATAAATATTGCGCAAGGAGTTCTTTAACAGATAATTGTTCTTTACCTTTTTATATACATATGATTCTATTTTATTCATCTTTTCTATTTTTATGCCTATGCAATAATTGGTTATACAATGCAAAAGTAGAAGAAATAATTGAAAGTACCAAATAATTTGCACTTTTTTGTGTCATACTGCAATAATAAGACATCCCAAACGTTATTATAGATATAAACAAGAAAATAGAAAGAACAATATTGAAATGGATAGGAACAGGTTAGTATCAGTTATCATGCCTACTTATAATGCCGGCAAATATCTTGCCGACAGCATAAGTAGTATCCTAGATCAAACCTATCTTGACCTGGAACTACTGATTACAGATGATGGTTCCACAGATCCGGTAACTCTGGATATTCTGCACGAGATAGAGGAAAAGGATAGCCGGGTGGATGTGCTCTATCTTGACCACAACCATGGAGCAGGATATGCTCGGAATAAGAGCATAGAACGTGCCAAGGGAAGATACATCGCTTTCTGTGACTGTGACGACCAGTGGACTCTGGATAAACTGGAAAAGCAAATCGCCTTCATGAACCAGAAACAGTGTGCTTTATCCTGTACCTCATACTTCATTTTTAATTTTAACGAACAAAAATCTGTAGGCATCAATATCGCACCGCCCAAAATCACTTTCTCTATGATGAAGCGGGATAATAAAATAGGTTGCCTCACTGCTATCTATGATACCCAACTGCTGGGCAGAAAATACTATATGCCCACTTTGCGTAAGCGACAGGATTGGGCACTCTTCCTGCAAATCCTGAAAGATTGCAAGGTGTGTTATTCCTACCCCAACCAGCCGCTGGCAGTGTATTGCCGCCACAAGCATTCCATATCCAGCAGCAAGATGTCACTTGCTAAATACAATATAGCTGTTTATCGTAGGATTCTGGGGTATGGACGGATGAAGGCTTGCTTCTACTTTGCTTTTTTGTTTTTGCCAACATACATTCTGAAGCTAATGAAGAGAAAACTGGATAGTTACTGCTTTGTTAAAAGAAAAGGATAGCTAAATATAATATATTGCACAACTTTACGTTTATATAGTAAATGGAATAACTCTATATGAGAAATAGTATTGTTAAGACAAAAGTCATAGTAGATGGAATGAGTGCTATGGAGCGAAACGTCAAGCGAGCTGGCGACTTTCTGTTAGCAACAATCTGCTTACTGCTCGTTTCGCCTCTCATGCTTCTAATATATATAATGGTAAGATGTGAAGATGGTGGACCAGCTATTTTCAAGCAGGAACGCATCGGTCGGTTTGGACGCCCCTTCAACATCTATAAATTCAGAAGCATGACGGTGGATGCAGAGAAGAACGGTCCTCAGCTCTGTTCCCATAAAAAAGATAAGCGGCTTACCCATATCGGCAAGTTTCTGAGAAAACACCATCTGGATGAACTTCCTCAACTTTGGAACGTGATTTGTGGCGATATGTCGTTTATTGGTCCAAGACCAGATCGAAAGTTCTACATAGACCAGATTATGGAGCATGACCCTAGATATAAGAATCTGTATCAGATTCGCCCTGGTGTTACTTCCTACGCAACCCTCTATAACGGATACACAGATACGATGGAGAAGATGTTGCGCCGCCTGGACATGGACCTTTACTACCTGGAGCATCGCTCATGGTGGTTTGATGCCAGAATCCTAGGTAAGACTTTCATCAAGATTATCTTCGGAAGAGTGTTCTAAATTATTATACTGAACTTTTGCATGTGGGGAAGTTAGAGAAGTTAGAGGGAAGTTAAGGGACAAATGTCCTACGTTTTACGAAAGAATACTATTGTCTCTTAACCTCCCGAACGACCGTAGGGAGTGATAACTTCTTTAACTTCTATCAATTCCCTCACTTGCGAAAGTTGAATTACAGATTATTCGAAAGCCCCAGCAAAGCCAAGGCTGCCTCATTATATTCATTGATGACATCAGCCTGCTTCATACCCATATCTATCGCCTCCTGCAAGGCATTGGCATATTCCACATAGCTGATTTCTCCACTCTCATACTCGGCAGTATTAAGGCGAACGATTTCTTTTGCCTTAGAAATGTTCTCGCCGTTATAATAAGCCATGCGCTTGGCTGCATTCTGGAAACGGTTGTAGCCTAGGCGATAATCACGTTCCTTTTCTCTCCGCTCCTGCTGCATCTCCAGTTCAGCTACCTCACGATCCTTCTTGGCAGCCTTCACCTTTGCCTTGGTAGCGCCGTAGAAGAGAGGCACGCCTACTCCAATCTCAAAGCCGAAGAAGTTACCCTCGGTAAAACGCTGACGGTCGATGTGATAAGGATCCCAACTGGAAATGAGAGCCTGGGTGCGAAGCGAAAGCGAAAGAGATGGCGCATAACCAGTCTTGGCGCACTTCACCTCCTTATCGAGTGCCTTCAGACGGTCTTGCTGATACTGCGCATCAGCAGTCTGCTGATAGTTGAAGGTTCCGCTGACAGGAGATTCCAGTGCAATGAGATAAGATTCGGCAGGCAAAACTGGCTGATCGGTATTTAATAATGCCATCAGTTCCATCTGCTTGTTCTCAGCCTCACTCTTCACATTTACCATCTCTAAATGGTTTTCATTACGCAAGCGCTCGGCTGTAAGGAACTCCAGCTGTCTGGCTTCACCTGCCTTGTAACGCTTCTCGGCAACATCGCAATAACGGTCGAGGATAGAATCCTGGCGCTGAAGGATGCTCAGACGATGGGTCTGATAGAGCATCGCATAATAAGCAGAAGCAATCTCAAGCTTAATCTGCTGATTAGTTACACCAAGACGACTTTTCTCAGCCTGAGTTTCTGCCTTAAGCTGACCACGGCGGGCGGTATAAACCGTTGGAAATTCGATGCCCTGCGAAAATGCAAGAGCATTATCTGTATCGCCACTTGAAGCCGGATTCTGTCCGAAAGCAATCTCCGTCTTATCTACATCCCATGCCGTTCCTTCCATTATCTTGGCACGTTCTATCGATTTTCTTCCAGCCTGCAACGTCAGGTTCTGCTTATCTGCCAACTGGAAACACTGCTCCAAAGTCATCTTCGTGCCGGGAATGGTGGCATCGAAAAGGTGAGCCTTTGCCTCTGAAGGGGCCAGCAGCATCAAAACTGCTGCCAGCCCGAATATAGTTTTCTTTTTTTTCTTGTTCATCCTAAATGTTTTATGTTATCTTCTTAATTGCCTATTTCCTGGTGAATGTCTTGTAGATAGCAGGCAACACCAGCAAAGTGAGCAGTGTACTGGTTATCAGACCACCTATCACCACCGTAGCCAGTGGTCGCTGTACCTCTGCTCCATCACCCTGGGAAAGTGCCATAGGCAGGAAACCCATAGAGGCGACAAGTGCCGTCATCAAGACAGGACGCAAGCGAACCATACAGCTCTCGATGATGCGATGATGAATCAATTCTGTAACTCCCATGGATGCTGACAGTTTGTCTGCAGTCTTTTCTTCACGCTGCATCTGGTTCATCTGTCCGATAAGTACGATTCCATTGAGCACCGCTACACCAAAGAGGGCTATGAAGCCGACACCTGCCGAGATGCTGAAAGGCATACCTCTGAGCCACAAAGCCCAAACTCCTCCGATGGCAGCCAGCGGAATGGCAGAGAAGACGAAGAGCGACTCACGGACATTCTTCACCGTAGCATAGAGCAACAGCAAGATAATGACAAGCGCTATCGGTATCACTACCATCAGACGGTTGGTTGCACTCTGCAGGTTTTCAAATTCACCACCATAATTATAATAGTAGCCATCCGGCAACTTCAGCTTTTCATCGAGAATCTCCTGGATATCCTCCACGGTACTCTGCACATCCCTGCCCTTCACGTTAAATCCAACATAGATGCGGCGGGCACCATCTTCATGAGAAACCTGAGCCGGCGCTGGTGAATAATCAATATCTGCCACCTGGGACAACGGAATATTCGTACCATCCTTGAGAGGTATGTTCAATTGCTCAAGCGTCTCCACGTTGCGCTGCGAAGGATCTATACGGAGTACGATATCAAACTTCTTGTCTCCTTCGTACAGAGAACCCGCCACGGCTCCGGCAAAGGTGGTTTCCAATATCTCGCTGATATCATCCACACTAACCCCGTAGGCCGCCATCTTTTCATGGTTGTATTTTACCTGGATTTGAGGCAGACCGGCAACTTCCTCAACAAAGATACCGCTCACGCCCGGCACATCTTCTATCATTTTCTTCACCTTGCCTGCCTGCTGGGTGAGCACGTCCAGATCATCACCAAATATCTTGACAGCCACATCCTGCTTGATACCTGTCTGCAGCTCATTGTTGCGCATCTGAATGGGTTGGGAAATCTCTGCTTCCAATCCAGGAATGGCACTCAAGGTTTCCTCCATCTTCTCCATCAATTCTGGAGTAGTCTTGGCAGAGGTCCATTCTGCCTTCGGTTTCAGTGCAATCATGATGTCGGCACGTTCTACCGGCATCGGGTCTGTAGGAATCTCAGCACTACCTATACGGCTTACTACCTGCTTAATCTCTGGGTATTCCTTCTTGAGCAGCTTTTCAGCCTTGGTACAACTCTCCACCATCTGCGACAATGAAGTTCCCTGCGCCATACTCATTTCCACGGCAAAGTCTCCTTCTTCCAGACTTGGGATGAATTCGCCTCCCAGATATTTGAAGCCCACGACACTGACGCAGAAAAGAGCCACAGCACCTGTGATGACATCCTTGTTACGTGCCAAGACCCAGTCAAGAACCGGACGGTACCATGCCTGCAACTTCTCTATCACGCGGTCGGAGAATGTTTTTCGGGTATGTACCTTTCGACTTAACATCAGCGAACTTGCCATCGGCACATAGGTAAGCGAGAGAATGAAGGCTCCCAGAATGGCAAAGAATACCGTAAGTGCCATCGGACGGAACATCTTTCCTTCGATTCCTACCAGTGTCATCAGCGGAATATATACAATCATAATGATGATTTCGCCGAACGCAGCACTCTGTCGGATTCGGGAAGCTGAGAAATGAACTTCCTCGTCCATCTGTTTCTGGGTCAGAGCAAATGGAGTTGCAGCCCCGCCATTCTGACACTGAGCAAGATAAGCAGCACGAACTTCCGGCTGCGAGAAATTACCGGTATTGATATGAGTCACCACAGCTTCAACTATGATGACCGCAGAATCCACTATCATTCCAAAGTCGATGGCTCCCAGCGACATCAGGTTTCCGTCGATGCCAAAGGTCTTCATCATACCGAAGGCAAAGAGCATACTCAGTGGGATGACACTTGCTACAACAAGTCCGGCTCGCCAGTTACCTAGGAAGATAACAAGTACGAAAATTACGATAAGTCCGCCTTCAATCAGGTTGCGGGCGATGGTGCCCTCTACCCGATCCACCAGGTTGGTTCGGTCGATAAACGGTTCGATCACTACTCCTTCCGGAAGTGATTTCTGGATCAGACTGATTCGTTCCTTTACATTTTTGATAACTTCCTGGAAGTTCTCACCCTTGAGCATGATGGCGATACCAGCCACCACCTCGCCTTCGCCATTGCGGGTAACGGCACCGAAACGGGTGGCGTGACCCAGCTGAACCTTTGCCACATCGCCCACCTTGACTGGTGTTCCATCCACCGTCTTCACCGTGATGTTGGCAATATCCTCCAGATTCTTCACCACACCGATGCCTCGGATATAATACTGGTTGGAATTCTGCTCGATGTAGCTGCCACCCGTATTGGCATTGTTGCGCTGCAAGGCATCAAACACCTCGCTTACGGAGACCCCGCTGGCGTTCAGCTGGTCGGTATTGATAGCCACCTCATATTGCTTGACATAGCCGCCCCAACCGCTTACCTCGGCAATGCCCGGGGTTCCGGAAAGCTGTTTGCGCACAATCCAGTCCTGCATGGTTCTGAGCTGGGTGAGCGAGTATTTATGCTCGTATCCCTCCTTGGCACGGATGGTATAGTGGTAGATTTCGCCCAATCCGGTGGCGATAGGTCCCATCTCGGTTTCGGTGTTCTTTGGCAGTTCTTTCTCCAACTGTTCCACTACCTGACTCACCTGCGAACGTGCCCAATAGATATCGGCAGCATCGTCGAAGACAAGCGTGATAACTGAGAGTCCGCTTCTTGAAATGCTACGGCGTTCCTGGATGCGGGGTATATTGGCAAGCGCCATCTCTACAGGAGTGGTTACGTATTGCTCCACCTCCTGAGCTCCCAGCGAAGGAGCCTGAGTGATAACCTGCACCTGATTATCTGTAATATCTGGGGTGGAATCGAAAGGAAGATGCACCAGCGACCAGACACCCCATATCGCCAGGGCTATAGAGAGTACTCCAATCACCAGTTTATGGCGAATGGAATATGTAATAAGTTTCTGAAACATAAGCTACCCTTTCTTAATGTGCATGCTCACCATGTTCGCCCGTAAGCGAAGCCAGATAATAAGCGTTCGCGGTTACAATCTTCTTGCCGGCAGCTCCATCCTTGCCCTTCAACAGATGGTCGCAAAGCTTCACTTCTGTATATTTACCATCCGAAGTGCCTGTGGTCACCTCATGACGGGAGAAGCTGTAGTTACCCTTGCTGGGAGCTCCATTGAGAGCGAAGACATACTGCTTGCCATCTGCGCTCACAATTGCCTGGGATGGCAAAGCGAGACACTGCTGGCTGCCTGTAGCTATCTTTCCACTTACATACATACCTGCGAAAAGCTTTCCGCCATGAGTATTGCCTGACGAAGAATGCAGATAACTCTTCACGCTAGCCGCATCCAACTTTACGTGAACAGCAACGGCTTTCGAACTATCGTTAAAGTATTGGTTCATGCCATAAACGGTTCCAGAAAGTTTTACGCCAGGCTGGTTAGTCAGGTTTATGGTCACCCGATTGCCCACCTTGACCTTCGCCAAATCCTTCTCGAAGACATTGAGGTCGCATTCCACCGCCTGGGTGTTTCTAATCTTCATCAGAGGAGTCTGCATATCAGCATAACTTCCCAGACTGGCAGTCATCTCGCTCACGATGCCGGAGATAGGCGCATGCAAAGGGAACGCCGTAGTAAACTTGCCTTTGGATACAGCGGAAGTAGAAATACCCATCTGGCTGAGCTGTCTGCCAATACCCAGAAGATTGGCATGAGCTACCTGGTAATCTTTCTGGGTCTGCTGTAAGGTACGCTTCACGCCTGCTCCCTGCTTACTGAGCAGAAGTTGGCGCTCCAAATCCGCCTTGGCAAGTTCACACTCCTTGGCAGCAGAATAATACTCACGCTGAAGACTTACCACATCTGTATTTTCAACGGTAGCAACAACCTGTCCTTTATGAACAAGCTGTCCTTCTTTTACAAAAATAGATTTCACGATACCGCCCATCAAAGAGGCAACATCACCCATCGCCTGTGCACGCAGTACGAGCGATCCTTTCGCTTCTATGGTAGCATCCATCTCGCGCTCCACAGCCTCCCCCATCTTCAAATCTACGGTGCTGACCTGCTTGGCAGTCAACGGAATATGATCAAAATCTACTTCTTCAGGCTCATGCTCCTCGTGTGCATGAGCCTCTGAACCAGTCTGTTTCGCGAAGAAAGCAAATCCAGCCCAGGCAATCGCCGTAACGACGACAATCAAAACTATTCGTTTCATGTTTGTTTTTTCCTTCTATTTTATAATTCTACCTATTTTACAATTCTACACAACAATTTCACACCACGAATCTTATCAAAAATCCGGTGGCAAAAGTACACAAAAACCCTTGCAACTCAGTTGCATTCGAATCTTCAAACCGATTTTTGCAACCAAGTGGCAAACTTGTAAAATCATAAAATAGAAGGAGGTCCCCGTCTGCTATAGCCTGCCGCCAGTTCCTCAGCAAGCGGAGAAGCTGCCACATGCTGCCATCTCACTGAAATAAGCGAGAGACGAGGGAGAGTTAAAAGAGAAGAACAAGACAGGACCATCAACTGATGGTTCTCATCTACCAGCAACTTGCGGACACCCTTCACCACCTTGGAATTGACAACAAACTGATGCATTTGACGAACGCTACAGTTCTCACGGTCGCTGTCATTTTCCTGTTCATGATGTTCGGTATGCTCATCATTGATGTTGCCATCCTGCTCACATTGCTCCTGAATCATACAGATACGCCCCATGTGGTGATGATGGGTCATCACCGTAGATAGCAATATACTCAATGTAGCTATCCAGAGACTGAATATGTATAATCTTCTTTTCCTCATTTGCAATTTGGCTACAAAAATACAGAATTTTTGTTATATTACCAAGAAAGAGAGATGATTTTATAGCATTTTTTCTAAAAAAAACTAAAAGGCAAGTACCTATACTTCGATGATTGCCGTGTTTTAAGTAAAATTTAGTATCTTTGCAATCAAAATTAGTACACAAATAGAAATGAAAAAGTTTATTGCAGTTTTACAGTTACTCTTTGTAGTAATGTTGGCTCATGCACAGATGATGAACCCTGTGAAGTTCTCTACATCGCTCAAGACCAACGGAACCGCTGTAGCGGAAATCGTGTTTAATGGAAAGATCCAACCGGGATGGCATGTCTATTCTACAGGTTTGGGCGCAGACGGACCTATTTCAGCCACTTTTAACGTAAACAAGCTTGACGGTGTTGAACTCGTAGGCAAGTTGCAGGCTCGTGGCCATGAAATATCAAAGTTCGATCCTCTCTTTGAGATGAAGTTACGCTTCTTCGAGGGTAGCGCTACTTTCGTTCAGAAAGTGAAGTTCACCAAGCCTAACTATCTTATCGATGCTTATCTGGAGTATGGCGCTTGCAGCGACCAGAATTGTCTTCCTCCTAGTGAGGCAAGCTTCAAGCATAGTGGCAAATCTCCTGCTGTAGATGGCAAGGATGCTGTCAGCCCTGGAGATGCGAAAGCTAACGAAAAGACAGAAGATCCAGCAGCTCTCGCTAAAGCGAAAGCAGACTCTCTGGCTCAACTTGCCGTAGCAGAGAAAGTAGATAGCACAGCTAATATTGATTCTTCATTCTCTGTAGATGGCGATGATGCTAAGGCTTGGTGGAAACCAGTTGTAAAGGAGCTTCAGGCGTTTGGTGGCAACAATGACATTGCCAACCATTCACTCTTCTATATCTTTATTATTGGTTTTGTGGGCGGTTTGCTCGCTCTTGTAATGCCATGTATCTGGCCTATCATTCCTATGACAGTAAGCTTCTTCCTGAAGCGTGCCAAGAATGACAAGAAGAAGGGTATCCGCGATGCCATCACTTATGGTTTGAGTATTGTCATCATATACCTGGCACTCGGTCTCACCGTTACTGCCATCGCAGGTCCTAGTACCCTCAATGCGCTTAGTACAAGTGCGGTATTCAACATCATCCTCTTCTTGCTTCTGGCAGTCTTCGCATTCTCATTCTTCGGATGGTTCGAAATCAAGTTGCCAGACAGTTGGGGTAATGCTGTAGATAACAAGGCTTCCAGCACAACAGGACTCATCAGCATCTTCCTGATGGCGTTCACACTCGTGCTCGTAAGTTTCTCTTGTACCGCCCCTATCATCGGCTTACTTCTGGTACAGACAGTTACATCGGGCGACTGGTTGGCGCCAACCATTGGTATGTTTGGTTTTGCCCTTGCTCTCGCCTTGCCATTCACCCTCTTTGCACTCTTCCCATCTTGGTTGAAGTCAGCTCCTAAGTCTGGTTCTTGGATGGAGACCATCAAGATTGTGCTTGGTTTCATTGAGCTTGCTTTCTCTTTGAAGTTCTTGTCTGTAGCAGATTTGGCTTATGGCTGGCACATTATGGACCGCGAGGTATTCCTCTCACTCTGGATTGTCATCTTCGGCCTGCTCGGTCTCTACCTGATTGGCAAGTTGAAGTTCCAGGTAGATGCCATCGGCGGCGACCTCAACAAGCCAATGCCAGTAGCTTGCATTATGCTTGGTCTTTGTTCCTTAGCTTTCTCCGTGTATATGATTCCTGGTCTTTGGGGTGCTCCTTGCAAGGCAGTAAGTGCTTTTGCCCCACCTGTAAATACCCAGGATTTCAACTTGAATACCAAGGTGGTAGAACCGGCTTATAGGGACTACGAGGAAGGTATGGCAGCAGCAAAGGCAGCAGGCAAGCCAGTACTGATTGACTTTACCGGCTACGGTTGTGTCAACTGCCGTAAGATGGAAGCTTCAGTCTGGACAGACCCTAGCGTTACTGACATCTTGACAAAGGACTACGTACTCATCTCTCTCTATGTAGATGACAAGACTCCATTGTCACAGCCTATGGAGGTGACTTTCAATGGCGAAAAGCGTACATTGAGAACCATCGGCGACAAGTGGAGCTACTTGCAGGCAAGCAAGTTTGGTGCTAATGCCCAGCCATTCTACATTCCTGTGGATAATGAGGGAAATCCTCTGAACGCTGCATTCAGCTTCAAGGAGGATGTCAGTGCTTATCTTGACTTCTTGCATAAGGGTCTTGATAACTATCGTAAGTAATAATTAACTTTTCATAAGGCGGGAGTGGCATGTTATTTGCTGCTCCCGTTTTCGTAATTAAAGTATAACACTATAAAAAGAGGAATTTATGAACAATAAAGAAGTTCCAGTCCTGCTTTTGACAGGCTATCTGGGCAGTGGTAAGACTACCCTGCTCAACAAGATTTTGGCTAACAAGAAGGGTATCAAATTTGCCGTTATCGTCAACGATATCGGTGAGGTGAATATTGATGCAGCTCTCATAGAGAAAGGTGGCGTGGTAGGTCAGAAGGATGATTCCCTGGTTTCACTCCAGAATGGATGTATTTGCTGTACCTTGAAGATGGATCTTGTAGAACAGCTCAAGGAAATCGTAGATATGAAGCGTTTCGACTATATTGTAATAGAGGCAAGCGGTATCTGCGAGCCTGCACCTATAGCACAGACCATCTGCTCTATCCCATCCCTGGGTCCTCAGTATATCAAGAACGGTATCTTGCGCCTGGACAGCATCGTTACTGTAGTTGATGCACTTCGTATGAAGGACGAGTTTGCCAATGGTTCTGATTTGATGAAGCCAAACCTCGACGAGGAGGATCTCGCTTCTCTCGTAATCCAGCAGATGGAATTCTGCAACATCATCCTTCTCAATAAGGCCGCAGATGTAGAGCCAAAGGAGTTGGAGCACCTGAAGCAGATTATCCGCGCCATCCAGCCTAAGGCTGAGATTTTCGAATGCAACTATGGTGATGTAGATCTCGATCTGATTGTCAATACTCACAAGTTTGACTGGCAGACCGTTGCTACATCAGCAGGCTGGATTCTGGAAATCGAATCTGAGCGAAACGGAGAAGAGGAGCATGAGCATCATCACCATGATGAAGACGATGACGAGCACGAGCATCACCACCACGAGGATGAAGACCATGAGCATCACCACCACGAGGATCATGAGCACGAGCATCATCATCATCATCATCACGATCATGACCATGACCACGAAGGTGGCGAGGTTGAGGAATATGGTATCGGAACCTTCGTATATTATCGCCGTAAGGCATTCGACCTGGGTCTCTTCGATGAGTTTGTTGCAAGAAAATGGCCTCGTGACATCGTTCGTGCCAAGGGTATCTGCTATTTTGCTGATGAACCAGATATGTGCTATGTTTTCGAGCAGGCTGGTCAGCAGAAGACAGTCAAGCAGGCTGGTCAGTGGCTCGCAACAATGCCAGCCGACCAGCTCGCAGAACTGCGCAAGAACAATCCGCAGCTCGAGAAGGAATGGGATGAGGAACTTGGTGACCGTATGATCAAGATTGTATTCATCGGTCAGCACATCAAGGATCAGAAGGATGCTATTATCGCCGAACTTGATAAGACTTTAGCACTCTAAGGGAAGTCGCCCTGTCAGGCAAAAGCATGAAGAGATTTATGTTTTTTGTCCTCACAGGGCGTTATATTTTACTTGTAAAACTTAAGAGATAATAGCGCATTTTAACTACCGAAAAGATGAAAAAAACAGAAATTAAAGGAAAAATGCGGGTAAAAATGCAGTTTTTTCTTCGTTTGTACTTTTAATTCGTTTTTTTTTGTTAAATTTGCACCCGATTAATAAATAATTAAGTGAATATACAAAGAAATGAAGACCGATTTTCGACCTGCATATATTAAGGACTTTGAGGCGTGTTGGAACATCATTGACCAGGCTCGTCGCTCTATGATCGCATCAGGACGTCATCAGTGGACTAATGACTATCCTGCTGAGCACGATATAAAAGACGACATCAACAATGGTAACGCATACGTACTTACCGTAGATGGCGAGGTGGCTGTCTATGGTGCAGTAGCACTCAATGGTGAACCACAGTACGATTTTATCGATGGCGACTGGCTTACCACAGGCGATTATTATGTAATACACCGCTTTGCTACGTTGCCTAAATATCAGCGTGAGGGTTTCGCACGTATATTTATTAATAAGGTGAATAGTCTCTGCGAGGTAGAAAAGGTTCCTAGCATCAAGGTAGATACCAATTTCGATAATCTTCCGATGATTAACTTGCTCTCTTCTATGGGCTTCTGCATCTGCGGAAGAATCAACTATGGGAACAGAGGTATGCGCTTTGCTTTCGAAAAGCAAACGATACAGCCACAAATACAATAACGATTTACAGACATTATGGAGGATAAATTAAATAGAATGAGAAGCTTGGTCAATCAACTGAACCAAGCTTCTGATGTTTATTATAACGGCAAGGGTGAAGTCCTTACCGATTACGAATGGGATGCCCTGTTTGACCAACTCAAGAAGCTGGAAGAGGAAACCGGCGAAATTCTCCCCGATTCCCCTACCAACAAAGTTTCTGAAGATACGATCGTCGGCCAGAAGGAAGAACACGAGTTCGCTGCTCTCTCTCTGGCAAAGACCAAGAAGGTCAGCGACCTCGTCAAGTGGGCAGAAGACCGCCCAATCTGGATTTCCTGGAAGCTGGATGGCCTCACCTTGGTAGTGACATACGACAATGGCAAACTCACCAAGGTGGTAACTCGCGGTAATGGTCATATTGGCACCAACATTACGCATCTGGCACCAGCTATCAGTGGTATTCCGCAGTCCATCACAGAAAAGGGACATCTCGTGATTCGTGGCGAGGCTGTCATCTCCTATGCCGACTTCGAGCAATTTATCATCGAGAGCGAAGGTGATTACGCCAATCCCCGCAATCTTGCATCCGGCTCTCTTTCTTTGAAAGATGTAGAAGAAGTCAAGCAGCGCCACATCCAATGGATTCCTTTCACCCTGGTTTATTGCGAACAGGAAATCACATCATGGGGCAAAAGAATGCAGTGGTTGGAACAACTGGGTTTTCATCCGGTAGAGCGCCAGAACATCGAGCAGCCAACTTCCGATAACATCCAAAAGGAAATTGATGCGTTTACAGCTAAGGTGACCAACAAAAAGAATCCTTTCCCTGTAGATGGTCTCGTCATCTGCTACGATGACACCTCCTATGCTGCTACTGGTTCCGTAACAGGTCATCATGCAACAAGAGCCGGTTACGCCTTCAAATGGCAGGATGAGCACGCTGATACCGAACTCGACCACATCGAATGGTCGTGTGCAGCCAATACCATCACTCCTGTGGCTGTCTTCAAATCTGTAGAACTGGAAGGCACAACTGTTCAACGAGCATCTCTCTGCAATGTAAGTGAATGTGAGCGTCTGGGTATCGGAGGCAAGGGAACCCGATTGCAGGTAATCAAGGCCAACAAGATTATCCCAAAGGTGATCAATGTAACAGAATCACTTGGCGTTTTTGAAATTCCTAGAGAGTGTCCTGTCTGCCATGCTGAAGCTATCGTTAGAGAAAGCGAAAGCGGTACGAAAACACTGCATTGCACCAATCCGCATTGCGCGGCGAAGCAGTTGAAGAAGTTCACGAGATTCGTGAGCAAGGAAGGTTTGAACATAGAAGGTATTTCAGAACAGACCATCTGGAAACTGGTAAACGAAGGCTTGATCAGTGAATATGCAGATTTTTACCATCTTTCCGATCATGCCTATGTCATCTCTTCCTGGGAAGGATTCGGAAAGAAGAGTGTAGGCAATATGCTGGAAAGCATCCGCAAAAGCCGAAATACTGATGGTCGCCATCTGCTCTATGCACTCAACATCCCGTTGTGTGGAGGTGATGTCGCCAAAAAGCTCATAGAACGCTATCCTGTCAAGGAACTGATAGAAACCGCACGACTCTGTATGTTTGATGATGAGTTTGCCAGCATCGACGGCATCGGTCCTGAAAAAAGCGCCAAATTCATCGCCTGGTTCAAAGATGACAACAATTTCGCTCATGTACAGCATCTGATGAAGGAACTCACCATTACCGAGCAGGCTCCTGTAGAGAAAGGCACGCAGTGCGACGGACTGACCTTCGTTGTAACGGGCGATGTTCATCGTTATAAAAACCGCAACGAGTTGAAGGCGTACATCGAGAGCCAAGGTGGCAAGGTGACGGGAAGCGTAAGCAAGAGCACCAGCTATCTGATTAATAACGATGCTGCCTCGCAAAGTTCAAAGAACAAGAAGGCACATGAACTCAACATCCCTATCATCACGGAAGATGAGTTCGTTGAGAAATTCGGATAAAAAACTTAGACTTCAATAAGCAAAGAAATCCCTTAGACTTCAACAAGCCTAAGGGATTTTTATTTGCTACTCGTCAGCTGCCTGTTTACCGGGCATTACACGCAAATGATATCTGTTACCATCAAAGTCAACACGCATCAGACTCTGAGGTTTGGTTATCCTGGCTAACTCTAGAGCCACATGCCCCATCGTTCTGCGAAGATTCAATTCGATACAAGTAACAAGCTCTAACTGCCCATCCTTTGCAGCAATCATCATATCTACTCCAAATGGCCCGTTATAGCTTTCCTTTAACGCAGGTTCAACTATATTTATAATTTTCTGTCTTGCAGAGAAAAGCGCATCTTCACTAATGTATTTCTTTATCATTTCAATCTTCTCTTCTTCAGAGCAGAGCAAGTTACCGGTATAGGCATTTTTGACAGTATCGAAGAGCGAGAGTCCTAGATAGTGTACCTTGCCGTCACGCATCTCGAATTCCATACCAAAATCTTTCACCTTATTATAGTATGGCTCTACGGTAACACCACCCTGTCGGAAAATGATGTTGCTTACCCAGCGCTGGAAAGCGGGATATTCACCGTTTGTCCGGAACTCATCGGCAGAAACATATTTCACGCCTCTTCCACTGCTGCTCCAAGGAGCCTTGACTACAGCCTTGCCCCACTTCATCACGCATTCCTTAACCAGAGCAAAGTTATCTGCATATACTACGTCCTGCTGCAGATGTTCAGCGGCCCATTGGCGGCTGCTTATCGCGCGTACCTTATCTAATACCTCATCAGTAGGCAGCATGATTTCCGGCAAACCGATACGTTCCAGCTCGCCTTTCAGACTCAAGTCCCATCCCCAAGGATGCACACTGTCTATAAACTCCGTCTTAAGCAGATGCTCAAGCTGCAGTTTGGTTATAAACTCAACTTTTTCCATCAGGTGCTCCCCCAAATGGCGCACCTTGTCGCGTGCATTGTCGATGTCATCAACAAGCACCAAGTCACCCTGATCTGCCCACAAGGCAGGTATAAATGCAAGGTCGCTTCGCAACTGTCTTCCAGCATGAGGAGCGGTAAACTGTCGCAAATGAGCGGCCAATGCCAAATCGTGTTCCGGATTGAAGATATGTAGTTTCATACTGCAAAGATACAAATTATTGAGATAAAAACGGCAAAAGAGGGTAAGTTTTACTTAGAAAAGTGCTAAATAATGAAAAAAAAGTTAGTTTTTGCTATCTAGAGTTTGCAAATTTAAAATATATTATTACCTTTGCATCGTAAAAAACAAATATGAATCAATATTAAACGCATGGAAGAAGCATTCTTCAGAACACATACATATCTAGTTGAGCATACAGATGCCCCAGTCAGACGAACCTTGATGGATGAGATTGACTGGAACGACCGTATGATTGGCATCAAAGGCACTAGGGGCGTAGGCAAATCTACCTTTCTCCTCCAGTATGCCAAGGAGCACTTTGGACCATACGACCGCAAGTGCTTGTATGTGAATATGAACAACTTCTATTTCCAGAGCAGAGGTATTGCCGATTTTGCAGGCGACTTCGTGAGCCATGGTGGACGCACACTTCTGATAGATCAGGTTTTCAAGCAGCAGGACTGGAGCAAGGAGCTCCGCAAATGTTACGACCTGTATCCTGAACTGAAGATCGTGTTTACAGGTTCCAGCGTTATGCGCCTGAAGGAAGAGAATCCAGAACTCAATGGAATCGTGAAGAGTTACAATCTCCGCGGCTTCTCATTCAGAGAATACATCAATCTGAAGACGGGCAACGATTTCCAGCCATACGAGCTCGAAGATATTCTCCGCAATCATGAACACATCATCAAGCAGATCCTTCCCAAGGTGAGCCCGATGAAATACTTCAATGATTACCTGCATCACGGTTTCTACCCATTTTTCTTGGAACAGCGTAACTTCACAGAGAATCTACTAAAGACAATGAATATGATGACCGAGGTTGACATCCTCCTCATCAAGCAGATAGAACTGAAGTATCTGCCAAAAATAAAACGCCTGTTCTACGAGTTGGCTGTGGAAGGCGCCAAGGCTCCCAACGTGAGCCAGCTGGCCGAAAGCATCAATACAAGTAGGGCAACCGTGATGAACTACATTAAGTATCTGGCCGATTCCAGACTCATCAATATGATCTATCCGGAGGGACAGGATTTTCCGAAGAAACCATCTAAGGTGATGATGCATAATCCTAACCTAATGTACGCTATCTATCCTATACAGATTGACAAGCAGGAAGTGATGGAAACATTCTTCGTGAATTCTCTTTGGAAAGACCACAAAGTTCACCAGGGCGGTAAAGACCACTATTATACAGTGGATGGCAACAGGAAATTCAGAATCTGTGATGCACAAACTCCCAACAAGATGCGTAGTAATCCAGATACCATCTATGCCCGTTACAATACTGAGGTAGGCAAGGACAACAAGATTCCGTTATGGCTCTTGGGATTCCTATATTAACGAGATTTCGAAAGAAGAATTAAATACAAAACATTTTTAATATTTTATCTAAAAGTAAAATGGCTAAAGAGAAAAA